>Ga0070675_100002154_pt1 | contig 14568 bp, 13 predicted proteins | sample KBSM43metaG_FD_65343 | JGI IMG/M metagenome (GOLD analysis project Ga0070675, IMG submission 65343) | Miscanthus rhizosphere microbial communities from Kellogg Biological Station, Michigan, USA - KBS M4-3 metaG | ecosystem: Host-associated > Plants > Roots > Rhizosphere > Soil ...
TTCTCGTGCCATTCTCGCGGCAGTGGTGGCCACTGTTGTCTCCACTGGCGCTTCCATTTCCCTCAGTCAGGCCCCGCAAGAGCAGCAGGCCCCGCGGGCCATCCCGCGCATGCCTGACGGCAAGCCGGACTTTTCTGGGTTTTGGACCAATCCTGCGCAACCGGGAGCGCGAGGAGCAGCGACGGTTTTCACGAAATCCAAAATGGCCCCCTTTGTGCCCGGAGGTGAGGCGCTGTTCTACGAGCCGCGCACCGGCGATCCGGCGCACGATGAGCCGCGCGCTTTCTGCAAACCCTCGGGGTTCCCTTCCGGGTTCTTCGGGCCGTATCCGGTTCAAATCATCCAGTCGAAGGACTACCTGGTGATGGTCACCGAGTTCCAGCGCATTACTCGGCTGATTCCACTCGACGGCCGGCCGCATCAGACAGGGATTGAGCCGACATATTATGGCGATTCGGTCGGGCACTGGGAGGGCGAGACGCTCATCATCGACAGCACCAGCTTCAAGCGTTGGTCGCTCGACGATTACTACTACACCGATCCCACGCAATACCGGATGCACAGCGACGCGTTTCACACGATTGAGCGGCTGCGGTTCTCCGATGGCAACACGATCTCCTACCAGATGACCATCGACGATCCCAAGATCTTCACGAGGCCATGGTCGGAAGACTTCGAAATGAAGTTCCGCCCGGAATGGGCGAAGGTCGGACTCTATGAGTTCGTCTGCGAAGAAAACAACCGCTGCCCCGGCGGAAACTGCAAGTAGCCGGTCCCAGATTTACTCCTCCTTTTATGACCCGCCATGGGTCTTTTTCCGGGTGACATCCGTATACCGCTGCATATGATCCTTGCGGCTTCCATGCAATCTGATCTGCCAGGGATTGAAAAAACGGCACTTGCAGGCCTCAAGCGGGGAGACTCCGGTGCTTTGGAAGCGGTCATGGCCGAGTACCACCATCGCCTCTATCGCTTCCTTGTACGGCTGACCCAGGATCCCGCGGCCGCAGAAGATCTCTTTCAGCAAACCTGGCTGCGTGTCATCGAAAAAATTGGACGCTACGACTCGCGGCGGCATTTCACGCCGTGGCTGTTTTCCGTCGCTCGCAACCTGGCCATTGACTACCTGCGGAAGCGCCGAGAAAGCAGCCTGGACGTGAAGGAGGAAACAGGCGCTTCGCCGATCGATCGGCTTGCGGCGGGCGGCTCCGATCCTCTCGAACAGTTACTCGAGTTCGAACGCGGTGCGATGCTGGCTTTAGCCATCGCGAAACTGCCGGTCATCCACCGTGAGGTACTGACACTGCGATTCGAGGAAGACATGAAGCTCGACCAGATCGCAGAGGTAGCCGGCATACCGCTCTCGACTGTAAAGAGTCGTCTGCTTCGCGCAATGGAAGGTCTGCGTGGGAGATTGCAATGACGTCTGTCGAGCATGACACCCTACGAGCACAGTTCCCCCTCGCGGCGGCTGGAGTTCTTGATGAGCGGGAACTCCGTGCGGTGCTCGAGCATTCTGCCGGTTGTGAATCGTGCCGCTGTGAACTCGATGTTTGGAGAAGCTATGCAAGCGGTTTACATCAGCTGCCTCAACCGGCGATTCCAACAAGTCTTGTCAGGCGCACACAGTTGCGTGTCCTGCAGGATCGTGAGAGCGCCCTTGAAAGACGGAACTATGCGCTTCTGATGGGCGCCCTCGTCGTTTTCTCCTGGGCGACCAGTTTTGCGGCCTGGTTGGTCGCGCGTTCGGTGGTGGACGTCAGCTTCGAAGTCTACGGAATAAATCTGGTGGGCCCATTTCCCTGGGTCCTGCTCTCTTCACTTCTGACCTGGGTTACTGCCGGGTCTGCGGCGATGCTATTGGCGAGCCACCGCAACACAAGGAGGTTTCAATGAACCGATTGAGTGATGAAATGAAGGTGATTCCGCGTCTGGCGTGGGCGCTGGCGCTGATCCTTCCCGTGGTTCTCACGGGCGGATTTCTGATCGTAGTCACACGGGCTACAGGTAGTTCTCCGCTGCCGTTTCTCGTGATGCTCCTGTTCATCTCCGTCATTTTCTTCGTCTATGTTTTGCTTCTGGGCTATATCGCCGTTGACGCCAGGCGGCGCGGTATGCGCGCCCTGGTTTGGGTTCTGCTGGCGATATTCACGCCCAGCGCTATCGGCATTATTCTCTACTTCATTCTCCGTGACCCCCTGTTGCTCCCCTGCCCGAAGTGCGGTGCTGGAGCAAAAGCATTGTTCCCCTACTGTCCCTCCTGCGGCGCGAGCCTTGCGAACGTGTGCCCTTCGTGCAAGAACGCCGTCGAGGCCGGCTGGTCGCACTGCGCGCGTTGCGGAGCGCAGCTGGTTGTCGCATAGTCTCTTTACATAATTTGCCAATCACGGCTGCTAAATAATCCGGTCAAGTTCAATTATTAACGGGCAACGGTTAGCGGACAGCCGACTATCGGAGGGACGGAGGTTCCCTATATAGTCGGCTGTCCGCTAACCGTTGCCCGTTAATAATTGAACTTGACCGGATACCTGAACCCGCACCGTCACCAGCAACTGCCCCACATGCCGCTGGACGTGCTCTGCAGAATGCACCAACAACCCCAACACCGTTGACGGCAGCTTCCCGCGGCCAACACTTCGAGCCTGAGTCAGCGTCTCCTCATCCACCGTGCGAATTTCAGCAAGGGCGCGATCAACCTGGCGCGCAAATGCCGAAACAAGGTCTGCGCTTCGCGCCTGGGGATCAGGCCGCGGCTCCAATGCGAGATACGACAACTGCGCTTCGCTGAGCTGCCCGCCGCGTGCATAAGTGAAGAGCCGGTCGAGTACGCCGGCAAGGTGGCGCAAATGAAACCCCACCGATGCGACGCCGGCAGGCCGCGTCCATAACAGATCGTCATCGAAGTCCGACAGGAGCGCTTCAACCTCCTCGCGAGCCTGCAGCAGCGCGTGTGCGACGGGTTGAAGGAGACCAGGAACATCCGGCAATGGGCCTCTCAGCCAGACCTCGGGCGTGGATATCTGTGTCATGGAGCTCATGCTATATGACAATAGAAGCTTCGAGGAGGGACAAATGGCTCCAATGGATCACGCGGTACAGCAGGTACTCGACGAATACGAGGCCCGTTCCGCCGCGGAAGAAAAACGATGGCACGAGCTGGAGTGGAACAACTTCGTAATCGAGCGAGATCAGTTTCTTCTTGCTGTGGGGCCGGCTACCGGCCAACTCATGAATCTGCTGATCAAGGAAGCGGAGTCCAAAGTCATTCTGGAGATTGGAACCTCCTACGGCTATTCGACGCTGTGGCTGGCGGAGGCTGCACGGGAAACTCAGGGTCGCGTCATCACCCTTGAACTTCATGCCGAGAAGCAACAGTATGCGCGAGAACGGATGAAGCGAGCCGGCCTGGCGGACGTCGTCGATTTCCGACTGGGAGACGCCACGCAGTCGCTGGCGAACCTCGACACAAACGTCGACTTTGTTCTCCTCGACCTCTGGAAGGATCTGTATGTGCCGTGTTTCAAGCTCTTCCACCCGAAACTCAACCCCGGCGCGATCGTCGTTGCGGACAATATGCTCTTTCCTGAAACCTCCCGGCCGCACGCTTCGACATACCGGCAACATGTCCGTTCACAAGCAGATATGCGCTCCATGCTCCTGCCTGTCGGTAGTGGACTGGAAGTCAGCCGATGCACGCGGGGGTTGTCCGCAGTAGAGGTCTAGAAGTCTTAACGCTACAATCCAAGCGATGCAGGGTAATTCTGATCCGATTGAACGCCTGTTGAGCGAGCTGAAAAACTTCCAGGATATTGCCAGGAACATCATGCCTGCGCCCGGCGAAGTTCCGACGCTTCACGGAATCGACGTGTATGGCGGCTCCATTCCCCTGAATGGCAGCGTCGGCGGTGATCACATCATCTACGTTGACTTCAAGAAAAGATACGACCTCAACGCGAGAATTCGCGAGGCTTCCGCCCAGGGCCGAACGGAAGTCGTCCAGCACCTGGAGCGCTGCAAGCGAAAGGCGGGCATCGCCATTCTCGACGTCTCCGGCCATCATGCAACCGATGGCCTGCTTGCCGCGATGATGCATCAGGCGTTCCTGCTTGGCTCCATCTACGAGCTCGACATGTACGGCAACATCACCAAGCGCCTGTTCGAGAATCTCAATACCCGGTTCTACCATTCCTCGAGCTTGAACAAGTTCGTGACGATGATCTACGGCGAGATCTCCGAAGACACGACGTTCCGGTTTCTCTCCGCCGCCCATCCGCCACCCGTCGTGTTTTCAAACCAGAACAACCGGTTCATGGAGGTCAGCCAGGACTTCTGTACTTCGTTCCCCCCAATCGGAACGCTTCCCTCTCTCGATGTGATCGACCGTAACGCGACCCAAAGCGTCCTCGGCTTCAAGGAACGGTATCAGCTGAACGAGTGGAAGCTGATGGGAACCGGCGATATCCTCTTGCTGTATACCGACGGGCTGCTGGAACATTCTAATGGCGAGGAGACTTACTTCCCCCGTTCCCTTGAAGCGAAAGTCCGCGAGGTGAAGCACCTTTCCGCACGCGAAATCTTCGAGAGTATTAAGACGCATCTGCTGGGATTCGCAGAGCGTATCGACGACATCAGCTTCGTGATCATCAAGCGCGCGTAACCCTCTCCGGCGGGGCCTTGCCTCCCATATAATGTCTTGTGATGTCGAAACGATTCCTGGCGATGAGTGGCTTTCTCGTAATGGTTCCATTACTGGCCCTTGCGCTGCTACGCATGCGAGCCGAAAGCCCCGAACCTGCAACGCAAGCCACAGGCGAACCCGACCCCGGCGCACTGCCGGAAGCAATCGCAAACCTCCAGCGCAAGATCGACAGCGGCAAGTCCAAACTCGACTTTGACGAGCCACGCGGGTACCTCCATTCCCTGCTGGGCCAACTCGACATTCCCGTTTCGTCCCAATCGCTGGTCTTCTCCAAATCCAGCGCACAGCTCTTCCTCATATCTCCGGAGGCGCCGCGAGCCCTCTATTTCAATGACGACGTTTACGTCGGCTATGTTCAGGGAGCGCCGCACCTGGAGATCGCGTCGGTAGATCCCCTCACTGGGCCTGTGTTCTACACGCTCGATCAGGTGAAGATGGACAAGCCGAAGTTCACGCTTCAGCCAACAGACTGTCTTGCGTGCCATGACACGTTCGAATCCGAAAAGCCCGTGCCGCGCCTGCTCATGCTATCGGTGCTGTCGGATCCGACGGGCGTCGCGTTGAACCGATCGTCGATTGTGACCAACGACAAGAGCCCCTTTCTCGAACGCTGGGGCGGATGGTACGTGACAGGAAACTCGGGCAATCAGCAGCACATGGGCAATCACTTCGTGAAGGAGTCTGCCGAGTCGCTTGGCGCGATCCGTGACTACAGCAAACGTACGAATCTAACCGCGGGTTCCAACGTCTTGGATTTGACGAAACGCTTCGACACGAAGGCCTATCTGACGCCGGACAGCGACATCGTCGCACTGATGGTCCTGGGCCATCAGACGCACATTCACAATCTCATCACCGTCGTTGGGACCAATTTGCGAGGCAATCCAGCAGAGAGTGTCGTGAAGGATGAGTGTGACCGGCTCATCAACCCGATGCTTTTCGTCGATGCAGCGCCGCTGACTCAGCCGGTCACCGGAACAACGAAATTCGCCGCGGAGTTTTCGGCGCTCGGCCCCCGCGACAGCCAGGGCCGGTCGCTTCACCAGCTGGATTTGAAGACGCGCCTGCTCCGTTATCCGCTCTCGTATCTCGTCTATTCGAAGTCATTCGATGCCCTGCCTCAGCCCGCAAAGACCTACATCTATCAACGATTCTGGGAAGTCCTCAGCGGAAAAGATACCAGCCCGAGCTTCAAGCACCTTTCACCTGACGATCGCAAGGCAATCCTCGAGATCCTGCAGGAAACGAAGCCTGATTTTGCTGCTTTTGTAAAACAGTTGGGATAGTGTTTTCGGGGTCGGTTAACACTCGGCTCCGGAGGATTAATGAAGACACGCCTGCCTGGTTTCGCGATCGCCTGCTTGTTGATCGGCGGATTTTCGTTCTCATTTGTTCAGGCACAGCAACGCGGAGGCGCACAGGACGGACCGCCGCGCCTGGGCTTTCGTGTAGCACCGCCCACATATCAACAAAGCTGCGGCACATGCCACGGCACACAGGGGACGGTGACGGACGGCAAGAAGGCTCCGTCCATCGGTGAACTCCAGAAGTATTCGCCCGAGCGCGTTTACGCGGTCCTCAACGCCTCCACCATCGCAGCTCACGCCAATATCGGCACGTTCAACGACCAGCAAAAGAAACAGTTTTCAGAATTTCTTTCCGGCCGTCCGATGAACAGCGTCGCAGGCGACTCGAAGAGCATGACGAACAAATGTGCGTCGAATCCGCCGCTGGCGAATCCTGCAGGCGGGCCTTCGTGGAACGGCTGGAGTCCGAATACTTCCAATGCCCGATTTCAGACCGCAGCCAATGCCGGCCTGACCGCGCAACAGATCCCGAATCTCAAACTGAAGTGGGCGTTCGGAGTTCCTAACGCGACTGAGATGTACTCGCAGCCGACTGTTGTCTCTGGCCGGGTCTTTTTCGGGAGCGATGCCGCGTGGCTGTATTCTCTCGACGCAAAGACGGGTTGTATCTACTGGTCCTTCGGAGCCGACGCCGGAATACGCGCAACGCCGGTCATAGCCCCAATCAGCGGCCAGGGCACCACCCAGTACGCTGTGTATTTCACCGATGTTCTAACGCGGGTTTATGCCGTGGATGCTCAGAGCGGGAAGCTGTTATGGAAAACAAAGGCGGGCGAGCATCCCCGCGCGAAGAGCAGCAACGGCGTAACTGTGGCGGATGGAAAAGTCTTTGCCGGGTTCTCTTCAATGGAGACAACAACTGGAGCTGTCTCCACCTACGAATGCTGTTCGTTCCGCGGACACGTTGTTGCGCTGGACGCCAACACCGGGAAGAAACTCTGGACCACTTTCGTTATCGCCGAAGAACCGAAGCCGCGTGGAAAGAATGCGCAAGGCGTCACCTTGTATGGTCCATCGGGTGGTTCCGTCTGGAACGTGCCCACATTCGACATGAAGCGCAAGCGAGTCTATGTCGGCACCGGCAACGCCTACACGTTCCCTGCTGCTGTGGGAACAGACTCTGTCATTGCGCTGGATGCGAATACCGGCAAGATCGTCTGGCAACATCAGGAAGTAAAGGGCGACGCCTTCATCAACAATTGCCAGGCCACAAGCCGCGGCGGCGACAACTGTCCCGAGACCCTGGGGCCCGACTATGACTTCGGGGGTTCTTCCATGATCCTGCACACGCTTGCCGACGGCCGGGACATCCTCGTGGCCGGAAGCAAGGGTGGCTTCGCGATGGCATTCGACCTCGACAAGAACGGAGCGGTGCTCTGGAAAACAAGCCTGACCGAGGCCCGGGTAGGCGCCGCAGGGTTGATTGTCTTCGGCGGAGCGGCTGACAACCAGACCGTCTATTACGGGCTGAATCAGAATGGTGCTGTTGTCGCCGCCGTGAATCTCGGCGATGGCACCCGCAAGTGGACGACAACTCCCATCGCAGGCGCGCGCGGCATCGCTGCAGCGAACACCCTGATTCCCGGTGTTGTCTTCAGTCACGCGTCTGACGGAACGCTGCGCGCAATGTCAACAACCGACGGAAAGCTCCTGTTTGAGTACGCGACTGCGAAAGAGTTTCAAACCGTAAACGAAGTTCCAGCGCGTGGAGCGGCTTTCGGGCAATCCGGCTCAACCATTGTCGGCGGCATGCTCTTTGTTGGATCGGGCTACAACGGCCAGGGCAGCGGCGGAAATGTGATGCTGGCATTCGGATTGGAGTAAAACCATGGCGACGTTCACGCTTCGCGTCAACGGGCAAAACCATCCTGTGGATGTCGAACCCGACACACCTCTGCTCTTTGTCCTGAGCGACGATCTCGCTCTGCGTGGCCCCAAATTTGGCTGCGGCCTCGGTCAATGCGGATCGTGTACGGTCATGCTCAAAGGTGAAGCGGTTCGTTCGTGCATTACTCCGGTGAATACCGTTGGCAATTCAGAAATCACGACGCTCGAAGGGCTCGGCACTCTCGAGAAACCTCATCCCATTCAACAAGCCTTCATCGACGCGCAGGCGGTGCAATGCGGGTTCTGCGTCAATGGCGTCATCATGAGTGCGAAGGCGTATCTCGACAAAAACGCACGAGCTTCCGACGCCGACATTCGGCAAGCCCTTTCCGGGGTGCTTTGCCGTTGTGGCGCGCACACGCGCATGATGCAGGCGATCCGGCAATACGCGCAGGGGGTACGCCGATGAAGCCCCACTCAAAAATTTCACGCCGTAACTTCATGAAAGGTTCCGCGGCGCTCGTGGTTGGGGTCGGCGCCACCGGGCTCGTGGCGCGCTTTGGACTGTCACCTTCCGCATCGGCCGCGCAGGGAATCAACGGAGCTCCAGGCAATCAGCTTGATTCGTGGATCGCCATTGCAGCCGACGGCAAAGTAACGGCCTATACAGGCAAATGCGAGCTTGGACACGGCCTTCATACTGCGCAGACCCAACTCATCGCAGAAGAACTGAGCGTGCCTTTCGACCGGGTGACGCTTCTGCAGTGCGACACGGGTGTGACCCCGGATCAGGGAACTACCTCCGGCGCGCAATCGCATCCGACAAATTTCAACCAGGCGAACCTTGCGCTCGCGGGAGCGACCGCGCGAGAAGTTCTCACGCAACGAGCGTCAGCAAGGCTGAATCTTCCGGCCCAGCAACTCGTAGCCCGCGACGGAATCGTCATGTCGAGAACAGATGCATCGAAGCGCGTGAGTTATGGCGAACTCGTTGCTGGCGCAAAGTTTGGAACTGCGCTTAACACGAATGCGTCACGTAAACCTCAGAGTGAATGGAGCATCCTCGGCAAGCCGATTAAGCGCCCCGAGATAGCCGCGATGGTTACGGGTCAGTTCGAGTATGTCCACAATGTCCGCGTTCCTGGAATGCTGCATGGGCAGGTTGTGCGTCCGCCCTTCGTGGGCGCGACGCTTGAGCGCGTGGACGAGAGCTCCGTTCGAGGCATGGCCGGGGTTGTGAAGGTCGTAACGAAGAAAAACTTCGTCGGCATCGTTGCGGAGAAACCGTGGCAGGCAATCCAGGCTGCTGCAAAACTCAATGTCACATGGTCGCGCGGACCGGCTCTTCCAAAGCACAGCAGCTTCCACGACACGCTCCGGACACAAAAGCCCACGCGCGACACGTTCACGGTGAACTCGAAAGATGTCGATGAGAAGATCGGCGGCGCAGCAAAGGTCATAAAGGCAACGTACCTTTATCCGTATCAAATGCACGGATCCTTCGCGAGTTCGTGTGCGGTCGCCGATGTACAGGGCGAACGAGCAACAATCTGGTCCGCGAGCCAGGCTGTCTACCCGCTTCGGGACAGCGCCGCACTTGTTCTGGGGCTTCGCCCCGAAAACGTTCATGTGATTTTCCGCTTGGCTTCGGGATGCTACGGATGCAACGGTGCCGATCCCGTTTCTTATGATGCCGCGCTCCTCTCGCAAGCCGCCGGCAAGCGGGTTCGTGTTCAACTTTCACGAAAAGATGAAATGGCGTGGGAAAACTATGGTTACGCCTTCGTTATCGATCAACGCGCGGGAGTCGACGCTACAGGCAATATTGTCTCGTGGGACCACGTGTCCTGGTCCGCGGTGATGGGTGGACGGCCTGGCGGCGGCAATCCCGGAAATGTTGCTTCGGGAATGCTCGCCGGATTCGAGCCTGCAGCCTTCGCGGCCCGCTCACCGGCGCCTGATCCGACGAACTTTGGCAATATGAGTAACGCTGTCCCGTCGTATGTCACAGGCTGTGTTGGCACCCGCTGCGGCGGAACGGGAACGATCGCAAGCCAGCGGGTTCTGACACACAACATCCGATCGCCCTTCTTCACCGGCCCCCTGCGTTCACCGGAGCGGCTCCAGAATACGTTTGCGCACGAGTCGTTCATGGATGAGATCGCCGCGAGCCTGAGAGTGGATCCCGTGGATTATCGCCTGCGCCACCTTGCGGATCCGCGGCTGATCCATGTGCTGCAGGAAGCCGCAAAGCTTGCGAAGTGGGAAAAACGTCCGTCACCGCGATCCGGAATCGCCCGAACGGGAACAGTGTCCGGGCGTGGCATTTCGTGCGTCCTGTACGAAGGCAACAATGGCTACTGCGCGGTCGTGGCAGAAGTCGATGTCACCCAGAGTACCGGCGCGATTGTCGTGAAGAATCTTTATATCGCCAATGACTGCGGTCCGATCTCAAATCCGGACGGGCTGAACAACCAGCTCGAAGGGGGCGCGATACAAGGCATCAGCCGTGCGCTGCTCGAAGAAGTGACATGGGACGACGAGAAGGTAACGTCGGTGGACTGGCGAACCTATCGGCCGCTGTATCTCGGCGCCGAGGTGCCTGTCATCCGCACGCAGTTGATCAACGCGGAAGGCCGCGCGATGGGAGCCGGCGAAACCGCCGTGACCGTTGTGCCCGCCGCCATCGCGAACGCCGTCTTCGATGCGACGGGGGCTCGGCTGCGCCAGATTCCATTTACGCCGGAGCGTGTGAAGGCCGCGCTGGCTGCGCGCTGACAGCCAGAGTTGCCGGACTTCAGAATTCCGGTATCCAGCCCTTCTCCCTTGATCGACACGCTACATCATCACAGCTGACTGCAACTCCCGCTGAATCTCATGGACCCGATCCAGCGCTGCCCGAATATTCGGCACGATGTTTTCATCTCCCACGTGATCGACGAACTCCGTCTGATGGAGCAGGTGCTCAGGCTGTCCACGCGCTCCGCACAGTACCAGCGTCTTTCCTTTCTGACGGCACCGGTACGCCAGACGCTCCAGAGCATGCAACCCTGTCGCATCAAGCGCGGTCATATGGCGAAGGCGAAGCACGATAATGGCACCGAAGACATCGAGGCTTTCGGTTGCGGCTTCGAGTTTGTCTGTCGTGCCAAAGAGAAACGGGCCCTGGACCTTCAGAACCGAGACGCCTTCAGGGAACGACGTGTCGTGCAGAACATGGAGACGCTCTTCTTCTGTATATTCCGGCGTGATCGGAACAATGGTGGTCGTTTCGGAGATTCGATGGATATAGAGCAAAGCAGCGAGGACAATCCCGACTTCGACAGCGACCGTAAGATCCGCGAAAACCGTCAGGGCAAACGTCGTGATCCATACGGCGATATCTGCCTTCGCGAGTCGAAGCACGGATGGAATTTCGCGCCATTCGCCCATGTTGTACGCGACGACGAAGAGCACTGCGGCCAGAGTTCCCAGCGGAACAAAGCGGGCCAGCGGCGCAGCCACCAGCAGAATCGCAAGCAGCGACAGCGCATGGATCATCCCGGCAACGGGCGTCTTCGCACCCGATCGAACGTTCGTTGCCGTTCTCGCAATCGCGCCTGTCGCGGGAATGCCGCCGAAAAGCGGTGAGGCTATGTTCGCGACTCCCTGCGCAACCAACTCCACGTTTGAATCGTGCCGATCGTGAATCATTCCGTCTGCAACGACAGCAGACAGCAAACTCTCCACCGCGGCAAGGAACGCGACGGTAATTGCCGAAGGCAAGAGCAACTCCACGAGTTCCGGGCTGAATGCAGGAAGCGAGAACGATGGAAGACCCCGCGGAATACCACCGAAGCGGCTACCGATAGTCTCGACCGGGAGCGCCGCGAGGCCAACGATTGTCGTGCCTGCAAACAGCGCGATGATAGATCCGGGAATGCGTTTCGTCACCCGCGGCCACAGGAGAATGCAGGCAAGCGAACCTGCAGACAGAGCCAGCGCAGGCCAGTGCGTTGTGTCGAGATGCGCGAAGAGGACCCTCATCCGAGGAACAAACTCACTGGGCACCGCATCGATTTGCAGGCCGAGGAAGTCCTTGATCTGCGTCGAAGCAATGAGCACGGCGATGCCGTTGGTAAAGCCGATCACCACTGGCCGGGGGATAAACTTCACCGCGGATCCCAGACCGGTGAGTCCCATGACGAGCAACATGATTCCCGCCATGACTGTCGCAATCGCAAGTCCGGATAGTCCGAACTTCGCCACGATTCCCGAAACGATCACGACAAAAGCGCCCGTTGGCCCGCCGATCTGCACCTTCGACCCGCCAAGCGCAGAAATCAGAAACCCGGCGACAACTGCCGTATAGATACCAGCCTGCGGTGTGACTCCCGATGAAATCCCAAAAGCCATCGCCAGCGGTAGCGCCACCAGACCCACGGTAAGCCCGGCAATAACGTCGGAGACGAAATCATGGGCGGAGTAATTCTTGAGGGCGGTGATCAGTTTTGGAGTCCGGCGAGCAACCATACCTGTCACTGCGCGGTCCGAGAGTGGATTGTGCGCAGCAATGCCATTTCTTCCTTGAGATGTGACTGGAAGTAACGCCTCATGATGTCGAGAACTTCCAGGATGCGAGCATCCCGCACGGAGTAGAAGATTTGATTCCCTTCCCTCCGGCTCGAAACGACATGTTTCGCCCGCAGAATGGCGAGGTGCTGCGAGGCATTGGCCTGCTCGAGCTTCAGCCGTCCCACGATAGCCCCAGCTCCCAGTTCACCCTCACGAAGACACTCGACAATGGCAATGCGTGTGGGGTGCCCCAGGCCCTGAAAGAAGTCGGCTTTGAATTTTCGAACGGCGTCGTGCATATCTATATTCGAAATTTCGCATATTCATCTTACGTGTTGGACGTCTGAGTGGCAAGTGCATAGGAAGGCGGTATAATCCCGGCACTTCGGGAGGCCCAATGAAACGCTTATTCATCACCGTTCTGATTCTGCTGACTTCTTCGACACTCAGCCCGGCTGTACGCGCGCAAACCGGCGCAGCGTGCGATCGCGAATGCCTTCGCGGCTTCATCACGCAATACCTGAACGCGATGGTCGCGCACAACCCCGGAGGAGTAGCCACATCTCCGAATGTTCGGTTTACGGAAGACACGCAGACGTTGAAGCTCGGTGAAGGGCTGTGGAAGAACGTGTCGGCAATCCGTGCCTACCGGCAGGATTTCCTGGACGTTCGAGAGAGCACCGCTCTTTCGCACGTTGTTGTGGAAGAGAGCGGCATGCCGGCCATGCTCGTGCTGCGTCTCAAAGTCGCGGACAGGAAAATCACCGAAGTGGAAACGATGGTCACGCGAAACCGCGAGCAGGGCGCGATCTTCAATATCGCCGGCCTTGAAACTCCGCGCCCGACGATGCTTGCACCTGTCGATCCGGCGCAGCGCATGTCGAGGGCGGACGTCATTCGCATTGCGGAGTTCTATCCTGCCGGATTGCGGGTAGGAGGCACCTTCGACGCCGTCATGGCGCCGTTTGGCCCCACCGCCTACCGTATCGAGAACGGATCCGTTATGGCTGGACCGGGTGCGCGTGCCGGCAGCGAGAACATCAGAACGCAGCGCGTCATCGCGCATCCGGATGTGACGTATCACGTCACGGCTGTCGATGAGGAACTCGGCGTGGCGGTCCTACGCATGGACTTCGGGGACACGAACAGCTACGGGCCGGGCAATGCGCTGGTAGTGTCGGAGGCCTTCAAGGTCTATGGCGGCCAGATCCACGCCGTTGAAGCGTTTATGAGGGTGATGAAGGCGGGAACGCCATCGGGGTGGAGTTACGAAATGAAGAAGGCGCGGTAGCGAGGCAATTCCTGAAGATCCCTCACCCGGCGCTTCGCGCGACCCTCTCCCGGAGGGAGAGGAAACGTATTGAAGGCTGTCCTTCTCCCTCCGAGAGTAAGGTGGCCCAAAGGGCCGGATGAGAGATCTTCAGGATCGCTTTCTACACATTGTTCGCCCGCAGCGCAGCAAGAACCCGCGCATCGCGGAACGGCACTCTCCGGATCCGAACGCCCGTCGCATCGAAGATTGCGTTCGCCACTGCTGCCAGCGTCGGCTTGCAGACAGTCTCTCCTGCCCCATAATGCGGAAGGTCCGGCCGATTCGGATTCGGATCTCCATTCACGATCACAACGTCCACCCTCTCGGGCGTGTCCAGGTGCGTCAGGCTTGGATGTGAATTCCAATCCAGGCTGGTGACCTTTTCCGTATCGAACTGAACTTCTTCATGAAGCGCGCGGCTCAGCGAATGGAGCATTCCTCCCTCGATCGTCCGCTTGAGGCCTTCGGGATTGATCACCAGTCCGCAGTCGTGTGCACAAACCATTCGCTTCACCCAGACGTGACCGGTCTGCCGATTCACTTCCACCTCCGCGATCTGCACGGCGATGGTCTGGCTGCGATAGGTGTATGCGATTCCACGACCGGTTAGAATATTTCCCGTCGCGCGAGGTTTCGGCGATGGCCGAGCCTCCCATCGGAACGCCTCCGCGGCGGCCTTCATGGCTGCGATGGAGCGCGCTCTTCGGAAAGCGTTGTCATCGGTTGTGCTGGCCGTGAGGAGCTTCATGCGGAACTCGTACGGATCCGCTTTCGCGGCAGCCGCAAGCTCATCGATGAACGACTCCGAG
>Ga0070675_100002155_pt1 | contig 14555 bp, 5 predicted proteins | sample KBSM43metaG_FD_65343 | JGI IMG/M metagenome (GOLD analysis project Ga0070675, IMG submission 65343) | Miscanthus rhizosphere microbial communities from Kellogg Biological Station, Michigan, USA - KBS M4-3 metaG | ecosystem: Host-associated > Plants > Roots > Rhizosphere > Soil ...
TCCAGACCGACGCCGCTGCAACTGGCAAGCTCCAGGCTGAACGAACGGTGTTGCGGGAGCGCGCGCAGCGCGGCGAAGTGTCGCAGTCCGAGGCCTCTCGATCCGATCAGCAGGCCGAGCAGCAGATTCTGAGCATCCGCCGGAAGTACGACGCGCTCGACGACGAGCGCGCGCGGATTGGCCAGCGGCCGTATTGGGCGACGACGTTCTCGCGGACCGAGGCGGCGTACGCCGCACGGTCTGTCGCCGAGCTCCGCCTTCGGGCGCGTCTCGACGACAAGGAGTCGCCCGTCGGCAAGGACGCCCAACAGGCCGCGGCCCTGACGCTGAGCATTCAGCGCAACCAGTTCCTACAGTCCCAGCAGGCGATGTCCCCGCCGGAGGCGCAGAGCCTGAACGCGAACGCACAGGCCGCGCTGGCGATCCTGCAGCAGAAATACGCGGCCTCACCCGACGCCGCGGATTATCGCGATCGCGTCGCGCGCCTCGTGCAAGAGGGCGCCGTCGCGCAACGGCCGCAGTGGGAGCGCGACGTGACGGCCGCGCGTGAAGAGGCGGCCCGTCGCGCCGCCGCGGCGGCACAGCCGCCGCAGGCGACACCGCGGCCGGTGACACCGCAGCTGGTGACACCGCAGCCGAGCGCCGTGCCGACGGGCGATCCGCTGGCCCGCCCTGGCGACACGCCAGCACCTGCGCCCAAAGCCACCACGCGCCCGCGCACGACCGGGCCGGTGCGCCCTGCACCCCAACCCCAACGCGCACCCCAACGGACGATCTTCGACGGGCAGCTGCCGCGGCCTGTGGCGCCGAGTGGCGGAATTCCCTGGTCGACGGTGTTGATCGTGCTGCTCGTCGGTGGCGGCGGCGCCGGTTTCTACATGAGGCGCGCGCGCAAGGCGGCCACACCCCCCGCGTTCGCGGCCGCGCCAGCCATCTCCGTCCCGGAGCAAAACGCGCATTCGAACTACGCCTTTGCGTCGGCGCCGACTCGTGCCACGGCCACGGCAACGTCCGCCGCAACCGGACTGAGCCTGAAGGAACAGCTCTTCGCGCAGCAGCGTGAGAAGTATCAGAACCGCTACAACGACGCGCTCGACGAGGTGACGCAGGCCACTGCCGCGTTGACGCTCGTGGCGCCCCTCCTGGCGACGGCCCACGCCAATCTCGTGACGCTGTCGAAGTCGCTCTACGACCGGGTGTATGCGGCGATGGTCGCGCGCTACGGCGGCGCCCTCAAGGCTGTCTTCAACGCGATGTGGCTGCGGCCCGTCTGGCGTCTCTTCGGTCAGCTCGGACTGTTGGGCAAGATCGCCATCGGCGTGGCCGTCTGGTTGCTCTTCGGCTATCTCGCGCGGTCGCTCCAGGCGGGTGAGTACGCCTTCACGATCCTGCTCTACGGCGCCATCGTCGCCGCCGGTTTCTTCATCGAACGGCGCCTGGTGTTGAAAGCACCTCTCGCGCTCCTGAAGCGCAACGAAGCCGAGCTCAAGACCGCGCAGCTGTTGTACACGTTCGCCGAACAGCGGCCAGAAGTGATCAACGGCGCGAGCGGATTCCGCGGCATGTGGCTCCAGTCCAGCGATCCTGTGGCGATTGCACACGACAACGCCTACGAGGCGTCGGTCGGTTCCGGCGTCCTGCGGCTCCAGATCGGCAAGCTGGCGATGTTCCGTGTCGAGTCGAGCGGCACCATCGCGCCAATCGACGCCACGCAGGCGAATCAACTGGTTCGCGAGCACGGCAACGTTCTGACCGAGGTCGTGACCAACCTCGGCGACTTCGGCCAGTCGACGGTGCCGCCCATCGTGCAATACGGGCAGGTCCTGTGGCGACGGAACCGCGCCGCCGCGCAACTGCCGCAGCTCGAAGCGCTGGTACGGGACGTGGACCGGATCGAGAGCCTGTGGCGCGACACCTACGTCAGCGACGAGGTGTTCCAGTTCCTGTTCCGCAGTATCGACATGTTCAACATGCGCGATGCGGCCACGCCTCCAGGGCTGCTGCTCTGCGGCATGTCGGGAAACGGCCGGAAGCATCTGGCGACGAAAATCGCCGAGACGATCTCGGCGCGGTTCGAGCAGGTGACGCCGTCGAAGATTGCCTCGGCGGACCAGATCGCGGCGTTGTGGGAAGCGAGCCGGGGCAGCGATCCCGTGGTGCTCTTCGTCCCGAATGCCGAGACGGTCTTCCCCAAGATCGCCGACGGCACCAGCGCCGCCAACACGCTCGAATGGATCGCCGAGTGGGAGAAGCACGAGCCGCGCGAGAGCCGCGTCTGGGTCGTGATGACCGCGAAGAGCGACGATGCGGTGGACCCGGCCATCATCGATCACGTCGGCCGTGATTCGACGATCGAGATCCAGAGCCCGGACGGCGCCGGCCGCCTGCAGCTGCTGCAGATGGCCGGCCGCCTGTACCAGGTGACCGCGATGCCGTCCGAGGCGCTGCAGAAGACCATGGGCGGCGTGTCGGTGCAGGACCTCCGCCGGATCGTCATGGCCGCCAAGCGCGCGGCGTCGCCAGGACAGCCGCAGGACAGCCACTGGAAGCAGGCGATCCAGACGGTGCGCGGCGCCGACGCGAAGTTCAAGGACGAGACGAAGACGTGGGACCGGCTGATCCTGCCGGCGGCGATCAAGGACCAGCTGAAGCTCGCCTGCAAGGTGCTGCAGGACGCGCAGGAGTACAAGAAGAAGGGGCTCGAAATCCCGAAGGTGTTGCTCTACGGACCGCCCGGGACCGGCAAGACCGAGATCGCGCGGACGATCGCCAACGAGGCCGGCGTCAACTTCATGGAAGGCTCGCTGGCCAAGATGAAGGGCAAGCACATCGGCGAAAGCGGCCAGATGGTGACCGACCTCTTCGCCAAGGCGCGTGCGACGGCGCCCACCGTGCTGTTCATCGACGAGATCGACGCCGTGGCCAAGCAGCGCGGAGACTCGAGCAGCGATTCGTTCACCGAAGACATCGTCAACGTGCTGCTGACGGAACTCGAAGGCGCCGCCAACTTTGATCGCCCCGTCTTCATCCTGGCCGCGACCAATCTGCCGGACGCGATGGACGACGCGATCCTGAAACGCTTCCGGCGCAAGATCGAGATTCCTCTGCCTGACGAGGGCGCGCGCCAGGCCATGCTGCAGGGATTCCTGCGCGAGCGCCGGGACGCCATCGACTTCGACATCGACGAGATGGCCAAAGCGCTCGCGAAGCGCACCGACGGTCAGGCCGGCCGGCAGTTGCGGGATCTCGTCCGCACCGCGTTCGAGCAGGCGCAGATGATCGCCGAGGCCGCGTCGCCGCCTGGCGACGTACGGCTCACGCGCGAGCTGCTGTTCGAGTCCGCGGAGCTGCTCGTGCGAGAGGGCAGCGACGGGGTCGATCCCTCGGCCCGGTGGGACACGCTGGTCGCGTCGGACGCGACGCTCGCGCAGCTGCGCGAGGTCAGCGACGCCTTGCGGCACATGGAGACGCTGCAGAAGCAGGGCATCGAGCCTCCACGCGGCGCCGTCCTGTGGGGGCCCCCAGGCACGGGCAAGACGCAGATTGCCAAGACGCTGGCCAACGAGAGCGGCGTTCGCTTCCTGCTCAAGAGCCCGTCGGACGTCGGGCAGACTGCCGGATCGGTCCGTGCACTCTTCAACGAAGCGCGCTCGAAGGCGCCGTGCATTCTCTTCATCGACGAGTTCGAGAACGCCGGGCGGTCGCGCGAGCAGGGCGGCTCCGCCGAGGTCGTCACCGAGCTGCTGTCGCAGATGCAGGGGGCGAAGAAGGACGCGCGGCCGGTGTTCGTTTTGGCTGCCACCAACTACCTGACCACGGTCGACGACGCCATCCTGTCGCGTTTCACCTACCGCATCGAAGTGCCGAACCCGTCGGTCGAGCAGCGCGAAAAGCTGTTCCGGATCTTCCTGAACAAGGTGCCGCACGAGGGCGTCGATGTCGACGCCGTGTCCGCGGAGCTGGCACGCAAGGGTGGTGGGCTCGCCGGGCGCGACATCAACGACGTGATCGTGCGCGCGTCGCAGGCCGCGGCGCAGCGTGCCGTTCGCGCCGGCACGCCAGACCAGGTACGGCTGACGCACGAGGACCTCACCGGTGAAGTCGCCGAGATGTTGAAGACCCGCAACGTCGGCGTCGATCCCGACGCGCGGTGGAACACGCTCGTGATCTCCGACGACACGCTGCGGACCCTGAAGCAGGTCAGCACGGCGCTGCGCAACATGGAAGACCGCCTGAAGCAAGGCGTGGCGCCGCCGAGGGGCGCCGTGTTGTTCGGGCCGCCGGGCACGGGCAAGACGCAGATTGCCAAGACGCTCGCGAACGAGAGCGGCGTGAACTATCACTTCGCGACGGCCAAGGACCTCGTCGGCCAGTTCGTCGGCGAGTCGCCGCAGAAGGTGGCGAAGCTCTTCGCCGAGGCGCGGAAGAAGGCCCCCTGCCTCCTGTTCCTCGACGAGTTCGAGTCGGCCGCCGCGTCACGGAGCGGCAGCAAGGGCAGCGGTTTCAAGGACGAGGTCGTGCCCCAGTTGCTCGCCGAGATGGATGGCGCGGTGAAGACGGGGCGGGCGGTGTTTGTTCTCGCCGCGACCAACCACCTCGAGCAACTCGACCCCGCTGTTGTATCGCGATTCACCTACCAGATCGAGGTGCCGAACCCGACGCAGGAGCAGCGTGAACGGCTCTTCATGGTGTTTCTGCAGAAGGTTCGGCGCGTGGACTTCGACGTGCCCTCGATGGCCGCGGAGCTGGCGAAGCGAAGCGGCGAGATCGCCGGACGGCAGATCCACGACCTGGTCGAGCAGGCTCTCCAGGACGCCGCGCAGCGGGCCGACGAGGCCGGTGGCGGCGAGATCGTGCTGCGCCGCGAAGACCTGATGCGCCGCTTCGAGCCCAAGGGCCGCGCCGTCTCGGACGAGGATCTCACCTCCGTCTGGTCGCAGATCGTGCTCGAGCCGAAGGTGAAGGACTCGCTCACCTCGATGATCCGGCTGTTCAACAGCGGCAGCAAGGCCGCGCCCAAGGGGCTGTTGCTCTGGGGCCCGCCGGGAACCGGGAAGACGGAGATCGCCCGGCTGGTCGCCAAGTCCACCGGCTGCCAGTTCCTCTCGACCGATCTGTCGAAGTTGAAGGGCAGCTACGTCGGCGAGAGCGGGAAGAACGTGCGCGAGCTGTGGGAGAAGGCACGGACGAGCGGGCGCGCCGTGATCTTCGTGGACGAGTGCGACGGCGTCTTTGCACGGCGCGGCGGCGTCAACACGGATGCCGCGGTCGAGGAGATCAACAACGCGTTCCTGCCGATGTGGGACGGCCTCGAGTCGAAGGGGCAGATCTGGGTCATCGGCGCCACCAACAAGCGGGACCGCATCGACGAGGCCATGACGTCACGATTCGGCGAGATGATCGAGATTGGTCTGCCTGGACCGGCCGAACGCACCGCGATCCTCCGGCTCGAGATGCAGAAGCTCGAGTCCTCGATCGCGGTGCCGGAGACGGTCGGGGGGGCGACGTCCGGGTTCTCGGGCCGCAACCTCTCGAAGCTGGCGTCGTCGGTGTTCCGCAAGGCTGCGGCGCAGGGCGGTGTGGCCAGCGACGACATCTGGAAGCAGGCGATTCAGGATCTGGCGACGGCGACCACGGACCGCGTCGACGAGAGCGCCGCGTGGGGCACGCTGATTCTGCCCGAGCCGATCATCAAGCGCCTGAAACGCATCAGCAGCATGCTCGGGCACGCCGAGACGCTGCGGGCGCAGGGTGCCGAGGTGCCGCGCGCCGCGCTGCTCTACGGGCCACCCGGCACCGGCAAGACGCAGATTGCCAAGACGCTCGCCAACGAAAGCAAGCTGAATTTCATTTCCGCGAGCCCGTCCGACATCAAGGGCGCGCATCTTGGCGAGTCGGGAAAGCTGGTCAAGGAGCTCTTCGAGCGGGCGCGGTCCAAGCCGACGGTGCTCTTCATCGACGAGATCGAGTCCACCGCGGCCTCGCGCAACGGCGGCCGCGGTGACCAATACACCATCGAGATCGTCAACGAGCTGCTGACGCAGATGGAGGGGGTCAAGAAGACCGACGGCACGGTGTTCGTGCTGGCGGCGACCAACTATCCCAACTTGATCGACGAAGCCGTGTTGTCGCGCTTCGAGGATCGGATCGAGATCCCCAACCCGGGCCCCGAGGAACGCAAGCGGATGCTGAAGACCTTCATCGGCAAGCGTCGCGTGGACTTCGAGGTGGATGCCGTGGCCGAGGAGCTCGGCCCGACGCTGGACGGGCTCAGCGGCCGCGCATTGATGGCGCTGATCCGGCGCGCCTCACAGCAGTCGGCGGAGCGGGCCATCGATGCCGGCACGCCTGACCAGATTGTCATGAGCCGACAGGATCTGGTGGGCGCCTTGTCGGCGACCGGCGAGTAGGAGCGAGGCGATGGCGCGGATCCTGCCGAAGGCGACTCTGATCGGCGCGCTCGTCGCGCTTGCGGGTGTGTCGGCCGACGCATTCGGCGTGAAGTATCACACCGAGATCATGCAAACGGCGCTCTTCAACGTCGCTCCACGCCTGGTCGCGGAGCTGAAGAGAATCGGATCGAAGGCCACGATACAAGGTTTTCTTCCCCGCGCAGAGCAGGAGCTCGTCTTCGCCAACATCGCGCGCGACCAGGGCGACTGCGGGTCGCCGAACGATCCGAGAGTTCCGGCCAACCCGTGCATTGCCGTCAACACTCTCGTGAACCTGGCAGTCGACCCCAGCTCGTTGGCGGCGCTGCGGTTTCTCGAGCTGGAGGCGGCGTCGGACCACATCGACAACGAGACGATTCCCGTGGCCAGCAACGCGATCTTCGACGCCCGGGCCGCGATTCGCGGCTATCTCGCGGCCGGAGACTTTGCGGCCGCCCGGAAAGTGCTCGGCGGCACGCTGCACACCCTTCAGGACTTCTACGCGCACTCGAACTTCGTCGAGACCGGCGGCGCCAACCGGGGTGAATGGGAGAGGCGTCTCGGGAAGGAACGCGATGCATTCCGTCCCGTGCCTGGTGGTTCGCAGCGTCTCGCGCAGGCGAACGAGCGTACTTGTGAGAACGGGGACTACAACTCCTCGGGGTTTCTCACCACCGGATACTTCTTTCTGCCCCTGAATCAGGACATCACGTCGCTCGATGGATTTCTCGTGGCCGCCGTGCGCAACTTTGCCGACTGGGACATCGACGCGATCAAGAACCCCGGGAAGTGCAGGCACGGGCTCCAGAAAGAGAACGTAGGAAGCCCCGACTGCACGATCTATCAGTCGGGCATCAACAAAGACGCGCCGTGCCGTGCAGGCTTTGTCGAAGCACGCGGCGCCGCGCTCCGGCATACGGAAGACTTCATCATCGAGCTGATACGCGACCTGCGGCAATCGCTCGGGGAAACGAACCCCAAGTACGCCGCGGCCATCGCCGGCTTCATGGGGTACGAGGCGCTCAGCCGGCTCGGAAACGTCCGGGTCCTGAGATATCCGGGCGCGCCGCCGAAGCAGACCGCCTGGGATGGCATCTTGGAAGTCGGCTTGAACATCTGGGCCGTGCACCCCGACATCGTCGTCTGCGTCGGACCGGAAGGCGGCCGTGGCGTCTGCTCGGACGAGTGCATCGACTTCGAGTGGGAGAACACCAACAAGCGCTGCTTCGCACCGCTGGGGCCCAACGGCGCGGGCGTGGCAGTTACGAACTCCGGACGGGTTCGCATCCAGGCGTGGGACATCGATCCCGGATCGCGGCAGTTGATGGCCGACGGATGGCTTGATGCGTCGGACCCCTGCCTGCACTCGGTCGGGCAACCATGCCAGATTGCCCATGAGCGCGGGCCGCTGATCGTGAGTTTCTTTCCACCCGGTCCGGACCCGGGTCCTTCGGGCACGCCGCCGTCAGCACCACCTTCGCCGGCCCCCGGAGCACCACCGGCTCCCGGCGCTCCGCCTTCCGCGCGCGTGCCGCCGGCCCCATCCGCCGTCAACAGCGCGTTGTCGCTGCGGGCGCGTGACACGTGCACCGGCGCGGACCGGTTCATGCCGGCCAGCACCGCGTTCGCGCAGAGCCCCGCCGCGCGTCAGCTCGGTCCGGACCGGAGCAGCCAGATCTACCAGGCGACTTCGTTTGCGATGGCGATTCCCGATCAGCCGACGAAGCTCTCGGTACTGAACGCAATCCGCACGCGGGTCGGTGACGGCGTCTATTTCGGTGCGGTAGGGCCGCTCCTCGCGGACCAGCAGCAGATGCAGAGCGTGTTCACTGGGTATCAATCCGTCGCGGGAGCATTCGCTGGCGCGCTCACGTCCACGGGGCTCGACCGGTGGCTGCCGCAATCGAAGCCGGCGCCCGCGCTCGCGTTGGACGTCGCCGGCTGGGTGCGCAAGCGCCTGGCGACGCCGGCTCAGGTGTCCGACGCGCTCGGCATGCTTTTGGACGGGCCCGTCACGGCGGAATGCGCGGTGAACCAGTTGGCGCAGGACGGATTCGTCGACACGATCAACGGCCACTGAGCACACCGCTCGGGCCCCCGGCAGTTCCTGAACGGAGTGGTCATGGATTCCCATCGTTCACAGAAGTCATCCGCACCGGGCCAGCCAGCGACGCCGGCGGCCGCTGCACGACCCGCAGCGGCGCCGGCCGCTCAGGCTCGCCCGGCGGCGCCGGCCCGCGCGGCGGCGGCTCCTCCGCCCGCGCGCCCGGCGGCGCCACCGCCTCGACCCGCGGCGACCGCCGCGCCGGTGTCACCCGAGCATCTGGCGATCAGCCCGCAGCCGTCAGGTGCGGCGGACGGGCTCGAGTTCGACTGGGAGCCGCTCTCGATCGGAACCAACCGCTCGTTCGCGTGCACCGTGACCACGTCAGACGGAACGGCACTTTCCGTCTCGCTGGCGCAGGGAATGTATCGCCGGTCGTTTCAGGGCGACGGCGTCGTGAAGGTGCCGGCGATTCCGCCGGCCGCCGCCGGGACCGCCGGGTCGCTGACCGCCACGACCGCGTCGGGTGTTGCGGTGACCTACAGCTGGCAGTGGCAACCCGGTGGGCGCACCGGCGCAGCCGCGGCGCCGCCGGCGTCCAAGCCCGGGCTCCTGAGCCGTTTGTTCGGGCGCACGCAGGCGGCGCCGGCAACCGCGACTGCAACGGCGAAGGCGATTCCCGCGCTGTCGGTCGCCGAGCGTCTGGGGACCCGTGCCGCTCTGGCCGCGCCGCTGAAGTTCTTCGGTCAGGAGGCGGTTGGACAGCGTTTCGCGTTCATTCTCGATCGATCCGGCTCGATGTCCGGCAGCCGATGGAACGCGTGCACGAGAGAGCTCGAACAGGCGTTGCGCACCATGCCGGGACACGCCGAGTTCTTCGTCGTGCTGTTCTCGCAGGGACACGTCCAGCCGCCTGGCCAGTCCGAGTGGACACGCGCCGATCGCGACCACGTCGACAGCGTGGTGCGCTGGGTGAAGAGCGTCCATCCCAGCGGCGGCACCTATCCCGCGTCGGCCTTCCAGCTCGTGTTCGGGCTGAACTGGTCGCCGGACGTGGTCTACTTCCTGACCGACGGGGAGATCGATGGTTTCACCCCGGCGATGTGCGCGGGGCTGCGCGGCAGCGCGGCGACGATCGTGAACACGATCGCGCTCGAGAACGGCGCCGGCGCCGAGGTGCTGAAAGGCATTGCGGGCGTCGCCGGCGGACAGTTCGTACACGTACCCAGCGTGTGAGCGCGTCGAACCGGAAACACGCCGCGAGCGGGGCTGACATGCGCAGCCGCGCCCGGGGCGTACGGGGGGGAGCTTAACGGCGACGGCGACGCGCGATCGCGCCGGCCACGCCAAGGCCGAGCAGCGCGAGGCTCGTCGGCTCGGGAACGGGCGTCAGGAAGCCACGAATCTCGCCTCCTGGAAACTGCATCGTGTGGATGTTGAAGTAGGTCGTACCCGCTGCCATGCCACCCAATAGCGCCGCACGGGCGGCGGCGACCCCGCCCTGCGCCGTGACGAAGGCCGGGTTATAGCTGGAGGCGTCGGTCAAGTCGAAAGTATTGTTGAAGGTGCCCGACGTCACGCCCAGCGGAAATCCAGGAAAGCTCGGAGTCGTCGTCGCCACCCCTGCGGTACCCGTGCCCGGCAACAAAGTGCAGCAATGGATGTGCGATGCCGTGGTAGTGGAGAGCAGGCCGGTGAAACTCGCCTGGACCTGCATCAGGTTCGTAATATCGTTGATCATCACGAGCGCAGACCCCGTCCCTGGCGAGATGGTGCCTTCGTTCGGTCCATTCAGGACTGCCTGGTAGGTGATAATCGCGGCGTGCGCCGCCGAGGATAGTGCGAGAAACCCGATCGCGAGAACGATCGCCAAACGCGCTTTTCTCATGCCCCCTCCGAATGCCCCCGCACCCGTATTCGTGCAGCAACATGCAATCGGCGGACCGGGCCGGCCGGAGTGGCGCTGACCTAAATTCTGGCCAAAAACGAGCGATCCACGGCCGGGCTGGACACCGCCGAGCCGCCGCACCGGATACCTTAGTCTGCCGAAACGGGACCAACCGCAAACTAGAAGTCCAATACGCAACTCGGATTGCTGCGTTCGAAAAGGAGCCTGAGACCAGACGGCATTGGCACGGGCGAAGGTGGACCAGGCGCGCGATCGTAGAGTGAGCTCATGGACGAGATAAAGCACAGAGAACAAGTCGATCTCATACGGGAGGTCTTCTATTACCAGAACCGTTTCGACGGTAAGACCATCGTGCTGAAGATCGATTACCCGATACTCAACGCTCCCCACTTTCCCCAACTCCTCAAAGATCTGGCCATGCTCAGGGCGACGGGCATCGAGATCATTCTGGTTCCGGGAGCCCGTGAGTGGATTGATGCGGTCCTGAAGGAATACGACATCGAGAGCGCGTACGTGGATGGCATTCGCATCGCGACCCAGGATTCGATCCCGTTCATCCGGATGGCGGCCTTCGATGTCGCCAACCGGCTGATGACGCTGCTGACGGCATTTCAGGCCAATGCCGTGATCGGCAATTTCGTTCGGGCGCGAGGGATCGGCGTGGTCGATGGGGTGGACTTCCAGAATTCCGGTCGTGTCGAGAAAATCCTGAAGGAGCCGCTCCAGCAGATTCTCGATCAAGGCATGATTCCGATTTTCCCCTGCATCGGCTGGAATGCCGCCGGCAAGCCCTACAACCTTTCCAGTGACGATATCGCCGTGGCCGTCGCCGAGGCCCTGCAAGCCGAGAAGCTCTTCTTCGTGACGGACAGCGACGGGGTCATGGAAACTCGATTCCAGCTTCCTCCGGGCCTGGTCAAGAACGGTGACGGCCTGGTGGCACGACTCAGCCTCGAAGAGGCCGAGGAGGTGTTGCGTCTCAACGCCGGCAATCCCGATCCCGACCTGAAGTATCTCGCCCTGGCACTGACGGCCTGTCGCAAGGGAACCGAACGGGCGCATGTCGTCGATGGCCGGTTGGAGGGAGCGATCCTGCGTGAGATCTTCTCGAACCTTGGGATAGGGACGATGATCTACGGCAACAACGACTACGAATCGATCCGTCCCATGAAGGCCGACGATATCGGCGATGTGTTGCGGCTCATGCAGCCGCTTGTGCAGGAAGGCATCCTCATCACACGGAGCGAGGACGAACTGACGGCGCGGCATGGCGATTTCGTCGTCTACTCGATCGACGATGTGGTCCACGCGTGTGGAGCGCTCCACGACTACGGCGAGGGTCAGGGCGAAATCGCCGCGATCGCCACCAATCCGGTCTACAGCCACCTGAGCATGGGCCGAAAGATCGTCTCCTATCTGATCGAGAAGGCGGCGAGACTCGGGATGACACGAGTCTTCGTCCTCACCACTCGCACGATCGACTGGTTCGAGCAGTTGGGTTTCGTCGAGGCCGATCTTGCCACGCTGCCGGCGAGGAAAGGGGAGACGTACGACCACGCCCGCAAGAGCCGAATCTTTGCTCTCGATCTGAAAGATCGAAAACCGATCAAGAGCTAGCGCGCCCGCCACGTGCCCTACCCTGTCCTACCTGTCCTAGAATCCCATCATGACGAACTTCCTGCGCGGGCTCGTGGCTCTCACAATCCTGCTGGCGCCAACCCAGATGCTGGCGCAGGCGCGCTACACGCCGGCCAAGACGCCATGGGGCCATCCCGACATCAGCGGCGACTACACCAACAAGGACGAGGCGAACACGCCCCTCGAGCGGCCCGACGAATTCAAGGGGCGCGATCCCAGGAGCTTCACGCAGGCCGAGCTCGACGAGCTCGTCAAGAAGCGTCAGACGCAAGCGGCTGCAATCGCCGGCGGGATTGGCGGGGCCGAAACCGGTGCCGGGCCGACGCACTGGTACGAGCACCTGCGCAGCTCAGGGAACCGCCCATGGTTCATCACCGACCCGGCCGACGGCAAGCTCCCGCCCATGACGCCGCAGGCGCTCAAGCACGAAGCCGCGGTGGCGGCGTTGAACGACGCGCGCAACGGCGAGGGGCGCGCCGACTCATGGCTCGATCGCAGCACCTACGACCGCTGCATCACGCGCGGACTGCCCGGCTCGATGATGCCCGCCATTTACGGCAACGCCTATCAGATCATGCAGACGCCCGACTCGGTCGTCATTCGCTACGAGATGATTCACGAGACGCGTGTGATCCCACTCGACCCTTCGACGGGCTCAGGGTCGCCCCGAGCAGAGTCGAGGGGCGACGGCCGCGCTCTGATGAGTCCGGCAATCAAGCAGTACATGGGCGTTTCGCGCGGCCGCTGGGAGGGCAACACGCTCGTCGTCGAGACCACCAACTTCACCAACCGCACCCACTTCGGCTACAACAACCGCTACAACAGCGAGTCGTTCACACTCATCGAGCGTTTCACGCCGATGGCGCCCGGCCGATTGCAGTGGGAGGTCACGTTCAACGACGCCGAGGTATGGACGCGGCCCTTCACAATGGCGATGCCGCTGACCCGCGACGATACGCAGCAGATCTTCGAGTATGCCTGCCACGAGGGGAATCTGGGCCTCGAGCACATCCTCACCGCCGCGCGCGCCGAGGAGAAGCGCTGAGGCCGCGCGCGCCCGGCTCACCTACTTCGCTTGCTTGCTCGGATCGTCGGCGGGGTTCACGTAGTTCACGACGAACGGGCGCATAGCTGGTCGCATCGGACGCGAAGCAGCAGATCCCATGCGAAACGATGGATAACGCCGCCTCTGGGAATTCAACGCTGATTGAACGCGATAATCGCTGCCAATGGGAACGGTTATCACCAAGGGCCCAACCGTGGCGCAGCAGCTTGCGCGATTCGTGACGAAGGCCTCGAGGGAAGACCTCCCTTCGAGGCATCTCGAGCTGGCCAAGATGGTCGTTGCGAGCACGCTGGCGAGCGCCGCGCGCGGCTACCGGATCGGCTGTGTCGAGGCGTTTCGCACGCTCGCGCTGGAGAGCGGCGGCGCTCCCGACGCCACGCTTTGGTTCAACGGGACCAAGGTCCCCGCGGCGGCCGCGGCCGGCGTCAACAACGCAAGCAGCGACGCACCGGGAATGGACGACACCTGCCTCCTCCTCATCGGGCACTTCGGCGGACCCTCCACCGCCGCTGCCCTCGCCACGTGGGAGTATCTGGCTCGCAACAGCGTGTCGGTGCCCGCGAGCCAGGTGCTCAAGGCGATCGTCCTCGGCTACGAGGTTGGCAGCCGTCTCGATCTCGCCCTCACGCCCGGGCGGATGGATCAGGGCTTCCACAGTCGAGTCACCACCGTTCAGAGCGCCGTCGTCGCGGCGGGTCTCGTCCTGGGTCTCACCGAGGAACAGATGGTGCACGCGATGGCCCTCGCAACTTCGGACGCGGGTGGCATGGCGATCGGGGCCGACCACGCATCGGACCACCGACCCTACCATGCACACCAGTCTGCGTTCGAAGGCACCCGGCTCGCACGGTTGGCGCAGCTCGGCGTCACAGGGCGGCCCGACGTCATGGAAGCCCCTCGTGGCTACCTCTCGGCGTTCGGAGGCCAGGAGATCTCCGACGTCACGAAGGACCTCGGCGAGCGCTGGAACTTCGTCGACCATATGGCGATCAAGCTGATCCCCGGTGCCCATCCATTCCACGTCTTCGCAGAGGCGGCAACCGCGGCAGTGCTCGAGAACAATATCGATCTCGATGCCGTGGCCAGCGTCATCATCTCGGGCGAGCAACTCACGGGCGTGCAGATGAAGGATTGGATCGACATCCGTCATCCCAAGAACCTGAGCGATGCCGCTCACAGCATCGTGTACTTCGTTGCGGCAGCCGTGGCAGACGCGAAGTCCGGGGGCTTCGCCTGGGAGCACATGGACGCCGTGAAGATGGCGGATCCGCGCATCGCCAGGCTGCAGGATCTCGTCGAGGTCGACCCCAACCCGCTGCCGCTCACCAACCCTCGCTTCGTTCACCTCGATGGGGGGCGCGTCTCCATCGTGACGAAGTCTGCAGCGGTCTTCACCAAGCACGTGCAGCACCCGAGTGGCTCGGCGCGCGTCGTTCAGTGGCCGGCGGTGCGGGAAAAGTTTCGGCG
>Ga0070675_100002157_pt1 | contig 14553 bp, 10 predicted proteins | sample KBSM43metaG_FD_65343 | JGI IMG/M metagenome (GOLD analysis project Ga0070675, IMG submission 65343) | Miscanthus rhizosphere microbial communities from Kellogg Biological Station, Michigan, USA - KBS M4-3 metaG | ecosystem: Host-associated > Plants > Roots > Rhizosphere > Soil ...
GGTGTCAGCACTCTTTTCAGGGTTTCAAGTGCATCCCGGCAGAGAAAAATCTGCACTCGAACGTCCACGGGACTCTCCATAGCGAGTTCTCGAAAGCGCTTCTCCTGGAAGTCCAGCAGTACGGGTGGGCTTGTCAGCGGCAGCGGAAAGGGCACAATCTGTGGAACGACGAGTGTGATTTTCAGGCCCAGAGATTCTGCCAATGAGCCTGCCTTCTTCAGAGCGGCGATCGTGGCCGAGGCAGACGTGAAGATCACTACGATATCTAACCTGGCATCTTCTTCCTGGCCGGGCCGTTCAGGAGTTCCGGCTGCTGTTAAGGGACGATCCAAAATGAGCGACATTGGTTCATTCCTTTCCACGACCGCAGTCTAGGAAGAAAGGCCTGAAGAAGTCATAGAGAAGCCATGAGAAATTCATGAAAACCGCTCTCCTGGAGTGCCGGCAATAAATGGACAATCAGATCCGACAGGTATGGCTTGGTTGTCATTGGAAGGTCTGCGGAAGTCTTAGGGAAGTTGTGACGAAGTTTAAAAATCTGGCGAGGTATTGAAACGGTATCCGACCCACGGTTCGGTTTTGATGTAACGAGGATCTTCGGAGTTCAACTCGATCTTCTTCCGCAGATTCTTGACGAGCGCTCGCAAATAGTCGACTTGGTCGCCATAGTCCGGTCCCCACACCGCCTGAAGAAGCTCACGATGCGACACTGCCTTATCCGAGTGCTGTGTGAGGTAACGAAGCAGGTCGAGTTCTTTAGGGGTGAGATGGATGTTCGCCGAGCCCCGCGTTACCGTGCGGGCGTCGAAGTCAATAATCAATGAGCCGAACTGAAGCCTGCCCGGTGATCCCGTCGTCACCGGCACGCGCCTGAGGGCCGCACGAACTCTCGCCATGAGTTCGGGTGTGCTGAAGGGTTTTGTGATGAAGTCGTCGGCGCCGGCGTCCAGCGCGGCAACTTTGTCCGCTTCGGACTTCCGGACAGTCAGCATAATAATCGCGATATTTGTGGAGTCGCTCCTGATCGCCCTGCAAACGTCCAATCCGCTCATCTCAGGCATGTTGATATCGAGAAGAACCAGATCCGGTCGGAATTCCCGCAGCTTCTCAAGACCTTCGATGCCGTTTCGGGCGTCATCCACTTCATAACCGGCGCCAGTCAATGTCTCCCGCATAATTCGCCGGATCTGCGGCGCGTCGTCAACAACGAGAATTCGACCTCCGCTCAATTCGTTTCTCCTTACTTGATGGCTGCGCGTGCTTGCATTCGCAGCCGCTCATCTGCGATCGGTTGGCAAGACGAGGGAAAACGTTGTCTCGCCTGGCTGACTCCTGACGGTCAGATGACCGCCGTGGGCCTGCATGATTCGATGGGCGATGCTCAATCCAAGACCTGAACCGGGGATCTGATCCTGCACCGACGGACTCCGATAGAACCGTTCGAAAATGCGCCCCTGTTCACGGTCCGCTATACCCTTGCCGCGATCGATGAAATCGAGACCCACGGTATTATTGCTCCGGAACGCCTGAATCGTTATTGGTTTGGTCGAGGGCGAATACTTCAGCGCATTGTTGAGGATTTGTTTGATCGCAAGTCTCAGCAGCCGCCGGTCGATAACGAGCGGCGGCAGTTCCCCGTTTGGCACAAACTCCAGGTGGCGGTCTCCAACTTCGGACTTCATAGAGGCGACAACTCCGCAAACAACGTCATTCAAATTCGAGGTTTCCAAATCCAAATCGATGCGATCGCTATCCAACTGTGCCATGTCCAATGCGTTGTCGATGAGTTCTTGCAGATGCGCCGCTTCTTCGTCGGCGACCTCGAGCATCCGTTTCGCACTCGCCCGTTCCTGGTCTGGATTGGCCAACAATGCCGATGTCGCGGCTCGGATGGATGTCAAAGGGGTTTTGAGTTCATGACCCATGGCGTCTATAAGCGTCGCCCGCAGTCGCTCGCTGCGCCTCACCACTTCGACTTCGTGAGCGAGATCCTGTGCCTTGGCACGCTCCAGGCCAATGGCTACCAGGTTGGCGATGCTTTGCAGTACGGAATCTGACAGTCGTGTGCCTTGCAGAGCGAGGCTCGCAATGGGTTCCGCACCAAGGCGCACTGCGGTTATCACACGCTTGCGTTGCGGGTCAGCGAAGGCCGTACCTTGTAGGGCGGACTCGCGGAGCTGCGTATCCATTCCCTCGAAGTCCGAAGGACCAGCGTGATAGATCTCGCCCGTGTGCCGTTCGTATAGAGCCACAGCATTCAACTCAAAAGTCTCGGCTAGCCTTCTCGCCAGCTGCTTTGCGAAGGGTTCGCTGTTGTCGATCAGCAGGATCGATCGGCCAAATGTGTGAAGGCGCTCGAGGTCCTGCTGCCGCTCCACCGCATCCAAAGTCCGGCGTTTGGCTTTGTCGGACAGCCTGCTGGCAATCAACGAGGTCGCAAGGAAACTGAACAATGCAACCCAGTTGTGGGGGTCTGCGATCGTAAAGGTTCCCACGGGTGGGAAAAAAAAGAAGTTGAAAGCAAGCGTGGCTGCGATTGAGGAGAGAGAGGCTTCAAGGAATCCCCAGGTGCTTGCGATGATCAACACGTACAGCAAGTATCCGAATCCGGCGGTCGTTGCATTGACGGGAATCACGCTGAAGGCAAGGGATGTGACGATCGCCACACCGGCAAGGGACACCAGCAACCGCAGTGCACGCTGCTTCATTAAACTTCATCATAGAACCACTTCTTACCGGTCTGTTATAGGTTAGTGGAATGCCCGACAGCCCAAACCGCCGTCTAAGTCCTGAACAGCTTCTCAAGCAGGTAGAGGCCGAGGAAAAGCGCGCCTCACAAGGAAAGCTCAAGATATTTCTCGGCTACGCTTCCGGCGTCGGCAAATCCTACCGCATGTTCGATGAGGGCCGCCGACGAAAGCAACGCGGCGAAGATGTAGTTGTCGCTGCGGCGCAGCCGGAAGTGTCATCCGGGGTTGAGGACCTGTTGAAAGAGTGCGAGACGATCCCGATGAAAACCGATTCTGGAGCCCCCGTCGTCGATGTCGCCGCGATTCTCAAACGAAGGCCGGAGGTTTGCATTATTGATGGTTTGGCATTCGACAACCCGCCTGGAGCAAGAAACCCCCGACGCTGGCAGGACGTTGAAGAGCTATTGAAGGCTCGCATCTCCGTCCTCACTTCGATCAACGTTCAATACGTCAAGGAATACCAGCCACGCGTGGAAGCGATCCGTGGAAAAGTAGTTCGCGAGTCCGTCCCGGAAGCCTTCATCAAGAGAGCGGATGAAATCGAAATCGTGGATGCACCGGCCGAGTACGCCGTGACGCGTTCGCTTCAGAGGGACGGTTCTGACCTCGGCGCGGAAGTGCTCGAAAAGCAGTTGTCTGAACTGCGGGAAATCGCGCTCCTGCTTGCAGCTGAGGTTGTCGATTATCAGCTCGAAGGATACATGAAGCGCCACGGAATCGAGGAACACTACGGTACGCACGAACGAGTCCTCGTTGGCGTCACTCCTCGCTCAAACGCATCCCTGATGATCCGGCGAGGTCGGCGCCAGGCAGATCGTTTTCATGGAGAGCTTCATGTGGTCTATGTCGAGCAGGATGAGATGAGTCCGGAAGATCGTCAACGAATCGAGCAGAGCCTTGCTGTCGCGCATGAGGTCGGTGCGCGAGTCGGACTGCTCCAGAATGACGATCCGGTTCGTGCCCTCCTCGCTTACGCAAAGGAGCATGGGATTACGCAGATTTTCGTGGGTCACAGCCAGCGCAGAAGTTGGCTTGAGCGTCTGCGTGCCAACCCTGTGGAACGCCTGATCCTCGAAGCCGAAGGGATAGATATCCGAATCTTCCCCAATGCGGAGCCAGTTCGATGAGCGGAGCGAATGCAAGCCCGATAGGGCGAGGCCATCAAGAGATGAATTCGGATGAGTGCGGTAAGGGCAGGCTCAAGCTGTTCCTGGGATACGCAGCCGGAGTTGGCAAAACCTACAAAATGCTCGATGAAGCCCGGCAACTTGTAAGGGAGCACCATGATGTGGTTGTTGGCTATTTCGAACCTCATGCTCGGACAGAAACGATCGCCAAGACAGAAGGACTGGAAATAGTCCCCCGGCGGAAAGTGAAATACCGAGACAGAGAGTTCGAGGAAATGGATACCGATGGGATCCTGGCCCGCCACCCCGAAATCTGTCTCGTGGACGAATTTGCCCACACAAACGTACCCGGATCTGAGCGAGTTAAGCGGTGGGAGGACGTTATCGTTCTTCTGGGTGCTGGAATCAACGTGTTGACAACCATGAATGTCCAACACATCGAGAGTCTCAATGATCGAATGCGCGAAATCACAGGAATCGAAGTGCGCGAAACGGTCCCCGATTGGGTGGTGAAGCGAGCGGATGAAATTGTCCTTGTCGATCTGCCTCCGCAGGCCTTGCTCAATCGATTGCAGCGCGGTGTTGTGTATTCTCCGGAAAAAGCACAACAGGCGATGGACAATTTTTTCAAAGAACACATCCTCGGGGCTCTGCGTGAAGTCGCTATGCGTCAGATCGCGCATGAAGTGGATGTCCGCCAAAGCGATCCCATTCGGGGTGGTTTAGCGGATCCCGTGCAAGGGCAGGACCAGAAGGAACGAATACTGATTCACGTGTCTGACTCGCCCTCGACTGCAGCGTTGATCCGTCGTGGACGCCGTGTTGCCGATTATTTAAAGGGTGAGTGTTTCGCAGTGTGCGTTCTCACTTCCGGCGATCTGAACACTGTCGAACCCCACGCCAGGGAGTTAATTGAGAAACATCTCGATTTCGCTCGAAAGCTTCACATCGAAACACAGATCCTAAATGGACAAGACGCAGCCGTGACGCTTGTCGATTTCGCAAGGCGCACAGGAGTGACCCAGATTTTCGTTGGAAAACCAGCCAAGCGGCAGCTTTCCTTTCTTGCCCTGCGCGATTTTGTGATGAAGGTGGTGCGTCTTGCCACCGATATGCAGGTTACCGTCGTTGCCGAAGGGCGGTGACGATGTGCGCTCGCCCGAATCTTCACAACTGCATACGCCTTCGGCTTAGCCGAATTTCCGGAACGATGTCCAATCGCCCCCGAAAGTGTCCTTTTTCCTTTTGAAGTCCGTCAGTTCCTCTACGGGCGGAAAACCTCATCTTTACCGCCTACTCTTCGCTATCCAAGCCGACACTGTACATGTTCTGCATACCCGCCTGCGCCCCGTACTCATGACTGCGCTCGTTGCAAGTCTGGGCTTTGTTCCGATGGCGTTGTCCTCAGGAGCCGGAGCCGAAGTGCAACGACCTTTGGCAACAGTTGTGATCGGCGGACTTGTCACGTCAACGGCGTTAACTCTTTTGGTGTTGCCGACCGTGTACCGTTGGATGTTACGAGACGGAACAGCTCCTGTTAACGAAGATCTACGGGGGCCATCGAGTTTGTCATGACCAAGAACTGGCCATCGTGAAACCCCTTGGACTGCGGAGATGAATCTCGGCCAAGCTCCACGCGAGCAATAGCTCGCATCGTTCAATTCTGTACATCGGCTTCCCTCGTTTCGTGCCAAGGTTGGTCTTAGACCAGGATGGCCAAATACCCCTTGAACTATAGGGAGCACATCCCGCCCCACAGAGTCTGGGAGTTCCTCAGCGGGGAATCAGACGTGAACCTGTCTGAACATCGCCATCTTGAGAAGTGCGACGAATGCCGGAAGGTGCTTCAAGTCTGTCTCGAAGCAAAGACGTTTGGGGCAGCACTGACGAGCATCGAGTGGAAAAAGTCGGCCTAAGTCCCAAATAATATGCCTCAAACACTAGTCAGGAAGCAGCAAGGTGACTTGTCGTCGAGACATGGTGCTTCGACAGTTCTTGTTTAAAGTGCTGCGAACAAGCTCTCCTGCGGTAGGTCCGCATCTTGAATCCTCTCGGAGAAGATAGGGGATACCCAGAGAACCAAATCTCATAGGGTCCAGCATCCAACACAGTAGACGTTATTGTGAATCAGAATCCGACTTCTCGGACGGCTTGTGTGGCAATCGCTTCGACCTTTGTTGTATCCGTGCAAAGAGACCAACTCCTCCAGGAGCCAATCGAACGGAGGCAATTATCGCAAAGCTTCTTCATCCGCAAGCTTCTCACCCCGCGTTCGAACGTCCTGAGCAAACATCATCACTCTGGTCTCGTTCCACAGCACTTCAACCAGCTTGTTTTGATTGAGCAGGCTCTCGTCGATGCTGACCAGAGCTCCGTCAGGAACGGTTCGCGCTACGTGACGACCGTCCACGGGAAACAAAGCAATAGTGGGCGTGGTAATGCGATATTTTAGGAACCTCATACTGCCTGCCTTAAAAAACGACCGATCTGGGTAACAGCCTTCCTGTAGCTTTAAGGTGGCAAACAACGTGACCGAGGATCCCGGTGCTGTCTTGTCAAGAACGTGAAACCACCTGACACTTCCCGGTGTTTTGGGTGTTCCGTCCGTGGATTTCCTTCCTGGTCAAGATCCCCGCTGTCGCGCCGTGAATGTTGATTCAATCAACGTAAAGGTACATGGCAATCCAAGCTCCATATCTTTTTGTTGTGAAATGAGCAGCATGGGTAAAGAGAGCGCCCGGTTGTTCACAATTTGTACAGAAGTCCCGGACCGATGTCATGGTACACCTGCACACTCACAACGTCGGCCGTCATTCCAGCCTCTTTGAGAACAGCAACGATGTTGTCAGAGACTGTTTCACCTCGGCTTCTCGTGGCTTCTCGGCGATGGTGGGCACATGACGACGGGAGGCAACCCTCGAAAACCCGCGGCCTGGGCCGCGGTTGAAAAGAAGCGCCGGATCCGCGCAGCTGTCGTTGCATGCAGTAATCGTGGTCCACGTTTGACCGTGATACAGTGCAACAAAGCCGATTGATGCCAATTACAGAGGAGCAACTCATGGTTGAGCTTCGCGATAAAGAAACCGGCCGCATTCTGGGATCGATCAGCGATGAACAGCTTCAATTCCTGATCGACCAGCTCGAAGAGGAGTCCGAAACGGATACGGACTATTACGTCGACGCTGCCACTCTCAGCATGTTTGAGGAGAAGTCCATCGACCCGCTGTTATTGACGCTGCTTCGCGACGCTCTCGGCGACCGGGAAGGTATGGAAATTGAATGGAAACGCAAATGACGTCTCCAATCCGAGGAGATGTTCTGTAGATTGTCGGCCTGCTGGTTCTTCTGCAGCCCTCGCTGTTGTTTGAATACCGCAAGAGGGCTATTAGCCTTCCTGCTCTTTGCCGCAATGGCTTCGTGCGCGGATAGCTCAATCCTCGTCGATGATGTTCTAGGTGAGTGGGAGAAGGAGGATAACTCGCTGCCTCCCATTCATATAGTTCTCTCGAGAGATGGGACGCGAATTCTCGCGCGGATCCGGCTGTCTGGTGTCCACCTCAACGGCATGGCCACACTGGACGGTAACCAGCTTCTGATGAGATTTGATGGTCGAGAAGAGATCACTGGGACGTTTAGCTCCAGAAACCTTCTAAACCTTAGATTGGGCGAACGCGACGTTCTCCTGGTAAAGCGTCGTTAAACCCTCCCCTTTCCCGATCCCCGGTTGCGATGTGACGCCCATATATAAAGGATGCTTGCCATACCATACACTTGTTCGGTATATAGATCGCCCGAGGTTTTTCGCGCCATGGTGTTTTGCAGGGAGTGCAAACAGCGGGTGGAGGACTGCGTGCACTTCGTCACGCCGCTCAACGTCCCCGCTGTTCAAGTCTACGATCCGAAAGTGCAAACGCTCGCGTACCACGCAAAAGATCACATCTTGGAAATCACTTTCAAGAATGGGCAGGTATGGCAACTCTTCGGCGTCAAACCGGAGATCTACGACGAACTTTTGCACGCGACGCTCTCGTCGTTCCTGAATTTTCTCGCGCATCGTTACAAGGCGGCTCCGGTTCGGAAGGCATCCGTGCCGACGCCGAATCAACCATGTCCAGCCTGCAAGCGACCCATGACGGAACAACATCGAACAACCGGCGGCACACTTCGCATTCTTTGGAACTGCGGGCCGTGCCATCAATCGCTATGGAAGACCTACGCAACAGAGTCGATGCGAGAGCGAAGGAAGCGTTGAATATTGAAGACAACGCCTCCTGGATTTCCGCTCATCGTACGATTCTTCGCAGCCCGCGGCGATCGTTCGCATGCGAAGTCTTGCAACATCAAAAGGCCGACGTCCCGTTCGACAACCGCGGGACCGCCAGGCTATTCAATTTGAGAGTGCGCATCCCTGCGTACGGTTTTCTTTTATCCTCTCGACGTCGCCTTAGCCTCAGATTTCGAAATCCGGTTTTGCTCCAGAGTACGTTGCTCTTCCCTGCCCTGAAAGTGGACAACGACGGCACAATACACCGCGAGAATCGAGAAGGTCACAAGGGTGGCCAGCAGAAGGACTGCTTCTGTCGGTAGAGTAGTCCGGATGTGCATGAACCCCGACATCCACATGAAGTTAAACAGAACCGGCAGGAACAGCCACGGTTCCAGGACGTCATCAGGCTTTCGAATCCATCGGCATATCCAGGATTCCCTCCTCCAGTCGAACAACCTTTTTCGGGGCCATCCCATCAATGGCAGGTATTCCTCCGACAGGTTTCCCTCCTTGGCTCTTTGACCCAGGTACTCGATATAACCTCGAGCCTGGTAGCTCTTGTAGAGCATCACAAATGCCGACATCGTGAGAAGAACCCCGACAATGGGAAGCCCCAATTTGAGAGAACCGCTCTCCGCGTTAACAAATGCGTTGGCGATGAAGCCCTGCCCGATCAACAGCCACATGATCCGGTGATTGGTGAGGTCGTTCTCGTGCCGCAGCAATTCGCGGAGAGCTGTCGCGTACTGATCTTTTCGAATGTCGTTCAGGGCTTCGGTCATTCTGTCAGGCGCCCTTCCTGAATGCCGTCAGCTTTCCACCCTCCAGTACGCGCTTGGGATCCAGGACCCCGTACAACTGAATCGTCTTGGCGACAAGTCCCGTCCAGCCCGTCTGATGACTTGCACCAAGCCCGGCACCATTATCGCCATGGAAATACTCGTAGAACAGGACCTGATCGCGCCAATATGGATCGCTCTGGAACTTCTCCGTGCCGCCGTAGACGGGACGTTTCCCTTGTTCATCTCGAAGGAAGATCCGGCTGAGCCGGTCGGCAATCTCTTTGCTCACCTCGAAAAGATTCATCATCTTTCCGGAGCCCGTGGGGCATTCGATCTTGAAGTTGTCTCCGTAATACAGGTAGTAATTCTGGAGCGCGCGAATGATCATGATGTTGACCGGCATCCAGACCGGTCCCCTCCAGTTGGAATTGCCGCCGAACATGCCGGTGTTGGACTCTGCCGGCAGATAATCCACACGGAACTCCTGGCCTTGCACATTCATTGTGTACGGGTGCTGCTCATGAAACTTGGAGAGTGAGCGAATGCCGTAGGGGCTCAGGAACTCATTCTCGTCAAGCATCTTGGTGAGAATCCGGCGGAGCCTCTCCTCGTTGACCAGGGCCACGATCCCTCGCTCGGCGACTCCGTAATTCCCCGGCCCCGTGACGTGCATCGACTCCAGAATTTCGGGCAAGCGTCCCAGGCGGTCCCACATTCGGGCGGTCGCCTCAGGAACACGATCCCGTTGCCACTTTTCGACGACTGTCGTGGCACACAGCGGCAGCAATCCCACCATAGATCGCACCTTGAGCCGCGTGGAACTGCCGTCGGGAAGCCGCAGCAGGTCGTAGTAGAAGCCATCCTCTTCGTCCCACATCCCATACTCTCCGGCCTGGTTCATCGATGTAGCGATATAAGCGAAGTGCTCCACGAACTTGGAGACCATGTCCTCGTAAGCACTATCGTGGGCGGTGAGCTCCAACGCGAGTTCCATCATGTTCTGGCTGAACAGCGCCATCCAGGCCGTGCCGTCCGCCTGCTCCAGATGACCGCCGGTGGGCAGCGGAGCGCTGCGGTCGAAGATTCCGATGTTATCGAGACCGAGGAATCCGCCCTCGAACACGTTCTTTCCAAACCGGTCCTTTCGGTTCACCCACCAGGTGAAGTTCAGCAGCAGCTTGTTGAATGCCCTCTTCAGAAAATCGACATCCATCTCTCCTCGAAGAGCCTGCTCAGTGCGGTTCAGGAAGAGTGTCGCAAAGGCGTGGACTGGTGGATTCACGTCGCTGAAATTCCACTCGTAGGCGGGCATCTGGCCGTTGGGATGCAGGTAGACGCCACGGAGCATCAACTCCATCTGGTCCTTGGCAAAGTCCGGATCCACGATGGAAAGCGGCAGAGTATGGAAGGCCAGATCCCAGGCCGCATACCAGGGGTATTCCCACTTGTCGGGCATCGAAATGATGTCCTTGTTAATCATGTGGAACCATTCGCGGTTGCGAAACTCGCGGCTGCCGCCCTGGAGGGGGTTGGCGTTGTGTTCCTTGAGCCATTCGTCACCATCGAAGAAATAAAACTGCTTGCTCCACAGCATGCCGGCGATGGCCTGTCGCATCACGTTGGCCGCATCCGGAGAAACGGAAGTCGGGATCACGGAACTGTAGAACTCGTCCGCTTCCTTCAGGAGAGCCGCCATGATCTTGTCAAAGCCGGCACCGAATCTGGATGCGGAGGTCTTGCTCTTTCCGACCAGGACTGCTGCGGCTTTTCCGGTCAGACGAACCTTTACGGTCGACGACTTTCCCGGCCCCACCGTCAGGCGATAGTGCGCGGAAACCTTGGTACCTTCCTTTTCCGGGTTCACCGCTCCTTGATTACCCTCGACCACGGAGTTGTTGATGCCGTCCTTGACGTATCGGCTGGCATTTTGTTGGCCGGGTGAGAGCCGATCGTGGTTTGTGACGTTATCGGTAAAAAGCAGGGGGACTTCGCCTTCGCAGGAAAAGAGGAACTCACCGAGTTGCGAATGTTTGGCCGTGACCTCACTCGTTCCTTCTGCGGATTCGATCTGGCGGAGGTTGGGTATTTCGGCAGATCTGCCGGATTCGGAAGTCCAGGACCAGTCGTTCCGAAACCACAGAGTGGGCAGGATATGAAGCTCGGCCGTATCCGGCCCACGGTTGGCTGCGGTGATCTGCACCAGAATGTCTTCGGGACCATCTTTGGCATACTCGACGAAGACATCAAAGTAGCGGTTCTCGTTGAATACACCGGTGTCGAGGAGTTCATACTCCATTTCTTCCTTCGAGCGTCCGCGGTTCGTTGCGACCAGATCGGCATAGGGATATGCGGCCTGGGGATATTTGTAGAGATACTTCATGTAGGAGTGCGTCGGTGTGCTGTCCAGATAGAAGTAGTACTCTTTCACGTCCTCGCCGTGGTTGCCTTCACTGTTGGTCAATCCGAAGAGCCGTTCCTTCAGTATGGGATCCTTCCCATTCCAAAGCGCCAGAGCGAAGCAAAGGCGCTGCTGGTCATCGGAAATGCCGGCCAGACCATCTTCGCCCCAGCGATACGCGCGTGAGCGGGCCTGATCGTGAGTGAAGTAATTCCAGGCGTCACCTCCGTGGCTGTAGTCCTCTCGTACCGTTCCCCACTGTCGTTCACTGAGATACGGCCCCCACTTCTTCCAGGAAAGTTTCTTATCCCGAGCCTCTTCAAGTCGGGTCTGTTCAGAATTCATAAGCACACCTCGCACGTAACGTATTGGTTTGAGTTCTTTCTTCCTTCGTTGAGTTTGAATACTGATCTTACGTTTTGAGGCAGGCGGACTTAACTGTAACTAGTTACAGTATTTCGTCTTCCTGATAATCTCTCACTCTGCCCTTTGAATACCCACGCATATCCGCTGAATGGCGTGCACTTTAGTCTTGGTGAACGCGTCGGAACGGGAACCTGCCAGGTCGTTGGAGGGAAGGCGGCGAGCGACCCGTTCAGAAATCAGGACGCGTCAGCCGAATGATCAATCCGAGGCGCAAGAAAAACTCGATGGGATGCCCCCTTATGCGTCAGTCGCGTCGCCTGGGACTTCCTCTCCAAGAGTTCTCCAACCCTACTCGGGGAAACGGTCCGTTTTCATTGAATGGGGATTGATTTTCAACCGCCGGAGCGAAGCAAATGTTGACCACGTGGTTGCGTCGCGTCACCCGCCTCTACCGTTGAGTTGCGGGAAGGGCCTCCCACACCCTGGCGCGACCTTTTACTGTCCATTGAATATTAGTTTTCGTAAGGAAAATGTATTCGCCGAATGACTTCGATTTACCGGACAGATCTCTCACGCCGAGATATACCAGCGCCGCGTCGTGTCCCTGATTGTAGCCGACACGTGACGGATAGATTGCAAGATCCGGCGGAAGTGCGCCCTGGGGAAGTCCACGATCGGAACCAGGTCCCCAAACAGTCTGCGGAACGGGCAAATCTAATCGCGACTCCATTGAAAAGCTCTTCGAAGCCCCAATGAGAAAGCTTGCGGTCATGTCTTCACCCACCGCGGGCATCGACTTGCGGATCGCTGTAAGAGCCTGTTCCGGCGATTGTCGGGCTGTACGCATTCCATTGCAGTCTCCAACAACTAGTCCGGTTTCAGCGGCCGATTCACACGGAAAGGCAACTGTTCGGTCGGACACGGCGACCATTCGAACCGAACCCAGTTCACGAATGACATGCGTGGCTGCCACGCTCATCACACGGTACTCCGTCTCCTCGACACTGTCCCGGCAGCGATCCTCGCAGAACTGTTCTTGGCAAAGCCTCACGGCCTGTCTTCGAATGTCATCGCGCATGACGGTAGGCATGAAGTCGGGCGCGGTGTGGTTAGCAATCCACAGATGGAAGTGATACTGCACGGCCCACGAGCCGAGCTGTTTAATACTGGTGTCTCGATTTCCGCAGGTATGGGGCCCCCCGTCGCGATGACGCGCTTCATGAACCACCAATCCCATGAACCCCTCCAGTTGTCCGAAATTCTCCGTGGCTGCCGCGGTTGGCAGCCTGCCAAGCACGGTGTCGCGGACATTGATTGTATTTGGAGGATCGCAGCAGAAACTGGTCTCAATATTAGCTCGAAATCGTATGCCACCGATTGCTTTAACCAACCAGCGATAGACCGAATCCTTCGTCCACGGAAGCGGGGCATCAAATGAAAGATCGCGCATTGCAACCAACGAGCGATACGCCCGCGCCTGCATCAATGTTAAGTCCGCCGATCCGGCCGCTGCCGAGCACACCTGCGTGCCTCGCGTGGGATCGCTCTCGAAAGATAGGCGTAGGTCTCGCTTGATGGCAGCGATGTCGGCGGCGGTGGGGCAATCCCGAACAAAGGAATTCGCATCCCTTTGGACAGCGACATTCCTTGTCTGGCCTGCAGCACCAGTTAAACTCCGGACAACTACGACTCCCATCAGGAATATCGCGATCGTTGCAGCTGAACAGCGCCAAGTCATATTGTTCTCTTCCCCGGGGACGAACATAATACTCAGTTCGGCCAGCGTTCTCCAGAAAGCCCAAAGCGCAGCCGCGACACCCGCTCTCGTCGCCGCCACTTCATTGTTGCGGCGAACCCCTCGCGGAGGCGCAGAGCCCAGGTGCGACGTGGTTTGCAGGGTGCCAGAACACAAAAGCCTCCCTTCCGGAGCGGCCTCGTCGCGAGATCCGGACTAACCCATGATCCGGTACGTCCTATTCCCCGCTCGCTTTCGGTTCGGCTCGACCTGAGGCCTAGCTTCTTGATCACGGGTCCGCTGACAAATCCGCGGATGCTGTGGTTCTGCCAGTCGGTGGCCTTCGCGATTTCCGCGGGCGTGAGCTCGATTCGGTAACTGCCGGGCGAACGGAGTGGTGCTATCGCGAGATCAAGATCAGAGGCGGAGGAGAGACGGTAGCTCCCTTCTCAACGTTGACGGAAATGCTTTTATCCCGATATTGCGGCAGGAAGTCGGGACTTGCAATCGGAGGATTTCGTCGATCGATGTGAGTTCGAATGCGAATAACGAGTAAAGTCCTGGCGGTACTCCGGAAAAAATGAACGGCTCTGAAGGACTCTCGAGCCCTGTTGCCCTCAGGAAATCGCCTGGACGTTGCCGCGATGTCCGCGACGCAAGAACAACAACCATGGGCGATTTCTTTGTTGTCGAGATGCTTCCCTTGACGGCGCCTCCATCAACATCAATCCAAACGTCAAGAGAGTCCACCGCTGCGGGTCCGACGGTCAAGCCTTGCGTGTCGATATAGTCCTGACGGAATCCATCCTGAGTCGTGACGTCCAGAATGCGGACCCGTTTGCCTGTGGGTAGTTGTGTTGCGACGCTGATGCCGCGCAAGGGAGATTCTGGTTATCGAGGCGCGATGCAGCCCCTCCAGCCTCATTCCATCTCAACGTCGCGAAAGATCGATTTTGACCGGACTATCCGCCGCACAAAAAAGCCCCCGGCTTGCGCCGAGGGCTTCGTTCCCTTCGCGAAACAGATCCTATCTGCTGACCGCTATACTGGCTTGCAGATCCGTTGGACGAACAATCGGCAACGGAGGCTTGGTCACGACCAGTTTGACCCAGAGGGCATCCCCGCCCC
>Ga0070675_100002159_pt1 | contig 14547 bp, 14 predicted proteins | sample KBSM43metaG_FD_65343 | JGI IMG/M metagenome (GOLD analysis project Ga0070675, IMG submission 65343) | Miscanthus rhizosphere microbial communities from Kellogg Biological Station, Michigan, USA - KBS M4-3 metaG | ecosystem: Host-associated > Plants > Roots > Rhizosphere > Soil ...
CTGCTGCTCCTGCTTGCGCCGGTCGCTGGCATCAGCCATTTTCTTGGCATAGGCTTCGACCTCGCGCCGGCGTTCGCGATCTGTCTCCGCCAGCTTCTGCGGCGGCACGCGCTTGCCGTTTTCCTCGATCAAACGTCGATATCGGTCCTGGCCGGGAAGTCCCGGGTACACCTCGAACACCTTCACCGACTCACTGGTCGGCCGGCCTGAGCCGTCGAGCTTCTGCTCGGTGCGCCGCTCGGTGAACATGTACCCGCTCTGCCGCTCCTCGTCGGTCGCGAGCTTCATTTTCACCTGTGCGGCGAAAGTGGCGAAATCGGGCAGGGGCCGCTCCTGCGCGGCCGGCATGGCCAGCATCGGTATGAGCAGCGCGACGGCAGCTAAACGGGTCACGCGTACAACGATACCAAGGACCCGGCTCCGCTACAGGCGTCCCCGACTGTAGGAAAACGGGTTGTCGTCGAACTCCATCTTGCACGTGCGGCTGCAGAAATAAAACCGTTCCCCTTGGTGTTCGGACCATACGCCCGCGGCCTGCTCTTCGACCTCGGTACCGCAGACGGGATCGATGAACGTCGTCAGCCGCGCAGGCACCGACAACGAGGGGCCTGTGGCAAACTTCGCGATCGTCGGACGTGACAGACGCTCGAACTCACGATACGGCATTCGAATCGCGTCGCCATGCGACCCACCGCTGAACACGATCTCCGGATCGGTGGCGAGCGCGGAATCGACCACGACCCGTTGTCCGAACAGAGGCCCGAAGGGCGGCATCGCGCCTGGCTCGCACTCGCGATAGGCCGGCACGAATTCGGACTCGAGCGCCAGCCGCACCGAGTCGGCGTCGAGCGTGCGCTTGAGCCGGTCGAAATCGACCGTGCATGGGGCCGGCACAACCGCAAGAAACAGCTCGTCGTTCGCCATGCACACGACCGATTTGGCCCACGCCCCACCTGGAACGTGCGTGGCGGCCGCCTCCTCCTGAGCCGTGTAGGCAGGCCGATGCGGGATGACCGAGTAGCGAGCGTGGTTCTGCTCCAAGAACTTCGTAATCGATGCGGGAATCATCGCTGCCTCCTGCTCAACACTTGCCAGCCTTCATTTCGCGAAGGAGTGCATATCGATGCGGCTGCACATGATGTGCCCCGATGCGATGTGCCGCCGTGCGCCAGTCTCGATCTCTAAGGGGATCGCGATCAAGCCGCGCGTGATGATTCGTCAACATACGGAGATCGATTTGGTCCGGCTGAAGCCGGACCCCACCGTGACAATGGACGTGGCTCACCGGCCGATGGCCGCCATCACCGTAGGGGCGGGCTTCAGCCGGCCCTTCGCGCCAGCCGTGATCGGCTCCGCACTTGCATCTGTACACAACACAGCAGCTCGAACATACGGAGGCTGAGATGCGAAAAGAAGACCGTATCCGCCAACAACACGACCGCGAGCAGCAATCGAATCCGACATCCTCAACGCAGGCCAAAGAACAGGAAAAGATGAGAGGCCGCGCCGAGAGTGAGCAGCCATCCAGGCCGCCGCGGCAATCGGGAAAACTTCCGTTGCCAGATTAGCAATGCGAGGCCGGCGGACACGTCCGGAAGGGCGCGCCGCCGGCCGTGTTATTTCATCGCCACGACTTCCAGTTGCCCCTCGCGCCGCTCCACCGTAATCCCGATGTCGTGGGCATGCTGCGTCAAGAGAAGATCGACGCTCGCATCGCCGACGCGGAGGTTGACGATGCGCAACGATTCAATCGATTCGGGCAGAACCGCGCACGTAAATGACACGCGGTGGTTGACCGCATCGACCTCCAGGCCAAGGCACGCCTGCAGCAGCAGGAACACCGCGCCGGCTGCCCACGTCTGCGGCGCGCACGCGACGGGATACAAGGTGGGAAATCCATCCTGACGCCGGTGGAAGCCGCAGATCAGTTCCGGCAGCCGGTAGAGATCGACCACCTGGCTCAAGTCGAACATGCCCCCCAGCACGCGTGAGGCTTCGCTCATCAGCCCATACCGCGCAAAACCTGCCGCGATGAGGGCGTTGTCATGCGGCCATATCGATCCGTCGTGATAGGACATCGGGTTGTATCGTGCCCCCGCCGCACTCACCGTGCGGATCCCCCAGCCGCTGAACGACGCTTCACACATCAACGTGTCCGCAACCCGTCGCGCGCGCTCGTGACTCGCGATCCCCGTGAACAGGCAGTGACCCGCATTCGAGGTGCGAACGCGGCACGGCGCCTTGTTTGCGTCGAGCGCCAACGCGTACGTGCCCAGGTCTTCGCACCAGAACGCGCGCTCGAATCGCCGCTGCAGGTTCGTCCCGCGCTCCGCCCATCGCTGCGATCGATCGTGTTCGCCCCGTGCCTCGGCGAGTCGCGCGGCGCCGATCCATGCCGCGTATGCGTAGCCCTGCACTTCACACAGCGCGATCGGCGGCTCCGCGAGCCGGCCGTCGGCGTGAAAGATCGAATCCCACGAGTCCTTCCATCCCTGCTGGATCAAGCCCGTCTCGCTGCGGCGCGCGTATTCGACAAACCCGTCGCCATCCGCGTCACCGTACTGATCTATCCAGTCGAGCGCCGCGAGAATATGCGGCCACAAGTGATCGATGAACGGCAGATCTCCGGTGCGCTGGAAGTACGCATCCGCCAGCATCACGAACAACGGCGTCGCATCGACGCTGCCGTAATACCGTCCGAACGGAATTTCGCCCAGCGCCGCCATTTCCCCATCGCGCATCTCGTGGAGAATCTTTCCGGGCTGCGCATCCTGCTGGTCGTTGACAGCCGTCGCCTGAGTTTCGGCAAGGAAGCTCAGCACCCCTCGAGCGATACCGGGCTGCATCCATAACAGCTCGAGCGCCGTGATGATCCCGTCGCGGCCAAATGGGGTGCTGAACCACGGAATTCCGGCATACGGATAGGGGCCAAACGCGGTAGACGTCATCATCATCCGCAGGTCGGCTGAGGATCGCCGCAGCCAGCGATCGAAGCCACCGTTCGACGTGACGACCTCACAATCTCGGACCGACGATCGGCTCGCCGCCGTCATCTCGAAGGTGGTTGGGGAGCGCGTCTCCTCACCGATTTCACACGTGGCGGCGACCTCAATCTCGGTGAATTCGTGCGGCTGGAGCGGAATGAGAAAGAACCATGAGCTCTCGTCTGCGCGGTCGGGCACGCGGCCGCATTGAATTCGCGTGCGGCGTTCGACGCCGTCGAGGCCGCGGTAGCGAAGAATCACGGAACTGCCGCTCGACGTGTTGGCGAGCCGATGGCCACGGCTCGACCGTCGTGTCCCGCGTACTTCGAAAACGTCGGCAAAATCGGAATCGAATCGAACCGTCAGCGGGACTTCAATTGAGTGAAGGTCGTAGTTCGCGACGCGAATCCGTTCGATGGATCCGCCATTGGACAGCACTCGCGTTCGAAACACGTGCAGCGCGCCACGACTGAAGATGACTCTGCCATCGCGCACCACATCGGGATTGGTCAGATCGGCCGTAAACGAAGTGTTGTCTTCCGCAACTGTCGAACTGAGCAACAACGGTTGACGACGGCCGAGCCGGACCTCGAAGCATGAGAGAAACCGCGTGCCTGCGTGGTAGAGCCCGTAGGGACTCCCGGATCCGGGAATGATGTCGCCGTGCGGATCGTAGACAGCGAACGTATCGTCTTGCTTCAGAACGCGGACCGTTGCGGCGGGGCGCTCCGTCTCGCTGACAATCGCAAACTGCTCTTCCAGTTTCAGGATCTCAGTCATCACACGACCCGACCCCGGTGAGCGTGCGCCCCGACGACCGGCGCTCGAGCAGTTGCTCGTACAAGGCAACATGATCCCGCGCCATCCGTGTGGCGTTGAAGCGCTCCTCGAATATGTCGCGGCATCGTCGCCGCGGCAGATGGTGGACCCTTCGCGTGGCGGCGATCGCATCTTCGAGAGAATCGACGATGAACCCTGTCACGCCATCATCGATCACCTCCGGAACTGAGCCACCACGAAATGCGACCACGGGCACACCGCACGCAAGCGCTTCGATCATGACGAGGCCAAACGGCTCGGGCCAATCGATCGGAAAGAGCAACGCGGTCGCCTGACCCAGAAATGCGCCCTTCTCCTGTTCATTGATCTCGCCGATGAACTCCACAAGCGGATTGTCCAGAAGGGGACGAATCTCGTGCTCGAAATAGTCGAGGTCGGCGGGATCGACCTTGGCCGCAATGCGTAACGGCTGGTTCAATGCCGTCGCGATCGCAATCGCGCGGTCGACTCGCTTTTCGCGGGCAATGCGTCCGAGAAACGCCAGGTACTTACCGGGACCAGGATCGAAATTGAGGAGATCGACAGGGAGTCCGTGATGGATCGTTTCGATCCAACCTGCTTCGGGCAGCGGTTCGCGCTGAGCGTCTGAAATGGAGATGAGCGGAACATCCTGGAACTCGGCGAACAGCGGCGCCAGTTCCGGCATATCGAGACGCCCGTGCATGGTTGTGACGTGTGCAACAGACAGACGCCGGACAATCGGCAGATGAAACTGCGAGATGTGAAAGTGGATGACATCGAACTCGTGAGCGCGCTGGGCGACCTCCTCGAGCATCAGGACGTGGGGCGCGAGCGGATCACGACAGGTGGCGTCAAGCCGCAACGCGTGCGGCCATACCGGAATCAAACGCGCCTGCGTCTCGGAATCGCCGCTGGCGAAGAGAGTCACTTCGTGGCCGAGCCTCACGAGCTCGTCTGTCAGGAATGCAACAACTCGTTCGGTGCCTCCGTACAGGCGCGGGGGAACACTTTCAAATAGGGGTGAAATCTGCGCAATTCTCACGGTTGTGCTGCGTCTGGGTGTCTACCGACTCATACATGCGTCGTGCCTTGATGATGCAAGATGAGTGGCGTCTTTCCCGGCAAGAATCGGCAGCCAAGACTTCCGGTTGAGTTGCAGGACGGTACAGGCTGAGTTTTGTTTACTGCCGGGGCTACACTATGGGCTGGCGTCCGATGACGCCGCGACTCTCATGTCCTCCTCCCGGCACGCTTGCGGCGGATCACCGAGCAGCCTCTGTCTCCAGACGGTGGCCGTTCTTATGGTCCTCACGCCTTCCTTGTTCGGCCAGGAAGTACCGCAAGCGCCTCGCGCTCAGACGCCAGCCGCCTCGGTATGGCAGCCTGCGCGGCTATCCGATGGGCAGCCGGACGTGGAGGGCGTCTGGGGTGCTGTGCTGGCCGGCGCGTTCTCGCTGACCAATCCGATGACTGGCGGAGATGATTTCGCGCAGCGGCTTGGTGGACCACCTATCCGCCGGCCGAGCCGAATCGTTGACCCCGCCGACGGTCGAGTGCCGTATCAACCGTGGGCCGCCGCGCTGCAGGAGCATCAGTCGGCCGCGTGGGAGCACGCCACGCGACCATGGGAAATCGACACGCAGAGTCGCTGTCTGCTATCGATCGCGCCACGACTCGCGATGTTGCCGACGCCGTTTCGCATAGTCCAGGCACCGGCGTCCGTCGTGTTCGTCTGGGACGACTATCACGCCTATCGGATCGTTCCGCTCGATGGGCGTCCGCATATCGCATCGACCGCAAAGCTCTGGATGGGAGACGCGCGCGGACACTGGGACGGCAACACGCTGGTCATCGACACCACCAACGTGAACGGCAAAGGACGGCTGAGCGTCGTCGGCGATTTCCTCAGCGATCAGGCGCACATCACCGAGCGCCTCACGTTTGTCGATGCCGACACGATGACCTACGAAACGACGATCGACGATCCGACTGTCTTCACCCGTCCCTGGACGATGCGCGCCGTTGAGAAGCGCAAGGCCGAGTACGAATTCTGGGAGAACGCCTGTCACGAGGGGGAGCGAAGCGTCGAAGGCATGTTGCTGGCCAAATGAGCCAGCTGTGGAGGGACACGTGGCCAAGCACAATCTGAAACAACGGCGGGCGATCATTGCGGGTCTGGGCGCGATGGCAGCCGGTACGCTGGCCTCACAGCCAGCCGAAGCGCAAAGCGCATCGTCGGATTCGTTCACGCCGACGCTACATTCTCAGGACGAATGGATGTCGGCGATGAAAGGTCAGCACCGCATCGTGCTGGACGTGACATCCCCAACCGGCGTGCCGGACGCTGTCCGGTTCGCGAACAATCTGCTCGCGGGCCACAAGACTGGTTGGGGCGTCGAGGAGTCGGATGTCGCTGTCCTCGTCTGCTTCCGTCATGGGGCCACACCGTTTGGTTATACCGACGCCATCTGGTCGAAGTACGGCAAGACTATCGACCCTAAGGCGACGCCAGCTCCCACGGTGAACCCGTACAACTCGGGTGAACAAACGCAGCTCGCGGCTCTCGCAAAACGCGGCGTGCAGTTCATGGTGTGCGGGACTGCGAGCCGAGGATTGGCAGGCCGCATTGCCGGTTCAGGCGGCGATGTCGAGGCGGTGCTCAAGGAGATGGGCGCGAACCTCATTCCCAGCGCGCGTATCGTGCCGGCAGGCGTCGTTGCCGTGGTGCACGCACAGGAGCGCCGGTTCGCGTTGATATCGGTCGCCGGGTAAACAATCGCGTACGTATCCCATTGAGACCGCTATTCACGCACACGCCACAGGCGTGGCGGTCGCGCCGCGTCAGCGCGACGAGGTGTCGTGGCTTGCCCCGTCACGAACTCCCACTGCAGCCGCCCGCGCGTGGTGACGCTGTCGATGTCTTCGGGTAACAGATATCGGCCCTTCGTGAGCTCTCCTGCCGCTGCGCGCAACTTCGCAAGATAGCCGTCCTCGTCGCGATACCGCTCCTGGATCGAGAGACGCGGGTCTTTGCGGGTCTCGCGATCCGCCTTCGTTCGCGCGAATGGAATGTAGGAACCGAGCAGGTTCACGATTTCATTGGTACCGCCGATCGACGCCGACCGGAAGTTCCAACCGGTGTTGGTCGCGACCGGAACGCTCACGTCAGGCGCGCGGATGCCGGCGACGTCATTGCCGTCCGCATCTACCTGCGGCACCAGGTACGGCAGCATCTCGACCTTGCCACCTCGGATCTGACCCGGACCGGGAATGATGCGAGGATCCGCCACCCCGGGGACCGCGGGGAATTTCACCGACGCGATCGGTGTGAGTGTCCCGTCGCCGAGCCTTGGGTAACGGCTCTCGGGCGGCGCCGCACCTTGACGTGCCCAGCCATCGAGGCCTCGCAGCAGCGCGCGCATGATCTCGCGTTGCGGCACGGTGTTCCGCAACTGCTGGCCGCGCGCGGACGGGCGGAAACGGCGCTTCGGAGTATTGCGTGCTGGAGAGCATGTAGATCCCTACGGTGCCAGGGATCGGCAAGTCTCTCGTGCCGTCGGCGCTCGTATGAATCAACGCCGCGGCACGTCCCCCGCCCCAGTACTCGACAGCAGTGTTGGTGAAGAAGATTTTCGGGACCTGCGGCGGTTTATAGAGCTGCAGGAGTGAGCCGCGTTCGCCATGAAATTCCTGTTCGTCGGTGGTAAACGGAAACCGCGTCGCAGAATGTTGCCGCGGTTGACGACCTCGAACAACAGCACACCGTTGCCTTTGACGGGATCAACGGGCTTGATGACCATCAGGTCCGATGTGAAGTGGACGCGTTTGTCGGTGGCTGGCATGGCGCGATCGATGTCAGTGATGCGCGCGTTGTGTGGCTCTTTGGGATCGACGGCGAATTCGATCGTGCCAGTCAGCTTTTCGTATGGTCCTGTCTTCCCGAACGCCTGTCCGTTTGCCACGGTGACGCGGTTTGTAATGTTGACCTTCGTCACCTCGCCCCGCACGACCGTTGGAACAACCAACAACCCGAGCATCAGCAACGCAATCGTTCTTAGGTTCATATCGCCTCTACACAGCATCCTTACTCTCGGTGGGGTCCGGCACCCGACTGACGGTGGCGTCCGGCTTTAGCCGGACCTTCGCGAAGTACAAGGTCGTCAGACCGCAGACCGTCATCACCGCGCCCCAATACAGATTGACGTTCAGCCCGAGCACCTTCGCTCCCGCCATCAGACCTTGAATCGCGAGGATCACGCCGTAGAGCGTGAGCAGCAGGCCAATCGGGTACCGCACATCGAGATGCATGTCAGTTCAACGGGGAACCGGGGAGATGTTCGAGATCCTTGTTGTTCTCACAAATGGTTTCGAGCAGCTCTCCATTGGTCATGAGACGAAACTGCTCCGTCACGAGCCAGGGCCGCGTGTACGCCATCGGGTCGTCGATGGTGACCTGCACCTCGAGGTTCCCGATATTTCGTCGCCGGAATCGTTCGGTCACGTGCAGCGCCTCGGTCGTCGGGTTACCCGCCTTATCGAGCCATGTCTTCCCGTTGAAGCCTCTGCTCTCCACGACCAACGTGTCGCCATCCCACTTGCCGACGGAAAACCCCAGCCATGACGGATTGAGATCGGGGGCGAATTCACGACCGTCCGTAAAAATCTGGCGCCACAAGGTCATCGCCTCGTGGAGGATCACGATTTGGCTCGGCGTCTGGACGATTTTCCACGGCGGCGGAGCTGCCGCCGTCTTCGGCACGCCCGGAGGCAGACAGTTGGCGTCGGACTCCTCGCGCGCATGCGCCCCGCCCGCACGGGACTCTACCAGCGCCTTTGCCCACGGTTGATACGGGATGTCTTCGACCTTCAGATCGGCAGCGAGGTTGTTCAGATATTTCGTTGAGACCGTCTCCCAGATGCCCGACAGATCCGGGTGACCGTCGGAGGCCCGAGGTGCGGGCGCCGTCAAGTTCGGTTTTCCGTCTGGTCCAGCAGGAATCGGCAGCGGCGGAACCTTCACCCACTGCGCCGATGCGGGCGCAACCGTGATGACGATCGCGAGGGTCAGGAGCAGGCCGGTCTGATATTGCTTGTCAACATGCATGACGTCACCAGAAGAGAATGTTCAGCGCCAGCGTGAACGTGAGCACGATGCCCGCCAGAACCGCCGGGCGATGGTGCCATGAAATCGCGCCGCCGGGCGAGTATGGCGTGAGCCCGTAGACCAGGCCGCGCAGATCCCCATCGGCCTTCGGGCTCGTTACCGCACTGATGCCGGCTGTGGCACCGAAGCATGTCGTCCACGCCACGATTGCGCCCCAGAAGTTCTGCGCCATGTCCGACGGGTAGCTGTGCACGACCGCGATCTTCGGCAGCAGCGACGCCGCGCCCACCACGGCGGTGACCTCGTAATGCAGTGCGGCGGCACAGGTGCCCAGCACGAGACCCCAGAACGCCCCATGCCCGGTCGTCCGCTTCCAGAACATGCCGAGCAGAAACGTCGCAAAGAGCGGCGCGTTCACGAACGAGAACACCAGCTGCAGCATGTCCATGATGTTGTTGAAGCGCATGGCCGCGTACGCGGTGGCCATGCTGAGGAGGACACCGAATACCGTCGCCATCCTCCCCATCCAGAGGTAGTGGGCATCCGTCTGACCGGGCCTGATGTAGCTCTGATAGATGTCGAAGGTCCACACGGTATTGAACGCGGTGACGTTACCGGCCATACCCGACATGAAACTCGCGACGAGCGCCGTCAGCCCGAGGCCGAGCAGACCCGCCGGGTAATAGCGCGACATCAACAGCGGCAGCGCCATGTTGTAGTCATACGTGCCATCGGCGAGTTTGGGCAGCAACGGCATCGTGCCGGGATTCGGTTGCAGCGTGAGACCGAGCGCAACGATGCCCGGCACGATCACAAGAAACGGGAACAGCATCTTCGGCACGGCGGCGATGAGCGGAGTCCGCCGCGCCGCATTCATCGAATCGGCGGCCATTGCGCGCTGCACGACGAGGAAGTCGGTGCACCAATACCCGAACGACAGGACGAAGCCGAGGCCCATCACCATGCCGAACCACTCGACGCCCATCGGATTCGCATCGGCTCGGCCGAGGTAGGCCCATGAGTGCACGAACGTGTCCGGAACGCGTGCGGCCAGTCCCGCCCATCCGCCCGTGTCGCGCAGGCCGAGATACGCCACCGGCAGGAAGCCGAAGACGATCAGGAAAAACTGCAGCACCTCGTTGTAGATCGCGCTCGTGAGGCCGCCGAGCGCGATGTACAGCAGGACGACGACCGCAGACAACGCGATGCTGGCGTGAATATTCCATCCGAGCAGGAGTGCGAGCAGCGCGCCCATCGCGTACATGCTGATGCCGGATGAGAACACGGTCATCACCGCGAAGGTCATTGCGTTAAAGCCACGCGTCTTCTCGTCGAACCGCAGTTTGAGGTATTCGGGGACGCTGCGCGCCCGCGAACCGTAATAGAACGGCATCATGAACACACCCACGAACGCCATGGCGGGAATCGCACCCACCCAGTAGAAGTGGCTGGTGAGGATGCCGTATTTCGCGCCGCTCGCCGCCATCCCGATCATTTCCTGGGCGCCGAGATTCGCAGACAGGAACGCGAGGCCGGCGACCCACGCGGGCATCGACCGGCCGGCCATGAAGAACTCCGTGCTCCCCACCATCTGCCGACGGAGCAGGAAACCGATCGCGAGCACGAACCCGCAATAGATGACGATCAGCAGGATGTCGACGGAAGCGATGTGCACGGTCGGAGTCGAGGCGGCTGCGTCGACCGCGCCTTTGTCACCTGGTCGGCGGGTTCAATACGTTGCCGGGGAATCGAGCTTCGACATATGTGACCTGACCGTTAATCTTGCTGAACCAGTGAGCGGTACCCGGCGGGATGATGATGATGTCTCCAGGCTTGATCTCGTTCGTCCGGCCCCCTTTGATTCCCGCCGTGCGGTTCTTCGGATCCGGCATCGTGCCGCCGGTCGTGTAGGTGCCGCTGCCTTCGAGAATGTAGTAGACCTCCGTCACGTCCTGACCATCGCCTTCCCTGCTGTGGACGCTGGCGTTGTTGGGACCCGACACTCGACGCCGAATGACGAACGGTTCCGCAATCCGGGCGGCCTGACCGGCGACGATTCCAAGCGCCGGCTTGTCGTCGTCCAGCATCTTCTTCCACTGCGTGGATGGGATGAATTTGCCCGACGGCGTCACGCGACCCTGGGCGATCCCAACGAGATCGTGAACCGCAAGCGCCGCCATCACGACCAGCAACGCACCGAGTGTGAGTCTCTTCGTCACGTCAGGATTCTTTCTTACTAGTTCGAACCGTTGAACTTCGCTGTCCCGAGCGCCATCAACGGGGCGACGCCGTCTGGATCGATACGAACAACCACGTAGCTTGTGAACTCTTCAGCGTCCTCCCATTTGTGGGGCGTGCCGGCGGGAATGATGAGGACGTCACCCTTGGCAATCGTGACGTCCTTGGCACCGACGGCGGTTGTTCCGGCGCTGCCTCTGCCGTTACCCGCACTCACGGGACGACGCTTCCAATCGGAGATTTTGCCTCCGACCTTCATGTGGCCCTTGCCTTCAACCACGTAATAGACCTCCGCTACATCGTCGTGGACGGCGTAGTTCGGGTTCTTCTGCCCCTTCTTGCGATTCACGACGCTCACGCCAACTTGGTGCTTGTCGCTCCCGCCGCCGGCCTTCACCATGTTCATCGGAACATCGTCGTTGTCGGCGGCGATCATGCTCTTCTTGTGGGCCTCGATCTGGGCGGCGGTAATCAGGGTTGCAGGCAGATCGTAATGATGGCCGGGCAGCACCACGGGCGATGGGTCGGCCTGCTGCTGGGCGCTGACCGACACCGCCACGCCCATCATGAACATTCCGAATCCTACGGCGCAGTATCTCCAAATCGTCGTGTTCATGACTAACCCTCCCATCACGCTCAACTACCGGCTTGCCGTCGACGGCGGCGTGCCTGCCGCTCGATAGTCCTTCGTAAAACCGTTCCGCCCGTTTTTCACGGTGAAGCTGCCGTCGCTGCGCGCCGTCACCTTGATGTGATTGCCGCCATCTTCCTTCGTGAAGTTCGCGATGAAGTTGTCAGCGGATTGGACATCCTTTGCGACGAACTCCGAGAAGTGAAGCTGCCAGAAGTCCTCGAGCCCCGGTGAGCTCTTGACGATCTGGAACGTGCCGGGCGTGCCGCCCTTCGTCGGGTTGTTGTTCATCACCGCCACGCGCGGTTTGATCGTGTGCACCAGCGCCTCCGAACCTGCCCAGTCGGTGCCGTGACGCGAAGTGCGATACAGCGCGAAGGTGCCGAGCAGGTTTCGCGGGCATACCAGCTGCATTTCCTGGTTCCACGTCAGATCGGTGAGATCGAGATAACGGAACTTGCCGAAATCGATCGTCATGCCGATGCTTTCGTAGTTGTTCGGTGTGTTGTCCTGCTCGCGCTCTTTTGCGTTCGCGCAGATCGGGTTTGCCGCCGCCCGCACGCCCGGCACCGGGTTCGTCGTCAGCTCGCCGGCGGAGGAGACGATGTTCACGTCGAGGCCGGCGACCGGAATCTTCATCCCCGGCTTGGGCACGGTGACGTGCATCTTCGCGCGCACCGGCAGGTAGGAGTTGAAGCCGGCTGCGCGGTTGCCTGCCAGTTCGTCGGCGAATGGACCCGGATCGTAAACGCGGCGGATCGGCACCTTGTCGGCGAGCGCGGCGACACCACCGACGTGATCGCCGTGATAGTGGCTGACGACCATGTAGTCGATTCGGTCGACGCCTGCGTCCTTCATCGCCGCGACGATGCGGTCCGCGTCACGTCCTGGCGGATTCGTCAGGTTGCCCGCGTCAATGAGGAACGCTTCCCGGGCGCCGAGCATCCCGTTGGTCGGCGACACGAGAAGGACGGATTGTCCGCCCTCGGTATCGATGAAGTAGATCTCCAGAACGCCTGGCGGTTGGACGGGTACTCGTACGACCGGCGGTGTCGCCGTCTGGCCGAAAGCGGTCACCCCGGCAACCGCCAACGCCGCAATGAGTGCGAGCGCGATCCTCCGCATCGTTGCCTCCGTGAATGCAGAGGCGGACCTTAAGGTCCGCCTCTACGGTCAATAGGTAAACCGGAATCCCAGTTGCGCCATCCGCGGCTGATACGCCACGTTCGTGTTCGACGATGGCTGTCCGTAGAGTCTATTGCTTTCCACGGTCGTATATGAACCGTAGTTGGCGTGATTGAACACGTTGAATACTTCGACGATGCCGTCGATACCGGCATTGCCCTTCAGCGCCAGGTGTTTCTGCAGGCGCAGGTCGACACGATGAATCGGATCGCCGACAAGGCCGTTGCGTGGCGTGAAACCGCCGCCGGCACTCGCCGGCCGCGGGCGTGCGCTGCCGACTGTAGTGCCGGTATCGAGCACGTCGCCGCCGTAGGTGGTCGCGAATCGCTGGCCGGAGCCGTAGAAATAGAGACCGCTCACCTGGATGCCATACCCAGCCTGCCAGATGCCGTTGAACACGGCGCGATGACGCTGGTCAGTCGCCGCCAGTCCGTACTCTTCGCCGAGCGGCGCCTGCACCGCGAACGCCACCGGATTCATCACGCCGCTCCACGGCGCGGGCTGTCCGTCGCGGAGCGTGGACAGCGTGTAGTTGCCTGACGCCTGCCAGCGGTGGCTCATGCGCTTGGTGAACGAGAGCTCCAGGTCGTTGGAGTTGCTGCGTCCCTCGAAGATGTCCATCGGCACCTGACCCCAATCGGGGTATGGACGATGACTGATGTCGGTGAACGGGTAATTCAATCCTGTGGCAGGGTTGAAGCTCAGATTGATGTTGTACCCAGTGACGCGATCCTTCCGCAGCCCGTTGAACGAGTAATCGGCGGTGACACCCATGTCGGCGCCGATCTGACGTTGCATACCGATAGACGCTTGGTAGCTGTACGGATACTGGGCGTTCGGCGGAGCGATCGTCTGTCCGAGCGCGCGCCGAATGCAGCCAGGCACGGAGCGTACGTTGCAGAAGGCCTGCTCCAGATCCTCGACGCGCGGCAGCGGGCCGTTCCACGGGTTGACCGCAAAGTCCGGCCGTCCGTCGTAGAGCGCCGATAGCACACGTTGCGAGTTCGCGAAGCGGATTGGATGCGCCACCTGGTTGACGAGCTCCGAAAAGTACTTGCCTGCGCCGCCGCGGATCACGGTGCGGCTGTTCAGGCTGTACGCAAATCCGAACCGCGGGCCCACGTTGTTCTTGTCGAGCGGACGGTTGCCCGGCAGGAACGGCGGAACCGCCAGCTCGTTGGCGAAGACGTCCGTTTCCAAGTCGTACCGCAAACCAAGATTCAGCGTCAGCGACGAGGCCACCTGCCAGTCGTCCTGGAACCAGCCGCCAAAGATGTTCCGCGGGCTGTGGATGATACAGCTGCCGAACTCGGTGCGGAATTCACGCGAAATCGGCGAGAGCGGGGCCATGTTCCACGCGTTGGGATCGAGCGGGAAGAGCTGTTCGATGTTGGCGGGAACGGGCCCGTTGTCCGCGATGAGGTTGCCGCGCAGGAAATTACACCAGTCGTGCCACGTCAGGTAGTTGAGATACTCGCCGCCAAGCCGCAGATCGTGGCGTCCTCTCATGTTGCCGGAGAAGGAGAAGTCGTCGCGCAGGGTGTAGACCTTCTGGCCGATGTACTGCGGGAAGTTCGTCCCGCCTCCGATGTTGAACCCGCGCA
>Ga0070675_100002160_pt1 | contig 14539 bp, 15 predicted proteins | sample KBSM43metaG_FD_65343 | JGI IMG/M metagenome (GOLD analysis project Ga0070675, IMG submission 65343) | Miscanthus rhizosphere microbial communities from Kellogg Biological Station, Michigan, USA - KBS M4-3 metaG | ecosystem: Host-associated > Plants > Roots > Rhizosphere > Soil ...
CCGCGGTCGGAGGGGCCGGAACACGATGAAATGCTGTTCATCGTGATTCATCAGATCTACGAGCTGTGGTTCAAAGAGCTGCTGCACGAATTCGATCGTGTGCGGGCGTTGCTCGAAGACAACGAATCGCATCGCGCCCAGCACGGGTTGAAACGGATTCTCACCATCTTGAAAGTGATGGTGGGCCAGATCGACGTCCTCGAGACGATGACCCCGCTCGAATTTCTGAGTTTTCGTTCACGCCTCGAGGCCGCCAGCGGATTTCAATCCGATCAGTTCCGGCAGATTGAGTTCGTCCTCGGCCACAAGAGCGAGGAGGCGGCGCGCCGTTTTCCGGAGGGCAGCCGCGCGCGCCAGGCGCTCGAGCAGCGCTTCGGCCAGCCAACGCTGTGGGATGGTTTTGTGCGCTACCTCGCCCGCGAGGGATATCCGGTTCCGCCCGCCCGGACGATCCAGTCAACGCTGATCGACGTTTATCGACGCGATCCGAAGAATGCCGAACTCTGCGAGCGGCTCGTGGACCTCGACGAAGGCATTCAGGAGTGGCGTTACCGTCACGTCAAGATGGTTGAGCGGACGATCGGTGGCCGCACTGGCACCGGCGGCTCGGCTGGCGCCGGCTACCTGCGCAGCACACTGAGCCAACCGCTGTTTCCGGCCCTCTGGGAGATTCGGACACAGTTGTAGATGACCGCTTTTCCGACGCCGCTGAGTGCATATCCGCCGCCATCCCCAGACGGATTGGTTGCGACGCTCCGCGACCGCCTCGCGCAGGATCCGTTCAGCGGTGTAGCGACGACGGTGTTCGCGCTCGCCGTGCTGCACACGTTCGCGGTGGCGCAGCTTGCCGGGTTCGCCAAGTACATCCAGGCCCGCCACGACGCCGCTGCGGCGACGCGCGGGCTGCCCGCGTCGCCGAGCGTCGTGGCCGAACTGTTTCATTTTCTCGGCGAAGTCGAGGTGGTCTTCGGACTGTGGGCCGTCGCGCTGGTGGCCGTAATCGTCGGGTACTTCGACTGGCCGACCGCGACCCGCTACTTCAACGACACCGTCAACTATACCGAGCCGCTCTTCGTTGTCGTGATCATGGCCATGGCGGCGACGCGGCCGATCATTCTGTTCGCAGAGAGCCTTCTGCGACAGGTCGCGAAGCTTGGGGGCGGGACACCGGCGGCGTGGTGGGTGACGATCCTGACCGTCGGTCCGCTGCTCGGGTCGCTGATTACCGAGCCAGGCGCGATGACGATCTCGGCGCTGTTACTGGCGCGGCAATTTTACGACCTGGAGCCGAGCCCTCGACTGAAGTACGCGACGCTTGGCTTGCTGTTCGTGAATGTGTCGGTGGGTGGGACGTTGACCCATTTCGCGGCGCCGCCGGTGCTGATGGTGGCGCGCGCGTGGGGATGGGACACACCGTTCATGCTCGGCCACTTCGGATGGCGTTCGGTTACGTCGGTTGTCGCGTCGACGTTCACGTATTGGTTTCTCTTCCGCGGTGAAATGCGTCAGCTCGCCGCTCGACCGTCACCTCCCGACGTCGATCGTCCCGACGAAGCGGCCAGTCCGACACTGATGCTGAAACCGGTACCGCTATGGATTACGGCGGTCCACGTGGCATTTATGGCGTGGACGGTCTGGAACTCTCACTATCCAGTGATCGTGATCGGCGGCTTCCTCTTTTTTCTCGGATTTCTGAAGGCGACGGCGCCGTTCCAGAGCCAGCTGGAGCTGCGGTCGCCGCTGCTGGTCGGGTTCTTTCTCGCTGGCCTCGTCATCCATGGCGGCCTGCAGGGATGGTGGATTGCCCCAACTCTGGCCCACCTCTCGGAACGCGGTTTGTTTCTCGGCGCGGCCGGGTTGACCGCCATCAACGACAATGCGCTGATTACCTACCTGGCGACCCTCGTGCCGAACTTCAGTGACGGGTTGAAGGCTGCCGTTGTGGAAGGCGCGGTGACCGGTGGCGGGTTGACCATCATCGCCAACGCGCCGAACCCGGCGGGGCAGGCGCTGCTGGCGCAATTCTTCGGCGGCGCCGTGGGCCCACTGCGGCTCCTGGCGGCGGCGCTGATTCCCACGCTGATCGCGGCAGCCGCTTTTCGGCTCGTTTAAAGCTCGTCGACTGCCGGCATCGGCGTGTCGGCATTTCGCCAGGCCTCGTCGACCGCGTATTGGATCCACGCGGCGTCGTTCGGCTTGCCCTGCAGCCGCACGCTTTCCATCAGGCCGAGCAGCGACCGCGCATTCCTGGGATAGCGCTGCAGGTCTTCTCGAAACACCCGTTCGGCGTCGGCGGGGCGATTCGCCAGCAGAAAGGCAGCGCCGAGCGACTCGCGCATCGGGTAGAACCAGATCGGCGGCTCGTCGTAAGGAAGCCGATCGGCCGCCGCGACGGCCGCGGTCCAGCGACCGATTGCCGCAGGAAGATTGCCACGCGCCGCTGCGATACGTGCGTCAAGAGCGGTCGCGGCTACCGTCAACACCGTCCGCGCGCTTTCGAGGCCGGTTCCGCCGAACAGCGCCGTGTCCGGCATCGTCGAGATGGCCGCGTCCAGCGCCTTCCGCTCTCCTTCGGCCTCGTCTGGACGCCCGCTCTTCGCCAGTGCGACCCCGCGCGCGAAGTGCCACCACGCGGCCATCACTGGACGATCGGCTGGAGGCGCGGCAGCGTTGAGGACCTCCGAATGCTTGTTGAAGCGCAGCAGGACCGATAGCGGCGCGACTGCCATTGATTCGGCCATCGGCATCATGTCGGCGTGCGGTGTAATCCGTTCGGCCAGCTCCGCAGCGGCCGCCTGGGCGTCAACGAACCGTCCCTGCATCATGTGCGAGTCGGCGAGGAAATGCAGGTTGTGCGAGTAGTACGCCATCACGTAGAACGAATCCGGAGCAGCCGTCTTCATGTAGCGGCGGTCGGCTTCGGCGCCCGCGAAGTTCGCGCGCGCGGCGCCTGCATGATTGCCGGTGCGCGCGTAGATGTGCGCCGGCATGTGGACGAGGTGGCCCTCTGTCGGGACCAGCGTTTCCAGGCGCATTGCGCTGGCGAGCCCGCGCTCCGGGCGCGGCGACGCTTCAACGGTGTGAATGTAATAGTGATTCGCGCCCAAGTGCTGGGGATTGCGACGCAGCACGGATTCGAGGACGCCTGCCAACGTCTCAGTTCCTTCGGCCGGGGTTCCGTCAAGCGACCACAACTTCCACGCGTGCAGGTTCATGAGGCTTTCGGCGTAGAGCGTCGCGGCATCGAGATCGTCCGGAAACTCTTGCGTCAGGTCGCGCATCGCCTCGCTATACTGCCGCGCAAGCACAGCCCGGTCCGCTTTCGGGTCCGCCGAATAGCGGATCGCCATGGCGTTGATATAGGCACGTTCGCGGTCGTTGCCATTTACAGCGAGCGTGCGCGCTTTCTCCATCGCTTCCCACGCCTGCCTGGCGCGCGGGTCGTCGATGTCGAGGTTGTAGTTCGGCCCGACCGCCCAGGCGACACCCCAGTGGGGCATTGGTGCAATCGGATCGAGTTCTGCCGCGCGCTGAAATGCACGAACCGCCTCTTCATGATTGAACGCATACACCAACTCGAAGCCGCGATCGAATGCCCGTTGGGCATCGGGTCTGCTTGTGACGATTGGATGATGATGAGTGGGCTGAATCGCCGATCCCGCCTCTTCCGACGGCGAGGATCGGCCGCACGCAATTGAGCTCATGACGAGAATCAGGACATACCCGGTTCGCATACTGATCAGCCTACCTTAGCCGTACGATTAGCACGAATCGTCAACTGCTGCTGGAGGATAGATGTCGAAGCGACCACGAGGCAAGCTCGCGAACTGGTTCGAGAATCTGTCAGGCCGCGTGACGAAGTGGACTGGCAGCACCGCGGCGTTCGCTTGCGCGCTGGGTATCGTGGCGGTCTGGGGCTTGCTCGGGCCAGTCTTTCACTATTCAGACACCTGGCAGCTGGTCATCAACACCGGCACCACCGTCGTCACGTTTCTGATGGTGTTCTTGATCCAGCGTTCACAAAACAAGGACGCGCTCGCGATTCATCTCAAGCTCAACGAGCTGGTTGCGGCGATCGAGGGTGCCAGCAATCGGTTGATCGACGTTGAAGCGCTGTCCGAGAAGGAACTCCGGGTCCTCCACAACCACTTCGTCGAGTTGGCGCGGCTGTCGAGAGAAGAGCGCAACACCACCCAGTCGCATTCGATTGAGGAGGCGGAACAGAGGCATCGCCGCAAGACGCGCGCTACCAAGTGATCGCCAGTGCTGCAAAGATTTCGCAATCGCGAGGATGCCGGCCGCCAACTGGCGGCAAGGCTTGACGCTTACCAGAACCGGCCAGACGTCGTTGTGCTCGGATTACCGCGTGGCGGCGTCCCCGTCGCCTACGAAGTGGCGCACCACCTCGCAGCGCCGCTCGATGTTTTCGTCGTCCGCAAGCTGGGGTTGCCTGGTCAGAGTGAGTTGGCAATGGGTGCAATTGCCGGAGGAAGCGTCGAAGTGTTGAACCACGACGTCATCGACCATCTCGGCGTGCCGAGGGCGGTTGTCGATCGCGTAGTCGAGCGCGAGCGTGCGGAGTTGCTGCGTCGGGAGATGGCGTTCCGGGAAGGTCGCGTTGCGCTGGACGTGGCTGGGAAAACGGTGCTCGTCGTGGACGACGGGCTGGCGACCGGTTCGACCATGGAGGCGGCGATTGCCGCCTTGCGACAGATCGGCCCGGCGCGCATTGTCGTCGCCGTACCAGTCGGCGCCGCGGAAACCTGCGCTCGCCTCCAAACCACCGCCGACGAGGTGGTTTGTCTGGCGACGCCGTGGCCGTTCAGTGCGGTCGGCCAGTGGTACGAGGACTTTGCTCAGACCACCGACCAGGAAGTGCGCGCGTTACTCAGCGCACGATGAGGTCGTTTTCGTCGCTCGGCACGTCGGACAACTGCAGCCGCAAATTGCCCGCGTTGCTGGCGAACAGCAAGGCCGTGGCGACGGTGACCTCGCCCGACCGCACCAGTGTTTCGAGCTCGCGGTCGAAATCCTGCATGCCGTCGAGTTCGCCGTCGCGCATGGCGTCGAGCAGCGTCTTGCCTTCCATATCGCCGCGTTCGAGGTACTCGCGCGTCCGGATGGTCGACTTCAGAATTTCAAGAATCGCCCGCCGGCCGCCGGCCTTCAAGGGCACCAGGCGCTGCGAGATGAAGTACTTGAACGATGCGGCGAGACGCGTCCGAATCTGCGCCTGATCGCCGGTCTCGAACGCACCGACGATGCGATCGACGGTTTTCGAGGCGTCGATCGTATGCAGCGTCGAGAAGACGAGGTGACCGGTTTCCGCAGCGGTCATCGCGATTTCGATCGTTTCCCGATCGCGCATTTCGCCGACCAGAATCACTTTCGGAGCCTGGCGGAGCGCGGCGCGCAGCGCCAGCGCGAACGTCGGCGTATCGGCGTGCAGTTCGCGTTGATGGACCGTGCCCTTCTTGTGCAGGTGCAGGAATTCGATCGGGTCTTCGATGGTCAGGATGTGCTCGGCGCGCGTTTCGTTGATCATGTCGATCAACGCCGCCAGCGTCGTCGACTTGCCCGAACCGGTCGGACCGGTCACCAGCACGATGCCGTTTTTCAGGCCGGCGGCGTCGGCAACCGACGGCGGCAGCTTCAAGTCGGCAAGCGATGGGATCTTGATCGCGATGACGCGCATCACAATCGCTAGACTGCCGCGTTGCCGAAAGATGTTAACGCGAAAGCGCGAGCGCTCCGCCAACGCGTAGGAAAGGTCGCATGAACCTTGATCCCGCAGCGTCCGCAGTGCCATCTGATTGTCGCCAATCAGGTCGCTCGCGATGCGGGCGGTGTCTTCTGGTTTGAGCACCGGCAACTGCGGAATCGCGACACCTACCAGGTCGCCGGAGCGCTCAACCTGAGGTGGCCGTCCGGGCGAGAACACCAGGTCGCTGATGCCTTGGCCCGCGTCGATCATCGTAGAAATGATGGTCGCCGTCGGGACTGCGGCGGGCGTGCTGACTGCGGAACCAAAAACCAGAACGGGATCGATATCGTGCGGCGCGGCGGCAGGCGTGGACATAGGGATCGGAGGTCTTATCGGCGTCGCACCTCCTCGGCTTCACCGATCCTCCGGGCAACCAGCGGACCCTCCCCGGTATCTCCCAGTTTGGCAACGCCGTTGATCACATTGCCCTCGAGTGTGCCCTTGAGCGTGATCTCCAGCATTCTGCCGTCGTCGTACACCGACCAGGTCGCGGTGACCAGCTTGTCCTCGAAGCGGCCTTCGAGCGGGTATTCGCCGTATTCGTCGGTGACGTGGCCGGTCAGCTTCGATCCGGACTGGTTCAGCGTCATGATCGCCATGTGCTGGCCGAGCGGCGTGGCAAACTGCACACGCCACTCTCCAGCCGGACTTTGTTGACCGGCGATGCCGATCGCGGCGACCGCAATCCACAGGACCGCTGCGGCGACCAACCTGCACATGCCGCCAATCGTACTACCTCTTCGCATCGCGAGCCGATCGCCGTAACGTCAGAGGGAGTTCGACCCCTTCGCTGGTCGTGTAAGTGCCGACCAGTTCTTCACCGTCCGCGCTGAGCGTACCTGCATAGGCGCTCGAGACGGCCGGCACCTCGAGTTTCAGCGTGGTTCCGTCCAAGGTTATCCCGACGGGCAATGTCAGGCCAGCCTCGTCCATGCTCACGATCGTGCCGATTGACGTGTTGTCAGGCCGATTCGCCATCGTTAATTGGATACGCTTTCCACCGTCGACGTGAAGCGTCCCGTTCCACGTTCCCTCGAATCGCTTCTCGATAGCCGCGTTCCTTGGTGGCGCGATGACGCGTGCGTCGCCCTTACGAGTCAACGTCACCGGAAGCGTTCCCGCGCTGGCTTCGAAGAGGCCTGCGAGCTCGTTGCCGTCGGTCGACAAATCACCCTTGAAACGAGCGCCGATCGCCGCTGGCTCGAATGCGATGGTATTGCCGTCGACGGTCAGCGTCAGCATCGGCAGGCCGGTCAACTTCCGTTCGGGGACGCTGAACGTGGCGGCGGGTGTGCCGTCAGCCGATTTAGTCAGGTCGAGTTCGATGCGGATCGTGCCGAATTGCGCCGTGATGGAGCCTTCCCAGTGTCCCCACGGATCCGCGGTGGCGGTCGTCAGTCCAGATGCCCAGAGAAGAAGCGAGGCGAGCGAAAACAGCAGTTGCATACAGACCTCCTTAAAAATCGCGTTTCGCCAGGTTGGCAGTTGCGGCGTAGAAGAGCGCCACCGATCCGGCAGCGCAAAGCAGAAGACCAAGCCAGGGCAGTCCGGCACCGCGGAAATACGAATCGCCACTCATCACGTGATAAATCCCGGGGCCGTTGCCGATGAATTGTTCGACCAGCGACACGACCAGCGCGACTGCCAGTGTCAACAGCAGCGGCCGCCAGATGTCGTGAAACATCGTCGACAGCAGCAGCGCAAGATGGAAAAACAGCGCTCCGCCGATGAAGACGCAAGCGCTGTGTACCAGAACCTCGACGATGCTGTAGCTCTGGCCGACGGCGGGCGAGAGGAAAGGGATCAGCAGCGACGGAATCAGCGCCAGGAGAAAGAGTTCGGCCAGCCCGGTTGCTGCACGGGCGCCGACGATCGCGCTCCGCGAGATCGGCAGCGACAGCGTGAACAATGCGGCGCCTTCCGCTCCCGATGAAACCAATCCGCCGCTGCCGAGCAGAACGGCAAAAATCGTCCAGGTCTGAATCAGGTTCTGGCCGAACCACTGCGCGTAGACGTAACCGCGATAGGTGCGCATCAGCTCGGCAGACTCTTTGATGCGCCGGCCGATTTCGCCCCCGACGTCGACGTTGGGCACGAGCTCGAGCAGCCGGACCGCTCGCGAATATCCGAGGACGATGGCGCAGGCTGACAAGGCGAGGATGGCGAGGCCGATCAGGAAGCGCCACCGGGTGTCGAGCCACGACTTGTACCAGAACATGTCAGTCCTCCGCGGCAACGGTTTCGAGAAAAATGTCCTTGAGGCTCAGTGGCGCGACGTCGATCGACCGGGCATTCAGAGAACGACCGGCCTGGACGATCGCGTCGCCGCCGGCGCTCGAGAGAACGGTTAGCACGCGCCCTTCACGCGAGATCCGCTGCACGCCGGCGACTTCACTAATCGCGGTGGGCGCTTCGGGAGCGGTGTGCTCGAAGACCATCTGCACGCGGCGATACTGCTCCCGCAGGTCGTCCAGGGCGCCGGCGACAACGGTACGGCCGCGATCGATGATCGCCACGTGATCGGCGATCTGGTCCACTTCGGCAATCTGGTGTGACGAAAAGAAAACGGTCGTGTCGCCTTCGGCGACATGGCGAACCAGGGTTTGCAGCACCTCTTCGGTCATCGCCGGATCCAGGCCAGAGGTTGGCTCGTCCAGAATCAGCAGTTCGGCACCACGGCAGAACGCGAGCAGCAAGGCGAGCTTGGTCCGCGTGCCTCGCGAGAGCGTTTTAACCTTCCGGTCGAGCGGCAGTTCGAACGACTTCACGTAGCGGTGCTCGAGGTCTTTGCGCCATTTTGGGAAGAAGCCGGCGGTGAAGCCGACGATTTCCTCGACGGTCATCGAGCCGTAGAGCTCTTTGTCGTCGCTGACGAAGCCGGTGCGACGCCTGATGCCGACGCTCGCTTCCGGTGCGCCGCACGGCAGTCCGAACACCCGCGCCTCACCACTGGTCGGCCGTGCCATCCCCAGCAGCACCTTGATGGTGGTCGTTTTGCCCGCACCATTCCGCCCGAGGAATCCGAAAATCGACCCGCTCGGAACGCGAAGGTCGAGCCCGCGCAATGCCTCGACGCGCGTGCCACCGTCGTACGACTTGCAAAGCGCCGCGGTTTCAATGATCGAGACGTCAGCCACGATGAACTCCTGTCTGGCGCAAGCCGGCCAGCTTTGCCTCGAACAAGCGGCGGATTTCGTCGTCAGTAATTCCACGAGCGCGCAGCTTCTCGACCGCGCCTGCGACGACGCCCTGGCCGGCGCGCAGGGCGTCGGCCGCTTCTCTGGGCCGCGCCTTTTCGGTGACGAACGCGCCGGCGCCCTGCCGCAGTTCCACGACGCCCTCGTGTTCGAGTTCCCGATAGGCCTTGGCGACGGTATTCGGGTTGACGACCAGCTCCTCGGCCAGCGGCCTGATGCCCGGCAGTTGTTCGCCAGGCCTGAGGGCGCCGGTTTCAATGGCGTGCTTCACCTGCTCCATCAGCTGGAGGTAAATCGGGACGCCGGAGGACGGGTTCGGCCGAAACAGCATGTGTGTTACTGCAACTGTGCTACTGAGATAATACAGTAATACTGTCCACGAAGTTCCGTGCTCTTGTCAACCCCGGCGATTTGCGCCTATTTCGTCAAGTTCCTTGACGTATCGACCGTCGATAGGAACAATCGCTCCAGCGTTTCGTATAGACCTTCGATAGGAGGACGCTACGGTGACCCGTCCCAGGACGCCGCTACTGCAGGGCACACTTGATCTGCTGATCCTGAAGGCACTGGCTACCGGCGACCTTCACGGTCTTGGCGTTTCGCGCCGCATCCAACAGATGACGGCCGGCACCTTCGCGGTCCAACCCGGGTCGCTGTTCCCGGCACTGCATCGCCTCGAGGAATCGGGCTGGCTGGACGCGCGGTGGCAGGCCTCGGAAAACAACCGCCGCGCCAAGTACTACACGCTGACAAAGGCGGGGCGCCGCCAGCTGGCAGACGAAATCGACCAGTGGAACCGCATCGCGTTCGTCATGACGCGCGCGCTCGAGGGGTGAGTCGTGTGGAGGTGGCTGCGCAGCTCCTGGCGCAATCTGACTGATCGCAACGCCGTCGAGCGCGAGATTCACGACGAGATTTTCACGTCGTTCGAGTCTGTGGTTGAAGAACATGTCCGCTCCGGCATGGTGCCCCTCGAGGCGCGGCGACAGGCGATGCTGGAGTTTGGCGGCGTGGAAAGCGTCAAGGATCGTGTGCGCGACGCCCGTGCCGGCTCGTCGTTCGACGCGCTCCGTCAGGACGTCCGCTATGCAGCGCGGCTGTTGCGGCGGAATCCGATATTCACGGGCGTTGCCGCGGTGTCGTTGGCAGTGGGCATCGGCGCCAATACGACGATCTTCACGATCGCCAACGGCCTGTTGTTGCGCCCGCCCAACGGCGTAGCCGCAGGCCAACAACTCGTCGACATTTTTCGCGGGCGGGAAGGCGAGTCGCTCGCAAACTTCACCACTTCATATCCCTACTACCGCGACGTGCGCCAGCGCGCGGCGACGGTTGCGGACATGTTCGCGTTCGATTTGAACATGAAGCCGGTCAGCATCGGTTCGGCCGACGGAACCGAGATGGCATTCGCGATGGTGGTCACATCGAACTATTTCGCAGTCCTCGGTGTCACGCCGGCGGCCGGAAGGACGTTTGAATCGATTGATGATGCGGTTGTTCCGACCGTCGTGCTCAGCCACCGCTACTGGGAGCGACGCTTCAACGCGAACCCAGCTCTGGTCGGGCAAACCATTCGAATCAATCGTCTTCCATTCATCGTCGCGGGAGTTGCCGCGAAAGCATTTCGCAGCACCAACGTCACGGCCCCCGACCTCTGGATGCCGATGTCGGCTGTGACGGTCCTCGAACCGGAATCGCGTCGGCTCCAGAGTCGCGCGATGCTCGACCTCGGCATGGGTGGGCGATTGAAGCCGGGCGCCAGTCGAATGCAGGCAGCCGCGGAACTCGATGCCATCGCACTCGGCCTCGAACGTGAACATCCGGTCGAAGACGGCGGAGTCCGCCTGCGTGTCGCAGCCTTGTCATCCGTGCCCGGCCCGATTGCGACGGTGGCCAGTGGCCTGTTGGCGTCTCTTTTTGCGGTCGTGTCGGCGGTGCTGCTCATTGCGTGCGCCAACGTGTCGGGTGTGTTGCTGGCGAGAGCAGCGGCGCGCCGTCGCGAGATTGCCGTCCGGATCGCAATCGGCGCCGGACGTGCTCGCCTAATCCGTCAATTCCTGACCGAGACGATCGTGTTGTTTGTGCTCGGCGGGCTATTCGGTCTGGCGCTCGCTCGCGCGCTGACGTCGGTGCTGCTGTCGGTGCTTCCGGCGGTGCCGATTCCAGTCGACGTGTCGATACCGCTCGACGGCCGGGTGTTGGCGTTCACGATCGGCGTCTCCTCCGTCGCGGCGCTGCTGGCCGGCATCGCGCCGGCGCTGCACGCCGCTCGCGCCGATGTGGTCGTGGCGCTGAAGGACGAATCGCAAGGGCCGCGCGACCGGTTGCGGCTACGAAGTACCTTCGTGGTGGCTCAGGTGGCGATCAGCATCACGCTGGTGGTGATCGCGAGCCTTCTCGTGCAGGCGCTGCAGCGGTTGAGTGCGATCGACCAGGGATTCGACCCGCGTGGTGTCGAATTCGCATCGGTCGATTTGACGGCGGCCGGCTACAACAGTGCGTCGGCTGCTGCCTTTGCCGAACAACTCGTCGCGCGAATTCGTGCAATGTCGGGCGTTGACGCTGCCTCGCTGTCGCAATGGATGCCCGGGCGCGGCGGCGCCGACGTCGCCCTCGTCGCGGCGGGCGCGACGCCGCCGAATGGCGAAGCGTCGTTCGCCGGCACTTGGAACGCCGTATCGCCCGATTTCTTCCGGACGCTGCGCGTTTCGCCGGTAGCAGGTCGCGAATTCACTGCCAGCGATCGAACCGGCGGAGAAGCCGTCACGATCCTTACCGCATCGAGCGCCAGGATGCTGTGGCCCGGACAGGATCCGATCGGCCGGTATGTCACCTGGCTCGATGGTCAACGCGACCCGGCGATGCGGCGAACGCAGCTGAAGGTCGTTGGCATCGTGCCGGACCTGACGCCGCGTGCCGGGGGTGGCCAAACGCAGTTCCGCGACCGGCGTCCCGGTGGCGCGGCGATGAGGCGGCCGATACTGATGATGTACGTGCCGCTGGCGCAGCATTTCACGCCGCGGCTGACGATTTTCGCGCGGTCCGACGGCAATCGACGATTGGCGGCCGACATTCGTGCGCTGGTCAAGAGCCTGGACGCGAATCTGCCGATGGCTACACCACAACCGCTCGACGCGCAGACCGGTCCGATCTATTTCCAGTTGCGGCTCGCGGCAACCGTCGCCGGCAGTGTCGGTGCCGTTGGCCTGTTGCTGGCTGCGTTGGGCGTTTATGGTGTGGCGGCCTACACGGCGCAGTGCCGGACGCGTGAATTCGGCGTGCGGATGGCGCTCGGCGCAAGCCGCGCCGACGTCATCCGGATGGTGATGGGGCAGGGCCTGTCGCTCGTCGCACTCGGATCGACGTTTGGGTTCGCGCTGGCAGTCGCGGCCAGCCGCCTTTTCCGAGCGTTATTGGCCGATGTGTCGGTGTTCGATCTTCGCACGCTCGGCGGTGCTGCGTTGCTGTTCATGATCGTCGGGCTGGCGGCGTGTGTTGGTCCAGCGCGGAGAGCGACGAGCGTTGATGCGATGGACGCGCTGCGCTACGAATGAACGCTAACCCTGGACGAGTTTCATCTTGAGCCGCGCCTTGCGACTGGCCTCGGTGGGATTGGTCGTTGTGCCCGCCAACCAGCGGTCAACCTGCTTCAGCGAGAGCGAATGGGTGGTGGATGGTGGGCGAATCTCAACGTCGAGCACCGTCGCCTCGCCGACGCGTTCGATCCACGGATCCTGGCGAAAACGATTGACGCCGAGGATGACCGCTTCGTAAAGCGACTCGGCCTCCACTGCCACGCTGTGCCGGATTCCGCGCGCATCGGCGAAACTGACGATGCACGCGCGGACGGTCACGGGCCGTTATCCTATCACTTTCGCTTTATCTTCGATGTCAAGCGAAATGCTAACTGAAAGAAGAAACCGCAGCGGCCAAAAGAAACCCGATGACAATTCCTCGCATGAGCGGTGCGGCACCCGGTCTGCCTGTCAGGAGTTGAGGAACATCGCGACACCTCGAGGCGAGCAAACACCTTGTTGAGACGGGCTTCCGAGACCGAATCCCGGCTGGGTGCATCACATGCGATACGTAGCCATTGGTTTCTGTGTCTTCGCCGCACCCTGTGCTGGCGCAGCTCCAACCGGACCAACCTCGTCGTTGAGCCAAATCGCGGGAGGGAGCGCAACAACGGAGGCGACAGGCGGTTCGGAGTTACCGTTCAAGGGTAACTACGAAGGCTTGGAAAAAGTCGTGACGCTGACCAGCCACCATCTCGATGCGACAGGCAACGCCACCCATCTCGGTCGATTCACAGTGACGGCCGATTGGACGCTCGGTCCGGCGGGGGGCTCCGGAACCAGCACGTGGGCAGCCGCCAACGGCGATATATTTTCCACGAGTTTTACAAGACACGCCTTCAAGGTCGTACAGACCCGGAACGATTAACCTCGGCCACTGATCTCATTGGACCTTGCGTGCAGACGCGGCGGCGCGGTGGTCCCGCTCCGCTGCGTCGGCTGATGGAACGCACAAGCGAAGCGGATGTGTGGAAACTGGCGCTATTGCAGCCGGGCCTTGACCTTGTCCCCCGCGAGAACGAATGTTCGACCCAATTGCAGATGTGCCAGCACACCAATTGGATCCGCGCCGACGATCCCGCGATGTTCGAGGATCTTCTGAAACTCGGCGGCCGCGTCCGCATACCGGTGCGCAGCCGCGAAAGCCTCGCCGCGCACATCCGCTTGGCGTGCGGTGCATCGCGCGACAAGGCGACCAGTGATAAATCCCAGCCGCGCGCTTTTCAGCGGCTCACTGAGATTGCTGGCGGAACTCGAGCGTCACATCGCACGGGATGCCTGGGATTTTTACAGAGTGCTCGGCCCTACGGATCGACGGTACGAAAGCCAGGTATGCAAAACGCGGGAATGAAATTTTACTTTTCTATAGTGACCGGCGGCCCTGCTGTGCGAGGCGTCGTCGGAGCCGTCGCGTGAGCTGCGCAACGACCCCGAAGACTGACTCAGTTGCAGAATGAAACGTACGCGGCGGCCGCAGAGGGAAGCAGCGAGCACGCATAGTCGAGCAACGTCTGCGGCGGGTTTGCCGGCGGAACCCACGCCGGTTTGCCGGCCGCCTGAGCGATGCCGGTTGCTCCGAACAGTGCGACAGCGAGGGCGCAGGCGAGTCGTAAATTCTTCATCAGGGGAGCCTCCAAAAAAGATTGACGGACTGTTCGTCCTCGCAAAGGGGATGCCGAGTGGATGCCTCTCGTAATCACACAACCGCAAACAACTTACGTTTCTGTCGCGGCTGACGTGTCAACTCACGAGACGACAAAAGATCATCGATCCGACGGCGCGTCTAAGAACTCGAACCCGATCTCGCGTCCCAGCGCAAACGGGCGCAGGCCGCTCCGCGAACCCGGCGAATCTCGCGAACCCGGCGAACCCCGCGAACCTTGTGTCCTTCCTGGCCGATAGGTAACAGCGTATTCCGGGCGGATGGGTGACACTCTGCCCCTCAAAGTGGAGGGGCGATGCCTTGGAAGGAGTGTCACGTCATGGACGAGCGACTCCGGTTT
>Ga0070675_100002161_pt1 | contig 14538 bp, 10 predicted proteins | sample KBSM43metaG_FD_65343 | JGI IMG/M metagenome (GOLD analysis project Ga0070675, IMG submission 65343) | Miscanthus rhizosphere microbial communities from Kellogg Biological Station, Michigan, USA - KBS M4-3 metaG | ecosystem: Host-associated > Plants > Roots > Rhizosphere > Soil ...
CGCGCTCGCCGCTCCCATCAAGCGCATCGACATCTACGTGACGCCGTACTACGAAGCGTCAAAGGGCGGCGCGGCGCCGAAGGTCGCGGTCGGCAAGACGTACGACACGCTGCTCGCCTCGAACAGCCGCGAGGACATCGTCCGCGCGCGCGACGACATCAACAGGAACAACTCGCTCGTCACGCCGATGACGATGATGGTCCTCGCGATCCGGCTCTACGACGTGGGCTTGCGCGACGACGCGGTGTTCTGGTTCTACGCCGCCAAGGACCGGTTCCTGACGCTGGCCGGCGTGTCCGACGTCAAGTCGCGCGAGCTGGCGCAGGTCGAGGACGCGGTGAAGAATTTCGCATATCTGGCGGGTCCGGTCATCAACGGCTACGCATTCTGCGACGTCGCCAAGCAGCAGGAAATTCGCGCGAAGGCGATGAAATGGGTCGTCGACAATCCCTACAAGGCGATGTTCCTGCCGCAGGTGCCGGCGCTTCCGGGCGACCGCGAGCAGAACTTGAAGAAGGCGATCGCGGAGATCACGGCTTCGGCGGCCAAGGAGCGCGAGTACCTCGCAAAGCCTGCGAACGTCGCGGAGCTCAAGGCGAAGCGCAAACAGAACGACGCCGACGGGATGTTCTGCTGGAAATGAGCGAGGACAAGGATCTCCCGCTGCGCGAGGACACGCGGCTGCTCGGCCGTTTGTTGGGCGACGTGCTGCGCGCGCAAACCGGCGACGCGGGCTACGCACGGATCGAATCCATCCGCCAGACCGCGGTGCGCTTCCGGCGTGCGGTCGACGACGACGCGCCGGCGGTGCGCCACGAGCTTGGCGCACTGCTCAACGATCTGCCCATCGCGCAGACGCTCGAAGTCGTCCGGGCGTTCAGCTACTTTTCGCACCTGGTCAACATCGCCGAGGATGTCCACCAGAACCGCCGACGCCGCATCCACGCCCTCGCCGGTTCGCCGCCGCAGCGCGGAAGTCTTGCCGACGCGCTCGATTGCGTCGCCGGCCACGGCGTCGACAAGACGCGGCTCGCCAAGTGGCTTGCGGACGCGATGATAAGCCCGGTGCTGACCGCGCACCCGACCGAAGTCCAGCGCAAGAGCATTCTCGATTGCGAGCGCGAGGTCGCGCGGCTTCTGCAATGGCGCGATCGCGGCGCGCTGACGGCCGACGAGGCCGCCGAATTCGAAACCGGCCTCTACCGGCAGGTGCTCGCGCTGTGGCAAACCGCGATGATCCGCCTCACGAAGCTCAATGTGCAGGACGAGATCGAGAACGGGCTTGCGTATTATCGCTACACGTTTCTCGGGCAGGTGCCGAAGCTCTATCTCGCACTCGCTGCGCAGCTCCGCGCGAAGTTCGGCATGGAGGGCGATGTCGTCGTGCCTCCGTTTCTCCGCCTCGGCTCCTGGATCGGCGGCGACCGCGATGGCAATCCGAACGTCAACAGCAAGACGCTCTCGTACGCGATCGATCGCCAGGCGACCGTGGCGTTCACGCACTATCTAGACGAAATACATCGCCTCGGTGCGGAGCTGTCGCTGTCGACACGTCTGGTGACGCCCACGAAGGAGTTGCTGCGGCTCGCCGAAGCGGCCCACGATCCGAACCCGCACCGCAACGACGAACCGTACCGGCAGGCGCTGATCGGCGTTTACGGTCGAGTCGCTGCCACGGCGCGTGCGCTCGCCGGCTACGTCCCGCCGATCCTGCCGCACGCCGACCTGCCGCCGTATCAGAATCCCGCGGGCCTCCTCGCGGATCTCCGCGCCATCGAGGCCTCGCTCGCCGGCCATGGCGCGATGCCGCTTGCCGAAGGGCGACTCGTGCCGCTGATTCGCGCGGTGGAAGTATTCGGCTTTCACCTCGCCGTGCTCGACCTGCGCCAGAACTCCGACGTGCACGAGGCGGTGATCGCCGAGCTGCTCACGCGGGGCGGCACAGCGGTCGATTACAAGTCGCTCGCCGAGCCGGCGCGGATCGCGATTCTGTCCGCCGAGCTCGAAAGCCCGCGCCTCCTGCACTCGCCCCACCTGACGTACTCCGATCTCGCGCGCTCCGAGCGCGGCGTGCTGGAGATGGCCGCCGACATCCATCGACGCTTCGGCGCGGCGGCGCTGCCGAATTACGTGATCTCGAAATGCCAGTCGGTGTCCGATCTGCTCGAGGTCGCGGTCCTGCTCAAGGAAGTCGGGCTGCTGCGCGGCAATGCGCTCGCGGTCAACATCGTTCCGCTCTTCGAGACGATCGACGACCTCGAGCGCTCGCCCACGATCATGCGCGCGGCCTTCGCGCTGCCCTTCTACCGCCGCTGGATCGACGGGCGAGACGGATGGCAGGAGGTGATGCTCGGCTACTCCGACAGCAACAAGGATGGCGGGTACCTCACCGCCAACTGGTCGCTGTATCGCGCCGAGATGGCGCTCGTCGACGTGTTTCGCGAGCACCGCGTCAAGCTGCGGTTCTTCCACGGCCGCGGCGGCACCGTCGGGCGCGGCGGCGGACCGAGCTTCGAGGCGATCCTCGCGCAGCCCGCAGGCAGCGTGAGCGGCGGCCTCCGCATCACCGAGCAAGGCGAGATCATCGCGAGCAAGTACTCCGATCCGGATCTCGGCCGGCGCAATCTCGAAACCCTCGTCGCGGCGACGCTCGAAGCGAGCATGATGGACAGCGAGCGGCTCGAGGAGCGCGCGCCCGCGTTCTACGATGCGATGGACGCGCTGTCGCGGCACGCGTTCACGGCGTATCGCGCGCTTGTCTACGGCACGCCGGGGTTCGTCGAATATTTCCGCACCGCGACGCCGATCGCGGAGCTCGCGGGGCTCAACATCGGCAGCCGGCCGGCATCGCGCACCAGCTCGACGAGGATCGAGGATCTCCGCGCCATTCCGTGGGTGTTCAGCTGGGGGCAATGCCGGCTCATGCTGCCGGGGTGGTACGGCTTCGGGCTCGCCGTCGACACCTGGCTCGCCGAGCATCCTGGCGGCGCCGAGAAGGGCCTTGAGCTTCTAGCCGAGATGCACGCGCGCTGGCCATTCTTCCGCAGCATGCTGTCGAACATGGCGATGGTGCTCGCGAAGACCGACCTCGCGATCGCGTCGCGCTACGCCGAGCTCGTCACCGATACGGCGCTGCGCGAGTCGATCTTCCTGCGCATCGCCGGCGAGCACGCACGCACGATGCGGCACGTACTTGCCATCACCAAGCAGGCCGCGCTGCTCGACGACAACCCCACGCTCGCGCGCAGCATTCGCAACCGCTTCCCGTATCTCGATCCACTCAACCACCTGCAGGTGGAGCTGCTGCGACGCCACCGTGGCGGTCAGACCGACGAGCGGACGCGACGCGCGATCCACCTGACGATCAACGGGCTGGCGGCGGGACTGCGCAACAGCGGGTAGCGGAGGTCGCTTCGCGCTTCGCTACGAAACCCCAGGCAGCGTGAGCCGGCGTTTGCGGATCGCGACCAGCGCGTCATGGACATGCGTCAGCGCGGGCTCGCCGGGCTTGTCGCTGCGGCGGATGACCGCGAGTGTGCGTGTGAGCGGCGGGTCGAGCGGACGGATCACGACGGGCGCGCTGCTCGCATCGCCCATCACCGCTTCGATCGGCAGGATCGATGCGCCTAGACCGGCGCTGATCAGGTTGCGCATCGCCGCGTGGCCGAGCTCCATCGCGGCGCGCGGCTCGATGCCCGCCGCGCGGAACCAGTCACGCGCGATCTGGTGCATCGTCGCCCCGGTGGAATCGAAGATCAGCGGATAGCGGCCGAGCGTTGCCGCATCGAGCTTGGCCGGCGCGCCCTGCTCGCTGGGCGGAAGCACGGCGATCATCGGGTCCGAGCGCACGAGCACGACGCTCATCCCGGCCTCCATCACCGGCATCGTCACGAGCGCGATGTCGAGATCGTTGCGGGCGACGCTCGCGGCGATCTCGTCGGTGGTGCCGGTCATCACGACGATCTCGATGTTGGGATGCTTGCGGCGCAGCGTGCGCAGCACCGGCGGCAGCAGGTACGCGAGGATCGAGCCTCCGGTGCCGATGCGGATGCGCGCGAGTCCGCCGTCCCGCCGCCTCCGCATCGCGTCGAGCGCGTCGTCGACCTCGCGCTCGATGCGGCGCGCCCGCTCGATCAGCTCCGTCCCGGCGGCGGTCGCGTACGCGCGCTTGCCGATTCGCTCGATGAGCTTGAGACCGAGGCGCTGCTCCAGCTCGCGCACCTGGAGGCTTACCGCCGGCTGCGTCAGGCTCAGGTTGCGCGCCGCGGCGGAAAAGCTGCCGAACCTCACGACCTCGACCACGGCGTGGAGCTGATCGAGGCTCAGTCGGCGCACGGAGCAGTGGGTCGGCCCCGGTCGGGGTCCGATCTCAAAGAATTCCTCATAAATATGATAATAACAATTAAATTGTCTAATTGTCTTGGGCGGCGCATCGTAGCCCCACGACGCAAGGCGGCACCGCCGGTCGAGTCCCGGTAATGCCCCTCGCGCCGAACCCGAGGAGATTCACGTGACTACGCAAGCGATCCGCCACCCCGAAGCCGCCCTGTTGCACGAGCTCGCCGTCCTTCTGCGCAAGAGCGCAGGCAAGGTGAGCGTCGCCGCGCACGATCTCGACGCCTGGCTCGAAGCGCGCCGGCTCGCCGCGGCAGCGCGTCGTGACCTCGCCGAGATGAGCGACCGCGAGCTGCGGGACATCGGCCTCGACCGCGCCGACATCGGCGCCGTCGTTTACGGAGGGTCGCCCCGGACGATCGAAGATCAGATCCGGGCGGTCACGTTCGATGCGGCGATGCGGTCGTAACGCACCGCGCCGGAACGCGAACATGGGCTTGCTGTCAGACCTGACGGCAAGCTGCTGCCGATGGAGCGATAACGCCTATGGAGAACGCACATGGCATCCATCCGCAAGGAAATTCTCGTCAACGCATCCTCCCACGCCGTTTGGGATGCGCTCAAAGACGTCGGCGCGCTGCACACGCGGCTCGTGCCGGGTTTCGTCACCGACACGCGGCTCGAGCCGGGGGCACGCGTCGTCACCTTCGGCAACGGACAGGTGGTCCGCGAGCTGATCGTCGACCTCAATGAAAAGGACCGACGTCTGGTCTGGGCGGTGGTCGACAAGCCGTTTCAGCACTACAACGCGTCGGCCCAGGTTTTCGACGAAGGGCCCGCGACATGCCGCTTTGTCTGGACAGCGGATTTGCTTCCCAACGAGCTCGCGACGAATGTGGCGGGCATGATGGAACAGGGACTCGCCGTCATTAAACAAACGATGGAGCGGTCCGGCACGGCGCGCTGACGCCAGCGATTGTGCGGGAAAATGCGCGGCGATGACGCGCACGTGGCGCGCCATCACTTCACGGCCCGGCTTGTCCAGAACTAGCGCAGCGACTTCAAGCCTGCGCGCAGGTCTTCGACAATCGCCTGCGGCTGCTCCCACGCCGCGAAGTGCGCGCCTGTCGGATGGCGTTTGTAGTAGATCAGCTTGGGGTAGGCCTTCTCGCACCATTTGCGCGGCGCCGGGCAGATCTCTTCCGGGAATGCGCTCACCACGACCGGGATCGCGACACCCTTCGGAGAGAAGAAGGGCAGCTTGTTTTCCCAGTACAGGCGAGCCGACGATACGCCCGTCTGCGTCAGCCAGTAGAGGGTGATGTTGTCGCAGATATCGTCTCGGGTCAGGCCCTCGGCGACGCCGTCGAACACGCGCGCGATTTGCCGGTACGTCCAGATATCGTGATCGATGATCCACGCGGCCAGCGCGATCGGAGAATCCTGGAGCCCGTACAGCGTCTGCGGCCGGTTCCCCATCTCCAGCGCGTAGCCGAGGCCGTGCTTGTAGAAGAACGAGACGTGGTCGAAAGAATACTTCTCCTCTTCGGTGAGGCCGGGAGGCGCCGCTTTGCCGGCAAAGGCCGCCGCATCGATCTCGGGCGGAATCGCGCAGGCCATGTTGGTCGCAATGGCAATCAGCCCCTTCGGTGCCTGCACGCCCATCATGTCCACGATGAGCGCGCCCCAATCGCCGCCTTGCGCGGCGTAGCGCTCGTAGCCCAGGCGCCCCATCAACGTCGCCCAAGCGCGGGCGATGCGCTCGGGGCTCCAGCCCGTCGTGGTCGGCTTGCCTGAAAATCCGTAGCCCGGCATCGACGGAATCACGAGATGAAACGCGTCCGCGGCGCTCCCGCCGTGGGCCGTCGGATTGGTGAGCGGCTCGATGATCTTGAGCTGCTCGATGACCGAGCCGGGCCAGCCGTGCGTGACGATCAGCGGCAGCGCATTCTCGTGCTTCGAGCGAATGTGCATGAAGTGAATGTCGAGACCGTCGATCTCGGTGACGAAATGGGAGTAGGCGTTGAGCCTCGACTCGACCTTGCGCCAGTCGTGCTCGTTGGCCCAATAGCGCGCGAGCTTCTGAATCGTCGCGAGCTGCACGCCTTGCGTATCGTCGGTGACCGCCTCCTTCTCGGGAAATCGTGCGGCCGCAATGCGCCGGCGAAGCTCGTCGAGCTCGCCTTGGGGCGCCTCGTACCTGAAGGTGCGGATCGAGGAATTTTCGGTCGAGCGTGCAGCCGTCGCGGCGGCGGCGGCGACCGTGTCGGCCGCGAGGGCCGTCATGTTCTTGAGCGTCATGTTTGCTCCTTGGCTTGGAGGTGCGAGAGGATCGTCGCGCATGCTGGATGAGGATTCCAGCGATACCAAGTGCGCGGAGGCCATGACACCAGACCCGTCGCCACGGGTCTATTGCACGATGGTGTTGCTTGAGTTGCCTCTAGCGGCTACCCGGAGAGCGACCTGCCTTGGCCTGATAGGTCGCCGGGGAGCGGCGATACGCTTCGGCGCAGCGTTCGGAACAGAACCAGGGCGCCGTCGGCGCCGTCTTGCGGTACGCCTCGTACGGAGCGTGCATTTTGCATACGGGATCGATCCAGGCGGGATCGAAGGCCGGCGCGAGCTCGATCGCGTAGAGCGGCATCGGCTCTGCAATCGATCGCAGCGCCACGTTCCCGATGTCGCGCGCGACGATGCCGGATGCTGAAGCGACGTCAGCGACCGGCTGCGTCGCCAGCAGTTGTCCCGGAGATGCCAGCGCGGCAATGCGTGCGGCGATGTTGACGGTCGAGCCGAAGAAGTCGTTCGCCCTGCGGAGCACGGGGCCGTGGTTGAGGCCGGTGCGAGTGAGAGGAATCCGTGGCTCGGAGCGACAGGCAGGAAGCAGGCGCCCAAGCACCTGCAGGGCCGACTCTGGATCCGGAAACCCGAACATCGCTTCGTCGCCGATCCACTTGATCGGTGCCGCGATGCCTCCCAGCGCCTCGCGGACCAATCCCTCGAAGTGCCCGAGCACGGCGATTGCGGATGCATCTCCGTAAACATCGGCGATCGCGCTGAAGCCTGCGAGATCGACGAAAGCGATGGTCGCCACGCCGGACTCGAAGCCGTCAGGCGCGCCGACATTCGCACCTGTGTTCATCACGATTCCAGCCGATACAGGCGAACCAAAAACTCCGGCTCCTGGCTTCCAGGCTTGCTGACGTTGAATGCGTCGCCGCCCGTCGGTGGCGACACCGGTATCGTGCGCCACAGCGAAGGCCGCTGGATGAACTGTTCGCGGAAAGCTTCCGTCGCCCAGATCTCGCCGGGCTCGACGATCGGCTCGACCCGGGCCGAGCACAGGATCGCGTCGCCGCCGACGATGATCGTGCGCAAATCGGTGTCGCGCTGCCGCATCTTCACTTCCCCGTAATGCAGCGCGATCCGCAAGCGAGGCTGCCCCGCAGCCTTGTAGACGTCATCCATGAAATGCCGGGCCGCCTGCGCGAGCGCGACCGGATCGTCATCCGCGATGAGCGCGGAATCGCCGGCGCCGGTTTCGACGATCGCCGCCGCCGGGGCCCAGCGCGTGACGGCTTCCTCCAGCGCCTTTCGCACCGGCGCATCCATTCCGGCGCGCATCAGGGCGCCGAATCCATGCACGTCGGCCTTCAGCACACAGCACGAACGGGCGCTGTCTCCGCGGTCGAGATTGCTGTCGGGCTCGTGCCACGGCCTGTCGTAACCCACGATGTTGACGCGGTCGATTCGCTGGAGAAATGCCGGATTGGCGCGCCCGATCACATTGGACAGTATCGGGTGGACGAGATAGTGGGTGGCGTGGGGCAAGGTGCCGTTCGGGTCGAGCGTCGCCTCGCCGGGGCGAAGGAAGCGCTGCCGCCACTCGCCGCGCACGAGATCGTGCTGGACATATCCGAGCAGGCCGACGCGATACAGCGCGTGCAAGGCAGCGCCGTCGCCATCGCCGCCCGCGCCGGCCTCTTCGGCATTGGCGATCGCCTCGACCTCGCCGCGCGTCAGAATGTGCCCGGGCAGGCGCCGGAAGAGCCGCTCGAGATCGAGATTGCCGACGTAGGGCGCGATCTCCGCCAGGTACTCTTGCGCAATCTCGGTCGCCGCCTGGTTGACCGCTTCCTTCAATCGATATTCGTTCCTGCGCTCGTCGGGCCGCAGCGCGACGAGCCTGTCGCCGATGGTCATCAGGTCGCGAGGGCGCAGCAGCGTATGGCGGCAGACGTACTCGAAGGCGTCCTCCTCCTCGCGGGTGTACGTATCGGTCACGCCGGAACGGCCCAGGAACGCCTCGAGCGGGCTCGTGCGCACGCGACCCGGAAGCACCATGCGCTCGTCCTTCACCAGCCGGATGTTGTTCACGAAGATCTCGCGCAGGCTGGGCGGCGAGTACACGATGTCGACCGCGATGCCCCGATACTGCTGCGCCATCGCCGTTCGTTGCGACAGCCGCGCATACGCTTCCTTGCGAATCGCGGCGAACACCTTGAGGTGGTGGTTGATGCGCCGGATCTGGTAGGCCACTTCGACCAGCCCGAGCTGGGAGAAGTACCAGACGTTGGGCGACAACTCTCCGGTGACGCTCGAGCTCAGAGAGAGGTCCTCGACGTGCTTGTTGAAGTACTCGTCGATCCCGTCGATGAAGATCGTGAGCTGCGATTTGAGTGCGCGCAGCCGCGGGACCAGGTGCCCATCGGTGTCCGCGGCGATGCGCTGCAGCTCGCCCGGCGTGAAATCCAGCAGGCGGACGAAGTGATCGATGACGCCGTTGAGCTGCGCATCGACGATGAGGCCGTTGAGCTTGGCGTTGACCTTGAGCCCGCCGGTCGCGTCGGCATGCTTCAGTGCGCTCAGCGCGATGGCGGCGAGCCACACTTTCGCCCACGGCAGCGGCGATGCGGAAAACAATGCGATCTGATCGCGGCTGAAGATCTTGTCGCCGATCGGCTTGTCGAGCAGGTTGCCGCTCGGCAGGCAGGTCGCGTTGCCTTCGCGCTGATAAAGGATCCGCTTCGCCTTGAGCAGCAAGGTCTTGCCGAATCCCTTCGTCGCGATGACGATGAACTTGTCGTCTCGCCCAGGCGCGAGGAAGGCGTCGATCTCGGGGGTTCGGTGAAGCAGGGACTCGTCGAAATCATCCGCGACGCGGATGTCGTCGGCGTCCACCGTCCACGCGCGCATTAGGTCTCCCGGGGCCTGCTGGTTGTTGCCGTGCCGAGGATAGTGCCTTCGATCATCGGCGTCCAGTTGCCGCGCGGGCGCGGACGCTACAATGCGCGTCCCGTGAGACGATTCGCCCTCGCATTCGCCTTCCTGATCCTCGCGACTGCGCTCGATGCAAGCGCGTCCACCGCGATTCCCGGCGACGCCACTCCGATACGATTGCAGCTCAAGTGGCGTCACCAGTTCCAGTTCGCCGGCTACTACGCCGCACTGGAGAAGGGTTATTACCGAGACGCGGGTTTCGACGTGATGATCGTGCCGGCAAGCCCGGCCACCGATCCCGTCGATGTCGTGCTGAAAGGCGGCGCCGATTTCGGCATCGCGTCGTCCGAGCTCGTGCTGCGCTACGCCAAGGGCGACCCCGTCGTTGTGCTGGCGACGATCTTCCAGCATTCGCCGCTCACGTTGTTCGTGCGCGGCGACACGGGCATCCAGTCCGTGCGAGACCTCGCCGGTCGCAGGGTCGCGCTCTCGCCCTGGGAAACGGAGATATTCGCCTACCTCCAGCGCGAGCAGGTGCCGATCGGGCGGCTGCAACTCGTCCAGCACGACTACAGCGTGAACAGCCTGATGGACGGGCGCGTCGACGCGCTCGCGGGGTACGAGACCGACGAAAGCTACTATCTCCAGAAGGCGGGCCAGCAATACCGCCAGTTCACGCCGCGCTCGAGCGGCGTGGACTTCTATGGCGACACGCTGTTCTCGACCCGCGCGATGGTTTCGAGCCAACCGGACTGGGTCGATGCGTTCCGCGCGGCAAGCCTGCGCGGCTGGGAATACGCAATGTCGCATCAGGAAGAGATCGCCGGGCTCATTCATGCGAAGTACGCGCCGGACCTTCCCGTCGACAAGCTGCGCTTCGAGGCGGAGCGCATGGTGCCGCTGGTGCGCTCCGATCTCGTGGAGCTCGGCCATACGCATGTCGGCCGCTGGCAGCACATCTACGACGTGTACCGCGAGCTCGGCCTCGTGCCCGAGGGCGCCGCACCCGACATCCGCGGCCTCGTCTACCAGCCTCCGACACCGCGCGATTGGGCTTGGCTGTGGTGGGTGCTGGCCGCTGCTGCCCTGAGCCTGGCGGTGGTCATCTGGATTGCGCGCCGCTTCTATCGGCTGAGCTCACGCCTGCGGCAGCAACTGGACGAGAATCGGCGTTTGCAGGACGAGCTGCGCGCGCTCACGATCACCGACCCGCTCACGACCCTTCACAACCGGCGCCATTTCGATGTCGTGTGCGCCGCGGAGTGGGAGCGTGCGCGGCGCGACAAGCGGCCGCTCGCCGTGCTGTTCATCGACGTCGACCACTTCAAGGCCTACAACGATTGCCACGGGCATCGTGCCGGCGACGCGTGCCTTGCCGCGGTGGCCGGCGCCATTCGCGAATCGCTGCAGCGGCCCGCAGACGTCGCTGCCCGGTATGGCGGCGACGAGTTCGTCGTCCTGCTGCCGGATACCGACACGGATGGCGCGCTGGACGTTGCCCGGCGCGTGCTCGCCGCCATCAGCGCTCTCGACATCCGGCACGACGACCTCGCGGCCGCGCACGTCACGCCGAGCATCGGCGTGACACACGCTCAAGTCACGCCGAGCATCGGCGTGGCGCAGCTCGTGCCCGGGGCCGGCGACACGTCCCAGGAGCTGCTGGAGCGCGCCGATCGCGCGCTCTACGCGGCCAAGAGCGCAGGCCGGGGTCGGATCATGGCGGCGCCGGCGTAGTCCCGGCGGAAATCAGGTTTCCCGATCCTCCGCGACGCGGCGGATCGCGATCACCGCGTCTGCCGGCAACAGCCGCTCGATGTGCTTCTCCCACGCCCGCGCCTGCGCGTGGAGCCGGAGCGAGCCATCGGCGCCCTCGTCGACCAGGCCCGTCTCGATCAGCGTGTCGATGTAGGAGGCGAACGTCGAGCGTTCGTAGAAATCCGGCGGCGCGAATTCGAACAGCAGCGAAAGCCGCTGGGTCAGCATCTGCATCAGCTCTTCGAGCCGCTTGCGCTGCAATCCTTCGGCCGCGAACCGGCTCAATAGCGCGATCGTCAGGTAGTTTCGCCGCAGCAGATGTCGCAGCGACCGCGCGAGGAGCTCGAGTCCCGCACGCTCCAGGCTGTCACGGTCCGCGGCGCGCACCGCGCCGTCTGCCACGGGACGCGCCCATTTGAGCTCGAGGAAAAATTCGACGATGCGCCGCGATTCCGCGGCGGCCTCCTCGACGGAGTGGCGCAGCGTGAGCTCCGCGCGCAGGAAGGGCAGCCCGCCTTCGGCGAACTCGGCGACGCGATCCGGAGTGACTTCACCCCGCGAAATGACGAGGTTCGCGACCAGCGCAGGGAGCGCATACGCGTGCAGCGCATTGTTGCGGATGTAGTTGAGCGCGGCGATCTCCGCGTCGGGAACGGCGATCACATCGCCGAGCGGATGGGGAACGCGCTTCGCGTACCCCAGCCTCTCCGCGTGGGCAATGACCGAAGATGGATCGTCGTCGGCGAGAACCGCATTCGGCGAATAGGGGAACCGGCGGGCAAGGGTCTGCAGCCACGCAATCTGTTGCGCAAGCGCGCGCTCGTCGAGCGCGTGCCGAAGGCTCGGCACGATCGCCAGCGCGAACAGGTTGACTGGATTGATGACGACGGCGGAGTTGATCCGCTGCGCCATCTCGCGGCCGATGAGCGGCGTCAGCTCGCGGGCCTTGTCGCGCTGCTCGCTTCCCTGCAAGGCGTGCCATCCGGGCGCCTCGCGATCCAGGAATTCGTCGACGGAAAGCGGTGAGCCGAAATTCACGTACACGCGACCGTAGATACGCTTCAGGTTGCGTACCGCACCGATGAGGGAGGACAGCGATTCGCCTTTCTTGGGCTGTCCCTCGAGCTCGGCGACGAGCGTGCGGCCCTCGAACAGCTTCTCGTAGCTGAAGTGGACGGGGACGAGAAGCAGCGGACGCGGATGCTCGCGCATGAAGCTCTCCACCGTCATCCCGAGCAGGCCGCCTTTCGGCGCCAGCGTCCGCCCGCTCCTGCTCCTGCCGCCCTCGATGAAGTACGCGATCGGGAATCCCGTCACGATCATCGCGTGCAGATACTCGCGAAACACGGCGGCGTACAACGGCTCGCCCTTGAAGCTGCGGCGCAGGAAGAACGCGCCGCCGCGCCGAAGGATCGGCCCCACGATCGGAAAGTTGAGGTTCGCACCCGCGGCGATGTGCGGCGGCGCCAGTCCCTGCGCATGGATGAAATACGACAGCAGCAGGTAGTCGACGTGACTGCGGTGATTGGGAAGATAGACGAGCCCCTTGCCCGGCGCGATCTTCGCGATCTCGTCCGCATGCAGCACGTCGATTCCGTCATACAACTGCTGCCAGACCCGTTTGAGCACGAGCTCGCCGGCGCGAACGACCGGATAGCTGAAGTCCGACGCGATCTCCCAGGCGAACTTGCGCGCGCGGTCCTCGGCCGCCGCGATGGGGATGCCGAGCCGGCGCGCCTCCTCTGCGATCGCCTGCTGCAGCTCCGCCGACGCGATCATCGACCGGACCAGGTTGCGCCGGTGGGACAGATCGGGCCCGATGGCCGCCTCGCGCAGCCTGCGGAAATGGAAGCGCAGGAATCGATTGGCCTTGCGCACCGCCGTCGCTTCGTCGGCCTCGTCGTCGATCAGCCTGCGCAGCGAGATCGGCTCGCCGAAGCCGACGCGCGTCTGCCGCCCGTGGAGCAGGATGATCGCCAACTGGCGCAGCGGACCCACGCTCGCCCAGGCGTCGGCGAAGAGCGCCTTCAGCAGCGAATCCTGCGACCGCGGCGAACGCCCCCATAGCACCGTGACCGGCACGAGGTCGACATCGAGCGCGGCGTCCCGGAAGAGCGCCGCCGTCAGCTTCGCGAGCGTCGCGGAAGGTTCGGTCGTGCGCGTGCTGAGCGGATTGCGATTGAGAATCACCGAGAAGACCCCGCGCTTCGCAGCGGGAAACTCGGGGCCGATCGGCTCCAGCGCCGACGGCAGGTTGAGCCGACCGGCTTCTTCCTCGAGCACGAGAATGCTCGAAAGCAGCCGGTCCTGCAGGACGTAGCAGAGGGGACGGTCCCGGTCGAGCCGCAGCTCCGCCCGTTCCGGCGTCACGTGGGTGCGCACCACGACGTAGAGCAGGCGCCGCAGCGCCGCAAGGAAGAAATTCCCCAGGCGGGTCAGACCCTGCGCACGGACTCGGGGTCGCCGTTCCATCGGCTCCGGTGTCATCTCACCACTCGATTCGAACGGTTTGTCGCTTCCGGGTTGAGGGGGGTAGGGGGCCTGCCTAGGATGGCGACATACCGGATGCCCGGCAGCAGTTCCCAGACGGATGCAAATTGAATCCGAATCGCCCGCCGGCGCATCCAAACGATGGCAGACGAAACCAGGATCAGGAGATTACAGCCATGACACGCTACGAAGCTTCGACCCCCCGCGCCGCCTGTGGCCTCGCCGCCATGGCCATCACCGCCGCCGTCTTCGCCGTCACGGTGCTGCTCCCGTCCGGCCCTTCGGGCGACGAGCGGATCATTCAGATTGCAAAGCCGGCGAGGACCGTCTACGTCGTGGAGGCTTCGGCCTCCCGCGACGCGGCCGACGCCGCAATGGCAAAGGTCTGCGACGACCCGCCCTCGACCAAGGCGGACGGCGCGACGCCCCTCAGCGCGACCTGAGCGGGGGCGCCTTCAACTCGCACTAAGGACGGATGTACGCCCAGCCCTGCTGCTGGCGCTGCATGATCTCGACGACACCGGCTTGCACATAGCCGATCTTGTTCAGCATGTCGGCCTGCGTCAGCCTCTGGTTCTTCATCGTGTTCTCGCAGGCGACGACCTTCACCCCCGCCGCGATCGCTTCGTCGACGCGGTTGCCGACGATCGAGTCGGCCTTCAGCATTCCGATTCCCGGACCATAGGCGACCAGCTCGATATCGACATTCGCCGCGCCGAGGTCGGTCTGGATGTTCTT
>Ga0070675_100002162_pt1 | contig 14538 bp, 12 predicted proteins | sample KBSM43metaG_FD_65343 | JGI IMG/M metagenome (GOLD analysis project Ga0070675, IMG submission 65343) | Miscanthus rhizosphere microbial communities from Kellogg Biological Station, Michigan, USA - KBS M4-3 metaG | ecosystem: Host-associated > Plants > Roots > Rhizosphere > Soil ...
ACGATCGGCACGAAGTCCTTCTGCGCGTCGAACGGCAGGTTCTTGTAGAGCGCCTTGTTGACGGCGAGCGTGCCGGCCCAGCTGAACAGGAAGTGGTAGCCGTCGCCCGGCTCCTTGGCTGCGGCGGCGGCGCCGATGTTGCCGTTGGCGCCGGCCTTGTTGTCGATCACGAAGGTCGCACCGAGCCGCTTCTGCAGCTCCTCGGCGACGATGCGCGCGATCGTGTCGCCGGTGCCGCTGCCGCCGGGCGCGGGGACGATGAGCTGGATCGTCTTGCCGGGCTGCGGCCAGTCCTGGGCGAAGCTCGGGCCGGCGGCGACGCAGGTGAGCAGCGCGAGCGCTGCGGCGAAGGCGGAACGTCTGGACATCGCGGCGGCTGGAGTGATTGCGTCGAGCCCGATGTTGGCATACACGCCGATGCGCCGCGTCCCGGACAATCGCGCGCATGCAGACCACCAAGCTCGGCCGCACCGGCCTCGACGTCTCGCGCCTCTGCCTCGGCTGCATGAGCTACGGCGAGCCCGACCGCGGCAACCATTCGTGGACGCTCGGCGAGGCGGCGAGCCGGCCGTTCCTCAAGAAGGCGCTCGACCTCGGCATCAACTTCTTCGACACCGCCAACGTCTACTCGGCTGGCTCGAGCGAGGAGATCGTCGGCCGCGCGCTGCTCGGCTACGCGCGACGCGGCGAGATCGTGATCGCGACCAAGGTCAACCAGCGCATGCACAAGGGCCCGAACGGCATGGGTCTGTCGAGGAAGGCGATCTTCGCCGAGATCGACGCCAGCCTGAAGCGGCTCGGCACCGACTTCGTCGACCTCTACCAGATCCACCGCTGGGACGACACGGTGCCGATCGAAGAGACGCTCGAGGCGCTGAACGACGTCGTCCGCGCCGGCAAGGCGCTGCACATCGGCGCGTCGTCGATGTACGCGTGGCAGTTCGCGAAGGCGCTGCGCGTCTCCGAGCGCCACGGCTGGGCGCGCTTCGCGACGATGCAGAACTACGTCAACCTGCTCTACCGCGAGGAAGAGCGCGAGATGTTGCCGCTCTGCGGGGACGAGGGGATCGGCGTCATCCCGTGGAGCCCGCTCGCGCGCGGCCGCCTTGCGCGCGTGTGGGACACGACGAGCGAGCGCGCCGAAAACGACGCCTTCGGTCGCACGCTCTATGCGCGCACCGCCGATGCCGATCGCAAGGTCGCCGAGACGCTCGCTGCCGTCGCGGCGCGGCTCGGCCGGCCGCGCGCGCAGGTCGCGCTCGCGTGGCTCCTCGCCAAGCCCGAGGTGACGGCGCCGATCGTCGGCGCGACACGGCTCGAGCAGCTCGACGACGCCGTCGCTGCGCTGACGTTGACGCTTTCGGCCGAGGACATCGCCGAGTTGGAGGCGCCGTACGTGCCGCATCCGGTGCTCGGGCACGACTGAGCGCGCGCGGCGTCAGGCCGCGGCGGCGAGGGGATGCTCGTATTGCAGCGTCTCGCCGCCCAGGAACTCGATCTTGCCGCCGAGCGTGGCGCCGAGGCGCTCTGCGAGCGCGATCGAGCGCACGTTGTCGGGACGGATCAGGCTGATCAGCTCGCGAATCCCGAGGTTGGCCCGGCCATGGGCGATCGCGGCTTGCGCCGCTTCGAGCGCGAAGCCGTGGCCCCACGCGTCGCGCGCCAACAGCCAGCCCAGCTCGCACGCCGGCCAGCCGTGCGGGTTCAGGAATCCGACGCGCCCGATCAAGCGGCCGCTCGTGCGCTCTTCGACGGCCCACATGCCGTAGCCGTGCAGGATCCATTCGCCGAGGAAGAGCGCCATCTGTCGCCAGGCGACATCGGCGCCGACCGGACCGCCGACGCCGATGAAGCGCATGACCTCCTCGTCGGCGCATAGGTCGGCATAGGCGTCGAGGTCGTCCTCGCGGAACATGCGGAGTTCGAGGCGCGCCGTGGCGAGGCGGTTCATGGCCGCACGATAGCGCCGTGCCGAACCGTTTCCTTGGACGCGCACCCGCGGCTACCATCGCCGCGGGGAGGGTCTTCGCATGTCGCTCGCCGCCTTCGATCGAAAGCCCGGCGCCTCGCGTCGTCGACTGGTGAAGGGGATGGCCGGCGCGGTGGTCGCCGCTGCGCTGCCCCTGCCGCGAAGCAGAGCGGCGACGCTGCCGCGCGTCGCGATCATCGGCGGCGGCATGGCCGGCGTGGCATGCGCGTGGCTGCTCGACGGCGTGTGCGACGTCCGGCTCTTCGAAGCGCGCGGTTCGCTCGGCGGCAACGTGCGAACGTTGCCGCTCGCGCTCGGCGGCCAGACCCGCGCCGTCGACCTCGGCGCGCAGTACTTCCATCCGGGGCCGTACCCCACCTACGTGCAGTTGCTCGAGCAGCTCGGCCTGTGGCCGCTGGCGACGGGCGAAGCGCGGGCGTTCACCGCATCGATCACGCTCGACGCGCCCAACGAAAGCCTGCCGCGCTTCGTCTCGCCGATCCTGCCGGGCCGCACCTGGCCGCTGTTCGCCGACTGGAACAAGCCGGCCGTGCAGGCGTTCCGGACCACCTTCAACGCGGCGCGCCGGCGCGAGCAGAACGGCGCGTCGTGGCAGCTGCCGATCGCCGAATGGCTCGCGACGCTGCCGATCACGCCCGCACAGGCCGACACGTTCATCATCCCGTGGGCCGCGGCGTTGAACTCGGGCGACGTGACGCAGACCGCGGCACTCTCGGCGCGCTCGCTCATGGTCTTCGCTGCCGGCGCGCTGCCCGATTCGCCGCTCGACCCGATCGTCTACTACGTGCTCGAGCGCGGCATGATCGAGCCGCTGAACCGCATGGTCGCGCAGCTCACCACCGCGCAGATCGCGACCGGCACGGCGGTCGACGCGGTGGCGCCTGCCGCCGGCGGCGGCTACGTGGTGCAGCCGCACCAGGGGCCGGCGCAGCAGGTCGACGCCGTGGTGTTCGCCGCATCGGGCCCGCCGACGCTGGCGCTGTTGCAAGGATTGCCCGGCACCACGCTTGCGCGCAACGCGCTGCAGGACATCGGCTTCTATCCGGCGCGACTGGCACTGCACGCGGACCCAGCGTTCGCACCGTCCGACCCGGCCTGGTGGTCCTTCCTCAACTGCCGTGCCGACGGCAACTTCTGCGAGGCGTCGATGTGGCTCGACGCGGTGCTCGGCGTCGAGGGGCTCTGGAAGAGCTGGATCACGCACCGCGCGCCGCCGCAGCAGCTGCTGGCCAGCGCCGACTTCCTGCACTTCGCGCCGTCACCGGCCGCCATCAAGGCGCAGCGCGTGCTCGCGACGCAGCAGGGCCGCAATGGACTGTGGTTCGCCGGCGGCTATACGCTGCCGTTCGATTCGCAGGAGACGGCGCTGCTCTCGGCGCTGACGGTGGCCGAGGGCTTCGCGGGCGGCAGCGCACGGACGAGGCTGCTGCGGCGCCGGCCGGCGCCCGACTTCAGCGCTTGAGCCGGCTTGCTATTGCGCGCTCGATGCGCTGGGCGCCGCACGGCCCGCCGCCGGCGTGCCGTTGTCGGAGCTGAGGGTGTCGGGAGGTGCGTCGGTGTTCGGACCTGGCTTGTTCATCGTCGTCGTCGCTGCCTCGGCAGCTTCGATGCTGCTCGGCCCGAACCGAAGCTTCGCGCGCAGCTTGGCGACGTCGTCGGCCGAGACCGCCGCGGCCTGGTTGCCCCAGCTGTTGCGTGCGAAGGTCGCGACGGCGGCGATCTGGTCGTCGTCGAGCTTCCAGTAGAACGCCGGCATCGCGAACGGCGTCGGCGCACGGTCGGTCGGTGCGCGGTGGGCGCCGGCGAGGATGTAGTGGAGCACCGTCGTCGCGTTGGCCTGCTGCACGTTCGCGCTCGCCTTCACCGGCGGAAAGAAACGCGGCACGCCCGAGCCGTCCATGCGATGGCACGCGGAGCATTCGTCTTCCCAGATCGCCTTGCCTTGCGCCATCACCGCGTCGGCGGGCCTGACGACCTGCGCGTCGGGCGATGGCGGCCGGTCGCCGAGATACGTGACCAGCGCCGCTCGGTCGGCGTCGTTCATCTGCGAGGTCGAGAAGGCGACGACCTCGCCCATCTCGGCGGCGGCGGCAGTGTGGGCGTTGATGCCGTCGCGCAGGAAGTCGAGCAGCGCGTCCCGCTGCCAGCCGCCGAGTCCGGTGCGGTGGTTCGGCGTGAGGTCGGGCGCGAACCATTCGCCGAACGTGCCGCCGTGATACGCCTCGTCCTTCTTCGCGCCGCCGAGCGAGTTCCTCGGCGTGTGGCACGCCTGGCAGTGGCCGAGGCCTTCGGCGAGGTACGCGCCACGGTTCCACTCCGCCGACTTCTCCGCGTTCGGCCGGTACGGGCCGCGGTCGAGGTAGAGCCAGTTCCAGATCGCCGTCAGCGCGCGGATGTTGAACGGGAAGCGCAGATGGTTGCGATCGATCTGCTTCGACACCGCGGGAAGCGTCCGCAGGTACGCGAAGATCGCGTCCGAGTCCTCGCGCGTCACGTTGGTGTAGTAGTTGTACGGAAACGCCGGAAAGAGGTGGCGGCCATCCTTGTCGATGCCTTCGTGCAGCGCCCGGTAGAAGGTCGCCTCGGTGTAGCGGCCGATGCCGGTCGCGTCGTCGGGAGTGAGGTTGGCTGAGAGCACGGTTCCGAACGGCGTCTCGATCGGCCTGCCGCCGGCGAAGCGCGCGCCGCCCTTCTCGGTGTGGCAAGCGACGCAGTCGCCGAGCGACGTCAGATAGCGGCCGCGATCGAGCAGTGCCTGGTCGGCGCCTTGCGCCGGGCGTTCGCTTTCCGCCGGCGTCTGCGGCGACGACTTCGGCTGGCCGAGCGCGAGCGTGCACGCGAAGGCCGCCGCGATCGCGCCAGCGCCGATTGCCGATCCGGCCCCGCTGCGCATCGGTCGCTCAGGCCAGCGGCCCGGGGCTGCGCAGGTAGCGCGAGCGGATCTCCTGCGCCGACCAGTACGCCAGCGCCGCCACCGTTCCGGTCGGGTTGTAGCCCGGGTTCTGCGGGAACGCGCTCGCGCCGTGGACGAACAGGTTCGGCACGTCCCAGCTCTGCAGGTAGCGATTGACCGCGCTCGTCGCCGGATCGGTGCCCATGATCGCGCCGCCGGTGTTGTGCGTCGTCTGGTACGGCACGACGTCCCAGCTGCCCTTGCGCGGGTTGACCTTGATCGACGCCGGCTTCATCGCCTTCGCGAGTTCTTCGGCGCGGTCGGTCAGGTAGTCCGACATCTTGTGCTCGTTGTCGGTGAAGTCGAACGTCATCCGCATCAGCGGCCGGCCGTAGACGTCGCGGTACGTCGGATCGAGGTCGAGGCAGTTGCCGCGGTGGCTCATCACCGCGCCGTGGGTGACGACCGAGGTCGACTTCAGGTAGGTCTCCGCGACCGCGCGCTTCCACTTCGAGCCCCAGTTCGGCGTTCCATCCGGCGTCGCATGCGATTCGATCGGTCGCGCGCCGGTCTGCACGATGCCGATGAAGCCGCCGCCGATGAAGCCGAGCCCGGAGTGGTCGAAGTTGTCGCCGTTGTAGTCGTCGATCAGCATGCCGTGCGCGCCGGCGCCGATGAACGGATTGAGGATCTTGTCGGCGTAGAAGACGTTGACCGACGACGTGATCTGGTACGCATAGTTCTTGCCGACGACGCCTTCGCCCGTCGCCGGGTCGTACGGCCTGCCGATCTTCGACAGCAGCAGCAGCCGCACGTTGTGCAGGATGTAGGCGGTGAGCAGGATCATCTCGGCCGGCTGCTCGACCTCCTCGCCGGCGGCGTCGATGTAGGTGACGCTGACGGCGCGCTTGCCGCTCGAATCGAGGTTGATCCTGATGACCTCGGCCTCGGTGCGGAGCGTGAAGTTGGGCTTGCGCATCAGCACCGGCAGGATCGTCGTCTGCGCGGTCGCCTTCGAGTAATTGCCGCAGCCGAACTTCTCGCAGAAGCCGCAGTACGTGCATGGCCCGAGCTGGACGCCGAGCGGGTTCGTGTAGGGGCGCGACATGTTGGCCGACGGTTGCGGGAAGGGCTTCTTGCCGAGCGAGCGCGCCGCTTCCGCGAAGAGCGTCGGCGGATACGTCATCTCCATCGGCGGATTCGGATACTCGCGCTTGCGGGATCCTTCGAACGGATTGCCGCCCTCCTGGATCGCGCCGTTGAGGTTGCCGGCCTTGCCGCTGATGCCGCACAGGTACTCGAAGCGGTCGTAGTGCGGCTCGAGCTCGTCGTAGGTGACGCCCCAGTCCTGGATCGTCATCGTGTCGGGGATCGCGGCCTTGCCGTAGCGCTCGACGTTGTGGCTGCGCGCGACGAAGTCCGACGGCAGGAAGCGCCACGTCTGCCCGTTCCAGTGCACGCCGGCGCCGCCGACGCTGGTGCCGGGCAGGAAGGAGCCGAGCACGCGCATCGGCAGCGCCGTCTGGCTCGCGTTGTTGCGGATCGTCAACGTCTCGTGCGCCGCGCGCTGGAACAGCTCGTGCCGCCAGTAGTAGCGCAGCTCGTCCTGCGCGAAGGTCGTCGCGAAGTCGGTCGGCGTGTCGCGCCACGTGCCGCGCTCGAGCGCGAGCACGTGGATGCCGGCGTCGGTGAGCTCCTGCGCGAGGATCGCGCCGGTCCAGCCGAAGCCGACCACCAGCGCATCGACGGGAGGAAGCCGCTTGGCCATCGTCAGCCCTTGGGCTTGGTCCACTCCGGCCGGCCCTTCAGCCCGACCGGCGGCAGCGGATAGCGCTCGCCGTGGCGACCGACGAATGCCGAGTGGTCGTAGCGCGCGCCCGGAAATCCGATCAGCTTCCAGCCGACCATGTCGCGGTTGCCGCCGTAGATCGGATCGGACCAGAAGCCTTCCTGCGTGTTCTGCAGCAGCATCTTGAAGAAGCCCTTCGCGTCCACCGTCGGCAGCTTGGGCTTGCCGTCCTCGAGGTCCTTCAGCCAGCGGTCCTGGTCGTCGGCGGCGAGCTTGGCGAAGGTCGCGGCGCGCCGCTCGTCGGCGACCGCTTGGTCGATCTCGCGGATCGCAGCGCGGTACATCCCCGCCGGCGTGTACCGGCTCTGGTAGCCCTGCGTCGTCTCGCCCTTCGCCCACGGTCCCTGCATGTACCAGCGCGACGCGCGGCCGTACTCGCCGGCGAGCTGGCGATCGATGAAGACGACGGCACCGGCCTCGAGCGCGCCGGGGCCGAGGTCGTCCGCGGGGATGAGCCTCGCGACCGCCGCCGACAGGAACGCAACCTCGGCCGCGTTCAGGAAGACGAAGCTGTCCTTGCCGGCGGGCTTGCCCTGCGCCGCATCGGGCACGCTCGCCGTGCCTTCCTGCCACGGCATCTCGCGCTGGATGACCGCAGCGCTCGCCGCGGCAGACAACGGCAGTGCGACGCCGGCACCGAGCAGTCGCCGACGTCGCAGCGAAACGTTGGCGTCGACCTCGCTCGCGCTCGACGGCGGCTCCGTCTCGCCCGGCCGCGAACGCAGCCAGATCGTCTTCATGGCGAAACCTTAGGCAACCGCCATGCCAGTCGGGCGCGCTGCGCGCACGCTCATGCGTGGGTCAGAGGTACGTCCACAGCATCTTGGTCGCGAGGACGTAGAGCAGACCGGCGAAGACGCGGCGCAGCGTGACCACGGGCAAGCGATGTGCGGCGCGCGCGCCGAGCGGTGCGGTGAACATGCTGGCGGCGACGATCGCGAGCAGCGCCGGCGCGTAGACGAAGCCGAGCGCGAACGGCGGCAGCTCGGCCACGCGCCAGCCGCCGAGCACGTAGCCGATCGTGCCGACAACGGCGACCGGAACGCCGAGTGCGGCGCCGGTGCCGATCGCGGTCGTCATCGCGACGCCGCAAAAGAGCATGAACGGCACCGTCATGAACGCGCCCCCCGCCGACACCAGGCCGCTGACGATGCCGATCAGGAGGCCGACCGCGAGCAGGGCCGGCGTCCCGGGCAGCGAGCGCGCGGCGCCGGGCTTGCGGCCGAGCAGGATCTGGGTCGCTCCGGCGTACACGATCGCCGCGAACGAGAGCGCGAGGACCCGTTGCGGAACCCATCCGGAGAGCGCGCTCGACAGCAGCGTGCCCGCGACCATGCCGGGCCCGAGGCGCCGCACGAGCGACCAGTCGACGCCGCCGAAGCGCTGATGCGCGCGAACGCTCGACGTCGACGTGAACAGGATCGATGCCATGCCGGTGCCGAGCGCGAGGTGCACCGTGTGCGCAGGAGCGAAGTGCTGCGCCGCGAACATCGTCGCGAGCACGGGCACGAGCGTCATGCCGCCGCCGATGCCGAGCAGGCCGGCGAGAAAGCCCACGACTGCGCCGGCCGCGAGGTAGGCAAGCAACCAGAGGGCAATCACCGAGCCAGTATGGCATCCCGTTTGCCAACGGCGGCGTCGTTCGAGCGCGTGCTCCTCGTCGTCGGCAGCGTTGCGCGGCGAGTCGCACAACGCATGCGAACGCGCAAGTGCGCGAGGGAGCAATTGACAGCGCGCAATCGACTGCGCAAAGATCAACGCACGACGCGCATCGCGCCGCAATCCCCCTTCAATCGAACGCACAGCACATGACAACCTGCCGACAACGCGCAGCGTTGCTGCTGCTCGCAGCAACCGCCGGATCCGCCTGGGCGCAAGCGCCCGGACCCAACAACGCCATCACCGATGTTCCCGGCATCAGCGTCGGCCACTACACCGGTGCCGATGCCGGGACGACGGTCGTGATCGGATCGAGCACCGCCGGCCAGGGCGTCGGCGGCGGCGTGACGCAGCGCGGCGGCTCGCCGATCACGCGCGAGACCGATCTCATGCGCCCCGACAACATGGTCGAGACGATGAACGCGATCGTGCTCGGCGGCGGCAGCGCGTTCGGCGTCTCGGCGGCGAGCGGCGTGATGCGCTGCCTCGAGGGCAAAGGCGTCGGCTTCCCGGTCGGCGGCCCGAACGTCGTGCCGATCGTGCCGACGGTGACGACGTTCGACCGCGCGACGTGCGGCGGTCCGCCGGCGTCGCGGCCGGACTTCAACGCCGGCGTCCAGGCGTGCATGGCGGCGGCCGGCGGCGCGGTCGCCGAAGGCAACGTCGGCGCCGGCACCGGCGCGGTCGCGGGCGGCGTCAAGGGCGGCATCGGCACGGCGAGCGTGGTGCTGCCGAACGGCATCATCGTCGGCGCGATCGTCGCGGTGAACTCCGAGGGGACGCCGTACAACAGCGACGGCGACCTGCGCGGCGCGTCGTTCGGGATCGGCACCGAGTTCAGCGTGCTGACCAAGGCCGGCGGCAAGGCCAACAAGGTGCCGGCGAGCCTGCCCGGGGGGCCGCTGCGCAGCGGCACCAACGCGGTCGTCGCGACCAACGTCGCGCTGACGAAGTCGCAGGCGACGAAGATCGCCGAGATGGCCGACGACGGCATCTCGCGCGCGATCGATCCGGCCCACACGGCCGGCGACAGCGACACGCTGTTCGTGCTCGGGACCGCGCGCGTCGCCTTGGCGAACTTCGGCGACGAAGCCTCCGTCGTCACGCAGATCGGCAGCGCCGCCGGCGACGTCGTCTCGCGCGCGATCGTGCATGCGGTGCTGGCAGCGCAATCGACGTCGTGCCAGCAGAGCTATTGCGACGTCTTCAGGTCCGCGTGCAAGAACGGCCGGTAGAAGGACATCCACCATGCGACTCCACACTGCTCTTTGCGTGGTCGCCGGAATCGCCGGCGCCTCCGCCTCGTTCGCACAGACGCTGCCGCAGACCCCCGGGCCGTTGAACGCGATCACCGACGTCCCCGGCATCGAGGTCGGGCACTACACCGCCACCAACGGCGCCGGCGGCATGACCGGGACGACCGCCATCATCGCGCGCGGCGGCGCGACCGCGGGCGTCACGCAGCGCGGTGGCGCGCCGGGAACGCGGCTCACCGACCTGCTCAATTCGCAGAAGGCCGTCGGCACCATCCACGCGGTGACGCTGAGCGGCGGCAGCGCGTACGGCCTTGCCGCCTCGGACGGCGTCACCACGTGCCTCGAAGCACAGGGCGTCGGCACGCCGATCGCGAACGGCGCGATCGCCCCCCTCGTGGCGTCGGCGATCCTCTTCGATCCCGGCCGCTGCGCGGACTTCACCTTCCGTCCCGATGCGTCGTTCGGCGCCAACGCCTGCGCCGCCGCGACCAGCGGCCCGGTCAAGATGGGCAACATCGGTGCCGGCGCCGGCGCGCGCTCGGGCGGCGTCAAGGGCGGCATCGGCACCGCGAGCGCGGTGCTGCCGAACGGCGTCGTCGTCGGCGCGATCGTCGCGATCAACTCGTCGGGGCGCACCTTCGACGCGACGACCGGCGCGTTCTTCGCCGGCTACATCGCGTCGTCGAGCGATCCCATCGTCTCCGCGGTGCAGGTCGATCCCGCGGCCGACAGCCAGGAGCTCCTGCGCGCGACCACGATCGCCGTCGTCGCGACGAATGCCAAGCTGACCAAGGCGCAGGCGAACAAGGTCGCGCAGATGGCCGACGACGGCCTCGCGCGCGCGATCCGCATCGCGCACGGCACCGGCGACGGCGACACCGTGTTCGCCCTCGCGACCGGCGCGATCACGAGTGCGCCGAACATCAACTCGATCGGCGGCGCCGCCGCGGACGCGCTGTCGCGCGCGATCATGCGCGCGATCCAGGCTGCGGATGCGATTCACGTCGGCTCGTGCAACGTGGCGAGCTACTGCGAGCAGTTCCCGAGCCTGTGCAAGCGGTGACGGCGACCGAGGTGGCGGTGGTTGTTGCTGCGCCGATCACCGCATGAATCTGGTGATGGGCTGGGGTCGCTAAGAGAGCTCATCTGGAGCGCATCACTTTCGGCAGCTGGTAGCTGCCGTCGAGCAGCGCTTGCGAGGGCACGTAGGTGCGCAGCAAGAGCGCGAACTGGTCGTCGGGTGCGGGCAGCCAGTTGGCCTGCTCTTCCTTGGCCGCGGGCGACGCGTGCGACAGGTGCAGTGTCAGCGAGCCGTCGGCGGCGAACTTCAGCTCGTCGGCGTCGAGGCTCACCGTGCCGATGTTGGTGCGGCCATTGGAGCTCTTCGCGAGCATGAAGTAGTCGCGGTCGTACATCGTCAGCGACCAGAAGCCGCCGCGGTCGCGGTCCACCGGCGGCAGCGCGCCCTTCGGAAACGTCACCGTGTAGCGGTAGCGTCCTTGCAGCAGCGCGCCCTTGTCGTCGGTGCCGCGCATGAAGTAGATCGCCTCGTGGAAGTCGTTGGCGTAGATGTAGACGATCTCCGCCTGCGCGCGGCCGAACCAGTCCGAGCCCCAGGCGCCGGCGTTCTCCTGGCCTGCCAGCCGTTGCCGGCGTCGACGCCGATCTGGTCGTACCGGGTGCTGTCGTGAAGCTCGGCGTCGGCGGCGAGCGCCGCGCGATCGAGCAGCGCCCGCCACGCCGGGTCGGACGAGCGCAGCGCGAGCAGCGTGCGCGCCTGCGCGGCCATCGGCGCGTCGTCGGCGCTGACGCTCGGGTTGAGCTCGAGCGCCTTGGCGAGCTGGTCCCAGAACCGTGACGGGTCGACCGGCCTGGCCCGCAGCATGTCGGGGTCGGCCGCCACCATCTCGGCGGTCAGGCCCGGCGGGAAGACCTTGTTGCGCGCGCTCGCCTCGCAGTCGAAGCGCAACGGTCCGGGCTGGTCGCGGCTTTGCGCGACGATGCCGATCTGGTTCAGCACGGCGCGCGCGCGTGCCTTCGACTCGGCGGTGTGCGCCGCGAAGCTGCGTGCGAACACGCGGGTGATGTTGGTCGGAGTGCGCAGGACGTCGATCAACCCGCTCGGCTTCTCGGGGAGCGCACTGTTCTCGCCTTGTCGACCGCGTCGCGCCATCCGGCGATGGCGCTCGCGGTCACCCACGGCCTCGCCGATCAGAACCAGCGAATCGCGGCCGTGTTGCTGGCGGTGCTCGTCACGCTGCTGGTGTCGGCGCCATACGTGGCGTGGCGCTCACGCGTCCGCGCCAGACAGGAGCCGCCTCAGGATCGGCCGAGGCCTCCCTGAGGCACGCGTTCAACGACTTCGCCACCGTCCGGTAGCGCAGCACCGCAATGCACAGGGCGATCGTGCCGGCGGCGATGAGCATGAGGCCGAGATCGCGCGGCGCTCAGTCGCGCGCGAGCTTCGCCGCGAAGCGCCGCTCGACGTCGATGTAGGCGTCGTCGGCGACGTCGTAGACGACCTTCACGATGCGGCCGCCGGCGAACGCGAAGCTGCCTTCGCCGCGGTAGCCCGCGCTGACGGCGTCGCCGCTGTCGTAGCCGATGCACAAGCCTTCGCCGGCGAGCGAGTAGTGGCCGCTCTGGGTGCGGAAATCGCCGCTCGCCACCGCCTCGTCGTCGACGTAGAGCGTCATCGTCCCCAGGATCTCGAGGTTCTTGCTCATCGACTTCTTCTCGAAGCCGACGCCGACGATGTGCTTGCCCGACTTCGGCGCCGCGCAGTGCAGCCGCTGCTCCGGTGGAATGCCGAGGAAGTTGTAGACGAACTGGAGCTGTCCGTCCTTCACGAACAGCGAATAGCCGCCGAAACGCGAACCCTGCGCACAGACCACGCCCCGCGTGTTGGCGGCGAACTCGACCTCGGCGAGGATCTTGAACGACACGCCGAGCGTTCGCGCCGCAGAGGCTTCGGGAATCTCGGTGGTCCCCGGGTAGTAGAGATACTTGCCGCTGGTCGGCGCGGCCGACTTGTATTCGAGCTCGTGGATGCCGTGGACACCGAGATCGGTGAGCGGCAGCACGTCGTACTTCTGTGCCTCCTCGAGCCACAGCGCGGCGAGCTCCTTGATTTTTTCCGGGTGCTTGTCGGCGAGATCGCGCGCCTCGGAACGATCGACGTCGGTATGGAACAGCTGCCAGCGGTCGTCGTCGAAGTGTCCGCGGTCCAGTGGCATCGGCCCGTGCTCGGTCGACGCCTTCCAGCCCTGGTGCCAGATGCCGCGCGTGCCAACCATCTCGTAGTGCTGCGTATGCTTGCGCGTCGGCGCCTCGGCCGCGTCGAAGGAGTAGCGCATCGACACGCCGGGCAGCGGCGTCTGCTCGACGCCGTCGATCACCGCCGGCATCTCGACGCCGCAGCACTCGAGGATCGTCGGCACGATGTCCGTGCAGTGGTGGTACTGGTGGCGGATCTCGCCTCTGGCGCGAATGCCCTTCGGCCAGTGGACCACCAGCGGGTCGCAAGTGCCGCCCGAGTAGCCCGAATAGCGTTTGAACATGCGGTACGGGGTCGAGAACGCCACCGCCCAGCCGGTCGGGTAGTGGTTGTAGGTGTCGGGCGAGCCGAGCTTGTCGATCATCGCCAGGTTTTCCTGCACGTCGTCGGGGTAGCCGTTGAAGAAGCGGTTCTCGTTGACCGAGCCGCTCGGGCTGCCCTCGCCGGAGGCGCCGTTGTCGGCGCAGTAGAAGATCAGCGTGTTGTCGAGCTGGCCCGATTCCTCGAGGTAGTCGATCACGCGGCCGATCTGGACGTCGGTGTACTCGGAGAAGCCTGCGTAGACCTCGGCCATGCGCGCGAACAGCCGCTTCTCGTCGGCCGAGAGCGACGCCCACGGCCGCACGCGGTCGCCTTCGGAGAAGGTGCCCTCGGCCATCGGGTTGATCGGCGTCAGCTCGGTGCCCTCGGGCAGGATGCGGCGGTCGATCATGCGCGCCAGCACCCATTCGCGATACGCCTCGTAGCCATCATCGAACTTGCCCTTGTACTTGTCGATGTACTCCTGCGGCGCGTGGTGCGGTGCGTGATTGGCGCCGGGGCAGTACCACATGTACCAGGGCTTCTCGGCGCGCGCCTGCTTGGTGTCGCGGATCATCGCGATCGCCTTGTCGGCGATGTCCTTCGAGAAGTGGTAGCCCTTCTCGGGCGGGTACGGCTGCTCGGTGAAGCGGTTGTCCTCGATCAGCTCGGGGTACCACTGGTTGGTCTCGCCGCCGATGAAGCCGTAGAAGCGGTCGTAGCCGAGGCCGAGCGGCCAACGCTTGCGCGACGACCCGACGTCGAAGGCGTCGACCGGCACGTTGTGGTTCTTGCCGACCCACAAGGTGCTCCAGCCGGCATCGCGCAGCACCTGCGCGAGCGTCCCGTTCTTCAGCGGAATGTGGCCGCTGTAGCCCGGAAACCCCGTGGCCGACTCGGAGATCGAGCCGCAGCCGTTCTGGTGATGGTTGCGCCCGGTGAGAAATGTCGAGCGCGTCGCCGAGCACACGGCGGTCGTGTGCCACTGCGTGTAGGTGAGCCCGTTCTTCGCCAGCCGGTCGAGGGTCGGCATCTGGATGCGGCCGCCGTACGGCGACCACGCCGCGCAGCCCGTGTCGTCGTACAGGATCACGAGGACGTTGGGCGCGTCTTTCGGTGCCTTGGTGTCGAGAAAGGCGTCCCAGTCGGGCGTCGAGTCGCGGATATCGAGCGCGATCTTGCCGGCGAAGTTGCGAGGCATGGCGACCTCCTGTTTTCAACGGGCCGGCGAGCCGGCATCCTCAAAACATAGCGAGCGCTGCCGCCGTTGCGCATTGGACTTTGGGCTTATGCAGAAGTGCGCAGATGTGCGCC
>Ga0070675_100002163_pt1 | contig 14531 bp, 9 predicted proteins | sample KBSM43metaG_FD_65343 | JGI IMG/M metagenome (GOLD analysis project Ga0070675, IMG submission 65343) | Miscanthus rhizosphere microbial communities from Kellogg Biological Station, Michigan, USA - KBS M4-3 metaG | ecosystem: Host-associated > Plants > Roots > Rhizosphere > Soil ...
GTGCTGGACGTCGAAGCGTATGAAGCGACGCTGGTGGAGAGTCAGAAGAACCTGTCGCGCACCGACACGTGGACCGTCGAAGCATTGCGCGACATCGACGAGATCGTCGAGTCGGCGTCGCATCAGGCGCCCACCGAAGTTCGCAGCATCAACGTCGCCAGGACCGCGCCGGCGCCGGAAGCATTCACGGTCAACATCGATCGTATTCTCAAGCGCATTGCCGATCTGGAAGCGGACATCGTCAAGGCGCAGGACGCGAACGCGCTGCTGCTGAAGCGCAACGATGCTTTGCAGGCCGAACGCGATCAGCATGCGGCGCGTATCGAAGCGCTCACGTCTGAGGGCGCGCGTCTCGCCGAGCATCGCACGCTCGCCGACGAGATGGCGCAGCGTACGGAGAAGCAGCTGCGCGAAGAGTTGCAGCGGCGGGAAGTGCAGCTCAAGGACCTGCAGGACAATCATGCGAAGACTGTCACCATGTCCGAGCGAACGCTGAGCACCGAGAAGGCCAGCGCGGCCGAGCTGGCGCGTCGTTTCGCTGCCAAGCTGACCGAACACGACCGGCTGCGCGCGATGGTCGAGCAGCATGCGCGCAAGATCGATGAAGTCGTCACGATTCGCGATGATCTCGATCAACGCTTGCGCAGCGAGCTGGCGACCAGCGCGGATCTGAAGACGAAGTTTGAATCGACCGAGGAAGCGCTGAATGCCAATCGCGCGCTGTTGCAGGAGCGCGAGAACGCGCTGGCTGAGGAAGAGCGCCGGCAAGCCAAGCTCGCGCAACAGATCGAGGCGCTACGCGGCTCGCTGCAGGCGGCCGAAAGCAGCGCGCAGGATGCGCATCGCGAAGTCACCGTCGCCGTAAAGGCTCGTGGCGAAGAGGAGCGGCGCCGAGCCGAACTGGAAGCACAGCTGCGTGAAGTCGAAGGTAAACGCGACGCAGTCATCGCGGAGCGGGACACTGCACACGCGCAGATCATTGCGCTGACTGAAGAGCGCGACGGCTTGCTCCCGGCGACCCAGAATCTCACCAAGGATCTCGCGACGCGTACCGCCGAGCTCGAGCGCACTGTCGCGGCCGTCGCCAAGCTGCGCGAAGAGCTGAGCGGCGCGCAGACGGACGCACAGTCCAGCGAACAGCTGGCGCAGGAGCGGGCCGACGAGATCGGCACGCTGCGCGACCAACTCGTGGCCGCCGCTGCCAACATTCAACGGCTCGAGAACGACGTCGCTGCACAAGAGCAAGTCGTCGAGGGCCTCCGCGCGCAGTTGCAGACCGCACATGACGAGTGCGCGATCATGTCTGATCAGCGCGAGAAAGCCCGCACCCGCTCCAAGCAGCTTACGCAAGAGATTTTCCGCCGCGATCACAAGATCGAAGAGCTGGAAGCCGACCTGGCCGTGCATTCCGAGGCACTCGCGGCGATCCGTCGCGACGTCAGCCGCATCGGCGAGAAGGCAGCGCCGGCGGGGGCGGAAGAAAGCGAGTGGGTGCTGGAGCCGATCGAGCATTCCGGCGAGGTCATCCATCTCACCGGCACGATGCTGACGATCGGGCGCACCGCCGAGAACGACATCGCGTTGCATTCGAAGATGGTCAGCCGCAATCACGCGCGGCTGCTCATCGGGCCGAACGGCATCATCGTCGAGGACGCGGGCAGCACCAACGGCTGCTTCGTGAACGGCGAGCAGGTGCGCCAGCACCTGATGCACGACACCGATGTGCTGGAGCTGGGCGACCTGCGCTATCGCCTGCACCTGCGCACCGCGCGCGAGCCTTCCGCTCGCGCCAACGTCGTGCCGCTGTTCGAGCAGAACAACGACTGACACCCGTCCAGCGTGGGGGAGCTATAGAATAGCCTCCCCTATGTACCTCAGACTTGCACTAGCCCTCGCCACGGGCATCGCCGTGTTCGCCGCCCAGGCCGCGGACGCGCCGACCCAGCCGGCCGCACCCGCGGCCGAAACGCGGGCCGTGATGACCGGCGACCAGGTCGTGCAGATTCTCGACGAGACCGTCGACTGGTATCGCACGCTCGGCGCCCAGCAGCAGGCGGCCACGCAACCGAGCGACCTGCTGATCCTGTACGCGAACCGGCAGACCGCTGACCAGATCATGAAGCTGGCATTCGACTTCGCGCGTGCCAACGCCGAGCTGTTGAGCAGCGAAGCGGGCGTGAAGAAGGAAGCGGAGGAGGCCGCGTCCGAGCAGTCGCTGAGCCGGCAGCGCAAGCAGCTGGATGATCAGCGCGCGTCGATCGAAGAGGAGATCGAGGCGAACAAGCGCCAGCTGGCGAGCACGCCGAAGCAGAATCAAGCGACGGTGCAAACGCGGATCTCGGTGTTGAAGGGGCAGCTGGATCTCGTCAACGCCCGGCGCAACATGCTCACGAACATGGCGCAGTTCGCCAACGAAACCGATTCGACGGGCTTTGGCGCGAATGCGCTCAAGGCGCATATCGATGCGATCGCGGCTTCCATTCCTGCTGCAAGCGGGGCGCGCGCAGCTCCGGTGACGTCGACCGCGACGGACGAGGAAGCGTCGACTGACGAGTCAGTGGCCGGCAGCTCGCTGCGTCGGTTCGGCATCTGGGACCTGGCGACCGCGGTGCTCCGGCTTTCGGCCAAGGGGGCCACGATCGCCCAGATCGATCAGCGCACGGCCGAGCTGCAACAGACGTTCACCACCGTCAGCAAGTCGCCGCTCGACCAGTTGAAGCGCCTGGCGGATCGTGGCGACGCGCTCGCGGTCCAGGCGGATTCGACCAACGGCACGACTCTGCGTGGCGCGCGCGATCAATACGACACGCTCGCGTGGCTGTTTTCGCAGACGTCCGCCATCGTGACGCCGCTGAACAAGGCCAGCGTCCTGCTCGACCAATACCGCCGCAACCTGGTCAACTGGCGTGAGGCGACCAACAAGCAATATCGGGAAGCGCTCGAAGCGCTGGGACTGCGCGTGCTGTTGTTCGCGGGCTTGCTGGCAGCCGTGTTTCTGATCGCGCACCTCTGGCGTCGCGCCGCGTACAGGTATGTGCACGAGGCGCGGCGTCGCTCACGCCTGTTGCTGCTGCAGCGGATCGTTCTGTGGTCGCTGGTCGTGGCGATCGTGGCCTCGACTTTCGTGACTGAGCTCGGCTCGCTGGCCACGTTTGCCGGTCTGATCACGGCCGGTCTGGCGGTGGCGATGCAGAGCGTGCTGGTCTCGATCGTCGGTTACTTCTTCCTGATCGGTAAATACGGCATCCGCGTCGGCGACCGCGTGCAGATCGGCACGGTCACGGGTGAGGTCATCGAGATGGGGTTGGTTCGCCTGCACCTGATGGAGGTGGCCGGCGAGGGGCAGATGGCGCCGACCGGTCGCGTCGTGGCGTTCGCGAACTCGATCATCTTCCAGTCGTCCGGCGGACTGTTCAAACAGATCGCAGGCCTCAATCTGGCATGGCACGAAGTGACGTTCAGCCTGCCGACGGGTGCGGACTACGGGGCTCTCAAGGACAAGATGCTCGAGGCCGTGACCCGGGTGATCGCGGACTATCACGACGACATCGTGCGGCAGACTCGCGAGATCCAGAAGGCCGCGTCTGCATCCGAGACCGGCGATCCGCAGCCATCAGTGCAGTTGCGCTTCTCGGCTTCCAGCGTCGATGCGATCGTGCGCTACCCCGTGCAGTTGTCGCACGCGGCGGAGATCGACGAGCGCGTATCGCGCGAGCTGCTGAACGTCATCTCGGCGCACGCATAGTCTTCATTCGGGCGCGTCGAGACCCGCGAACGGCTGTGCGGCCGTCGTGTTCTTGCCGAACACCGTGATCAGCGCACCATCCAGAAACGCCAGCGCATTGCCGACGCGCGGGTGATGCATCAGCTTCGGTGCGTCGCCCGGCGTCCATTCGCCGCCGTTCTCCGGAAAGTACACCGCCCAATTCGTGGCGGGGACGGCTGGCCCGTGCAATGCGCCGACATCACCGCCTGCGATCGCAATGACCGTGTCCATTACCGCATGCGGCGGGCGCATCCGTCCGTAGCCTGGCGGCAGCGGCGCGCCGACTTGCCACGAGTTCGCGTCTGCGTCGTACACGAATGAATCGAGCGCGAGCGAATCGCCGTTCCAGCCGGCGTAGTAGATCGCCGAATCGTTGCCGGTTCGGGTCAGGGCGCCCCGTGTTCGTCGCTCGGGAAGAGGAGACGTCGCTCTGATCCGTTGCGCTACGCACTCCGCTGTGACTTCGATGATCTCGCCGATGTTCGAGGCGGTACCACCGCGCGTCTCTCCACCGACAACGAGCAGCTTGCTGTTCGCGTCGTCGATCGAGGCAGCACTGACAAAACTGCGTGCGGCTCTGAGCGTGACCTTGCGGCCAGCGGTGTCGCGAAGTGGCTCGACAGTCGCGGCGTCGAGTGCGACGACAGTCAGGCTTGCGACCGCGGCGTGTCCGTCATCGCCGCCGATGACGAGCACGCGTGCACCCGTACCGCAGGGCACGACCTGGTGGTGCACGAGACCGGCCGGCAGCTTGGCCGCGATCGACGTCCTCTTGCCCGTCGCGTAGTCGAACGTTTCGATCGCATTCAGCGGCGAGCCCTGCGTGCTCAAGCCGCCGACGATGGCGACAACATTGGTGCTGGGAAAGACCGCAATTTCCGGCTCGCGCCTCGCGACAGCGAGCACACCTCGCGCCGTCCATGTCACAGACGCGGTCGCACGTTCGAACGCGAGCTCGTAAATGGCGTCGTTCGCCTTCGCATCCGCGCCTTCGCCGCCGAAGATCAGCATGCGGCCCGCAGACCCTGGAATTCGCAGGTACGCCGGGTAGAGCGCATCGAGGCCCGCCGCCGGCAGCTCGGGACGGGCACTCGCGACTGTCAAATGCGCTAGCAGCAGCGCAACGATCGATCCACGTTTCATGGGCCCATCATGGCGGCCCGAACGTGCTCGCGCCACGGTAGTCCCGACTCCCGAAATATGGGTAGGCCGGACGCGCAAATTGGGTAGTAGCTGCCGATTCGGCAGCGCGCGGCCGAGCGCACCATATCTCCCGTGCTTGGGGTTCGCGTATGGCCAAATTTTTGCTCTGCCGTACTTTCGCGACCCCGCAATGGATGTCACGCGCGGCCTGGGTGGCGCGACGCAATTGGGCCGTCGTCGCGCCTCACGGGCCGCGCAGTGATTTGTAGTAGACCGCGGTGGCGCAGGGCGCGCCGTCCGGCATGAAGGCGTAGTCGGGGATGCGGCCGCAGAGTCGCCAGCCCTGCCTCACGTACAGCCGCTCGGCATCGTCCGAGGCCGTGTCCAGCACGAGCACCGTTTTGCCGGATCTCAGCGCATGACGTTCCGCGGCTATCAGCAACGCTGCACCGACTCCGCGCCGTCGCCCGCGCCGATGCACCAGCATCTTCGCAATGTCAGCTCGATGCAGCTGGTTCTCCGGCTGCGCGAACACGACTTGCACCGTGCCGACGATGTTCCGTGTCCCATCGTAAGCTGCCAGCACGATGCGTTCGCAGCGCGTCGCACTTGCGGCCACGTCGCGCCAGTAGGCCAGCGCCTTGCCGCGCGTCATCGGCAGCATGAAGCTCACTGACGCGCCGCCTTCCACGCAATCGATCAGCACGTCGCTCAGTGCCTGCAGCTCGTACTCGCCGAACTTCTGGATCGCGCTGACGTCGACCTCGTGCGCCATGGCTCATCGCCTCGTCGGCCGCGGGCGCTCGGAGGCGAGCACCACGATGTAACGCGCTGCCTTGCGCGTACGGTTGCGGAATGTGATCGGCTCGTCGAGCAGCATCGCGAGGCAATCGTCCTTCACGAGACGGTGAGTGACGTTGCCGATCGTCACTTCGATGGCGCCTTCCTGGATCCAGAGCTGCTGATGCAGGCCCACCTCGCGTGCGCCGCTTTCGTAAGCCACGCGGGCGCCTGCGGGCAGGATCACTTCCACGATCTGAGCCGGGGCAGGGTAGTTGGCCGGCGAGATGTTCCGTCGCAAGTAACCGGACTGCGGGTCGCGCCACGTCGTGCGCTCGGCGCGACGGGAAAGTGGGCTCGCGGGGGTACTCGTGTCGTCGAACAGGCCGGCGAGTGCAATGCCCAGGCCGGTGGCGATCTTCTCGAGTACCACGGCCGTCGGGCTGCTTTCGCCGCGCTCCACCAGCGACAGCATCGAGCGGCTGACGTCGCATTTCCCGGCGAGCTCGTCGAGCGTCATGCCGAGCTGCGTGCGCAAGTCGCGCACCCGGCGGGCGATGCGGGAGTTGATGTCGGGAGGGGAGGCGGGCGCGCGTTCCTTCATACTGGACGAACTGTCCAGTAAAGTGGATAGCGTGTCAATCGTCTACTCGACCCGCCCAGCGACCATATCTTTACGGAATCCTTACAGGGGCGCCGCTAGGCTTGCGTGTCTGCGTACGGACTCCTGCTTCCATGAACCAGCCTGCCGAGCTTGCCGAAGTCGCCTCGAGTCCGACGGCTCACTCCTCACTGGCACAAGATCCGCGCCGGATCCGGCTGCTGACCGTCGCCGCGCTGGGCGTCGTCTTCGGCGACATCGGCACCAGCCCGCTCTATGCCCTGCGTCAGTGCTTCACGGCACCGAACGGCGTGCAATTGTCGGCGCCGAACGTGCTGGGGGTGCTGTCTCTCATCATCTGGTCACTGATCGTCGTGATCACGATCAAGTACGTCCTGCTCATGCTGCGAGCGGACAATCGCGGCGAGGGCGGCGTGCTCGCGCTGAGCACACTGCTGGGCAATGCAACTCGCAATTGGCGGCTCTGGGAACCCGTGGCGGCGGCCGGTCTGCTGGGCGCGGCATTGTTCTTCGGCGACGGCGTCCTCACGCCGGCGATTTCGGTGTTGAGCGCGGTCGAAGGCCTGGTCGTGCTGAACGCGCAGCTCCACGATTACGTCGTGCCCGTCACGCTGGCGATATTGACGGGACTGTTTGCCGTGCAGCGGCACGGCACCGGAGCCGTCGGGCGGTTGTTCGGTCCGGTGATCATCGTCTGGTTTCTCGTGTTGGGTCTGCTGGGACTGGCCCACATCGTCAGAGCACCCGAGGTGCTCGCGGCTCTCAATCCGCTCTACGCCGCCAACTTCTTTGTCGAGAACGGTTGGCAGGGCTTCAGGACATTGTCGGCAGTTTTCCTGGCGGTGACGGGCGGCGAGGCCCTCTACGCTGACATCGGCCATTTCGGACGTCTTCCGATTCGCCGTGCCTGGTTCTGGCTGGTATTGCCGGCGTTGACGCTCAACTACTTCGGCCAGGGCGCGTTGCTCCTGCTGCAGCCGAGCGCGATCGAGAATCCGTTCTATCTGCTGGCGCCCTCATGGCTGCTCTCGCCGCTGATCGTGCTCGCAACCGCCGCGACGATCATCGCATCGCAGGCCGTCATTTCCGGCGTGTTCTCAGTGGCGAGCTATGCGCTCAATCTCGGGTATCTGCCGCGCATTCGCATTCTGCAATCGTCGGCGACGGCCATCGGGCAGATCTACGTGCCGGCGATGAATTGGGTCCTGTTCGCCGGCACGGTCATTCTCGTGGTCGCTTTCGGCTCCTCGGAGGCCCTGGCAGGCGCTTACGGAATCGCCGTCTCCGCAACGATGCTGTTGGCGGGCGGCATGCTGCTGCTGCTCGCCTACATTCAGCAGCGCGAATACCGGCTGGGTACCCTGGCGCTGCTGGCCGTGATCAGCATCATTGACCTTGCATTCTTCTCATCAAACAGCCTGCGGGTGCTCGACGGCGGCTGGATTCCGATCGCGATCGCAGCGCTGATGTACACGATCATGGCGACCTGGCGCGACGGTCGCCGCTTGCTCAACTGGGCAATCGCGCGCCAGCAGGTCCCGCTGGCTCAGTTCCTGGAATCTCTGAAATCGGATCCGCCGAATCGTGTTCCCGGCACGGCGGTCTACCTGACCGGCGAGGCGAGCGCATTGCCACGAGCGCTGACGCTGCAATTGCAGTTCCAGCGAACATTGCACGAACGCATCGTCATACTGACGTTCGCACGCACTGAAGTGCCGCGTGTCACCCCTGAGGAGCGGATCACCGTCGAACCGATTGCCGCCGGCATATTCAGAGTCGTTGCGCGCCATGGCTTCATGGAGCAACCGAACACAATAGCGGCGCTGCGGCTGGCCGCAGAGCACGGGGTGGAGTTCGAACCGGGCAGCACTGTCTACATCGTAGGCCGTGACACGCCCCTCGTGACGGGCAAGAAGGGATTCGCGATGTGGCGCAAGCGGCTGTTCGCGTTGATGGCCCGCAATAGCCAGTTCGCATATCGTCATTTCGACGTGCCCAGTCATCGGCTTCTCGAGGTCGGCAGCCAGACGGAGTTGTGAGCACAGACGTGCTCAGATCGATTCGTCGGTGCGCAGTCGATAGCCCAGTCCGGCTTCGGTGACTATGTAACGGGGCTGTGACGCGTTCGGCTCGATCTTCTGGCGCAGATTGCGCACGCACACGCGCAGACTGCTGCTGTCTCCCTGCCGACCCGGACCCCACGCTTCCCGCATCAGTTGCGCCTGGGTAACGATCATCCCCGCATGCCGAGCGAGGCTTTCGAGCACGCGATACTCGAGCGGCGTCAAATGAATCTCGCCGTCCTTGCCACGCGTCTGCCGGCGCACGAGGTCAACCTCGACGCCGCCGAGTCGAAACAACGGCAGCTGCTCTGCACCGCGCGCGTTCCGGCGCAGCGCAGCTCGCACGCGCGCCAGTAATTCCGGCGCACTGAAAGGTTTGGTGACGTAGTCGTCAGCTCCTACGTCCAGTGCAGCGATTTTCTGCGCCTCCATCGTTCGTGCCGAGAGCACGACGATCGGTACCGCCGACCATGTACGCACATCGCGAATCACCTTGAGGCCATCGCCGTCAGGCAGCCCGAGATCGACCAGCAACAAGTCGGGCCGATGGCTGCGCGCTTCGATGACGGCGCGCGCAGCAGTTGCAGCCTCGACGACCCGGTAGTGCTCGGCCTGCAGCAGCACGCGCAGCACGTTGCGAATTGCCGGGTCGTCCTCGATCACGAGGATCGAGTGCATCGCCTGTGTCATGACGGTTCGCGCGTTGGCAATGTGAACTGCAATCGAGCCCCGCCACCGGGACGGTCGCCTGCCGCTATATCCCCGCCATGTGCGCGGACGATTGCACGACAGATCGCCAGCCCGAGTCCTGCACCGCCGACCGTGCCCTCGTCGTGACCTCGCTGGAATTTGTCGAACAGCCGCTCGCGCCCCAGCGTCGGCAGGCCCGGACCCTCGTCGTCCACCGTCACCTGCACCCAATCTTCATCTTCGCGTGCGGAGATGCGCACGGCAGTCCCTGGCGGCGTGTATTTCGCAACGTTGTCCAGCAGATTCGCAAATGTCTGCACGATGAGATCTGCATCGACATGCACGGCAGGCAGATCGGCGGGCAGATCGACGCTGACCGGATACTGACGCAGACGCTCCTCGACGCGAGCCAGCGCCGCGCCGATCAAGTCATCGAGCGTGTCCCAGTCGCGGCGTAGGGCGATCTGTCCTGACTCGAAGCGCATCAGGTCCAGCACGTTCGACACCAACTCGGAGATGTCGCGGGCCTTGGTCTCGATGGAGCGCGCCAGCGAGGTGCGCGACGCGGCGTCGAGATCGTCGCCATGCTCGGCGAGCGTGCTGCTCGCCCCCGCAATCACCGCGAGCGGCGTGCGCAGGTCGTGCGATATCGAAGCGAGCAAGGTGTTGCGCAGGCTCTCGGTTTCGGCGGACACACGTGCAGTCTCCGCCTGCTCGGCCAACTGCGCGCGCTCCATCGCCAATCCCAGTTGGCCCGCGAAGGTTTCCAGCAGGTCGCGCTGCTCCGGAAGCAGAATGCGCCGGCGGTTTTCCGGCAGCACCGCCAGCACGCCGAGGCGCTGGCGCTCGTCACTCAACGGCACATACAAGGCCGGCGCAGCCGGCAACGTATCGGAGCCGAGACCCGCACGCTTGCCGTGATCGACGACCCACTGGGCGATGGACAAGTCAGCTTTGACGAACGATCTGTCGAGCGGCAATTCGCGCGGATAGTGCAGCCGCCCGTTCACGTCCGGAAGCAACACGACAGCAGTGCAGTCGAATACTTCGGCGACGTGGCGGACCGCGACCTGCGCCATGCTCGTGACGCCGCGCGTCGCGGCGAGCTCGCGGCTCATCGCATACAGCGCCGCTGTGCGGCGCTGGCGCGCGCCGGCCACGCGGGTCTGCTGGCGCACGCTCGCCATAAGGTTGGCGATGATCAGCGTGACGGTCAGCATCACCGCGAACATCAGCAGATACTGGAAGTCGGAAACCGAGAAGGTAAAGAGCGGGGGCACGAAGAAAAAATCGAAGGCGAGCACGTTCACAATGGCCGCCGCGATCGCCGGACCCCGGCCAAACCGGACTCCCGCAATGGTCGAGGCGAGCACGTAGGCCATCACGATGTTCGCCTCTTCGAAATACGGGCGCATGGCGAGGGCGACAGCAGTGCAGATCAGCGAAGTCGCAAGAGCCCAGCCATACCTGCGCCACTGCGTCGGCATTGGTGCTTCGGACAGTACAGTCGAGTCGCGCTGCTCCGGCGCGCGTGCCTGATCTGCGACGCCGATCGTGAGGACGTCGAAGCCACGCGCCTTGCGCACGACTTCCGTCGTCGTGGAGGGTCGCAACCAGGCTCGCCAGCCGCGGCGCTTGGCCGCACCGATCACCAGCCGCGTGACGTTGCGGGTACGCGCATAGTCGAGCAGCACTTGCGCCGCAGACGGACCGTCGAGGGTCACTGTCTCCGCACCAAGAGACTCGGCCAGCCGCAGCAGGTCGATCCTTCGATTGCGTTCCACGCTCGACAGGCGCAACAGATCCGGCGTTTCCACGTACACGACCGTCCACTGCGCATCCAGCGCGTCCGCCACACGCTTGCCCGCGCGCACGACTTGTTCGGCTTGCTCGTCCGGGCCGATCGCCACGAGCACGCGATCCCTGGCCATCCAGGCACGCGAGGTTCGATCGGCGATCACCGCGGCGCGCGCCGCTGCATCGACGCGATCGGCCACGCGCCGCAGCGCCAATTCGCGTAGCGCGAGCAGATTCGACTTGCGGAAGAAACGGTCGATCGCGGTGGCGACCTGCTCCGGCACATAGACCTTGCCGGCCTTGAGCCGCGCGATCAGGTCGTCCGGTGGCAGGTCGATCAGCTCGACCTCGTCGGCCTCGTCGAAAATGCGATCGGGGATCGTCTCGCGCTGGCGCACGCCGGTGATCTGCGCGACCAGGTCGTTGAGACTTTCGAGATGCTGCACGTTCACCGTAGTCCACACGGTGATCCCTTGCTCGAGCAACTCTTCGATGTCTTGCCAGCGCTTGGCGTGGCGCGGCGGCGGATCGCCCTCGATCAGATTGGAATGCGCCAGCTCGTCCACCACCAGGATTGCCGGCCGGCGCTTGAGGCCCGCATCGAGATCGAATTCGCGGCGCACGCTGCCGCGATATTTCACTGCCAGCGTCGGCAGCTGCTCCAGCCCATCGAGCAGCCTTTCGGTCTCGACGCGGCCGTGAGGTTCCACGTAGCCGACGACGACGTCGACACCGCCGGCGCGGACATTCCGCGCGGCTTCCAGCATCGAATAAGTCTTGCCGACTCCGGCGCTCGATCCGAAGAAGACCCGCAGCTTGCCGCGCTTCGCCCGTGCCTCCTCGGCCTTGACGGTCGCGAGCAGCTGATCGGGATCGGGCCGTGCCTCATTCATTGGGCCAATTGTGCATCCGCATGTGCATCGAGCGCGAGATTCAACTCCAGCACGTTGACGCGTGGCTCACCGAGGACTCCGAACGTGCGGTCGTCGGTGGCCGCTGCCACCGCCTCGCGAACGTCCGCTTCCGTCATTTTTCTCGTGCGCGCGACACGCGCCACTTGATACTCGGCTGCCGCAGGCGAGATGTGCGGATCGAGACCGCTGCCGGAAGCTGTTACCAGATCCACAGGGACCGGCGCGGTGCTGCCCGGATCCGCAGCGTGCAACGCCGCTATGCGGTCTCGTACCGCAGCTTCGAGCGCAGGGTTGATCGGGCCCTGATTCGAGCCGCTCGAGACCGCTCCGTTGTACGGCTGCGGGCCCGTCGCCGACGGCCTGCTCCAGAAGTACTTCGGATCCGAGAACGGCTGGCCGAGCAGCCGTGAGCCGACTGCGCGATCGCCGGACTGCACGATGCTGCCGTTCACCTGATCGTGAAACGCCGCCTGCCCGATGCCCGTGACGACCAGCGGATAGGCGATGCCCGTCAACACGGTCAGCAGACCGAAAACGACCAACGCCGGACGAAGCTCATTCATGGATTGCTCTCCTGTGCCGCACCGATCTCAAACCGCCCCGACCGCGGCCAGGACCATGTCGATGGCCTTGATGCCGACGAACGGCAATACGATGCCGCCCAGCCCGTAGATGAGCAGGTTCCGGCGCAGCAGTTGCGCCGCCGATGCCGCCCGCGTCTTCACGCCGCGCAGCGCCAGCGGCACAAGCGCCGGAATGACGATCGCATTGAAGATGACGGCGGACATGATCGCGCTCTGCGGAGTGGCGAGCTGCATGACATTGAGTGCGTTGAGCGCCGGATGAGTCGCGGCGAATGCCGCGGGGATGATCGCGAAATACTTGGAAACGTCGTTGGCAATGGAAAACGTCGTCAGCGCGCCGCGCGTGACGAGCATCTGCTTGCCGACATCGACGACTTCGATGAGCTTGGTCGGATTGGAATCCAGGTCGACCATGTTGCCGGCTTCCTTCGCCGCTTGCGTCCCGGTGTTCATCGCGACCGCAACGTCTGCCTGCGCGAGCGCCGGCGCATCGTTGGTGCCGTCGCCGCACATCGCGACGAGTCGTCCTTCCGCCTGGTTCTTGCGGATCAATTCGAGCTTCGCTTCCGGCGTGGCTTCGGCGAGGAAGTCATCGACGCCCGCTTCGGCGGCGATTGCCGCAGCCGTCAGCCGGTTGTCGCCTGTGACCATGATCGTCTTGATGCCCATCTGCCGCAGCTCGGCGAACCGTTCGCGAATGCCGCCCTTGACGATGTCTCGCAGCTCGACCACGCCGAGCGCGCGGCGGCCGTCGGCAACCACGAGCGGCGTCGATCCGGCGCGCGCGACCGTGTCAACTGCCTCGGTGACCTTGCTCGGCCACGAACCGCCTTGCTCCTCGATGAACTTGCGCACGGCGTCCGCGGCTCCCTTGCGCAGACGTCGACCTTCGATATCGACGCCGCTCATGCGCGTTTGCGCGGTGAACTTGTGGAACGTGTGGGAAGTGGCGGCCAGGTCGCGGCCGCGCAGTTGGAATTTCTGTTTGGCCAGCACCATGATCGAGCGGCCCTCGGGAGTCTCGTCGGCGAGCGATGCGAGCTGCGCCACATCCGCGAGCTCCTGCTCGCTCACACCCGGAGCCGGAATGAACGCGGATGCCTGGCGGTCGCCGAGCGTGATCGTGCCGGTCTTGTCCAGCAGCAGAACGTCCACGTCACCGGCAGCCTCGACCGCGCGTCCGGAAGTCGCGATGACGTTCGCGCGCACCATTCGATCCATGCCAGCGATGCCGATGGCCGACAGCAGCGCGCCAATCGTCGTGGGAATCAGGCACACCAGCAGGGCGACGAGGACCGTCATGGTGATGACGGAGCCTTGTCCTGCGGCGTTGACTGCGAACTGCGAGAACGGCGCGAGCGTCGCCGTGGCCAGCAGGAAAACGAGAGTCATCATCGCGAGCAGGATGGACAGCGCGATCTCATTCGGCGTGCGGCCGCGCTTGGCGCCTTCCACCATTGCGATCATGCGATCGAGGAAACCTTCGCCTTCGCGACTGGTGACGCGCACCAGGATCCAGTCGGAGAGCACCCGCGTGCCACCCGTTACAGAAGAGAAGTCGCCGCCGGCTTCGCGCAGCACAGGGGCAGACTCGCCGGTCACCGCGCTTTCGTTCACCGAGGCGACGCCTTCGATGATCTCGCCGTCTGCCGGAATGATGTCGCCCGTCTCGACGAGCACCACGTCGCCTTTGCGCAGGGCGCCCGCCTCGACGGTGTGATACTCGCTCTTCTTGTTGCTGAACAATTTCTTGGCGTGCACGTGGCGCCGCATCGAACGCAGCGTCGCTGCCTGCGCTTTGCCGCGGCCCTCGGCGACGGCTTCGGCGAAGTTTGCGAACAGCACCGTCAACCACAGCCAGATCGCGACGGCGATGATGAAGCCAGGGCTGCCTTCGTTGCGGATCTCACCGAGCGCGGCGCCGATCCCGATGATCGTCGTCAGGATGCTGCCGACGAATACGACGAACATCACCGGATTGCGGATCTGCACGCGCGGACCGAGCTTGCGGCAGGACTCCCAGAGCGCCGAGCGCAGGATCTGCCCCGTCACGAACGGCGCTCTCGGCCGGGCCGCGAGGCCGTCGACCGGCGTCAGTCCCGCGATGGGCTTTGCTTGAGTCGTCATGTTCAAGAACCTCGAATCAGTGACCGGCGGCAGCGATCATCTGCA
>Ga0070675_100002167_pt1 | contig 14525 bp, 13 predicted proteins | sample KBSM43metaG_FD_65343 | JGI IMG/M metagenome (GOLD analysis project Ga0070675, IMG submission 65343) | Miscanthus rhizosphere microbial communities from Kellogg Biological Station, Michigan, USA - KBS M4-3 metaG | ecosystem: Host-associated > Plants > Roots > Rhizosphere > Soil ...
CCGCTCGCGTTCGCCGACGTGATTCGCACCGAAGCAACGGCGCGCCACGTCGATCCCGCACTCGCCGCCGCGCTGATCCACCAGGAGTCGAGCTTCAACCCGCGTGCGGCATCGCGAGCCGGCGCGCTTGGCCTCATGCAGGTGCTCCCGAGCGTGGGTGCGTCGATCGCGAAGTCGCGTGGAATCTCGGGCTTCGACCGCGTGCTGCTGTTCCAGCCCGACGTGAACGTGCCGCTCGGCATGGCGCACCTCGACGCGATGCTTCGCCAGTATCCGCGCGTCGAGTACGCGTTGGCCGCATACAATGCAGGCGGCTCGCCGGTGCGGCGGTGGCGCCAGAAGCGGGGCGCCGATGACCCCGAGCTCTTCATCGAGCGCATTCCGTACGAGGAGACGCGGGACTACGTGCGCATCCTGCTGCGCAATCAGGCGACCTACAAGGCGCTGTACGGGTGGTAGCGCCGAGCGCCGGCCGGGCGTGAGTGAGTCTGATGTGACGTGCTGGCCGGTTGTCCCGCGTCGTGCGCCGCGTCGGCGTTAGGCGGGTACACGCTGTTGTTCAATGGGTTGCCGTGAAAGACGCCTGAGGCTGGAGGAAGGATGCCGTATGAAGGAGGCGTGTCATCCCGAGGAGCGACACAGAGCCTGCCCTGAGGAGCGCAGCGACGAAGGGAGGGACCTTCTGTGAAGTACTCGTGGCCAGACCGGCTACGATGACATCACACAATATTCCTCGCTGACGTTCGGGATGACATAGCTCCTTCCTCAGGCCTCCTTCCTACGGCCTCAGGTCAGCGCTGCATCCAGCACAATGTTCACATTGCCCTTCAGGGCCTGCGAGACCGGGCATCCCTCGACCGCCGCGGACGCGAGCTCCTGGAACTTCGCCGCGTCCACGTTAGGGACCGTCGCGCGTGTGGTCAGCTTCATCGTCGTGATCTTGAAGCCGGGGCCGGATTTCTCGACGGTGCACACGGCCGTGGTCTCGACACGCTTCGGTGGCGTCCCGTTCCCCTCCAGCTGAGCGCTCAGCGCCATGCTGAAGCACGCCGCGTGAGCGGCAGCCATCAACTCTTCCGGATTCGAGCCGGTCCCCTCCTCGAAGCGTGACGAGAACGAGTACTGCCCGTTGATCGAGTCGCTGCTGCCCTTGAACGTACCCTTGCCACCCTTGAGCCCACCTTCCCACACCGCGCTCGCCTTTCGGTTCGGCATCCGTCGATTCTCCGTTTCGAGTTTCGTGAAAAGTAGCCAAGGGCGGAGGACCGATGCAGTCTGCACTACTCGATGTTCTTCTGGAATCTCCGCACGCTGAACGCCAGCAGCACCAGCGCGAACGCGGCGAGCGCGAGCGTGTCCTGCCACAACGCGTCCATGCCCACGCCCTTCAGCAGAATCCCGCGCAACACCCGCAGATAGTACGTGATCGGGAAGATCGCCCCGAGCCACTGCGCGAACGGCGGCATCGCCTCGCGCGGAAACATGAAGCCCGACAACAGCACCGTCGGCAGGATGAACACGAACGAGAGCTGCATCGCCTGCACCTGTGTCCGCACGACCGTCGACACGAACAGGCCGAGCGCGAGGCTCGCGACGATGAACGGTGCGGTGACGAGGTACAGCAAGCCGAGACTGCCGCGGATGGGCACGTTGAACACGAAGCGACCGAGCAGCAGGATCACCGTCACCTGCACGTAGCCCACGAGCGCGAACGGTAGCACCTTGCCGAGCATCAGTCCGGTCTTCGATATGGGGGTCACGATGAGCTGCTCCAGCGTGCCGCGCTCACGCTCGCGCACGAGCGCCATGGCGGTGATCATGAGCAGCGTGAGCGTGAGCAGCAGGCCGATGACGCCTGGCACGATGTAGATCGAGCTCTCGAGGCCGGGGTTGTACCACGGACGCACCCGCACGTCGATCGGTGCCTGACGCGGCGCGTTCTGCGCGCCGAGGGCGGCCGAGCGCGCCTGTCCCGCGAGTGTCGCGCCGGCGATGGCCGCGGACGACGCCAATGGATCGGCTGCGTCGACGATCACCTGCGCCTGCGCGGTGCGGTGCCGCTTGATGTCTGCCTCGTAGTCGGGTGGGATGATGACGGCAGCGCGCGCCGTGCCGCGCTCTATCTGGCGTCGCATGTCCTCGCGGCTCCCGACGGAACCCACGATGTCGAAGTTCCCCGTGTTCCTGATCGCATCGACGAACGCTCGGCTCTCCATCGTGCGCGACTCATCGAGCACGACCGTGGGCAGATGCCGCACCTCGGTCCGGATCGCGAACCCGAACAGCAGCAGCTGAATTCCGGGCAGGCCGATCATCATCCCGAGCGTGAAGCGATCACGCCGCATCTGGACGAATTCCTTCCACAGCATCGGCCAGAGCGTACTCCGGGTAATTCGCTCACGGAAGCTCGGACGGCGGATGGGGGATGGCGGATGGCGGAGAACGTTAGGCACGATCGCTCCCTCCGCTTTCCGCGGGCCGCCTTCCTCCTTCCGGATGTTTTCCGCCTTCCGGCGTTTCGTCCCGCCGCTGCAGCTCGATGAACGCGTCCTCGACCGTCTCCGTTCCGAAGTGTCGCGTGATCTCCTCCTGAGTGCCCACGGCAATCAGGTGGCCCCGTGAGAGGAACGCGAGACGGCTGCAACGCGCCGCCTCGTCCATATAGTGGGTCGTCACGAGGATCGTCGTGCCCGACTTCGCGAGCGCGTAGATCCAGTCCCAGAACAACCGTCGCGACGCCGGATCGACGCCCGCGGTGGGCTCGTCGAGGAACAGCACTTCCGGCTTGTGCGATGTAGCCGACGCGAGCGCGAGTCGTTGCTTCCAGCCGCCGCTCAACGTGCCCGCGAGCTGATGCTGTCGCTCCTCCAGACCAAGGTCGTGAAGCTGCTCCTTCACGCGCGCCACGCGCTCTCCGCCGCGAAGACCGTACACCGACGCGTAGAACCGGAGGTTCTCCTGCACCGTGAGGTCGTCGTACAACCCGAACTTCTGCGACATGTAGCCGATACGGTGCCTAACGCCTTCCGGATCTTCCGCGACATCGATGCCCGCGACCTGGGCGCGCCCGGACGTCGGCGCCATGAGGCCACATAGCATACGAATCGTCGTCGTCTTGCCGGACCCGTTAGGCCCGAGCAGCCCGAACACCTCGCCGCGGTGAATCGTCAGGTCGAGCGCGTCGACGGCCACGAGCGCGCCGAATGTCTTGCGGAGGCGTTCCGTCTGGACCGCCGGACCGCCACCGCCGTCGGAGGACTCCAGCATCGCGACGCCATGAGGTTCGGTCATGGCGCGCGCTGTCCGGCAGACGAGGTGTCTATCGTGACGGTGGCAGGCAGCCCGGGCTTGAATGTGCCAGTCGTATCCTGAATGTCGAGCTTCACGCCGAACAGCAGATCAGCACGCTCCTTGTCCGTGAGCGCGACGCGCGGGGTGAACTCGGCCTGCGTCGCCACCGTCGCGACGCGCGCCGGTGCGAAGCGATCGCCGAGCCCCTGCACCGTCACGCGAGCCGCCTGTCCCACTCTCACGAACGGCACTGCAGGCGCGGACAGATACACGCGAACCCACGGCCGCCTGGTGTCACCTAACGTGATGGCGACCTGTCCCGCGCCGACGATCTCACCCGGCTCCACGTATCGGCCGAGCACCGTTGCATCCAGCGGTGCGATGAGCACGAGGTCACCCTCGGTCGCTCGCCCAGCGGCTAGTGCCCCGCGCGCAGTCTCGACTTCGGCCTGCGCACCCGCTACCTGCGCGGGCCGCGCACCCTGACGAAGCAGGTGCACCGCCTCGGCCGCCGCATCGCGACGCGCCGCCGCCGCTCGCGCCGCCGTCACCGCCGCATCGTATTGCGATCGACTGATCGTCGCCGCGGCCACGAGCGGTTCCAGGCGCGCTCGCTCCCGCTCCGCGCGGTCGGCTTCCGCGGTCGCTGACCGGAGATCGGCCTCGGCCCGCTCCACCTCGGCGGGACGTGCCCCGGCTTGCAGGTCACGCAGTCGAGCTTCAGCTGACACGACGCGCGAGCGGCGCTGGTCGATGTCCGCCGGTAGGGCGGACTGCGCGAGGATGACGAGCGTATCCCCGCGGTGAACGCTGCCGCCTTCGTCTACGCGCACGGCGACCACGCGGCCCGACACGAATGGCGCGACGTCCACCTGCGTCAGCTCGATCGTGCCATCGGCGGTCAGCTGGCTCGTCGCCTTGCGCGAGCACGCAATCACTGTTGCCAGCATGGTCGCACCGATGATCGCGCCTAACGCAGGCAGCCGCGCCAGCGAGCGCCGGAGCACTGAGGTGGGCGTCATGAGAGTGCGTCCTCCGCGCGATCCACCAGAAGAGCATCGAGCGCGAACGTCTCCGCATGGGCGAAGAACAACTCCGATAATTCTGGCGGAGGGCCGTCCGTCCCGTGGCCCAGCAGCAATCCGACGGCAGGCCGCGCGATGACGAAGTACGCGATCTGCGCGATGGTCGAGATGGCCGCGAACCTCGGGTCGAGCGAACGGCGAAATACGCCGTCCCGCTGCCCCGCCTCGATGACCTCACACAGTCCTTTGAACGCCGCGGCGGCTGTGCCGGTGAACGCTTGTTCGGCGTGTGCGGCCTGGTGGTCGATCATCTCGCGGACGAACAGCTGCGGAAAGTGCGGGTGCTCGGCGAGGAGCTTCACCTGAGCGCGTACGAAGGCGCGAATGCGTTCGGCGTGGGAGGTGGCCCGCTGCATGGCGTCCGTCCCGCGCGCCAGCAGCTGGCCGAGTATCCGCTGGAGCATCGCCCGGTAGAGCGTCTCCTTGCTGTCGTAGTAGTAGTAAAGGAGTGCGGGATTCACGTTGGCCTCTTTGCCGATCTGCTTGATCGTCGTCGCCGTGAATCCCTGCCGAGCGAACAACCGCTCGGCGGCATCGAGGATGAGGTCGGAGGTCTGTGTCGGTGCGGTCACACTGTATTAATTAAGCGATTAATTAGCGGCGTCAAGTGCGGCACAACGTGCAGACGCATCGTCGTTTATTCTTTCGGCGTGACTCCCGATTCCACGCAGCAGCCAACGATCCCGCCATCCATCGAGCGCGTCCTGCGCCGATTTCGCGCGCTGGGACGGGAGGAGAAAATGCAGGCGCTCGTGCAGTACGCGAAGAAGCTCGAGCCGGTCCCGGAGCGATTCCTCGCGCTCGACCGCGGTGCGTTCATGGTGCCCGAGTGCCAGACGCGCGTCGATCTTTTCCCGGAGTATCACGACGGGAAACTGCACTTCTATGCGGACGTCAACACGCGTCAGTCACCAACGATCGCGGCGTTCCTCAGCATCCTGTTCAGCGCGATCAACAACGAGCCGCCCGAGACGACGCTCGCGATCCCTGAGGACTTCGTTCGCACCATCATGGACAGTCTCGGACTCGGTACGCGCGAAGTGGGCTTGAATGCGATGCTCGGGCGGATCAAACGCCACGCGGAAGAGGCAGCGCGCTCCGGAGCCGAGCAGTAGCGGACGAGGCCTCTTGCAGCGTGCGTGACGCGCGCTCTACCTTCGCTGGCGTATGCGCGGCTCGCTGGTCTTGTCGGTTCGACGTACGCTACGCGCCATCGCGACGGCCGTCGTCCCCGAGTCGTCGTCGCTCGACGATCGCGGCTGGGATGAGTTCCAGACGGTCATCGACGACGCACTCGCGGCACGCGATGAACACGTTAGGCGGCAGCTGGTCACGTTCCTGCCGTTGCTGCAGGTGCTCCCCATCGTCCGCTACGGCCGACCACTGACGTCGTTGGGAGCCCGTCGTCGGCACGCATTCCTCGAATCAATCGAGCGCTCGCCGCTGCTCATCCTCAGGCGTGGCTTCTGGGCAGTACGGACGCTCGTCTTCATGGGCTACTACACGCGGCCAGACGTTGCCGCGGCGATCGGATACCAGGCGAGCGCGGACGGATGGACGGCGCGAGGCGGAACCATCTCCACGGTGCCACTTGCCGAGGGGATCCGGAATGACGTCGGTCCGATGTTTCCGAGCGGTTTCTCGTTAGGCTCGATCGGCCGAGGCGACCGTTCGGCCAACGCGCACCCCTGAGTCCGGCAGCGGCCTGGCGCCAGCGATCACGCTTCGGTAACGCCACACCAGACATCGATTGGGTTGCAACCGGGATGGCTTGACGCGGGGGGTGCGGAGTCGCAGGATTGAGCGTCATATGTTTGCGGCTGACCGACAGCGCTGGCCGCTGTCCGAGTCGGTCGCCGATCCCATGACCCCCATCCGCGGTGCGGCGGTTTCCGGTGCAATGAGTTTGAACGAATCGACCAGGGATCAGTCACCAATGGCTTCGCTCTCGCCGGAAGCAGTCGCGCGGCTCCGCGAGACACTGGAGCACTGGGTGCATGGGAAGGGTTCCGATGGCTCGGCGCTCGGCGGCGCGCTGCGTGCGGCCGCGATCGAGGCGCGCGAGCGCGGCGTTCGCGCGGAGGAGTTACTCGTGGCGCTCAAGGCGACGTGGTTCGACGTCGGCGGGACCGCGAACACTCCACATTCCAGCGGCACAGGGCATCGTCGTCTCGACGAGCTGGTTACCGCGTGTATCAAGGCGTACTACGAGTGAGGCCATAGGTAGGAGGCCGAAGGAAGGAGGAGTTCCCTCTTTCCTCAGGCCTCCTTCCTATGGCCTCTGGCGTTACTGCACCGTCGGCGGCGTCTTGCGCGGCAGCTTCTGATCGCGATTCGCCGTGAGATACACGAACGCCGCCACCACTGCCGCGTTGTGCTTCATGTCGCCCGGGATCAGGCGCTCGTAGAGATCCATGTTCGAGTGGTGGGTCCGCGAGCCGTAGTCGACTGGATCCTGAATGAACTGGAAGCCCGGAAGGCCGACGGCGTCGAATGACAGGTGGTCCGTGCCGCCCGTGTTGCTCGCGGTGACCGTCTTGAGACGCGGATCATTGAACGCCGCCATCCACGACTTGAAGATCGGCGCGACCGCCTCGTTCTTCTGCAGGTAGACGCCACGAATGGCGCCGGTGCCGTTGTCGACATTGAAGTAGCCGGCAAAGCGTTCGTGCACCGGCTGCTTGAGCTGCATCGTCTGCGGATCGCCGAAGTGCTCCTTCACGTACGCGCGGGAACCGAGGAGCCCTTCTTCCTCACCGGTCCAGAGACCGATGCGAATCGTGCGGCGTGGTTTGAGCCCCGTCGCCTTGATCAGGCGAAGCGCTTCCAGCATCACCGCTGATCCGGCCGCGTTGTCCGTCGCGCCAGTGCCAGTGTGCCACGAATCGAAGTGGGCGCCGAGCATGACGACTTCGTCTTTCAACTTCGGATCGGTCCCCGGGATCTCGGCGACGATGTTGAAGGAGTTCTGGTTATCGTCGTAGAACGTGTTCTTCACGTCGAGCTCCACCGTTACCGGTACGCCCTTCTCGACCATGCGCGCGATACGTCCATAGTGCTCGGTCGAGAAGATCAGCCCCGGCACCTTGGTCGGGTTGCTCGGATCGCGTGAGCCGCTCGCACCGGTGAAGACCGTCCCGTCATCGCCGCGACCGGGTGTGACCACGGCGACCACACCTTCATCCACGAGGAACGAGGAGAGCCCCTGCTGAAAAGCGCGCGCCGCCTGGAAGCGATTCGCCTGCGGATTGTTGCCGGCGTTTGGCCCTCCCGGACCACCCTGGGCACGCGGCGGGTCAGCGGTGAACGGCACTTCCGCCATCTTCGAGAGCGACGAGTCCGCGAGGCGCGAGGCGTCCGCGGTGAAATGCGGCGGGACCGAATCGCGCGGCGCCTGGGTGAACACGATCTTGCCGCGAAGCTTCCCTCGGTACTTCTCGAGATCCGGCGCGCTGTCCGCCTTCATCAGGGTGACTTCCGCTTTCACGGGGCCATTCGTTCCCGGCGTCCACGCTGCCGGGTACGCGATGATGGGGAAAGGCCGCGGGGAGACGACCTGCGCGACCATACGCTCGTTCGACCAGCCACGTCCGAACGGGCCCCAGGATTCCATCCTGGCGTTCGCCATTCCCCAGTCGTTCAGCTTTTTCACCGTCCAGTCGCCGGCCGCCTTCGCGCTCGGCGACCCGGTGAGCCGCGCGCCGTAGACGTCGGTGAGCCAGCTGGCGATCTCCATGACCTGCGAGCGATTCTGCTCTTCGGTCTTGATCCGGTTGAGGGCGTCGGCGTCGATCTTTTCCTGCGCGGCAAGCGGCGCAGCGAGCAACGCGAGGGTGATGAACGAATGACGAAGCATGTCGGGAATCGGGAATAGGGAATCGGGAATCAACAGCAGTGGTACGCGGCCGCCGAGCGACGCGTTGCAGCCTCCTTCCTCAGGCCTCCTTCCTACGGCCCCACTGGTCGATACGCCACGTCCAAAATCGCGAGCCGTTTCACGTACTCGTCCAACCGCGTGAGGAAGTCGCCGTAGTCCTTCCGCTCGGGCACAGTCCACAGCACTTCCGCCAGTGCCGTTAGGCGCGGGAACGCCATGTACTCCACCTGCTTCGGCCCCGGCATGTACTCCGTCCACAGCTGGCCCTGGGCACCGAGGATGTGAGTGCGAAACTGCGGCTCGAGGTCGGCCGGCACGGGCTCGAACGCGTACACCGTCTCGAGCGGCACGAAGCCGCCTATCGCGAGTGGCTCCCCGGTCGTGTTGCGGGATTGGTAGTAATCGAGGTACGTACTGCCCGTTGGCGCCATCACCACATCGTGGCCAGCGCGCGCCGCGTCGATGCCGCCTTTCGTCCCGCGCCACGACATCACCGTCGCGCCCTCCGCGAGACCACCCTCCAGAATCTCGTCCCAGCCGACGAGTCGGCGTCCATGCTGGGCGAGAAACGCATCCATCCGGCGGATGAACCAGCTCTGCAGCTCGTGCTCGTCCTTGAGTCCGAGCTCGCGAATGCGATCCTGAATCCGTGGGGTTGTTTTCCAGAGCGCCTTGTCGGCCTCGTCGCCACCGATGTGAATGAATGGTCCGGGAAACAGCGCCATGACTTCCGTGAGCACGTCCTGCATGAACGTGACGGTGGATTCGTCGGCATTGAGGATGTTCGCGTACACGCCCCATCGCATTCCGACATCTGCCGACGTGCCCGTCACCCCAAGCTGCGGATACGCAGCGATGGCCGCGAGCGCGTGCCCAGGCATCTCGATCTCCGGCACGACCGTCACGAAGCGGTCGCGCGCGTACGCGACGATCTCCCGCACATCGTCCTGTGTGTAGAAGCCGCCGTGTTTCTGCCCGTCGTACTGCCACGCCGTCGAGTCGCCACTCTGCTGATGTCCCACGACCGTCTGCGTCCGCCAGGCACCGACCTGCGTTAGGCGCGGATACTTGAGGATCTCGATGCGCCAGCCCTGATCCTCCGTGAGATGCCAGTGGAAGCGGTTCATCTTCTGGAGCGCGAGGAGGTCGATGTACTTCTTCACGAACTCCTTCGGCATGAAGTGCCGGCCGACATCGAGGTGGGCGCCGCGCCACGTGAACCGCGGGCGATCCGTGATCCGGACGGCCGGAATGCTCCACGAGACGCTATCCACGCGCGCCTCGCGGAAAATTTCTGGCGGGAGCATCTGCCGCACGGTCTGAAGTCCGTAGAAAACGCCGGCGCGTTCGCGCGCGCGAATCGTGAGCAGGCGCGTTGTCGCCGTGACTTCGTAACCTTCGTCGCCGAGTCGCGTCAGGCGTGCGTTGCGCGAGACGACAATGCCGGTGGCACCGGGCGTCGTACCCACGCGAACGGGGATCGACAGCCCCGTCGCGGGAGCGATCGACGCCGCAAATCGCCGCGCGATGTCCGCCGTTGCGGCGTCAGCGTAGATCACCGTAGCGGCCGAGAGCTTGAAGCGCCCCCGCCCGATTGTCAGGCTCTCCGGTCGAGGGATGATCGCAACCGCCGCGGTCGGGTCCGACGGCTGCTGAGCGGACGTCTGCGGCATCGCACGCGTCATGGTCGCCGTTCCAGTGCTGAGCGATCCGATCGCGGCTGCAATGGCGAGAAGTCGCAATCCAGCCGGGCGACCCACGGCACACGGTGAGCCTCGAACCGACGACGCGCTAGGCATGAGCGGAGAGTGCTTCGGGGGGACCGGCGGCGGCTGCCGCAGGCGGGAGATACCTGAGCATCAGCGCGTGGAGGTCACTGGGATCGGTGACCCTCCACCCTCGTCGCAGGAACTCGCTCCACTCGTCAGCGCTCGGGTACGAGTAGTACGCGCCGCCGGTCTGCGCCGCCACGCCTAACGTCTCGCCGACGGCGATCCGCCGCAGCGCATCCGCCATCATCGCGATACCCGGCGGGTACAACGACAGCACGTGCCAGTAGAGCGACCGCGCACGATCGACAGCTACCCGTGCCTGCCCAACCACGGGGCCGGTGTCGATGGTCCCGTCGGCGATGTAGTGGAGCGTGCATCCAATCTCCTCATCTTCGGCCATGAGCGCACGAAACGTCGCGATCACGCCGCGGTAGGCGGGGAGAAGCCCTGCGTGGAGGTTGAGCACGCCAAGACGCGGCACCGCGATCACGGCCGACTTGAATATGCCGCCGTAGCGAATCGACAGCACGAGGTCTGGTGCGAACCGCTGAACGAAAGTCAGGCCATCCGCATCGTTAGGATTCGGGAGTCGAGAGACGGCGATGCCGCGATAGCGCTCGATCTCGCGGAACGTGAGGTACCGTCCGTCGTCGGCGAACCCTGCTCGTTCCACGAGCGGGAACAGCACGTCGTTCGCAAAACCCTGCTCGGCCACACGCAACTCGCGCCGAGGCGGCGGTTCCAGATGATCGGCGCCACCACCAACGCGCGCGCTCAGCGCGACGTGCACTTCATGAGGCGCGAGCGCGGGCAGCAGCAGGTTCAGCGCGACGTTGCTCACCACGTCAGCGTTGAGACAGCAGAGAATCCTCATCAGACGTCTCCGGCGCCACTCATACGGCGTCGGACATCTCGTTAGGCCGCCCGAGGCTCACCGGGCCGCCACGAGCAGGCGACGAGGCTCGAAGCGTCGCATGCTGCCAACACGCTTGCCGCGCGCCTCGGCGATCTCCTTCGCCGCGCGCTCTCCGGTCTCGCATCCTCCCTCCATGAAACCCTGCGCGTCGCGCGAGCAGTGCTCACCCGCGAAGTGGAGTCCCTCCACTGCTTCGCCTTCCGCGCCAGAGAACGCAGTCCACTGGCCTGTCAGGTAGCTCGCGTAGCTGCCGCGCGTCCAGGGGAACGACGGCCAGTGGAACCGCACCTCCTTCATCCCCGCCCGTGCGGCCGTCACACCAGGGAAGATGCGCTCCAGATCGGCGACCATGCGCGCCGCCTGCTCGGAGTCGGTGCCCTGCCCCAGCTCCACGCCGTGTGTGCCACCTGTGAAGTTCGTGAGGATGCCAGCACTTCCCGACTGCGCCCGACTCGTCTCCCACGTGAGCTGGTATGGCAGGTCGGTGAGCGTGCTGCCGTTCGACTTCAGTCGCTCACGCCACACGCGTGAGGAAAATCCGACCATGAGCTTCGCGTTCGTGCCGTAGCCCAACTCCGCGATCGCCCGCTTTTTCTGGGCGGGCAGCGGCACGTTGATCCGCACGTCGCGCAGCAGTGTGAACGGGATCGCCACGAGCACCTGCGACGCCGTCGCCGTGGTGCTCGACGAACCGCGACGGAGCGAGCACACGTACCTGCCGTCCGAACGACGGTCGATCGACTCGAGCACCGTGTTCGTCTCGATGGCATCCGACAGCTTCTCGGCGAGCGTTTTGGGGATGAGATCGTTGCCGGCATGCACGTGATAGCGCTCGTCGCTCTCGCCGAACATGCGGAAGGGTTCCGGCTCGGGATCGATCATGAGCAGGAAGTTGAGCGACGACTGGCGGTCGGTCGGGAGGCCGTACTCGGTGGTGTACGCGACATCGAGAAGCCGGCGAAACCATCCGTTCACGCCGGCCTTGTCGAGCCACTGCGCGATCGACATGCGGTCGAGCGCGACGGCTGCGGGCGTAGCGGTCTGATAGCCAACCTCGGGATCGGCGCCGAGCGTCGCGAGCTCGGCGCTGACACGACGCGCGACGGGTACGAACGCCTCGACGACGTCACGCTCCGAGCGAAGCGCGCCGTCGAAGTAGAACATGTCCCGCACGAGGGCGTCGTCCTTCGAGAGATCGTCGAGCGGTATCCCGAGCTCCCCGGCCAACGCTTGAATGTGCGTCTGGTTCGTGTCGATCAACTCGCCGCCGAGCTCGCAGACCTGGCCGTCGGCGAAGAAGTTGCGCAGCGAAAACATCCGTCCGCCGATGCGGTTCTGGGCTTCAATGATGCGCACCGGCACTCCGGCCTGTCTGAGCCGATACCCGGCAGTGAGGCCGGCAATGCCCGCGCCGATGATGAGCACCGGTGAGCTGCTGTCATCAGGGCGCGGGGTGACGCCGCCGGTGGAAGGCACACGAGGGGCACACGCGTCGAGCGCGGCGACGGCGGCAACGGCGGCAGTGCCGGCGACGAACTGTCGGCGCGACATCCCATGCTCGCCCTGAAGGGCGACGCGGGCGCGGCGGCTCTCGTCGCGTCGTTCGAGCAGCTCGTCGACGGGCTCGGCGTGCGTGATGGAGTACGACGCAGCGCGGTACGAGCGCTGGAGAAGGCGAAAGAGAGGAGTCCGAGGCATCGATGCTGGGCTCTTGGCAACACCGTGAGTGCCGGCGGATCGGACGACACCAGCGTCGTCTGATCAGGCGGCTGCGCAGCGCGGAGATGTGGCGTTTTCGGTGCGAGTCGGCAAGGCACGCGAGTTGCCTTTCACATCATTGACTCGGTTATCGCACAAGCTCAGGAGACGTCATGACTATTCTCACCTGGATCATCGTCGGATTGGTTGCCGGCGTGCTCGCGTCGCTCGTGATGGGCGGCACCGGGTACGGACTGGTCGGCGATATCATCATCGGGATCGTGGGCGCGTTCGTCGGCGGCTGGATCTTCAGCTCGCTCGGTGTTTCGTCGCCATGGGGTGGGCTGCCGGGAACGATCTTCGTCGCGTTCATCGGCGCCGTGGTTCTGCTCTTCCTGCTCCGACTGATACGCGGCGCACGAAGAACAGTGTAGCGCTCGACGCGGCGCGAGCCGCGTGTGCGCGGAAAGGACGCAGGGGGATTACGATCCCTCTGCGTCCTTTTTCATCTCTGTCATCCCGCGGAGGGCCGGAGCCTGCCCTGAGGAGCGCAGCGACGAAGGGAGGGATCTCCTGTGAAGTATTCGTGGCTAGACTGGCTACGATGACATCAAGCAAGATCCCTCGCTGCCGCTCGGGATGACAACGCTGCCGCTCGGGATGACACGCGGTTTCTCCGCCGTCCGCCCTCCGCCGTCCGCCGTCCTCCTCCTTCCTCAGGCCTCCTTCCTCCTTCCTCAGTCGGCGCGGAGCGCCACGATCGGGTCGATGCGCGTCGCGCGACGCGCTGGCAGCCAGCTCGCCAGGACGCCGATGCCTAACAAGATCGCCGACACCACACCGAACGTGAGTGGGTCCGTCGGTGTCACGCCGAACAGCACGCCCGAGATGAGGCGTGTCAGCGCGAACGACCCGAGGAGCCCGATCGCGAGGCCGGCCAGCGCCAGTCGGCTGCCGTAGCCGAGGACCATGCGCCGGACGTCACCGGGAGCGGCGCCGAGTGCCATGCGGATGCCGAGCTCTCTCGTGCGCTGAGCGACGACGAACGAAAGCACGCCGAACACGCCGAGCGCCGCCGTGATCAGCGCGACGATGGCGAACGCGCCGATGAGTCGCGCGGACAGCCGCGCCGGCGCCGCCGAATCGTAGAGCACATCATCCATCGTTTGCACGTTGCGAATCGCCATGGCCGGGAATAGCGCCCGCAACTCGCGGCGAACGGCAGGCGTGACCGCCGTCGGGGGACCGTTGGTCCGGATCACGTACGAGAACGCCGACCACCACGGCGCAACGCGCAATGGCAGGAACACCGCTGGTAGCGGTGGCGCGTCCAACCCGCCGTCCGGCGTGTTGGCCACGATTCCCACGATCGGCGACGGTGGAATGAGATAGTTGCCGGGCGCCCCGAGTTGAACCTGCTTCCCTATCGGATCCTCGTTCGGCCAGTAGCGCTTTGCCAACGCCTCGTTCACCACCACGGCTGGCGTGTGATCGGCGCGGTCATCGGGCGTGGGAAGGCGACCGCGCAGCAGCCGGATGCCCATGGTCGAGAAGTAGTCGGGCGTGACGACGCGGTACGCTTCCGCGGGTGGAGTCTCGTTAGGCTTCGTCGGGCGGTCGACGATGTTCAGCCACGCACCCGTGCCTCGCCCGGTGACCGGGAGCTGGCTCGTCACCGCGGCCGCACGGACGCCGGGAATGGCGCGAATCCGGTCGAGGCTTTCCTCCACAGTCTGAGCAGCGCGGTTGCCGACGTTCATCTGCAACGTGAGCACTCCGCTCGCGGCAACTCCCGTGTCGACCTCGAGCAGCCGACCAAAGCTCCGAAGCAGCAGCCCCGCGCCCGTGAGCAGCATGAGCGCAAGCGCCAGTTCGGCCACGACCAG
>Ga0070675_100002168_pt1 | contig 14525 bp, 6 predicted proteins | sample KBSM43metaG_FD_65343 | JGI IMG/M metagenome (GOLD analysis project Ga0070675, IMG submission 65343) | Miscanthus rhizosphere microbial communities from Kellogg Biological Station, Michigan, USA - KBS M4-3 metaG | ecosystem: Host-associated > Plants > Roots > Rhizosphere > Soil ...
GGGCCCGTTTCCCAGTTGAACGCATAGCCCTTGATCGTCGCCATCAGCACGAGGGCGAGCGAGGGATTGTTGTTCGGGCTCACGCCGCCGTCGACGAACTCGCCGGTCACGCCCTTCAAGTCGCGCTTCGTATCGCCGGTCTTGATGACGATCTTCTCCGGGCCGAAGTAATACGGCGCGGCCGTGCTCGCGCGGACGACCTTCCAAAGCGGATACTCGCCGTTCGGAACCGTCGTCGAGCCGTCGCGGAGGCTGAAATATTGCGCCGCGGGATTGTTGGAAAGAGGCCAGGGGCTGCCCGTATCGAGACGCTTGCTCATGACCATGAGGCCGGTCTTGAAGTCGCTGCTTGCGAGCGTGCGATCCTTGAACAGCGACTTGAGCGCCGTCGCGACGTTCTCGGCATCGTATTTCTGCCTCACGGCGCCGATCCGCAGCAGGCTGCGCTTGAACGTCGCGTTGCCGAGCGTGAAGTAGCTGTCGCGGACCTCCGCCGCGGTCATGCCGAGGCTCAAGCCGGCGGCGATGATGGAGCCCGTAGACGTTCCGCCGATGAGGTCGAAGTAGTCCGACAGTCGAAACGCCGGGTCGCCGCCGGCGCGCGCGCGCAGAACGTCCTCGACCCGCTGCAGAAGTCCTGCGGTCAGGAGCCCGCGAATGCCGCCGCCGTCGAGGGCAAGGATGCGCTTCGGCTTGTACGAGGGATCGAGGTGCTGCTTGAACGTTCGATAGATCGGCATGGCAAGTCCCTTTCATGGTTCGACGGCGCTCGATGGCTCGCCGTCCTCGCGCAGGGAGAGCGCTAGCTTACGCTTCGTGCGCGGCCAGCGCTTCTGCCGCGTTCGATGCCGGAGGCTGGATTATGATGACGGCCAGCGGAGGCACTGGATGCGCGCTTTCTTCGTCCGGCCGTTTGGCACCAAAGAGGGAATCGATTTCGACGAGGTCGAGCGGGTGCTGATACGGCCCGCGCTCATGCGGCTCAAGAACGAGCACGAGATTTCGATCGACGGCGGAACGACCGGCGAATTCATCCGCCAGGGCAACATCCGCGAGGACATGTTCCGTCTGCTCGTGACCGCGGATCTCGTGGTCGCCGACGTGTCGATCCACAATCCCAACGCGTTCTACGAGCTCGGCATACGGCACGGCTTGCGGCACCAGCACACGTTCCTGTTGCGCGCGAAAGCCACCGAGGCCAAGTATCCGTTCGACCTGCAGACCGATCGCTATTTCACGTACGACGCTGCGGATCTCGCTGCCGGCGTCGACGCGCTTGCGGCCGCGCTGCGCTCGACGCTGAATGCCGATCCGCAGTACCGGGACAGTCCCGTCTTCCAGCTCCTGCCGAAGTTGAAGCCGCACGACCGCGCGGTGCTGATCCCGGTGCCGGTCGATTTCCAGGAAGACGTGAAGCTCGCGCAGAGCGGCGGCGAACGCGGCGACCTGCGGCTCCTCGCCGAGGAAGCCCAGGGCTTCGAGTGGGAAACGGAGGGGCTGCGCCTGGTGGGGGAGGCGCAATTCAGGCTCAAGGCGTTTCCGGGCGCCAAGGAGACGTTCAAGGCGATACGCAAGATCGTGCGCGACGACGTGCGCGCCAACCTCCGGCTCGGCACGATCTACCAGAAGCTCGCGGCGGCGTCGCCCGACCGGGAGGCGCTCCTCACGTCCTCGGACCAGGCCATCCAGCGAGCGCTCGGCGCCGCGATGTCGCCGGCGGACCGCGCGGAAGCCTTCTCGTTGCTCGGCAGCAATGCGAAGACGCGCTGGCAGGACGACTGGCGCGATGTCGCTCCCGACGCCCGCGCACGGCGAGCGCTCGGTTCCGCGCATGTCGCTGACGCGCTCGACTCGTATCTCAAGGCGTTCGCGGAAGACCTGGGCGGCTATTATCCGGGCGCCAACGCCCTCGCGATGCTTCGCATCCAGTGCGAGCTCGCGACACGGGAGCCGGGCACCTGGGAAGCGGCGTTCGACGATTCGGACAAGGCCTGCGCCGCGCTCAAGGAGCGCGAGGTCTGCGCAAAGCGGATCGCGGCCTCGCTCGCCCTCACGCTCGCCATCGATCCCGTTTTCAGGGTCAAGGCGGACGATGGCGATCCGTGGCGCGCCATCACGCGCGCCGACGTCCTGTTTCTGACGAGCGACAAGGCGACGCGGGTCGAGAACGAATATCGGAAGGCGATTGCGCGCGTGCGGAACGAGCCGTTCTCCATCGCCGCCGTGCGCAGGAACCTCGAGATGTTCGATGCGCTCGGTCTGCTTCCCGACAACGTCGCGGCGGCGCTGCGTGTCGTCGACGAGGCACTGGCCGCGGCCGGAACGATGCCGGCGGCGCAGGAGCGGCCGGCGCGGGTCGTGCTCTTCACCGGCCACATGGTCGATGCGCCCGATCGACCTCCCGAGAACGCGCGGTTCCCGCGGACGGCGAAAGCGGAGGCGACCGCGCGTGCATTGATCGAGGCGGCGCTGCGCGATGAAATGGCGGCCCCTGAAGGCGTCTCGCTCGGCATCGCCGGCGGCGCGTGCGGCGGCGACATCCTGTTCCACGAGGCCTGCGCTGCGCTTGGCATTCCCACCCGGCTATATCTGGCCCTTCCACCCGACCGCTTCCAGGTCGAGTCGGTGCAGCAAGGGGGTCCGCGCTGGGTCGAGCGGTATCGGGCTCTCTGCGAGCGATCGCCTGCGCGGGTATTGCAGGACGACAAGGCGCTGCCGCGCTGGCTCGCCGACAAGCCCGACTACGACATCTGGCGCCGCAACAACCTGTGGATGATGTTCAACGCGCTCGCGATCTACCCGCGTCATCTGACGCTGATCGCCCTCTACAACCGCGAGCGCGAATCCGACGGCCCGGGCGGCACTGCCCACCTCGTGCAGACCGCGCAGCGATGGGGGTTCAAGACCATCGAGCTCGATGCGCAAAAGCTGTTGGAGCCCTGAACCGGCTATTTCACGATCACCGGGTCCGGATCCTTCTTGTAGATTTTGCTGTTGACGTTTGACTTGGGCGCCGTGATCACGGCCTTGCTCTTGTCCCCCGCGTTGGGATTCGGCGTAGTGACCACCTTGCTCTTGTCGATGCCATCGGACTTCGGCGCGGTGGTGCCGGTTTTGCCCTTGCTCGGGGCGTCCGAATTGGGTCCCACGACCACGGGCGGCCTGCACGCCTTGCGAGCGGTCCCCGCATCTGGATAGTACTTTCCGCCGCATTGCTGGCGGTCGACCCTCGATAGCTGGCCCCCCACACAACAGTACCCCGGCTCGGGACCTTCGCCCGTGCAACTGTGGCTCGCGATCGTTGCGTCGGTATAGAACGTCCCCTTGCACCGATCCTGTGTCGTTTGGGCCAGCTTTCGATCGACGCAGCAATAGCCCTTGGTAGAGCAGCCTTCCGCGACGCTCTTCTGGTTGTAGGAGAAGACGCCGGTGCACTGCGAAGGGACTGTCTCGAATACTCGATTGTTCGCGCAGCAGAAGCCTCTTCTGTCTCCGCACTGTGCGTTCGCGTCGGCCCGGTACTGATATAGCCTGCCCCTGCATGCGCCCGCCGTTGACGGGTAGACCTGTCCCGTCGCGTCGCAGCAATATCCGGTCGGGTCCGTCACGATCGGAATCTGCAGCGTGATCACCGGCGGGATTATGGTCTGCGTCGGCGATGGGCCGGGCTGCAGCGGCTGGGGCACCGGCTGCATCGACGGCGGCACCGGCTGCTGCGGCTGGGGCTCGGGCGGCGGTGCCTGGGCCAGGCGCGGCGGTGGCTGGGCCGCTCGCGGCGCAAACACTGCGACCGCGTTGTCCGCCCGGTCGACCCATCGCCGCAACTGCGCGAGCTGGGTTGGAGGCGCTGCGCCCACCCTGATTTGCATCCCGGCGTTGGTGACCCAGAACGCCTGGTCGCGCGTCACCCGCAGCGGTTTCCATGGAAGGCGCTTCGAGGAGCTTAGGACGGCACCGTCGAGCACCGTGATCTCCGTCGAGCCGTCGCGCGCCACCTCGAACGCGAACTCCGTTCCCTCGACGCCCGCGACGACGTTCTGGTTCTCGACGGAGAAGAAGCCTTTGACTTTGGCAAAGATCCTTCCGAACAGCACGTCCAGCGAGCCGATGCGCACGCGCGTTCCCGCATCGACGTAGACATCGCCGATCGGATATCGAATCACGGCCATGACGTCGCGCGCCGTCTCGAACTCGTCGTCGCGCTCGAGCACGTGCGGAAGGGTGAGCTGCATGCGCTGGCCTCCGCGGAAGAAGGCAACCACTTGTGACTGCTCGTCGGCGGTGACACCGACGTAGCGGGTGGGATCGAGAGGATCGACGCGCACGATCATCGCGATCCAGGGCCGGCGCTCTTCGCCATAGGCAGTCCCGAGGGCCTGGCCGATCGCCGATCCTGCGTGACAGACGAGGAGCAAGAGCAGCGGGAGCAGGATTGCGCGACGCTCTGAGGTGCGCATCATTCCTGTTCTCATGACGAACCCTCCGCGCGAGGTTCGAGCGCCTTTCGCTGCAGGCGCGAAAGCCACGTGTACGCCGCCACGAACGCCGCGACGTCGTACAGCGTGTTGAGCAGAATGTCGAATGCAAGGTAGCACGCCACGCCCGCGGTTGCATAGGCGAGGAGCATCGCTCCGAGAACGAGCCGCCGATGCCAGGGAGGGCGGTCGAAAAGCAGGAATGACAGCGCCGCTCCCGCGGCCGCGAGCGCGAGCATGAGCAGCCATTGCGCGGTCGGCCCCAGCGGACGGACTGCGATGCTGCGCGAGATATTCGCGATGGCGTCGGCATGGAGCTCGACGCCATAGACTTTCTCGGTCGTCCACCCCCGGACGACGTCGTGCGCATCCTCGCCGCGCCGAGTGACGCCGATCAGGGTGATCTTGCCCTCGGGTCGGAACTGCGGAGCGTTCGCCGCCGGATTGAGCACATCGGCGTAAGAAATCCGCCGTGTCGCGTCGTGCCAGTAGCCACTGGGGGATAGGCGGAGGAGCAGCATGGCTGCCGTGGCCATCCTGGCTTCCGCGCCACCCTCGTCCTTGGTCGGGCCCTGGCCGAGCGTCGGGCATTGGTCGATCTTGTCTTCCAAATCCAGTACCGAATAGCCGGCATAGCGGATGTTGGTGCCGTCGCGGATCCTGATCTCGCCGCGCTCTTCGTCGATCGCCTCGACGTCGCCTGGAAAGACTGCCATGAGGCCCAGGGCGGGGTTCGTCGCCGGGCGTTCGTGCTTGGACTTGCCATCGGCGTCGATCGAGAGCGGCGCGTAGAACGCGTAGCCCAACCGGTTGCCGATGCACAGCGAACCCGTCTTCGCGCCGGCGGCCTTCAGCGCGGGCAGTACGTTCGGTTGCCCTTGGGAAAATTCCTTGATGCCGACGACGACGCGGACGCCGCGAGCGCCTGCACGAGTAATGGCATCGGAGAGGGCCTTGTCTGCCGTCCCATCGCCCATCGGGCTCTCGAAAAACAAATCGAAGACGATCGTCTTTGCGCCCAGCTCGACCAGGCGGTCGATCAGCTTCGCATGATCCAGGCGCCACGCCGGCGTGCGCTCGTACTTCCGCAGCCGCTTCTCGCTGTCATCGTCGATCGCGACGAGGACGACGGGCGATTCCCGCGGCGCGGCGGCGAAGCGCTCGCCCAGCCACATGCTGTAGCTCGCGACGCGCGTGTCGAGCAGCAAGAAGTCGAAGAGCTGCATCCAGGCCGTGAAGAGCAGTGCGAGGGCAATCGCCGGCGCAAGCATCGAGCCGGCTTTGAGCACGCGCATGCCGCGCTGCAGTCGATCGAGCTCGCGCCGCGCGAAGCCGCGCGCGCGGCCGAGGATTCCGTCGACCAGATTGTCGAAGTCCTGGGGAAAGCGGGCGTCGTCGATAGCAACCGCATTGCAGTTGACGAATTTCGCGAGCCGCGGCGGCAATTCGTCCGCCTTGGGCATCGATGCGCCACCCACGAGCACGGGGATCACGCGGATGCCTCGCTCGAGCGCGGTGCCCACCTCCAGCGCCACGAAGTCCTTCGGCGCCATGATGCGACGGTTGCCTGCGGCATCGCTGAGGGTGACCCATGCCTTGCCGACGACGGCCACCAGCGCGTCGGCGGCCGCCAGCTTTTCCGCGAGCACCTTCGGGAAGTCGTCGCCGGGTGCGATCCTGTCGACGTCGAGGAAGACGTTGTCGGTCTTGAACTGGCGCTGCAGCCAATCGCACAGCCGCCCGGCATTGGCGCTCGCGTCGTCGCGGCGGTAGCTGATGAAGATCTTGGTCACGCGGGGAGCAACGACACCGCGACGCCGTCCTCCGGCACTTTGGGATAGCGCGCGGTAAATCGGTATCGCTCCTGCAGGTCGGACCGCTTCCAGACTTCGTTGTAGCGGGTGCTGTAGTTGAAGTGGAGCTCGGGCCGCTCGCCGCCGTACTTGATGATGCGGCCGATCGCCTCGCGGTCGGGATGGCAGAAGTAATCGCCGTTGGTCGAGATGCAGTACCGCCGGCAATCGAGGAGCGCCAGGAATTCCTTGCTCAGATTGTTCTGGCTCGCGTGGTGCGACACCTTGAGCGCGTCGAGCTTCAAACGGGCGACGCCGCGCTGGTGCAGCAAGCGCCGAACACTCTGCGCGAGCACCGGGTCGTGGGCGTCGGCGCCGAAGAGCACGCTTGCGCCGCCGAACTCGGCGAGCAAGGCAATGCTCGATCCATTGGCCGGCGCGGAGTCGCCGTCGAACGGCGTGTCCGCGAGCTGGTCGACGTCGGTGGACGTGGACGGCGAGCCCTTGAGGAAGCGGCTGTAATCGACGTGCGAGCCCGGAACGAGTCCCGCTTTCTTGAGCTCCTGCTGCCACGCGGGAGCGAGCTTCGAGAGTTGCGCCGGCGTGGGCGACAACAGCGTGATCTTCATTCCACCGGGCAGCGTCGCGGTGGGCAAGTCGTCGGCGCCCACGACGATGGCGTGACCCTGCCGCCAGGCGTTCCACGGCAGGTGCAGGTCCTCGATAGCCGACGAGAACATCTCGCCCTGTTTCGAGCCGAGTTGGCCGGACAGGTGCTTCCACCCGTTGAACCAGACATCGCCGAAGCGCAGTCCGTTCTGCACGGCCTTCATGAGCGGCAGTGCGCCGCCGATGTGATCCGAGTCGATGTGCGACAGGACGAGAAGCTCGAACTGCCGCGCACTCGCCGGAAGCGCGTCGATGCGGCGCAAGAGTCCGGCCGCGCTCGCCTGCGTGCCGCCGTCGATCAGCCATCGATGCGTCGCGCGGGCATCGCCGTATTCGATCCAGAGGCAGTCGCCGTGCCCGGCCGGCAGCATTCGGACATCGAAGAACGGGTTGTCGCGCCCCTTCGCCTTCGCCGTCCGGCGGGGACGCGTGGACGAAGCGGCCGATAGCGGGTTCGTGCCCGCATCGGTCGGTGAAGCGGTCGACGGCCTTGCCGCGCCGTCCTGCGGTGGGGGCGGCGGCGTGGCTGCTGCGGCTCTCGGTTGCAGGATCTCGACGACGCGCGCCGCAACCTCGAGCAGGCCGCCGGGCCCACTCCATGCCGGTCGCCGGTCGAATCCATGCGCGGCGAGCTCGCGCTCGAAGCGCGGATCTCCCCACCACTCGAGATAGCGCGCGTACTGCCTCCGCGTCGACGTGACCGGAAAGGCGTCCCTCGCCGGATACAGGCGCGCGAGCTCCTTCGCGTGCTGGAGGACGCGGTCGCGAGCTTCGTCCGCGCTTTTCTCGTCGCCGTCGCTGCCGGCCCGCGCAAGTCTCAGCAGCCACAACTCCGCGAGGCTTCCCTGCGCCCACGCGCGCTCCGCGAGGTCCGCATGCTCGGTGTACAGATCCGCGCAAAGCTTCGCTGCTTCCCAGCGGCCCGCTTCGATGGGCTTTCCGAGGACGGCGCCGAGAGACTCGGACTGCACCGCGAGCCAATGCAACGTCGCGACGCGCTGCAGCGTTCGTCCGTCGCCGACAAGCAGGCCGCGCACGGCGCGATCGTAGTCGGCGCGGGCCTCTTCCAGCAGGTCGCAGCTATCCTTCGGCCACGGAAGGGAGCGCTTCTTTCCGGAGAGGCTAAAGGACGCCTGCGCCAGGCGCTTGCGCGCGCTGGCCCGGAGGCCGATGCACTCGATGACGAAGGGACCGTCGTCCGGAAGCTGCGCGAGCGCGTGCACGGTTGCGTCGTGGAGCTCAGTGAGATGTGCGGGCAGTTCGCCGTCGAGCCCTGTGTCGACGCCCTCGACCGCGGCATCGATCCGCTCCAGCGCGGCGTCGACGGCGCGTCTCGCCTGGAAGTAGGAGAGCCGTTCCAGTTGCTCGGCCATGTCCCGTGGCAGCGCCTCGTAGACGACGAGGCTTGCCCAGTCGTGCCAGCGCGACGTATGGCGTGCGTGCAGCTCGGTGCGGATCTCCTGGAGCAGGACGAGCGGGTGGCCGCCCCAGAGAAGGCCCCGGTAAAGCGTCTCGACCAGCGGCACCGATCCTTCGACGCTGAGCGGAAACTGTGACGCGACCACCAGCGGCACACCGCCGTGATGCAGCGCGTGCGCAAAGCTTGCGCCCGGACGTACGACCGACCCGACATTGCCGCTGTCGCAACTGGCGACTGTGACCACGGTCGGGCGATGGATGCGGCCGTTGGCGATGGTCGTCAGCGCTGTCGAGAATCGTTCCCCCGAAACGATGTCGTTCGCCGACTCCGAGCCGCGCAGTACGAGGCCGTACGAGCGCCCGTAATAATCGGGGGTCGCGTCGTCGAAGTCGCCGTGGGTCAGGAGGTGAACGTGCGTGTACGTCGTTTCGCGGCATTCGCGCAGGACGTCGTTGAGCGTCGGATTGACGAGGATCGTCAGGAGCTCGCCGAACTGCTCGCGCATTCCATCGCCTGACGGGGTCGGCTCGTCGCGGTTCGGAAACACGAACGGCCGGATCGCCTCCAGCAGTGCCGCGCGATGCTCGGCGAAAGGGATGACGTCGGGGTCGCCCGCTACGAACAGGATTCGCGGCCGATGCGGCCAGACGACGTGTTCCGCGGACACGCTCCGAATGTGCCGGGTGAGCGCGACGGGCGGGCGCGTCTTGAGCGCAAGCCAGTCTTCGCCGGTCACTGTCGACGAGATCGGTACCTTTGCGAACTCGAAGGGCAGCAGCGCCAGCTCCGAAGCCGACACCGTGAGGCGCAGATGCAGGAGCACGTTCCCGTCGTCGGCACCGATCGCAAGGCTGCCGGGCAGGCCCGGAACGGCGCCGAGAATGCGGCCCATGTCGACGCCGATGTCGTGCAGCATCGCCAGGCGGTCGGCCGGGTCGCCCGTCTCGTAGCGCAGCTCCTTCAGCTTGCGTTCGAACGTGGCGTGCTCGTAGGGAACGGTGACGACACCCGCACCGGCTTCGCCGCAGATGGCGAGGTATTGCGTGAGCGGCGACAGGAGCTGGTTCTGCGGCGGCCCCGGTCGCAGGAACTCGACGTTGACGAGGCGGACCTCGATGCTTTGCGCCATGGCTTCGTGCTCCGATTCCCGCCCGCCACTTCCGGACTTCGTCCAATCCCGGGCGGCCTTTGCCGTGACGAGCGTACGGGTTCCGCCGTCGAACGTCGATTGCCTATCCTGTCCCGAAGCGGCAAGATATGCAAATGGCATTTCCGGGCGCCTCGAAAGCAGGCACGGACCCACGGCCCCTAGCGGATCCGTGCACCGGTGAGCCTGTTCTCGGCCTCGAGCCGGGCACCGTCCGGTTGCGCGAGTACACGCCTGTCTGGGCCGAGCTCTTCCGCACCGAGGCGGCGGAGTTGCGCGAGGTCCTCGGGCCGCTTGCGCTTGCCGTCGAGCACGTCGGAAGCACGGCGGTTCCGGGTCTCGTGGCCAAGCCCATCCTCGACATCGCGATCGCGATCCCGGCGCGTGCGCTGGTTCCCCGATGCGCGACGCCGCTCGCACATCTTGGCTACCACTACGCGTATTGGGCGGATCTGGAAGACGACTACACGTTCGCGAAAGGCGTGGAGCGCACGCACCACGTGCATCTCGTCGAGCCCGATAGCCGCCAATGGATCGACTACCTGCGGTTCCGGGACGCGCTGCGGACAAACGCGCAGCTCGCGCGCGACTACGAGCGCACCAAGATGGCGCTCGGCGCGAGGTATTGCAGCGATCGCGCCGCGTACACGCGTGCGAAGGCCGAATTCATCCGGCATGTGCTGTCTTTCACCTGAAGTCGTCGATCGAACGGAGATGGAAGCCCTCCGATGACCCGTGCTTTCATCATCCGGCCGTTCGGCACGAAGGCGGGTGTCGACTTCGACGCCATCGAGGAAAAGCTGATCCAGCCCGCGCTCGCGCAAATCGGCGTCGCCGGCAGCACCACCACGGAAATCGTCGAGCAGGGGAACATCCGGGAAGACATGTTCCGCCTCCTGGTGTGCGCCGACCTCGTCATCGCCGACATCTCGATCCACAACGCCAATGTGTTCTACGAGCTCGGCATCCGGCACGGGATGAGGCCGAACGCGACGTTCCTGCTGCGCGCGAATCTCGACGAATATCCGTTCGATCTGCGGACGGACCGCTACCTTTCCTACGACCAGAAGAAGCCTGCCGCCAGCGTGGCACCGCTCGCGCGTGCGCTCAAGGCGACGCTCGACTCCGCCCGGGTCGACAGCCCCGTCTATCAGGTGCTGCCCAATCTGCGGGCGCCGGACTCGACCGTGCTGCAGATCGTGCCCAGCGACTTTCGGGAAACCGTCCAGGCGGCATTCATAGCGGACCAGCGCGGCGATCTCCGCCTCCTTGCGCACGAAGCCTGCAGCTTCGACTGGGCGAGCGAAGGCGTGCGGCTCGTGGGGCGCGCGCAGTTCGAGCTCAAGTCGAATCCGGGAGCCCGCGAGTCGTTCGAGATGCTGCGCGCGCTGCGGCCCGACGACGTGGAAGCCGACCAGCGGCTGGCGACGATCTACAGGCGCCTCGGAAAGCTCACGCAATCGAGTCAGGCGATCCAGCGGGTGATCGCCTCTCCGCTCGCCGACCACGCGCAGCGAGCCGAGGCGCTGGCGCTGTACGGAAGAATGGTCACCGCGCGCTGGCAGGCGACGTTTGCCGGCCGATCGGGGGAGGAGGCGCGCTCGACCGCGCTGCGTGCCCCGGAGCTCGACGAGGCGCTCAAGTGGTATCTCGATGCATTCTGCCAGGACTTGAACCGCCCCCAGGCGGGCCTGGCCGCGCTCGGTCTGCTATGCATGCGCAACGAGCTCGCGCGGAGCCTCAAGAGCACGTGGACCGAGCGCTTCGACAGCGACGACGACGCTGCACGCGCGCTTGCCGCAGGCGAAGCACAGTTCAGCCAGCTCGCGAGCGCCGTCCAGTTCTCGCTCCAATCGCATCGCGGGACGCTCGAGCGGCAACCCGTTCCCGATGTCGAAGCGAGGGATCGCCTCGAGCTTCTGGAAGCCGACTACGCGTTCCTGACGTCACCGCGGCCCAAGGCGGCGGCGCAGCGCTACCGCGACGCGCTCGCCGACCAGCCGATCTCGTTGCAGAGCACCGTGCACGAGCAACTCGCGGTGTTCTGGCAGCTCGGCGTGCGCAGCGACTTCGCCGCCGCGGCGCTCGCGGCGGTTGCCGAGCTCATGGGGAGCCAGCCTGCGCAAGCGCGTAGCGGCGAGCCGCCGACGCGCGTGCTCCTGTTCACGGGACACATGGTCGACCATCCCTCGCGCACCGCGCCGCGCTTTCCTCCGACGAAGGCAGCCGAAGACCGTGCGCGAACGATGCTGCGCGAAGCTATCGCCGCCGAGCAGGCGCTCGCCGGGGGCAGCATCATCGGGGTTGCCGGTGGCGCGTGCGGGGGCGATACGATCTTCCACGAAGTCTGCGCCGAGCTCGGCATCCCCACGCGAATGCTGCTTGCGCTGCCCCGCGAGCGCTATTGCGTCACCTCCGTGCAGCAAGGCGGGCCCGAGTGGGTCGAGCGCTACTACCGCCTCTGCGCGCGGCTCGCTCCGCGGGTCATGACGGAAAGCGAGGAATTGCCGAAGTGGCTGCGGGGCCGGGAGGGCTACGACGTGTGGCAACGCTCGAGCGTCTGGATGCTGTTCAACGCGCTCGCGATGCATTGCAAGGAGTTGACGCTCGTTGCGCTCTGGGACACGGGCTCCGGCACCAGTCACGGCGGAACGGACGAGATGGTTGCGCTCGTCACCGACAATGGCCACAAGCTTCTGCGCCTCCCCGCGGAGGAGCTCAAAGCATTTCATTGATCACATTGGCACGCCGGAGCCGATTACTTGCAGCCATGCGATGAGTGCATAATGCGCTGCGTTTGATTGCGATCGTCCCATAGAGGACTCATTCGGGGAGGGGGAAAGACGGCGCCCAAAGGGCGACGAAAGCGCCCAAAGGGCGACGGGCAGTCGTTGTGCGGCAGTATCGAAACGGATCGAGGAGTGGGCTATGAAGCGCGTTCTCCTGATTGCGGCGGCGCTCTTGATCGGCATCGCCGTCTACGTCGTCGATACCCGCCAGGGCGTCACCCAGGCCCAGACGGCGTCGAGCGTCGCGGCGGCCCCGCCGTCGCGCCCCGTCCCCGAAGCTTCGATCGTCGACCAGGACGCGCCGTACATCGAGGCGTGCGCGCGCGAAGGCCTGAACGACTCGGCGTGCGTCGGCCGGCTCATCTGGTACAAGGCCACTGCCGGCAACGATCGTTTCCATACGTACACTTTCCAGCAGCGGATCGGCGTGCTCGTCGATTGGTACCGCGTGCTGCGCACCGACCAGCGCGACGATCGCTTCGCCGCCTGGGGCATCATCAACGATCCCGCGTGCTGCAGGCCCGGCGATCCGGACTGTCCCGCCAAGAGCCCTAACGAGACGTTCGGCTTCGACTGGTGCCCCGGCGACGACGTGCTGCTGAAGTACGTCGGCAAGACCGGATATGTCGATCCTGCGTGCGGCCTCAAGGACGCACCGGTCGATCCCGCCGATCCGCATACCAAGGGGGGCACGCTCGACCAGCGGCACTCTGCTTGCGACCTCAAGTTCGGGACGTCGACGGGTGCGCTCGGGCTGCGCAAGTTTCCGAATCCCCGGTTCGACCTCGAGAAGTGGCGGCAGGTCAACGGCGCCAATCTCGCCAACTGGGACGGCTTTCGCAAGCAGATGATCAAGGCGACGAGCATTCCTTCCGACGAGCGTGTGAGCAAGCTCGCCGATGCCGCGAACGAGCCGCCGTTCCTGATCGGCACCACCTGCGGCTCGTGCCACATCGCGTTCGACCCGCTCAATCCGCCCGCCGATCCCGCGCATCCCAGGTGGGAGAACATCAAGGGACTCGTCGGCAACCAGTATTCGCGGATGTCGGAGCTCCTGGGCTCGGGCATGCCGAAGACGAGCATCGAATGGCAGATGTTCACGCACGCCCGGCCGGGTGTGACCGACACGTCGGCGATCTCGCACGACCAGATCAACAACCCGGGGACGATGAATTCGATCATCAACCTCTCGCAGCGTCCGCTGTTTACCGGCGAGGTCGTCACGAAGTGGCGCAAGGCGGATACGTGCGCGGGCGAGAAGGACGAGGGCAAGTGCTGGTGCGAGCCCGGCCGCGAGGCCAAGTGCTGGGCGAGAAGCACGCGGAGCGACGACAAGACGCTCGGCAAGGACGGCGTCCATCACATCCTCAAGGGAGGCGAGGACTCGATCGGCGGCCTGGAAGCGATCCAGCGCGTCTACTTCAACATCGGCTCGTGCGCGGAAGCCTGCTGGGTCAATCACCTGACCGACTTCCGCCAGGTCGATCCGCAGCAGCGCGGCTTCGGGCAGACGCCGTTCAGCATCGGCCAGTGCCGGCGCGACTGCCCGAACTTCCGGGCGATCGAGGATCGCCTCACCAACGTCCTCGACTTCTTCCTGTCGGCAGAAGCCGACGAGACCGACCTGTACGCCGCCCGCGACCGCGAGCGCAAGGCGAAAGACAGCAAGGCACACACGTACACGCGCCAGGACCTGATCGCCGATCTGGAGCGCGAGTTCGGTCCCGATGCCGTGCGGCGCGGCCGCCAGTTGTTCGCCGAGAACTGCGCGCGCTGCCATTCGAGCATTCCGGACAGCGCCACCGACTCGTTCAAGACGCGCGATTTCTACGCCGTCGCGGAGGACCATCCGCGCAAGGTGAGGAAGGACTTTCTCGGCAACGACGCCTCGACGCCGGTCACGGAAGTGGGCACGTTTCGCTGCCGCGCACTGCACTCGAACCACCAGGCGGGCCACCTCTACGCCGAATACGCGTCCGAGACGCTGCGCGGCAGGCCGGTCGTCGCCGATATCCCGGAGCGCAAGGAAGCGAAGGACAACGGCCGCGGGTACTACCGCAACATCTCACTGCTCAATGTCTGGGCGACGGCGCCGTTCATGCACAATAACGCGATCGGACCGGAGATCTGCGGCAAGCCGAAGAACGCGGAAAACGACTTCTTCCGCAGCCGCTACGTGGACGCCTCCGGCAAGCTCATCGACCCGCAACCGCAATGCATGGCCTACGACCC
>Ga0070675_100002169_pt1 | contig 14523 bp, 12 predicted proteins | sample KBSM43metaG_FD_65343 | JGI IMG/M metagenome (GOLD analysis project Ga0070675, IMG submission 65343) | Miscanthus rhizosphere microbial communities from Kellogg Biological Station, Michigan, USA - KBS M4-3 metaG | ecosystem: Host-associated > Plants > Roots > Rhizosphere > Soil ...
CACCCTGATACCTGAAACCTCTTACTGACGACTGGGATGCTGAGTGACTGGCCACGCTGCCGCGATGATGCTGGCTCCGGGTCCGCCGTTTCTTCGCGTTAGGAACGAGCCTTTCGTGCTGCCTCGATGATCTTGTCGCGTTCTCCTCGTTCGAACATCGCGTAGATCTCCGGATCGGCGATGCCCGCGATGCGACCGAGCATGTAGATCCCGGCCATCGCGTGCCCCGGGTTCGTCCACTGCGCGATGTCGACGAGGGCGTCGAACGCGCGCGTCTTGAGCGCCGCGAGGAGCGCCGGGTTGCGGCTCTCCGTCATGGCCATGAGCGCCAGCGACGCCTTGTTCCTGTCCGTCCACGCCAGGGAGTTCAGCAGGTCGATGAACGGCTCGAACGGGACCGTGATCTTGGCCTCCGGGTGCTGCTGGCCGTACATCGCGATCAGGGCGAGCGCGCGCGTCGCGTTGTTGCGGACGTCAGCCGAACGATCGCGCATCGCGTAGACCAGGTCGGGGACGACGCTCTGCTTGTTAGGCGCATACGCCAGCACCTCGGCCGCGAACGCCCTGTGGTCGGCATCGCTCGACGTGCGCAGGACTTTGCGGAGGGTGTCGAGATGCTTCTCCGCCAAGGGTATGAAGCTCAGCTGGATCGCGCGGGCGGCCGAATCGGCCATGAGCGAGTGGCCCTCTGAGACATCTTCCTTCACGAAGCCACGCCTCGCGGCGCGCATCTGCGCATCGGCGAGCGCGTCTCCGGCCTGCATCACGTCCGGCGTCAGGCGGCTTGCGCCGGTAGGGGCGGCACGGACCTCGAGCGTCGGCGCTCCTTCTTCGGCGATGCCGACGTACAGCATCGTCTTACCATCTTCACAGCAGACGGGGTCGATCGCGGCCGACGCGACTCCGGGGATATCGGCGAGCCGGGCGGGCACCTGGAACAGCCCGAGCGCCGTGATCGAGTCCCCGACGGCGATGCCGAGCGCCTCGCGGATCTGCGCCGGGGTGGTCTTGTGCAGTCCGTAGAAGTCGATGATGCCAACACGCGGAAGCTGCGCGCTCGCGGCCGGGCTTACGACGACGGCGAACGAGAGCGACAGCGCGAGGGTCGTTAGGTGACGCAGGTGACGTCGGATCATTGTGGTGTGTATGGTACGCGCTTCGGGATGCTGCATGGCATGCCACGGGATGCAGGATCCTGGACGCGGCAGTAGTGTTGTATGCACGGTTGGACACTGGCTGGCGAGGTAGCCACCAAGATGGGGGGTTGCACACCAGATCGGTACGTCTAATGACTGCGTCCGCGGTCCGCGCCATTGGCCTTGTCGCTCTCCTGACCACCCAGACCGTCGCGGCTGCGACTTCGGGTCGAGAGACAAGGAGCGGATTCGGCCCCATCCCGGCAAACTGACGCCTGTAGTAAACCCATTCGCGCCCACGGGAGTCCAACCTCCCGCTGACCCGCGCAACGCGGCATCCAGCCACTTCCCTCCTCCGAAGGCCGAAGGGATTTTCGTGATTCGTCTTCTGATACTGCTCGCGGCTGTATTGCTCGCGGGCATCTGCTTCGCGCCCCATCGCGCATTTGCGCAGCAAGCCGACGTCATCCGCGGTCGCGTGATCGGGCCGGACAGTCTGCCAGTCCCCGAAGTACTCGTGACCGTGACGTCCTTCTCCGGCAACGTCAGCCGGACCGCACGAACGAATCGCGACGGCCGCTTCACTGTGACGTTCCCCGCCGGTGACGGCGACTACATGGTGGCGTTCGCGGCCATCGGCTACGCAGCCAAACGCTTCGAGGTCAAGCGGATGGCCGATGAGGAGATCCTCGTCGCCGACGCCAAGCTGACGAAGGTCGACGCCGTGCTCGGCCAGATGGACATCAGGGCTCCGCGTGACAAGGTGGCGCGGACCGACCCCGCACCCGACATCAGCGGTACAGAGCGGCCGATCCCCACGGCCGACGTTCCGGCGAATCTCATGGGCGATCTCGCGGCGATGGCTGCCACGCTCCCCGGCGTGCAGACGGTGCCCGGCGCCGATGGCGATCCCAATGGCTTCTCTGTACTTGGCCTTGGCGCGGACCAGAACAACACCACGCTCAATGGGATGAACTTTGGGGGTTCAGGCTTACCCAGGGACGCCGCGGTCTCGAGCTCGCTCGTGACGACGCCCTACGACGTCTCGCGCGGCGGCTTCAGCGGCGCGCAGTTCTCGTTGCGCACGCGGCCAGGCTCGAACTTCATCACGCGCGGCATGAGCCTGAATCTCGACACGCCGAAGACACAGTGGACTGACCCCGTCGCGCGCTCACTCGGACTGGAGTACACGAACGCGTCGTTGGGCGGGGCGTTGTCGGGGCCGATCTCGTTCGACAAGACGTTCTACAACATGTCGTGGCAGCTCGGTCGTCGCGCGAACGATTACCAGAACCTGCTCGACACCGATCCGATCGGATTGCAGTCCGCTGGTGTCTCGTCAGATTCCGTGACTCGATTCCTCGGGATCCTGGGGGACCAGTCGGTGCCGTCGTCCGTCGGCCCCGTCGCCAGCAACAAGTTGAGCGACCAGGGCACGGTGTTCGGGAGCGTCGACTTCGCTCCGCCAGCCTCCACCCGGGGGAGCGCGTACAACCTCTCGTTCAACGGCGGGTGGAACAAGCAGCGCCCCGTCTTCGGCGCCGTCACGTCGGTGCCGGCGAGTGACGGCGAGCGCACGAGCTGGCGCGGCGGTCTGCAGGGACGTCACACGACCTACTTCGGCGTGGGGATTCTCAGCGAGACGTCGTTAGGCGTGAGCTGGGCGCGCAACTATGCCGACCCGTACCTGTCGCTGCCTGGTGGTCGCGTGCGCGTCAACTCCGTATTCGACGACGGGACGAGCAGCGTGCAGATGCTGTCGTTCGGCGGCAGTCAGACGCTGAACAGCACGTCGACGACGAGGGGCGCACAAGCACAGAACCAGCTCTCGTGGTTCAGCACCAACAACAAGCACCGCCTCAAGCTCACGAGCGAGCTGCGCTACGACGGACTGTCGCAGGACCAGACCTCGAACCTGCTCGGCACGTTCACGTTCAACTCGCTCACCGAGCTCTCGGCCGGACGTCCGGCGCAGTTCACGCGGCAGCTCACGCGGCGCGAGCGCGATGTCGGCCAGCTCGTGGCGGGCCTGTCGCTCGGCGACTCGTGGCGGAAGAGCAGCAGCTTCCAGCTGCAGTACGGCCTGCGCCTGGACGCCAACCGGTTTCTCGATGCGCCTGACGTCAATCCGCAGGTCGAGACGGTATACGGCGTCAGCAACGATCACGTGCCCAACGCGGTGTACCTCAGCCCACGCGTCGGCTTCTCGTGGAGCTACGGTCAGGCTGCGGCGATCGCCGGATTCCAGGGCGCGGCCCGCGGCCCGCGTGCCGTCGTGCGCGGTGGCGTTGGCCTGTTCCAGAATACGCCGGTTGTGAACCAGATCGGCGGTGCGCTCGACAATACCGGGTTGCCGAGCGGCATTCAGCAGCTGGTGTGTACGGGTCTGGCCACTCCCGCGCCTGACTGGAGCTCCTACCAGTCGGACGCCGGCGCCATTCCCGACCGCTGCGCCGACGGCACGACAGGCACGCAGTTCTCGGACGCCGCACCTAACGTGTCGCTGTTCGCGAACAACTACGTCGCGCCGCGGAGCCTTCGCTCCAACCTGCAGTGGGACGGCCCGATCCTGAACAACCTGTTCTCGCTCAACGTGGACGGGACGTACTCGCTCAATCTGAACCAGGGCAGCTTCGTCGACCTGAACTTCAATCCCGTCCAGCGATTCGCGTTAGGTAACGAGGCCGATCGGCCGGTGTTCGTGCAGCCGAACGACATCGTTCCGACGACGGGGTCGATCGCGCTGCGCGATGGGCGCGTGTCGCCGCTCTTCTCTCGCGTCACCGAGCAGCGCTCGGACCTTCGCTCGGAGAGCCGCCAGCTGTCGTTCCGTCTGTCGCCGGGCCAGTACAGCGCTCGTCTCACGTGGAGCGCGTCGTACGTGTACTCCAACGTGCGCGAGCGCGTCCGCGGGTTCACGAGCACGGTCGGCAATCCGCTCGACGTCGAGTGGGGGCGCGCCTCGTTCGACTCGCGCCATCAGATCGTGTACAGCATCGGCTACAACTTCTGGGACGCCGTGCGCGTGAGCTGGTTCGGGCAGATCCGCTCCGGCCAGCCCTTCACGCCTGTCATATCGGGCGACGTGAACGGCGACGGCTACTCGAATGACCGCGCGTTCATCTTCGATCCCAAGCTGAGCAGCGCCGACCCGGCCGTCACGAGCGCGATGGAGCAGCTGCTCACCAACGGCTCGAGCGCTGCGCGCGACTGTCTCGCGAAGCAGCTCGGTCAGCTCGCGAAGCGGAACAGCTGTCAGAGCCCGTGGTCATCGAATGCGAGCCTGTCGATCTCGTTCAACCCGGCGAAGATCCGGATGCCGCAGCGGGCATCCATTCAGTTCCAGCTCTCGAATCCGCTGGGCGCCGTGGACATGCTCGTGCATGACGACAACAACCTCAAAGGCTGGGGCCAGCCGGCGACGCCGGATCCGGCGCTGCTGTACGTGCGCGGCTTCAACCCGACGACGCAGCGATACCGGTACGAAGTCAACCAGCGCTTTGGTGCGACGAACCCGCAATTCAACGCGTTCCGCGCTCCGGTGACGCTGACCGCTCTGCTCCGCTTCGATGTCGGTCCGACGCGCGAGCGGCAGTCGCTCACGCAGCAGCTCAATCGCGGCCGCACGCTGCCTGGCCAGAAGCTGCCGGAGCCAATGCTTCGTGCGATCTACGGTGGTGGCGGTGGTCTGCAGAATCCGCTCGCGACCATTCTCCGCCAGCAGGACAGCCTGCACCTCACGGCGAAACAGGCCGACAGCATCGCGGCGCTCAATCGCTGGTACAGCATCCGCAACGATTCGATCTGGGCGCCGGTCGCCAAGTACCTCGGCACGCTTCCCGATCGCTATGATGAAGGCACGGCCTACGACCGGTACATGAACGCGCGTCATGCGACGATCGACCTGCTGACGAAGATCGGGCCGCAGGTCAAAGGCTTGCTCACGCCGGAGCAACGGCGGAAGCTGCCGCCGTTCGTGGCGAGCTACCTGGAGCCGCGCTACCTGGCGTCGATTCGATCGGGGACGGCAACGTTCGTGAGCGGGATGTTCCCGGGCGGCGGCGCGCCCGTCGGCGGGGGCGGCAACGTGTTCATCGGTGGTGGCGGCGGTGGCGCGCAGGTGATCGTTCGTTAAGGTGTCATTCCTCGGCTGCGGCCCTTCGGGCCTTCGCTCGGAATGACACGGTTTCGTTAGGCAGCGCGCCGTTGCGCTACTGGTGCTTCTTTTCACCCTCTGCGGTAATTGCAATGAGACTCGAGAGCCACGTGAAGTCGTTGTCGTTTCTGCTGCTCGGAGCGAGCGTCGCGGGCGCACAGGCCAAAGGACCGGAGCTTCCGCCCATCCGGCAGCTCGGCGCCGTGACGGCCACGGCGAAGGAGAAGCTTGGCCCCGTCTCGAACATCCGCCCGCTCTCTGATGGCCGAGTGCTCGTGAACGACCAGTTCTCGCGCCGTGTGATGCTGTTCGATTCGAAGCTCGAGAACTTCACCGTCGTCGCGGACAGCACGAGCGCTACGGCCAATGCCTACGGTGGACGCTTTGCCGGACTCGTCGCCTACAAGGGCGATTCGACGCTGTTCGTCGATCCGCAGTCCCTGTCGATGCTCGTGCTCGACCCCGCGGGCAAGGTGAGTCGCGTGATGTCGGTGCCCAGCTCGCAGGACGCCATGTCGTTCGCTGGCGTGTTAGGCGTCGCGGTAGTGGATCCGCAGGGTCGGCTCGTCTACCGCTCGTCACCGCGTCCCGACATGCGAGCGTTCGGAGGGCCCGGCGCGGCGGGCGGCGCCCCGCGCGTGCCCGAGATTCCCGACTCCGCGGGCATCTTCCGCATCGACCTCGCCACGCGGAAGGTCGATACGCTCGCCTTCATCAAGACCCAGAAGGTCAAGATGAACGTGACCACGGCCGACAACGGTCGCGTGATGATGACCTCGGAGATCAACCCACTGCCGGTCGTGGACGAGTGGGCGGCGCTGCCGGACGGCTCCGTCGCGATCGTGCGCGGGCGCGACTATCACATCGACTGGATCAACGCCGACGGGTCGCGAGCGTCGGCGCCGAAGATTCCGTTCGAGTGGCAGCGGCTCACGGACGAGGACAAGGTCGCGTTCATCGACTCGGTGAAGGCAGCGCGTGAGCGCATGGGCGCGAACGCGCCGGTTCCGGTGACGCCGGGTGGTGGTGGCACTCCTCCCGCAGGGGCCAATGCAGCGGGTGGTCCGCCGCCGGCGAACCCCCCGATGGAAGGCATGCGCGTCATGGTGTTCGGTGGTCCTCCGGGCAGCGATGGCGCTCCGCGTCGTGACGGAGCCGGTCCGGCAGGCGGATTCAACATGACGGCGCCAGCACCGACGTTCGTGGCGCCGAGTGAGCTGCCGGATTACAAGCCGGTGTTCCTGAACGGCTTCGTTCGCGCGGACACCGAGGGCAACGTGTGGGTCCGCACGATCCCGACGAAGGCGATCGCGGGCGGACCGGTGTACGACGTCATCAATCGCAAAGGCGAGCTGGTCGAGCGCGTACAGATTCCAGTGGGCCGGACGATCGCAGGCTTTGGGGCGGGCGGCGTGGTGTATCTGACGACGCGCGACGGGATGACGACGAAGCTGGAGAAGGCGACCGTCAAGTAGGTCCCTAGCGTCCGAGCTGGCGAGGGTGCACGCTTCGCAGATGACGCGACATGCACCCCGCCTTCTGGCGCTCACGCGTGATATCTCGCCGGCCATCGAGCATTGCGAGCTCACACACCTGGAACGAACGACCATCGACCTCGCACGTGCGCGGTCGGAGCACGAGGCATACGAGGCTACGCTCCGCGATCTCGGGTGCGAGGTGCAGCGCCTGCCCGCCGGACCGGAGTTGGCGGACTCGGTCTTCATCGAGGATGCGGCCCTCGTGCTCGACGAGCTCGCCGTCATCACGCGGCCCGGCGCTGAATCTCGGAGAGCAGAAACGGCCGGCGTTGCGGAGGCGCTGCGCGGCTATCGTCCCGTTGCCGCCATTCTCGCGCCGGGTACGCTCGACGGCGGAGACATTCTGAGAATGGGACGAGAGCTGCTCGTCGGCGTCGGCTATCGGAGCAACGAGGCGGGCGTGAAGCAGCTGCGGTCGATCGTCGGGTCGCAGGGATACACAGCGGAGGCAATGGCATTCCAGGGCTGCCTTCACCTCAAGTCGGCGGTGTCCACCATCGCCGACGATACGGTGCTGATCAATCCCGCCTGGGTAGACGCCGGGCGCTTCAGCTCGATGCGCATCATCGAGATCGATCCCGCGGAGCCATTCGCGGCAAACGCGCTGCGCGTCGCGGACTCGATCATCTATCCGGCGGAGCACGTGCGCACGGCGGCGCGGCTCACGGCGGCGGGATTCGACGTGCGCCCCGTGCCGGCTGGTGAGCTGGCGAAAGCCGAGGGTGGGGTCACGTGCTGCAGTCTGCTGCTGCGTATGTGAGTCGAATGATCTGCGCTGATTGTGGGGCGCCCGCCGCCGAGGGCGAGACGTGCCGCGGGATGTTCGACCAGCTGCTCGCCCACGAGTATGCGTTGCCGGAAGCGTTCGGCGCTGTGCATCACCTGACGGTCGCCGTCTACTCGCTCCAGCACCCGCGCGGATACTCGCGCGACGCCATTCGCATGTGGCAGATCATCGTCGTCGAATCGCTGGACGGCATCTCGACGCCGGCGAATTTTCTGGAGCGTGCGCGGGCGCATTTCACGGGCGGCATCCGCGTGAGGGAACGCGGCGCTGAACCACCCGAAGGCTGGCCGCGCGTCTGGCCGCTGACGGTGGTGGACGCCGCCACACCGCCTGACGAGACATCGGACGCCGCCGGCCACATCGCCCGTGTGCGCGCCTGGGCGAGCAGCATCCGCGAGGCGATGCCTAACGTCGCCTAGTACCGCGCGAATGGAGGATCAGCTGGAGTAGTACGCCGCGTTCTCCTCGACGTAGCCCGCCGTGAGGTCGCAGCCGAACGCGCGCGCCTCACCGTTCCCGACACCGAGCGAGACCTCCAGGTCGACCACGTCGCCGGACAGCGTCGCGCGGACCAGGGCGTCCTCGAAGTCGAGGCGCTGGCCACCGACGACCACTGGATGCCCGTTGATCCACGCGTCGGTATTCGCCGGCGTGATCGTGCAGTCGAAGCACTTGCCGACCGCCATCAGCAGACGCCCCACGTTAGGGTCGGCGCCCGCGACCATCGTCTTCACGAGCGGCGAGTTCACGAGCGACTTCGCGACGCGCTTCGCCTCGTAGTTGTTGAGCGCACCACGTACGTTCGCGCGGATCATGCGCATCGCGCCCTCGCCATCGCGCGCGAGGATTTCCGTCATCCGTATGCAGCCGGCGATCAGCGCCTCGACGAACGCCGTCTCGTCGACCTGGCCCGCGAGCCCGTTCGCGAGAATGGCGCACGTGTCCGACGTGCTCGTGTCCGTATCCACCGACAGCATGTTGAACGACACCTCGGCCGCGGCCCGCAGCACGCGGTCGAGCGTGACGGCGTCGAGCGCGGCGTCGGTGAAGATGTAGACGAGCATCGTCGCCATGTTCGGCTCGATCATCCCCGAGCCCTTCGCGACCCACGTGATCGTCGCGTCGCCAACGCTCGTGGACAGCGCTTTCGGATGGCGGTCCGTCGTCATGATCCCTTCGGCGCCGACGAGCGGATTGTCCTGAAGATCGCCGCCGATGCCTTTGATTCCGCGCTCGATGATGTCGATGGGGAGCGGAACGCCGATCACGCCGGTGGAGCTGACGAGGACCCGCTCGGGCGCCGTCCCGAGCTCTGCGGCCGCGGCGGCGGCCATGCGTCGCACGTTGTCGATGCCGGTCTTCCCAGTGGCGACGTTACTCACCTTGCTGTTCACCACGATGCCGCGCAGCTGACCGCTCCGAATGATCTCACGACCGACGATGACGGGGGCGCCCGGGAAGTGGTTGCGCGTGAAGATGGCGGCGGCGGCGGCATCGACGTCGCTGGCGAACAGGGCGAGGTCCTTCGCCGTCGGCTTGAGGCCGACGTTGCGACTGGCACAGCGGAAGCCGCGGGGGAAAACGGGGCGGTCGTGGAACACGGGTGATGGCATGGCGTGATGATCGAGGCGCGTTGGGGAAGCGCCAAGATACGCCAGGCCTCGCCGTTCGGCACCGGCTGCGTCTGCGCTGCTCCATCTGCGCTGCGGCGCTCGACGACGTCGTCGTTCGGCGAGCCGCCGGGCGCTCTCCCTCCCCGGAGATGCCTCGTAGATTCCCCTTACGCGCCGGGAAACGTGCCACCGAAGGCACCCCGCGCGACAGATCATCGACCGAGGGGGTGCGAGGCTGCGGATCGTCGGGGGCAAGTTCGCGGGCCGGGACCTCACGTCCCCAGCCGACTTCAGAGTCAGGCCAACGGCGGAGCACATCCGCGCGGCGGTGCTGGACAGCCTCGCCGCCGACCTGCCTAACGCTCGCGTCCTCGACCTGTTCGCCGGTACGGGCGCACTCGGACTCGAAGCGCTGTCGCGTGGCGCCGCGAAAGCGGACTTCGTGGAGTTCCGTCCCTCGAGTCTCCACGCCCTGCGGGCGAACGTCGCCGCCCTCCGCATGCGCGACCGCACCCGCATCTTCAAGCGCGACGCCGTGCAGTTCGCGGCGGCGCTCGAGGCGGACGCGTACGACATCGCCTTCGTCGACCCACCCTACGAGTCGCGACAGCTGGATCTCGTCATCGCGAGCTGGAAGTCCACGGGCTTCTCACGAATCCTCGTGGCCGAGCATGCGAGTACGCACGACGTGCCGCGTGGCACGAGTCGCCGCGGGTTCGACGACTCGGCGATCACGACGTATCGGCGCTGATCGGCAGTTGGTGTCATCCCGAGGAGCGCCAGCGACGAGGGACCTTCTGTGAAGTACTCGTGGCCGGGCCGGCTACGATGCCATCACAGAAGGCCACTCGCTGATGCTCGGGATGACAATGCTGCGTAACGCTCCACGCTCTCGTCACTCGTTTCCGCCAGCTCGGTACGTGGTAGTCGGAGAGTGAACGCGCTTCCCCCACCTTCGCGCGCGCGGTAGACCAGCGTCCCACCCTGCGCAGCAGCCAGTCTTCGCGCGATGGCCAGACCGAGGCCGACGCGCCCGGCATCGACCGTCGCCGACGGCGCCCGATAGAACGGCTCGAAGATCGCCTCGCGCTCCGCCGCCGGCACACCGGGACCGTGGTCGCTCACCGTGAACGCCAGCCAGTCTGCGTCGCCAGTGACTCGGAGTTGCACGGAGTCTCCTGCCGCCGTGTAGCGCACCGCGTTCTCGATGAGGTTCGTCAGGATCCGGAGTGAGCTCACGTAGTCGAAGCGGCCGGCGAGCGCTGCCGGCTCGAGCGTCAGCTCCACGTCGAGCCGACGACCGTCGAGCACGCCCACGGTCTGACGTACGACACCGCCCACGAGGTCTTCAGCGGTATTCACCGCGATCTCGAGCGGCCGGTCCGTGCCGTCGAGGCGCGAGAGCTCGAGGACATCGCTCACCAGGCGCGTTAGGCGGTCCACCTGCTCCACGATCGCGCGACCGGTCGCCGAACCGTCCAGCGCCCCTCCCTCCGCCAGCGCCTTGATCGTCGTGAGCGGCGTGCGGAGATCGTGCGACGCCGACACCAGCACGAGCTCCTTCATCCGACTCGCCTCGGCCGCCGCGGCGGCGCGAGCGGCCGACGCGGAAAGGCGCTGCCACTCGAGCGCTACCGCGGCGTAGTACGCGAGCGCGGTGAGAAATCGTCGCTCGGCCCCACCGAGCCTGAGCGGCCCGGCGTCGGCGATGACGAGCACGCCGACCGTGCGTTGCTCCAGGCGGAGCGGTAGGACGATCGCATGCGTTTCGGAGAGTGCGTTGTCAGGAAGCGACGCCAGCTCGTCCGGATCGCAGGTCACCGCGGTCCCCCATCCATCGATCGTCCAACCCATCGCGGTCGTGCCGCTTCGCGCGAGTAGCGCTTCGTCGATCATCAGCGATGGTGCGTCGGATCGGGAGACGTCGAGGGCCACGGCGTTCAGGCCCGATCCCGCGTTCCATCCGCGAATGACGCATCGCCCGGCGTCGAGGCGCTCGCGAAACAGCGCGGCGATCGCCTGCAGCGCCTCGGACGGCGAGCCATGACGCATCGTCTGGGCGCCGAGTTGCGCGAGCTCGCGTGCTTCGATCGTGCCACGGTACGCCCTGTCCGCCTCGATACGGGCCCGCGCGAGCAGACTAGTGGCGACGATCGCCGTGATATAGAAGGTCAGGAGCACGAGCCAGTCGAGATTCTCGTGCACGACGATCGTGTCGTACGGAGACTGGAAGAAGAAGTCGATCGCGGCGATGGCGAACGTGGCGACCACGAGACCGATCGATCGCCCGCCGCTGGCGCTCGCGCCGAGTACGAGCAGCAGGTAGATGAGCGTGACGTGGACCTGCTCCATCTGACCGCGCACTACTCTGAGTGCGGCCGTCACGACGACGAGGGCGCCGAGCCATAGTACCCACTGGAGCCAGCGAGGTGACGTCCGGCGACCAGTTGCGTTCGTCGTCATGATGGGTCGGCGATCTCGCAGCGATAGCCTACGCCCGGCTCCGTCACGATGATCGACGGTGCCGCGGGCGTCGTCTCGATCTTCCGGCGCAAGTGCGTGATGTGCACGCGCAGATTCTGCTGCGCGTCGCCGAAGACGTTACCCCACACCGCATGGAATAGTTGTCGATGGGTGAGTGTGCGTCCCGCGTTCGTCGCGAGCACGCGGAGCAGATGCCACTCGACCGGCGTCAGGCCGACGTCGCGACCGTTGCGCGCGGCGGTGCGGCGGGCGAGATCGATCGACAGGTCGCCGATCTGGATGACACCGGGCGAGTCAGTCTGATAGAGCTGTGATCGTCTGAGCTGCGCCTGCACGCGGGCCACGAGCTCCGGCGTGCTGAACGGCTTCGTCACGTAGTCGTCCGCGCCCGCGTTGAGCAGTTGAACCTTGTCGCGCTCTGCCTGACGCGCGCTGAGCACGACGATGGGAACGCGCGTGGTGTCGCGAAGCTTCCGGCACACGCTCACGCCGTCCAGGTCCGGGAGGCCGAGGTCGAGGACGATGAGCCCGGGCGGTTCATCGCGTGCGGCAGCGACGCCTTGGGTGGCGGTGCTCGCGCGTCGGACGGAGCGTGCCGTGCCACGCAGCGCGTCGGCAACGACGGCCGCGATCGATGGATCATCCTCGATGACGAGAATCGAGTCGACGAAGGACATGAGTCGAGCACTCCGTGCGGGACGGCACTGCGGGCAGCGCGAACGACGCGAACGGCATTGAGAACTCGTTAAGACCTGCGCGGCGCCCTAACGACTCCCGGCTGTGCTCTGTCCTCCAGAGTACGGGGGCTCGCGCGAGAACGACTCCGCGACGCGCTCCGCCGGCGCCAGGTGCCGGTGACGATCACAGGCTGATATCGAGGAGACTACCATGCCCGACCTAAACGGCTCATTGACACTCCGGTCACCCTCCGCACGGCGGGGTATCCGTGCTTCACGGATACTGACGGCGTGCGTGGCCGTCCTGGGGCTCGCGGCGTGCCACAATGACGACTCGACTGCGCCGCTGACGGCCAGCGCTGTGACCGTGCTGAGCGGTGGCTCGCAGAGTGGGATAGTCGGCGCCGTGCTGGCCACTCCGGTGGTAGTGCAGGTGAACGATCAGAACGGCAAGGCGCTGGCCGGAGTGGCGGTGAACCTCACGCTTGGCACGGCGTCCGGGAGCGTTCCGAGCGCGCAGCTCACGACGGACACGAATGGGCAGGTGGCGGTGAACTGGACGTTAGGCACCGTAGCAGGAACGGACACGCTCGCCGTTCAGGCCGGGAGCCTGTCGCCAGTACTCGTGCTCGCCACCGCGGCCCCGGGTGCCGCCGCGACCATCATGGTGACTGCGGGTGACGCGCAGAGTGCAGCGGCGGGAAGCGCGCTCTCGTCGCCGCTGACGGTCAGGGTCGTCGACCTGTACGGGAACGCCGTACCTAACGTGACCGTCACGTTCTCGGACGACGCCAGCGGATCGCTCACGGCGACGACCGTTACCACGGACGCATTCGGTGTCGCGACGGATGCGCTCACGTTAGGCCCGAACGCCGGCCCGGATGACGTGACAGCCAGTATCGACACGCCGAGCGGGCCAGTCACCGCGACGCTGCACGAGACCGCGATGTAGCGGTCTCGCCGTGTCGCGATCGCATCACCCTCCAACATCGACAACAGACAGGAGAATTTCCATGAAGTACCGTACCTCGACCCTCGCCTTCCTCGGCGCGACCTGCTTCGCGCTCGCCACCTCTCTGTCCGCGCAGGACGCACCGCCGACGTACGTGCCGCGCTTCAATTTCGCGACGTACGCTGGCGCATCGATTCCCACAGGGAATGCGAGCGACGACTTCGATACCGCGCTGTTGCTCGGCGCACAGGGCAACTACGCCCTCGGGACGCACCTCGACTTGCTCGGCGACTTCGGCTGGTCACATCCGTCGACCAGCCTGCTGCCGACCGACACGCACGCGAATGTCTATCAGGCTGGCGTGGGACTCGAGGTCGGCGGTGCGCGAGGCAACACGCGTCGATGGGCCATGCGCCCATTCGCCGATGTCGGCGGTGGGATCCGTCGCTACTCGTTCTCGACGTCCGAGCTCGACGACCGGACGGGGGGTGAGGGTTTCGCCGCGATCGGGACGGAGGTCGCGCTCGGACGCTCGGCGATCCGCCTCGCGGCGCGTGACAACATCGTCTCGTACGCTGCCCCGACGGCCGATGCTACGCATTCTACCCGCAACGACGTCGGCCTAACGATCGGCGTCGGCTTTCACCCATAGTTGTCATTCCGACCGAGCGGAGCGAGTCGAGGAATCGCGACTGTGCTGATAGAGGGCCCTCTACCAAACAGGAGGCTCGATTCCTCGACTCCGCGCCTCCGGCGCTCCGCTCGGAATGACATATAACCAGGAGATCACCATGTTCATCATTGCCGCACTACTCGCCACGCAGCTCGCGTCGACCAAGCCACCGAAACACAAATCGTCAGTGCCTGACTCGTCGGCCATGACGCTCGTGCAAGTCCAGAACAACCGGAACGTTCCCGTGCGAGTATACGCGCAGGACGGCTTCGGCGAGATCGAGCTGGGCGTCGTGCCCGCGGGAACTACCGCCACACTCCGTGTCGCTGACCCGATCGTGCTGGAGGGGAACGTCGATTTCTTCGTGCATCCGCAGGGGCAGCCGGAGGAGGACACCGGCTCGCTCGAAGTTCACCGCGGCGATCGCCTCGGGGTTCTAGTCCCGGAGAGGAAGTAGGCACTGCTCGTCATCCCGAGCATCCGCGAAGCATCCGCGAGGGATCTTCT
>Ga0070675_100002171_pt1 | contig 14522 bp, 13 predicted proteins | sample KBSM43metaG_FD_65343 | JGI IMG/M metagenome (GOLD analysis project Ga0070675, IMG submission 65343) | Miscanthus rhizosphere microbial communities from Kellogg Biological Station, Michigan, USA - KBS M4-3 metaG | ecosystem: Host-associated > Plants > Roots > Rhizosphere > Soil ...
CATGGCACGCCTCCGCTCTCAGTCACTGAGAAAAGTCACTTTGACGCCCATGTCGGGCAGGATCCTCGGGTCCTTCTGCCGGAGGCCGACGCGGACCTTGATCGAGGCCTTCGAACGGTCCGCGGCCGGAATCACCGCGACCGTCTCTGCCGCGATGTCCAGGTCGGGATATGCATTGAGCCGCACGATCGCTTTCTGGCCGGGATGAATGCGCGCTATGAAGTTCTCGCTGACGTCGACTTCGACTTCCATCGAATCCATGTCGACGATCGTCCCGATGCCGGTGCGGGCGAATCCGCTGCTGGCGGACAGGGGCGAGACTATTTCGCCCGGCTGCGCGGCCTTGACCGTGACGATGCCGGCAAAGGGGGCGCGGATGATCATGTCCTGGTCGTTGCGCTGGGCGAGCGCAAGTTGCGCACGCGCGACGTTGACCGCGCGTTCCGCGACGGCGTAATTCGCCCGGGCCGAGTTGTAGTCGGCCTTGGCGCCATCGAACGCCTGGCCGCTGATCAGTCCGGCGTCATGCTGCAGCTCATTGCGGTGGTAGAGACGGTATGCGTCTTCTGCAGCCGTGCCGGCGGCGTCATGCTCGGCCTTCGCAAAGGCGAGTCGCGCCTGTGCCTCGGCCAGCGCTGCACCCGTGTTCGAAGAATCGAGCCGCGCGATGATTTGACCCTGCTCGACGCGCTGACCTTCTTCGATGAGGACTTCCGCCACGCGTCCGGTCGCTTTCGACGAAACCGTCGCCTGCCGTCGCGCGACGACATAGCCCGACGTGTCGAGCGTTGCTGTGCCAGCCGGCGCCGAAGCCGTATTCAACGCCTTGACTGCAATTGAATGAGCGACTGGCTCTGCCGCTACGCGTTCCGGCATTCGTGCGGGCTCTGCCGAAGCCCACCAGACAACAGCGCCAATCACAAGCGCTGCAACTGCCAGCGCCACCGATCGCGGTCGCCAACCGCCGCTGGAGGGCTTCGGAACATCGTTCCGATCGATGCGGAGCTGGCTTAGAAGGTGTGAGGCGCTGTCCATGGACAGGCTCACTCTAGTGCGCGGAGTTCCCCCATCTTCTCAATCATGTTGATCGGTCAATCCGGCGACTTGAGCGGTCGAATTGTTGCGCCGAATGGCGTACGGCACTTGCGCTTGTAGCCAGTAAGTCGCCAGATTGAGGCCTAGAGGTGTACAGTTGAAGGCGTTGACGGAAGCTGGAGGCGACCATGAAGAAACTACTGGTTGGTTTCGCACTCTTGGCAGTGGCCACCGCGGCGTACGCCGCTGGCACGTGTTGTTGTGGGCTGTGCGACATTTGCCCGCTCTGTTAGTGTCAAGAATCTAATAAGAAGGAAAACGCCCCGATTGCGGGGCGTTTTCTTGTTCAGCCTTTGTTGTGTTTGTTACTGCCCTCGCGGCTTCACTTTGCCGGAGCGCGTTTGCTCGGGTCGTCAGCCGGGTTGACGTAGGTCAGCGCGAAAGGACCCATGCCATGGACCTGCACGATCGCATCGGTCTTTGCATAGGCGAAATGCCGCATCTGGGCAGGCAAGAGCGCATAGCCACCCGCAGGAAGTTCCTTCATCTGTGTCTTGTCAAACTTGTCGCCCATTCCCAGCGCAAACGTGCCCGAGACCACCGTCACGTGCTCGTCGGTCGGATGCCAATGCGGCGCAATCTTGTATCCAGCAGGCATTTTCAGTCGCACCACATAAATTCCTGGCTTGCCTGGATCGCCAGCGATGACTGCAAATTTCGCACCCTTCTCAAAGACTGGCGGCGGATCGCCCCATTTGATCTCAGCGGGGGCCGTCAGCACGTGCGTGGGAGCGTCTGCACCCTGGCTCGCTTCAATTCCGACTAACGCCACGATGGTGGCACAGCAGAAAAGCAAAGTTTTCATGTAACACCTCTCGGCCCTTGGACCAGGCCAACATTTATTTCGGCGAAACGGTGCGCTAGAAGCGGGTGGATGTCAATTTCGCTCGCACTCGCTCAATGAAAGAAGGCCACCCTAAGGTGGCCTTTTTTCATCTGGTTGACGCGCCCGTCGAGACTGCGGGCGGAAACAACCGGTCAGAGCGGCTCGTACTTGAACTTGGCGCCGCCGAGCGCAGCCTCGTACATCAGCCCACCTTTGATGATCGAGAAGGAAGCCAGGCCTTTCTCATAGCCGGTGCGAGTCTGGGTCGTCGCGTCATTCTTTCCGCCGCTTGCGCCTGAGGACGTACCGGACGTACCTGCGCCGGCGGACGCTCCCGCCGTGATGGCGACAGCACTGGCTTTGGCTCCGAATTCGAAGTTGCCCGACGTGAACTCCTTGAACGAACGCTCATCCTCGAAAAAGACGAGCAAGCTGTAACCCTGTGCGCCCGCCTGCCAACCGAAGCTCACTTGAGTCATCGTGGCCTTGCCTACATGTTTGCCTTGCTGAAAAACGCACCCCGTTCCGCGGGCTCCACCGATGCCGAGTCCGGCCTTGCCAATTGTCGGGAAGACCGCGTAACCGTAGCTGTTCTTGAAGTACGCGGCGCTTTCGCCGGCAGCCTGGAACAACTTGACCGTTTCCGCACATTTGGCCGCGTCGTCATCGGCGCGCGCCAAAGAGCCGAACAACGAACTCACTGCAACGCTCATCACTATCGCGATCAGCCGCTTCATGGCAGTCCCCTCTGTTGTTTGATTCATCAGGCACATCATGGACCGGTTCGCCGGCCAAGTCCGCAAATCGATTGCGGCTCATAATTGGCGCCCCGCAAACAAGCGAAATATTGCCAACTTTACTTTGGCGCCGCGCGGAACGTTATAGGTACTTGTACGTATCGCGCCCGCGTCCGGAGAAATTGTTCGCGGCCTTCGGCTCGCTTCGCGCGCCTCGTCGAACTCCCAGGCCCCTCGTTCGCAAGGCGTCATGGATATTGGAGGCGTTTCAGAATCAATAAGTTGGATGGCTCGCCCCGCGCCTGCCTTCCCGCCGAGCCTCGCCCGTTCAAGTCTAAAGTGGATTCGACCCTGAATTACCGCCCTCCTCCCCGACGCCTACACGCCGAGGCGCTGGAGCGACAGTTTCTCCAGCCATGGATCAGTGGCATGGCCGGCGACCCCCTTTACAAGGAACTCAATAGGCCGGTGTCGCACGATCTTTGCGACGATCTTCAAATCTCCATTCAGGAAGGATCATCGGCTTTGACGTTCACCGAACATCATTTCCAATGCCACTCCCGCCCCGAGGTTGGCGTCTCGGTGCTCTGTCAGGAATTCGCGCGGCCAGGTAATGCTGGATCGCAGTTCCAGGAATAGCCACTCCCGATCAAAGATGCTTCGACGGTAAATGACGCGCAGCCCATAGTCGGTGATGGGGACATCGCTATCCGACTCTGCAGTGATTCCGACTTGGTACGAAATCGCGCGTCCTTCATGCAGGTTTTGATAGAGCGTCAGCTGCGAGAACCAGCGCACACCCTCCGTCTCCTGGGTAAAGGTGGCCGAGGCAGTCCAGCGCCCAAGCAAGTCGTCGGTGAACAGGCGTTCCAGGTCGATGCGTGTCGTCGCGCCGAGACGCTCGGTCTCTTCCCAGAAGACCGATTCTCGCAGGCGCAACAGATTGCGCTCCAGCAATGGCAGGGCGATCCGGTATGTGACCTTGGCGTACGGTTCCGTCGGGGACTCCAACGAGGTTCCGAATGACGCATCGAAATGGCCACCGGGTCCACGGGGCTCGCTGTAGCCCAGACCGAACAACACCTTGTCGTCGACCTCCTGCCCGAACTGCCGCGGCAAGGTGTCGAAATCGTCGCGCTGTTCGGTCACGAACTCATCGGCATCAACTTTTCCGACAAATCCGCTGAAATGGTCGCTCAAATGCGGCAGTTCAATCTGCAGCCGAAACCGGACGCTTGGATCCCAATGATCGCGTTCGTCCCATATGGCGCCCACGGCAAGGCTGCCATGCGTGGCCTGGTACTCATCGTCAAAACGCGCGCTGCCAAAAAACCCGTCAAACCAGACCGCGGTAGAACACATGGATCTATACAGAGCCGACTGCATTCGATCGATCCAGGCCGGACCTTGTGGCTTGTCGCGGCAGAGTTCGCCAGCGTCAGTCAGGGGAAACGCGGGCTCGATCGGCACGGGCAGAGCGCGGACCCACTCTAAAGCTGCGGAACCTTCCGAAGTCGCTACATTGGGCTCGAGTTCCTGGGCAGCTGCTCCCGACCATGCCTGCATCGCGACGGTGCCCGCGATCGCGGCGCGCCGGCAGCATGCTGCGAAACAGCGCGTGTTGAGACTGCCGGGATTCTCGTTGGCCTGTCGCCGGTCAGGTCCCGGTTTCATCGTGCATCGTCCCGCCAACGGCGGAGAACGGCACCATGCGCTGGACTTGTGCATCCCACAGTCGGAGCCGTGCCGAGCGCAAGCTGGTCCGCAACGTCAGGCGCGGCGCCTGCTGCAGCCGCGGATGCGAATCAAAGCACTCACGGAGTCGATAGTTCGGGACCCGCGTCGACATGTGATGCAGGTGGTGGTAACCAATGTTGGCGCTGAACCAGTGCAGGATCGCGGGCAGGTCGTAGTAGGAGCTGCCCTCGACAGCCGAACGCTCCATGCTCCAGGCACCACTCCTGGCCCAATAAGCGCGCTCAAACTGATGTTGCACGTAAAAGAGCCAGACGCCAGCCGCTCCTGCCAGGAGCATCACCGGCAGGTGCACTAACAGCACGACCTGCCAGCCGAGCGCCAACGAGAGAAGCGTGACCGCCATGGCAAGCACGACATTGTTGATCCAGATGCTGGCCCATTCTTTCCTGCGCGAACGGGGCAGATCGAGCGGCAGGCGATGCTTGAAGATGAACTGGTACATCGGACCGAGGCCCAGCAGCACCGGCATGCTGCGATAGAAGCGATAGCCGAAGCGCCGCCACCAGGTTGACGACTCATACGCGCTCACGCTCAGGGTGACGAGCCCGCCGATCCCGGCTCGGTCCAGATTGCCGGACGTCGCATGGTGAATGGCGTGAGTGTGCCGCCAATAGGAATACGGCATCAGCGTCACAACGCCGATTGCGCGCCCGACTGCGTCGTTCAGGCGCTGGCTTGTGAAGAACGAGCCATGGCCACAGTCGTGCTGAAGGATGAACAGCCGGACGAATAAGCCTGCCACAGGCACCGCCAGCAACAGTACCAGGCCGTAGTGCCAGGCCGACCGCATGCCGATGGCCATGACGCTCCAACCCGCAATGAACAGCAGGCCCGTGGTCAACAACTGGAACCCGGCGCGGCGATTATTGGCACGGGCGAACGGGGTAATTAACGAGCGCAGTGGCGGCTCAGCGGGCGCGCCTTGCGAATTTGTGGGGTGGATATACACGATCGATCCCGATGGCACACAGAACTTGACAAAAAATCTGCGCCATCAGGTAGGCAACTGTCTGTGCGGTATCACACATAGGGTCGCTCTAAGGCGCGTCATCGTCATCGGGCATATCGCGCCGCTCTGCGGAAAGTCAGTGATGTCTGACTGTGGGTCGAGGCAGCCGCGACCCTTGGTGCCCACCCCTGCGCAGCACAAGATAACTTACCTTGACCCCGCCTATGACGGATACCGCAATGCCCCGCTTCGACCTGCTTCGGGTCCTGCCCCTCGTGCTCCTTTCGCTGCTCGCCGCGTGCGACAACGGCAATGGCGACATGGGAGGACCGCCGGACCCGCCGACGCCGCATCGCGGGGATCTGATTGGCAACGTGTCGCTGGTGGCCTCTTACTCCCCCGGCGAGCTCCTGGCGCTCATCAGCTCGGGAACGGTGACCCAGGAGATTTTGAATGCAGTCCTTTCGCCGGACTGCCGGATCGACGTTTATCACTTTGAGTACCGCACGGTGGACCCGGCAGGCGAGCTCACGCCGGCGTCCGCCGCCTTGATGGTGCCCGACGATGCAGGCAGCGGCTGCCAGGGCAATCGTCCGATCGTGCTGTACGCCCACGGCACGAACCCGGACAAGGCCTACAACCTCGCCGATCTCGAGTCCTCGAACAACACGGAGGCGATCCTGATCGCTGCCATATTCGCGGCGGAAGGCTACATCGTCGTCGCGCCGAACTACGTGGGCTACGACACATCGACGCTCGGTTATCACCCCTACCTGAACGGCGACCAGCAATCCAAGGACATGATCGATGCGCTGACGGCGGCGCGGAGCGCGCTCCCGACCGCGGATGCGCCGGACACGATGGACGGCGGCAAACTCTTGGTCACGGGCTACTCGCAGGGCGGCTTTGTTGCCATGGCGACGCACCGCGCGTTACAGGACGCCGGAGAAACGGTGACGGCGTCCGCGCCGATGTCCGGTCCCTACGCGCTCTCTGCGTCAGGCGATGCGATCTTCCAGGGCCGCGTGACGGGCGGCTCGCCTTTGAACCTGACACTGCTCCTGACGAGCTACCAGAACGCGTACGGCAACCTCTACTCGAGCACGACTGACGCTTACGAGGCGCAGTACGCCGCGGACATCGAGACGCTGCTGCCGAGCACGACCTCGCTCAACGACCTCGAGGACCAGGGCAAGCTGCCGGAGTCGGCGCTCTTTAGCAGCACGCCGCCCGACCCCGCGTATGCGGACATGACGCCGGCGACGACGCCGGCGAACCTGGCCGTCGTCTTCGCGACGGGCTTCGGGGCGGACAACCTGCTGACCAACGATTTCCGCCTCGCCTACCTGCGGGATGCGGATGCGCATCCGGACGGCGGCTTCCCGACGCTGTCAGACGGCTTGCCGCCCGCCGCCCCGGAGAACGCGATGCGGCAGGCGCTGAAGACCAACGACCAGCGCGCCTGGACGCCGACCGCGCCGATGCTGCTCTGCGCGGGCCATCGCGATCCGGCAGTGCTCTTCCTGAACACGCAGCTCATGCAGAGCTTCTGGTCGTCGGAGACGACGGTCTCGGTGCTCGACATCGATTCCGACGTCGCGAGCGGCGATCCCTACGAGAACCAGAAAGAGGGCTTTGCCGTCGCGAAGGCGCTGGTCGAACTCGCGGGTGGCGACGATGAAGTCCTACAGGCCTATCACGCAGGACTCGTGGCGCCGTTCTGCCTGAGCGCCGCCAAGCAGTTCTTCGACGGGTTCTAGCGGATGACGCCACGCAGCGACGGTGTCCTATAGCGCTGGCGCCGGGGTTGCACTATTAGTGGGTGCAGGGAAACAGAGGTAAGGAAATGAACATGTTCAAGACACTGACAGCGCTGGCATTCGGCTCCGTGCTCCTCGCCGGCTGCGGCGCACATAAGGACGAGTCGGCGGCCCAGACCACCTCGCCCGCACCCGCGGCCGAAACGCCGGCTCCGCCTTCGGACAACACGATGTCCCCAGCGGATTCGTCGGGCACGATGCCTTCCGATGAGCCGGCCCCCGCGACTTCGGACTCGCTGCCCACAGACCAGCAGCCGCCTCCGGAAGAGCCGGCACCGCCGCCGAACGGCTGACGACGCAAGCGCGCGCTATTTGCGCGTTTGTGGCGGCTGGGCGGGAAGGATCTCCTTCCCGCTCACGGTTGCGCGTGGTCCCTTAGTCACCCAGTCGAAGTGGCGTATCGACCATGCATAACCCGAACGCGTCCCCGTGTCTCAGGTGTTCGTCCAATTCTTCAGGAAACCCGACGCTTTTAAAGGCTCGCGACGTCCCGGACCATGGCAGACGAAGAAATGGTCGATTTCAAGGCGGATGCAACTCAATGCGATCGTAAAGCTTCGCGATTGAGCGCGGGAATGATCATCTCCCCCACGATGTCGTCGCGCTCGCGGTTCCAAAGCCCCTGCCGGTAGTTCCCGGCCGTGAACATGGCGACCAGGTCGAACTGGGGCACGACCAGCAACAGCTGACCGCCATTGCCATTGCCGTGGTAGGCGCGGTAGGTCTTGTCGCCTGATTTCACGTCGATGTGGTGCCAGGCATAGCCCTCGTCCTCGTCATAGTAGGCTTGTCGGAATGCATCGCCGGTGACACCCGTCGTCTGCTCGGAAATGTGCGCGTGAGGAGCGATAGCATCCTTCACCCAGGCTTCGCTTGCGATTCGCCGGCCGTTCCAGACCCCGCCGTCGAGATAAGCCTGGCCAATCTTGAGAAAATCCCGCGTGCGTACGAAAGCGCCGCCGCCGACGTAACCCTCCCCGGTCGGCTGGAGATTCCAGTAGTAGCGGCCGAACTGCAGCGGCTGCGCGATCGTGCGATCGAAGAGCGCAGGCAGCCACTCGCCAGTCGCGTAAGTCAATGCCCCGCCAGTCAGGCTGATGCCGCCGGAACAGTATGCATAGCGCTCGCCAGGCTCGTGCACGATCGGCAGGTCGAGCGTGAACTTCCACCAGTTGGGCTGCGCGCGCTGAGTCTGCATGACGTCTTCACCACCGGTTGAAGGCGACTCGGCGTTGTCGTCGCAGGCAAGACCCGTCGTGTGCGTCATGACGTGCGCCAGCGTGATGCGGTCCTTGCGCGGGTCGGGATTGTTGAACGGGCCAAGCGGCGCCATGACTTCGTAGAGCTTCGTCTCCGGCGAGATCTTCGCGCCCTCCTTCATCGCGGCGCCCAGGATGACGGACGAGAACGTCTTGCTGGCCGAGCGCATGTCGTGGGGGATGTCGGGTCCGTTGCCGTAAAAGTACTCATCGAGGATGAGCTTGCCTCTGTAGGCGATCGCCATGGAGTGAATCAGCCAGGCGCGCTGGGCTGACGGGTCGACGTCGATGATGCGCTGGACGGCGCGGGCAAGCGCGGCTTCATCCACGCCGAGGTCGCGGGCTCGGGCCGTGTGCCAACCGTCGTTCAGGTCTTGCGGCTTGCGGTAAACGTAGGCGGATTCGGTTCGCGGTCGCGCAGTGAAGAGCACGGCCTGTGCGGGAGTGGCGCGCGTGAGGCCGAGGGTGCGCTTCAAGGGGTCCCAACGCAGGTCGATGCGCTCGGGATTGTACGACACGGTCGCAGTGAGATCATCATCGCCAGGCGTCGCTGCCTTGCCGAGGCGAAGGCGGTCGCCTTCGAGCGTCACGAACAGCTGCATTGCGGGACCGTGGTGGTGCATCTCGGGGTTGCGGATCGCGGCTTTCAACGTGCCGGTCTCATCGCGGAAGATGTTGAGGTAGAGGGTGAATGGATCCGGGAGCGGCGTGACGGTCGCTGTCCAGTTGTTGGCGCCGGCGGGACGCAGGGCCAGCGGCGCGGCGTAGGCCTGGCCTGCACCCTCGGGGTAGCGCGGGTCGTCGGTAATTTCGCGGCGTGCCCAGTAGGCTCGGAGCAGGCCCCCTTCGCGATCAAGGTAGCCGCGGAAAGTGCCGCCCTCGTTCGGGAAGGCGATGCGGATTTCGTTGTTGCCAGTGGTCGCTTCGGCGGTGGCGCCGCCGATGGAGCCCTGCCAGGTCGAGCTGCGGTGAGTGACCGTCAGCTCACCGGCCAGGCCAATAGGAAAGGAAATTTCGTAAGCCCAAAGGCCTGTGACGGACTCCACCCCCGTGGCCTGTGCGCGGCCGCCCGCGAGGACAAGTATCGATAGCAGACAGGCATTTGCAGCGGCTCGCGCTTTTGAATTCATGGCTTGGCTCCCTGGCGGCTCGACAACAGCGGCAAGATCTACCAGCCTAGGATGCATGATGGACGCCGAAGGTCGCAGCGTGGCCAACACAGTACGGCCCGCGCCCGGCTCATAATGCCCGTATCAGAATGGGCAGAGGCGCCCGCATGAAGTACAAGGATTATTACGCGATTCTCGGCGTGAAACGCGATGCGTCAGCGGACGACATCAAGACCGCTTATCGCCGACTCGCGCGCAAATATCACCCCGACGTATCCAAGGAAAAGGATGCGGAGGAAAAGTTCAAGGAGATGGCCGAAGCGTATGAAACGCTCCAGGATCCGGAGAAGCGCGGCGCTTATGACCAGCTTGGCAGCCACCCACCCGGCCAGGAATTCCATCCGCCACCGGATTGGGGTCAGCGCTTCGCACAGGGACAAGGTGGTCTCGATGACATCGATCTGTCGAGCCTGTTTGCCGGGCTCGACGCGCGGCGAGGCGCCGCGGGCGCGCACCATGCGAGGCGCACGATGGCCGGCAACGACTACGAAGCTGTCGTTCGCCTCTCGTTCGCGCAGGCATTCCACGGTACAGAAGTAGAACTGAACGTGGCCGTACTCGAGTGGGACCCTGACGGCGGGGTGCGGCGCGTGCCGCACCACGTGAAAGCCCGTATTCCGCGCGGCGTCGTGGACGGCGAAAAGCTGCGAGTTCCGGGCAAAGGGGGTAAGGGCGCGAATGGTGGCCCGGACGGCGACCTCTATCTCGATATCGAAGTGGCGGCGCATCCCCTGTATCGCGTCTCCGGCAAGGACCTCTACCTCGATTTACCGGTCACGCCGTGGGAAGCGATCCTCGGCACGAGCGTCAAGGTGCCGACACCCGCGGGCAACGTGACCCTGAAGGTGCCGGCTGGATCGAGGGCCGGGCAGCAGCTGCGCCTGACTGGCCGCGGCATGAGCCGCGGCAGCGGCCCGGCCGGCGACCTTTTCGCAAAGTTGCGCATCGAAGTGCCGACCCGCGTCGATGAGACGCAGGGCGCCCTCTACAAGCAGCTTTCCGAAAGCTCGAATTTCAATCCGCGCGCACACTTCGAGCAGGAGGTCGCACAATGAGCACGCCCATCGAAGATGCGATGCACCTCGACACGATTACCGAGGTGACCTGGACTCAGCTTCTGCACTCTTCCGGACTTCCCGAAAGCGAGTTGCGCGAACTGGTGCGCTACGGCGCTCTGGTCCCATGCAATCCGGATGCCCCGGTGTGGACATTTGAGGCCCGCTGGCTCGTGGTGGCGAAGACGGCCTCACGCATTCGTCACGATTTCGAGCTCGACCCTTACGGCGTCAGCGTCGTGCTGAGCTATCTCGAGCGTATTGGACGCCTCGAAGACGAAATCCGGGCGTTGCGCGCGCAAGTGCGATAGGAGGAAACATGATCCCCCGGAAACTGCACGCGATCTCTCTTCCAAGGCTCGTCAGCGCCGTCTCTTGTTGCCTTCTCGCGTTCTCGGTGAATCAGGCACTGGGCGCCACATGGCCTGAGCGCGTGGGCACGGCCGAGGTGCGACCCGGCGAAGTGACGCGAGGAAGGCTGCCGCTGATCGAATATGCCGACGGGTCGGACGTCGAGGCACCGGTCATTGTCATCGCTGGCAAGAAGCACGGGCCGGTTGTGTGGCTCATGTCATGTGGGCACGGGGACGAGTTCGGAGGGGCCCTCGCTTTGCAGCGCGTTGCGAAAGCTCTCGATCCCGCGACCATGACCGGCCTCGTCATACTCATTCCCGTCGCCAACCCTCCCGCTTTCCAGGCCATGCGCCGGGTCAACCCTTCCCCCGACGACCTGATGGACTTCGGCGGCGCTTTCCCCGGGGAGCCGCGATTCGCAACTGAGCGAATTGCCGCGACATACACGACCTTGTGGAAGGATCATGCTGACTTCGTGGTGGATCTCCATACCGGTGGCGACCGCTTCGTGCAGTACCCGTTCGTCATCTTCACGGTCACCGGCACGGTGCCGGTCGAGCGGATGGAATCCCTGGCCCGGATGTTCGGGGTGCCTACGCTCTGGCGTGACCGGGACAAGGTGTTCGAGTCGGATATCTCGATCACCCTGCCGGCCATAGGCATACCGGCTTTTCTCCTCGAAGTCGGAGGAAGCGGAGTGATGGAACGCCAGCAGGATGCGCGCCAGGCGGAGTTCGCACTGAGTTTCCTGCGCGGCATCGACATCGTCCCCGGTGAACCCCTGCAGCTCGAACGAATCACCGTCTTCGAGAGGTACCGGATCATCACACCGTCCCGTGGCGGTTTCTTCTACCCGTTGGTGAGGCCTGGCGATCCGGTGAGCGAAGGCACTCCGATTGCTCGTATCGTCGATGTTTATGGGGACGAGGTTGAAATCCTGCGTTCCCCGGTGAGCGGGGCCATCGTCATCGGGATCCAGGAGTTTCCGGTCGTCACTACTGGCTCCTGGGTGGCCGAACTTGGAATCCTGGTACCCGAGTAGATCGCTGCGACCAGAACCGGGGCACCGGCTTCCGTTGGCGCAAACAAAAGAGGGTTGGCACTTCGCGTGCCAACCCTCAAACAACAGACGAAAACCTACGTTACGAGCTCATTGACGCGAATTCGACCGGATCGACTGCGTCATTGATCGGCAACGCCGTCCAAGTTGGAATCAGGGAACCAGCCGATGTCACGGAACAGCTCGAGCGTGAGGTCCTCCGGCGCCGAGACTTCGTGCGTCAGGTCCGGATTGATCGCCGGCTCCATCAGGAGATTGCGGGTCGCTACGGAGTCGTAGTGCGAGACCGACGATCCACCGACGAGCGGATTTGGCGCATACAGCCGGGCCCTGCCCTCCGGATCCGCGCCCGCGCGGACGTTGGGATCGACCACGAGGGCGGCCGTCACGCCGATGCCGAGCTGCCCGACGATGTCGAGGCCGTCGCTCCGCGTCAGGCTGACCGCCGGAATCGTCACGAACTGGCCGTTGATCCCGTCATCCGCCATGCCCGGGGGTGCAGCGTCGGCATTTGCGGCGTTGTTGTAGATGACGACAGCACTGGCACCCGCATTCGTGGCATTGCGCGCCTTCACCGCGAACGTGCAACTGCCGCGCTCCACCAGTGCGATGTTGCCCGCGACCGCTGATGCGTTACTAAAGGCGCTGCAACCGTCGGTTGTCGCAGGGCCTGTGGCGTCCGCTGCGTCTTGGGCTGCCACCACCGGATCGGTGACGTTCGGGCTGCCGACCGGCGGGCCAAATGCCGCAGTGCCGAACTGATAGGTGCGGGCGATGGCCGCAGGTGACAGGACGTCGACCTGCGGGTTACCCAACACAAGAACGGCAGGCACAGCTGCCGTGACGGTGGCGCCGCTCCAGACGAGGTTCCCGAAATTGATCGACGAGAACGCCACCTGCGAATTCGACATCTGGGGCCAGGTCAAGCCAAAGGTCCGATCGAACAGGTACCTGGCATAGATGTCGGTGTGCCCCTGGAAGGGCGAGCCATTGGACCGGTTGTAAAACGTCTGGAAGTTCAGCCCGTGCCCGAACTCGTGCAACAAGACCGTTACGAGGTCCGGAAGCGCCCCGTGCTTGTTGTTCAGGCCCAGGTAGAAGACGAAGTTGCTGCTGAATTGGGCATTGATGTCGTTGGTGCCCGGTTCGAGGTCGACGCCGGCGCGCTTGTTGGCGAGCGCCGCGCCATACCACGTGTCGGCAAACTCTGCCCCTGGGAATTTCCCGACGCCCGCGAAATCGCGGGACGTCGAGATGGCGCCTGCGCTACCCAAGACTCCGGGCGCCAAGGGGTTGAATGCAGCCTGGATACGGATCGTGACGTTGCTGTCGAGCGTTTCTCCCCAGATTTTCGCGGCTTCCTGGAACGCTATCAACCGCTGTGCGCCGAGCGTCTTGCCCTTGTTGCCGCCCACCGGAGTCGCCGGCGTCGGGTCATTGAATCCTTCCCCCGGCCCGTCGAGATTGATGATGACGATATTTGCATCGGCCGCCGCCCTGCCATTGGCCATGACTCCGAGCATCAGGCTGAGGGCGAGCGCGCCGAGCTTCGTGGAATGGTCCCTGCTCATATTTGCACCCTCCCTTACATCGTTGCGTTGGCGACGAGCCCGAGGAACTCGGCGCCTTCTTCGAACGTAAAGACGCAGCGGGTTTCAATGCTGCCGTCCGCCTTTGGCCGCCCCAACACGACCCCTCCGAACGCCTTGTCGAGCTTCGCGGTAACGCCACCCGTGTTATGCGCGGTGGCGGTCATCGCAGTCGCCGTGGGTTGCCGGGTCATGGCTTTCAGTTCCGCGACCAGCTCTTTGATTTCTGCGGCATTCGGTTTCCGGTACTTACCGGTCGCGCTGTCCATTGCTATGGCGCGCGTTGCCGTGTACTGCACGCTTTTTTCAGCGGCATCGGCCGCTCCAACACCGAGCGAGAGCGCGAGCGCGCAACTCGCCATTCCCAAAATGGCTTGTCGCATGGTTTCCTCCACCGATTCAGACCGTTAGGATCGCCGAGCCAGACGCGAGACTGGCAATTTGCCGCGCCTCCTTCTAGACACGGAGCCACCCTACGCGCCAATCTCATCCGAATCTGTCAGACAGAGTCTTACTTCAAACAGCGGCGAACCAGTGCTTACTCCAGGAATGGCCCTTTTTGCTTTTGACTGGCGCCCGGAGATGTTCGAACTCCCGCCCCGTGGTTCGTAGCCAGATTGTGAGGCCTGGAGAGATTCTAGAATCAATCGCTTGCAGCGTTTGCCGCCGGAGACTCCAGCACGGCCCTGTCACGCTTGAGTCACAATCAATTTAACGAAGGCGCAATATTCGACATTCGCCAGTTATCAGCGTACCCCCTGCTCGCACGATGACTACAAAGCCGCGACACCGACCGCGCTGTGCTCGTGTTCGCTTCCTGCTGTGGTTACTCGCGTCGCTGCTCGCGTTGA
>Ga0070675_100002175_pt1 | contig 14519 bp, 12 predicted proteins | sample KBSM43metaG_FD_65343 | JGI IMG/M metagenome (GOLD analysis project Ga0070675, IMG submission 65343) | Miscanthus rhizosphere microbial communities from Kellogg Biological Station, Michigan, USA - KBS M4-3 metaG | ecosystem: Host-associated > Plants > Roots > Rhizosphere > Soil ...
CAGGCATCCGGCCTTCCTGTCGTCGGCGTTGCCGCAGGAGCGATGATCGATCGCGTTACGGACGATATGGGCCGGCTCGGGCCGGTCAATGATGCGGACGCGATGGCGAAGAACATCATGGCCGTCTGGGATTCCGACCGTGCGACCATAAGCGAAATCGCACAGGCGCATGCGCGGCAATATAGCTGGGACCGCAGCATGCAATCGCTGTTTGGAAGCATCTACCGGACCGCCTTCGCTCGGCGCGCCGAAAGGGTTGCTTCGTTTCCAGGTTTGGTAGGCCGGCCGCTCGTTCCAGCCGAATAACGCATTCATCTACGGTTCAGTCCGATGACTACACTTGTAGTCGGGTGGGCAAGAAGGCGACCAGGATCAGCGAAGCCGAAATGCAGCTTCTCCAGCTGCTTTGGACTGAGTCACCTTTAGGCGCTTCCGAGATCGCGGAGCGCGTTCAGTCCGAAAAGGGCTGGAGCATCACGACCGTGAAGACATTGCTCTCGCGGCTCGTGGCGAAAGGCGCCGTCACCGCACAGCCGTACGGCCGCCGCTACCTCTACCAACCTGCGATTGAGCGCGACGCAGTCGCCGCTGACCAAGCCCGCGGGCTCATCGATCGGCTGTTCGGTGGTCGCGTATCTCCACTAGTCGCGCAGCTAGCCGAGAAGAATCACCTCAGCGACGATGATCTTGCCGAACTCGAGGCAATTGTTCGGAGCCTGAAAAAATGATCGGCTGGGCGGTCGACACGACGATTGCCGTATCCGTTCTGCTCCTCGTCGTTCTTGCCATCCGCAAGCCGTTCGCCGCCGCTTTTGGTGCGCGGGCCGCCTATGCGCTGTGGCTCGCGCCGGCCCTGCGCGCCGTCACACCGCCGCTCGCGCTGCCTGACATGCCGATACCGGCACCGTCGCTAGTTGGCGGCGTGAACTACGCTGTCGTGACAGGGAGTGCCTCGACGGAAATCGTCATCTCGTTGGGAGCAATCCTTTCTTTCGTATGGATCGGCGGAGCCGTCGGCTTTCTTGCGCTGCACGTCTGGCGGCACCATCGCTTTATCAGCGGAGCGCTCCAAGCCGGGCGACCACTCGACATCGCCGACGTTACCTATGACGTAGTCGCCAGCGACCGGGTCGGTGGTCCCATGGCGACCGGCCTCGTCCATCCGTTGATCCTCGTTCCTGCTGAGTTCGAAAAACGGATGAGCGTAGAGGAGCAGCGCTTCGCTTTATGGCACGAGCAGCTGCACCACCGCCGCGGCGACATCTGGGCGAGCGCGGGCGCGCTGCTCCTTGTCGCACTCCATTGGTTCAACCCCTTCGCGCACTTTGCCTTGGGCGCCTTCCGCCGGGACATGGAAGCGGCGTGCGACGCCCAGCTTTTGGCAGAGGCGGGTGCATCTGCAGCCCCCGCTTACGCAGCGACAATATTGCGCTGTGCCGCGGCTCCCGTGCCGCGCTCGCTTTGCGCTCTTACGGCAATCGATGAACTGAAAGGGAGACTCACGATGCTCAAGCTTAATCATGGACCGGCGCGGCGCATTGCTGGGCTCGCACTCGCGGGCGTCATCGCCGCTGCGGGCATGGCCACCGCCGGTGCTGCGCAGAGTGACCAAAAAGATCAAGAAGTCTTTGAGAAGCGCATCGTGATCCGCCACGCCGGAGACAAAGGCGATCTGAAGCCCGGCGAAGTGCCCAAGGTGGACGAGCTGACCACGAATTGCCAAGGCGAGAAGTTCCTCGCCGATTCCGCTGGCGGAACCGAGAAGCGCAAGGAGAACGTCAAGTTCTTCCTCTGTGCCGACAAGGGCGAAAGCCTTCTGGCCGCGCTCGAGAAGGCAGAGGTCAATCTGCAGAAGCAGGATGATATCCCCGCAGATCGCAAGGCGGAGATCCTTGCGAAGATCCACGCGAAGATCAGCGAGCTCCGCGCAAAGGGCTGAGCCGCTTTGCCTGAAGGGCGCGTCCGTGGCAGAGGCTTGCCGTGGACGCGCCTTACGCCAAGCTGGAGGATCTTGAGCCCGGAATCGCGCGCGTTCTCGCCCATAATCCTTCCGCCTTCACTTATTACGGAACACAAACCTATCTCGTTGGTGAGAAAGAGGTCGCCGTCATCGATCCAGGGCCGGATGTTCCGGGTCATGTCGAGGCACTGATCGAAGCCATCGGAAATCGCCCGGTCGTTGCGATCATGTGCACGCACACCCATCGCGACCACAGTCCTGCATCACGTCCGCTCGCGGAACTGACCGGCGCGCCGATAATCGGCTGTGCAGCGCTGGCCCTGGAGGCTGCCGGCCCCCGAGCGGACGAGGCGTTTGATGTCGACTACGATCCCGATCGAGTGCTCAGCGACGGCGAGAGCCTTGCTGTGGACGGAAACGAACTCGTCGCTGTCGCAACGCCGGGGCACACGTCCAATCACCTCTGCTTTGCAGTGGGAGACGTGCTGCTCACCGGCGACCACGTCATGGGCTGGTCGACGACCGTCGTATTCCCTCCCGACGGCGACATGGGCGCCTATATGGCGAGCCTGGAGAAGCTTCGGCAGCGGAATGACCGCATCTATTATCCTGCGCATGGTCCTGCTGTGACCAACCCCCAGCAATATGTTCGGCATCTTGCCGGCCACCGCCTGCAACGCGAAAAGCAGATCCTGCGCCTCATCAGCGACCGGGCGCGCGAGATTCCCGACATCGTTGCCAATGCCTACCCCGGCCTGGATCCACGCCTGGTGACTGCGGCAGGAGGGTCCGTCCTCGCCCATCTTCTGGACCTAGAGCGACGCGGGCTCGTTGTGCAGAGCGAACAGCAATGGTCGAAAGCCGCCTGAACAAGCCTCTGGTCATCGCGATGGTCGCCGTCGCACTCGTTCTCGGCGTGCTGCTGGGTATGGCGAGCGGTGTGGCGGACCGCATTTTTGGCGGGCCCGATGCGAAGACGATCGCCAGCACTAGCCTTGAGTCCATGCGCGCCCAGAACAGGCTCATCGCTTTCGCGGCACGCTACACGTCGGTCGTCACGAGCGAGCAGGAACGACTCGGCGGCCTCGTGAGCAGCGAGCGCACGCTCGTCCTACCGGGAGACGTCCGGTACGAGCTCGATTTGTCGAAGCTCAACCCGGAAGATGTGACCTGGGATGGTTCGAGCAACACGCTTCGCGTTCGTCTTCCCGAGATTGAGGTTGCCGGGCCGGAAGTCGATCTCAACGCCGCTCGCGAGTATGGCCAGAGCGGAGTGCTTTCCACGCTGACCAACGCAGACCAGCAGCTCGACCAGGCCAATCGCGCGAAGGCAGTTTCGGACCTGCGGCAGCAAGCGTCAGCGGAAGTGCCCATGCGGCTTGCCCGGCAGGCTGCGAGACAGGCCGTCGAACGGAGCTTCGCAATGCCCTTGCTGGCAGCCGGCTTCAAGGATGCGAAGGTCGTTGCACGTTTCCCGACCGAAGGAACGGACGATCCTTCCTATCTCGACCTGTCGACGCCATATAATGAGGCCATTGCGGAGGCGGAGCGCAAGCGCGCGCAGGGACAGTAGATGACGGCACCAGTGCAGAGTTTGAAGGGTCTTGATCTGCTTGCGGAGATCGAGCGGCTGAAACGCGAACGCAACGCGGTGATCCTCGCGCATTACTATCAGAAACCGGAGATCCAGGACCTTGCGGACTTCGTGGGCGACAGCCTTGATCTGTCGCGCAAGGCCGCCGCGACCGATGCCGACGTGATTGCTTTCTGCGGCGTGCGCTTCATGGCCGAGACGGCAAAGATCCTGTCACCGCAAAAGACCGTGGTTCTTCCCGACATGGACGCTGGCTGCTCACTTGAGGACAGCTGTCCGCCCGATCAGTTCGCAGCGTTTCGCGCCGCACACCCGGATCACATTGCCCTGACGTACATCAATTGCTCGGCGGCTGTGAAAGCGCTGAGCGACATCATCGTCACCAGCTCGTCTGCCGCGGTGATCCTCGATCAAATCCCGAAAGATCAGAAGATCATCTTCGGCCCGGACCGGCACCTCGGCGGCTATCTCGCACGCAAGTTCGATAGGGAGATGCTGCTTTGGCCAGGCATTTGCATCGTCCATCAGGCCTTTAGCGAGACGGAGCTTCTTAAGCTCAAGGCAGAGTACCCAGACGCTCCGGTAGCCGCGCACCCCGAGTGCCCGCCGCACATTATCGAGCACGCCGACCTTGTCGGCTCGACCAAGGCGATCCTCGACTTCGCTTTGAGCTCGCCCGCCCAGACCATCCTCGTCGCGACCGAACCGCACATCATCCATCAGATGGAGAAAGCGGCGCCCGAGAAGACCTTTATCGGCGTCCCGGGGGGCGACGGGAACTGCAACTGCAACATGTGCCCCTACATGGCGCTCAACACGCTCGAGAAGCTGTACGTCGCCCTTCGCGACCTCGAGCCACGGATCGAGCTATCACCAGAGGTCATGGATCGCGCGCGTGTTCCGCTGGAGCGCATGCTTGAGATGGCCGGGCGCACTGTGGGCCAGGGCGATGTCGGCAGGCCAATCCTGCCGATCGTCGACCATCCGGAAGAAATCGATCCCGCGATCAGCGGCGACTGATCAGGTCGACAATCGGATCCATAGTACCGCAACGAACATTCCGAGGTTCAGGTAGGCCGTCGAGGAGAATCCCGGCGCTCGGTACAGCGGATGGATGCGATAGCCGATCCAGAAGACTAACCGGCAAATGACGAAGGTGATTGCGACCGCCGCGACGTAGCTGATCCTCGCGATCGGAAGGGTGGTCGAAAGCGCCATGATTCCGACGAGGAACAGGAGGAACTGCTGCGTCGTGTTGTCGGCAACACGACCGTTCACCAGAAGCTTAGGGTCTTCCTTGTGCTTGGTCGGATCGATCGCCTCCCCCAGGAATCGTGAATTGCCGACAGCCGCAGTCATGAAGAAGAGGGGCAGCGCCGCGACGACTGACCATCGAAGCGCGTAGCCGATCCTGTCGCCGTAAGCGTCCTGGACATTGGGCGCCGGCAAATAAGTCCCGATTGCCCACACCAGCACCACCATCATGACGATGCCGGACACGGCGCCGATGGCGACGGTCCTCTGCTCTTTGGTCATTTGCCTGCCCCCGCAGCGAGGCCGGTAATCTACCATAGCTACTGTTGCTTCAGGACCGCGGGCTCGAGAGTTCGCCTTCAATCGTCGCTCCGGCCGGATGGTGCGTGTCGAGGTGGCGCTTGATCATGCGCAGGTTGCGCGTGTTTGAGCGAAAGAAGAAATCTGGCACCGCGCCGACGAACGGGATCAAGCCAAGCAGCCAGTCTACGCCGATGTTTCCCGCCATTCGCCCGATCTGCCACTTGGACATCCCAAGGTTCCGAGCTTCCCACGCCATATAACCGCCGAGCGCCGCTGCGACCGTCGGACCGACCCCGGGAACGAAGTCCAGAATCACGTCCAGGCCGACGGGACGGTTGATGCCCGGGATGACCACCATGCGTTCGAGAAGATGTTCCAGGCCCTCGATTCGCTTGCGAACAGACACGGGATCCGTGGCGACGGATGGAAGCGGGCTTCGGCGATCCATCATTCGCCACGGTTCCGGTCGAGGCGCTCGCCGAGGCCCGTGAGGCTGTGACGTGCGAAGCGATTGATCGTAAATCCTTGCACGCGGTCCGAAACGAGCGACCAGCGAATTGGAGCCGCGATAGGAATGAACAGCTGTTGATCGTCGATCAGATCAGCAGCCTGCTGAAGAAGCGCGAAGCGCTGATCGGCGACGGTGGCATTGCGAGCGCCTTCGAGCAGAGTATCGAGTTCCGCGTCGCAAATGAATGCCGCTTCGCACCGGAATTGACGGACGAACCAGGCCGCGGAACTCGACGGCGCAACGGCGTCCAGGAGTGTAAGGTCGGCTTGAGAACCGGCTGACGCGCGTTCGACTGTGATGCCCAGCGCTCCCCAGTCAGAACGCAACCTATTCAACAGGATTTGCGCGCCTGGCGTGTCTGGCAGTTCGATCCGTATGACCGGCCGGTCAATACCGCCGAACATCTGTGCCGCCTTGGATGCGAGGTCCTGGCGCCGCTCAGCTATGGGAATCGCGGTCCATTGGGGCGCGACTGGATTTGGCATGCCGTCCAGGCCGGGCTCAAGGACCGTCGCTCGCGGGAGCAGTCCGGGGACCGCAAGCGAGTCCAGCAGCGCCTGCCGATCGATCGACTGCGTAAGCAGCTGGCGAAGCTCTGGATTGGCCAGCGGTCCGTCGGTTCGCGCCGGAACAAGACCGAAGAACCCGGCCGCAGGATCGAATTGCAATGCATTACGGGGTAATTTCTGTGCCCTCGCGTACGGTAGATCGGCGTAGGTGCCGCCAAGAACGAGGTCGGTCTTCCCGGCAATGAATGCGCGAACCGCGGCAGGGGCCGGACTCGTATCGAGCAGGACCTCCTCCTTGCGGCTCTCCTCCTCGTCGAGGTCGCTGACCGTACGGATCAGGTCGAGCGCCGGGGATTTGTTCTTTCGAGCAAACTTAAACGGTCCCGAGCCCTGATCCTCGTAGACGATTGCAAGTTCAGGCTGCGCGAGCAGTGAGAGAAGGTTTGGGCGAGGCGCCTTCAGGCTGATCTCTATGACCCGGTCCGTCATTGCGACCACGTCGTCGACCGCTCCGAGCGTGTCCTTAAGCGTATTGCTGCTCTTCGCCGCGAGTTGGCGGCGAAGCAGCCGGGCAACCTGCTGGGCAGTGATCTTGCGCCCATCCGGCCATTCGCCCGCTTCGAGGCGGAAGATATAGCTCAGCCCGTCATCGGTGACGTTCCAGCGTTCGGCGAGGCCGGGCACGATCTGACCTGAGGCGTCAAAGCGAACGAGACCCTGCGCAACATTGCCAAGAAGAACGGCTTGCGGGGCCGTGAGTGGGCCTTCGGAGGGATCGACGACCTTCGGTACGTCGCTGCCGATAACCGTGACCTTGGTCTTTCCCTGCTCGGATGGCTGACAGGCGGTCGTGCACGCCAGGAAAAGCGTTAGGGCCGCTGCAAGGAGACGGCGAACGACGTGCGACCGCATGAGCGCTGTTTAATCGCAAGCCCCGGTTCAGCAAATCTCTGGATAAATCGCTGCGACTGTTTTAGTGATGTAAGTCACTTCGAGGGGTGGTTCGGGATCAGGGTGGCCGATAACGAAGGCATTTGGAGCCGAAGCGGCAACAATATCGAGGAGCTGCCGGACCCTTTCGGTCCCGGGGGCTCGCCGGAACCACTCGACCTCCCACGCGAACAACAGCCAAGGCCGAGGCGCCGACGGGTGCTGGCTCTCTATGCATTTGCGGCGGTCGTTTTCATCACGCTCATTTGGCTGATCGTCACGGCGCCTTTGTCACGTGCGCTTGAGCCGCTTGATGATCCCGCAATCCTTCTTGTCTCGGCAGAGGGCCGGCCGATTGCTCGACGCGGCGCGATCAAGGAAGCACCGGTTGAGGTCGCCAAACTCGACCCTCTCACGCCTGAAGCATTTGTCGCAATCGAGGACCGGCGTTTCTATCGACACTGGGGCATCGACGTTCGCGGTATCGGCCGGGCGATGGTGGCGAACATGCGCGCGGGCGGTGTGCGTCAAGGCGGGTCAACCATTACGCAACAGCTCGCGAAGACCAGCTTCCTCTCATCAGACCGAAGCATGAAGCGAAAGGCTCAGGAGGTGATCATCTCCTTCTGGCTTGAGGCCTGGCTGACGAAGGACGAGATTCTCTCACGCTATCTCTCAAGCGTATATTTCGGGGACGGCGTCTACGGTCTTCGGGCGGCAGCCCGCCATTATTTCAATAGGTCGCCGGAGAACCTTACGCTGGCTCAGTCCGCAATGCTGGCGGCTGTAGTTCAGGGCCCGTCGCGGCTCACGCCGACCCGCCACCTCGACCGCGCTCAGGCGCGCAGCCGGTTGGTCTTGAAGGCAATGGCGGACACGGGCGTGATCAGTCAGTCGCGCGCGCTGGATACGAGGCTCGCTCGTCCGATGATCCTATCTTCAAAGGTCCCGACGGGTACCTATTTTGCAGACTGGGTCGCACCGTCCGCGCGCGATGCGTTCGAATCCGACTTCGGCGAAGTCAGAGTCCCGACGACGCTTGATGCGGACTTGCAGAGACTTGCCGTGCGCACGATTGCCCGATCCCAGATCGGTGATGCGCAGGCCGCGCTGGTCGCGATGAGGCCGGATGGCCGGGTCGTCGCGATGGTCGGCGGGCGAAGCTATCAGGCGAGCCCGTTCAATCGCGCCACCCAAGCGCGGCGCCAGCCGGGCTCTGCATTCAAGCTTTTCGTCTATCTGGCGGCGCTGCGAGCGGGCTGGACTCCGGACAGCATCGTGGAGGACCGCCCGATCACCATCGGTGGCTGGACGCCGGCCAACAGCGATCGGGTTTACCGCGGTCCGATCACGGTTCGCGAGGCGTTCGCCCGGTCGAGCAATGCAGCTACCGTGCGCCTGTCCGAAAGTGTGGGCCGCGGGAATGTCCTTCGAGCCGCTCGAGAGCTTGGAATCACGAGCGATCTCCCGAACACGCCCAGCGTTGCGCTGGGAACGGCAGGCGTCAGCCTGCTCGAGCTGACCGCCGCTTATGCAGCGGTCGCCAGCGGCCGCTATCCCATCCGGGCCCGCGGACTTCCCGACCAACACGATCCTGGTCGCTTCGCCGGACTATTGCAGGGCGGCGGCAGGTTCGACCCGCGCCGCGACTGGTCTCCGATGCTCGACCTTCTCTATGCGGCCGCCAATGAAGGAACCGGGCGACGCGCTGCTCTGGCAGTGCCGACGTTCGGCAAGACCGGTACGAGCCAGGACAATCGTGACGCCTTGTTCGTGGGTTTCGCAGGAAATCTCGTCGTCGGTATTTGGGTTGGTCGCGATGACGACAAGCCGCTCGGGTCGAAGATCAGCGGGGGTACAGCGCCAGCGCAAATCTGGCATAGCTTCATGGTCCCCGCGATTGCCCTGGACGGCCGCGCGGGCCCACCTCTTCCAGTTCAGTACCGTGCGCCGCAGAAGAAAAAGGCCCGCCAGAGCCCCTTGCCCGAAGAATGGAGCGAGGGTGCGGAGCCGCTGCGTCTCGTGATCAAGCAGATCGAAAAGTTGTTCAATTGATTCCGGTTAACGCGCGATAACCGGGGTGCTTAAAAGTTTTTCAACCCCCGTCTCCTAATCACCTCTTGTCCTGCACGTGGAAATTGCAGGCGGGGTGGTCTGACCCCGAGTGGACTTAAGGAGACCGGACATGTTGAAGTTTCTGAAGCTGATCAAGAACGAGAAGGGCGCGACCGCCATCGAATATGGCCTGATTGCCGCTCTGATTGCCGTTGCAGCCATTGGCGCGCTTTCGAGCGTTGGTTCGAAGTTGAACCAGACGTTCACGAATGTGAGCAGCGCTCTCGGCTAAGTTGGAGCACGTCTCCAGACGGAGCGGCGGCGCCGAATGGCGCCGCCGTTTTCGTTTGTGCAGAAATTTATAGGTTAACGCAGCGTAACCTGCAGTCTTAGCAAATCCGCAACCAGTTTGGGTTCAATTAGCCCCGGCGCGGTTCCTCACGAATCGTGCGGGACAGCGTTCCCGAATGCGTGTGGCTAAGGGAGATTACCATGTTGAAGTTTCTGAAGCTCATCAAGAACGAGAAGGGCGCGACCGCCATCGAGTACGGCCTCATTGCCGCTCTGATCGCCGTTGCTGCCATCGGTGCTCTGACGAGCGTCGGTTCGAAGCTGAACCAGACGTTCACGAACGTGAGCAGCGCTCTCGGCTGATCTGGAGCAAGTCTCCAAACGGAGCGGCGGCGCCGGAAGGCGCCGCCGTTTTCGTTTGTAATTTAGCCTAGCCTACCATCGGTCTCGCATACTGCGATCGGAGTCCCAGTCGCGGATCCGCCCACTCTCCATCGACCGATTTCGCTCGAAACGAGGTTCCTCGCGCGCCGGACTACGATCCGACCAGCGCTCATTGCGATCCCAACTGCCGATCCGCTCCAGATTCTCGCGAATCAGGTCGACCCGATAACCACCGAGGCGCGTATCGAAGCTCAATTGATCCCAATCGAGCGGATAGTAACGATCATCGAGACCGAGAAAGCCCGTTCCGGACTTCAGCACCGCATAGACGACCTTGCCGCGGAACTTGTCGACCATGAAGTTGCGGACCGAGCCCAGACGGTCACCATTTCGGTCATAAACTGGAGTGCCTTCCACTTTGTTCGAGGCGATCAGACGCTCGGTCTCATCGCGTGGGATATCGGCGCGGTCGTCGTCCGGTCCGAAGCCACGACGGCGAGACCGTGACATGCGGCCGCCTGATCTTTCGTCGTCAAGGAGATCCCTCCAGCCGCTTTTCCCGGGTCGGCCCTCATCGAAAAACGCCCCGCGGTCTCGATTTTGGAAATCTCGGTATCCTGGCTCGCGGTCGTAACCCATATCGCCGCGCTCGCTGCTGATCAGGTCGTCCTCGCGCCAATCTTGACGAGGCATAACTCATCTCCTTGTCTGTCATTCAAGCGGGGCGCGGCTGCCGGCAGCGACTTTGCCGGCGCGCTGAAGGCGGCCGCACTCGAGGTATCAATGGCTTACAAAGACAGCCGTTCCGCCACTGGTCGCGGCGGCAATTCCAATGGTCGAGACCCTAGCGCCCCGCCGTTGCTGCCAGGGACACCGGATAGAGCGAATCGCCGCCAAGGGCGCGATAAAGTTCCACTTGGTTCAGCGCCGCAGTCAGGCGACCCAGGGCGAAAGCACGCTGAGCGGTATAATAGTTTCGCTGCGCATCGAGTGCATCGAGGAAAGGATCGATGCCTTCGCGATAGCGGGCTTCGCTCAGGACGAAGGCGTCGGCTGCCGATTCTTTCTGCATCTGCCGCGCGGCGACCAGCTGGTTGACCGTACCCTGTCGAGCCAGAGCATCGGAGACTTCGCGGAAAGCCGTTTGAATGGTCTTTTGGTAGGTCGCAACAGCCGCTGCGCGTTGGGCCTCTGTGAGGCGGACGTTCGCTCTACCAGCCCCGGCGTTGAAGATCGGATAGGTTACATCGCCGCCACCACTCACCCCGATCGCACTGAACAAGGCTCCGAGCGAGGTGCCGGCCAGGCCGAGCAGCGCGTTGAGCGAAATGCGGGGGAACAAAGCGGCGCGGGCGGCGCCAATGTCGGCATTTGCGGCACGCAGATCATATTCGGCCTGCACGACGTCAGGACGACGAAGCAGGACGTACGAATCCGTTCCGGCAGGAACCGCCGCTACCGTTCCCGCCGCCTCCTCGATCGATTTTGGGAGAAGGCTCGCATCGATCGGCGCTCCGACGAGCAGCTGAAGCAGGTTCGCATCTTGCGCCAGAGCCGTGCGCTGGTCGGCCAAGTCGGCGCGCGCGGCGGCGAGGATCTGTTCAGCTTGTCGAAGGTCGGTTCGAGGAGCGATCCCGCCTTCCAGGCGAAGGCGCGTCAATCTGACCACCTTCTCACCGAGCGTCTCGGTGTCTTGCGCAATGCGAAGCAGGCTGGCGTCCGACCCATAGGTCAGCCAGGCCGTCGCGATATCTGAAACGAGCGTCAGCCGGGTCGCGCGCGCGCCTGCTTCGGTACCGAGATAGTGGTTCAAAGCCGCGCGGCTTTGCGACCGAATGCGGCCGAAAAGGTCTATCTCGAAGCTCGGGACTTGGAGGCCCGCTGCATAGGTCGCGTCAAGATTGGATCCGCTGTCCCGCGTGGTGACATTCACGCTGCCTGCAGCATTCACTTCGGGAAACTGCTCGGCCCGCTGGATATGATACTGCTCACGCGCCGCCGCGATATTGGCTGCCGCGATCATCAGGTCACGATTGTTGACCAGCGCTTGGGCGATCAGGGTCTGCAGGCGCGGATCCTGAAAGACCTGTTGGTAGGTAAGGGCCGGAAGTGCGGCCTCCGACTGCCGGAGGTACGGGTCCCCTGCTGGCCAGCTTGCCGGTACGGCTGGATCAGGTTGGACATAGGACGGCTCAAGTGTCGTGCAGCCGGTCGCCAGCAAAGCGACAATGCCAATCAGCTTTCTCACGCCGACGCCTCACGCCGCTTCCGCAGTCGCTCGCGCACTGCGATGAGCCCGTCACGAACGCCGCGGCGGACCAGAACGAAGAAGAGCGGGATGTAGAAGATTGCCAGAATGGTCGCGGTCAGCATTCCACCGATCACAGAGGTTCCTATCGCGATGCGGCTGTTCGCACCTGCGCCGGTCGAGAGTGCCAACGGCAGCACACCGAAAATGAAGGAGAAGCTGGTCATCAGGATCGGGCGCAAACGGATTCGCGCGGCTTCCAGCGCGGCTTCGATGATCCGCATGCCTTTCTTCTCTGCCTGCTCGGCGAATTCGATCATCAGGATCGCATTCTTCGACGCGAGGCCCATGGTCGTCAGGAGGCCGATCTGCAGGAAGACATCATTCTCGAGCCCGCGAAGCGTGACTGCGAAAATCGCGCCGACGAGTCCGAGCGGAATGACCAGCAGGACGGCGACAGGTATCGACCAGCTCTCGTACAGCGCAGCAAGACACAGAAAGACTACGAGCAGCGATACAGAGTAGAGCAGAGGCGCCTGACCTGACGAAAGCCGCTCCTGATACGACTGTCCGGCCCAGGCCACGCTCGTTCCAGGGATTTGCGAGGCGAGCTGCTCCATTACATCCATGGCTTCGCCGGAGCTGACGCCCGGCGCCGGCTGGCCCTGGAATTCGAATGCCGGAACGCCCTGGAAGCGCGAAAGGCTGCTTGGTGCCGTGGCCCACCCAGCATTTGCGAAGGAGGAGAAGGGTGCCATCTCGCCGGTAGACGAGCGCACGTACCATTGGCCGAGGCTCGACGGGTCGGCGCGATACGGCGCGTCGCCTTGCACGTAGACGCGCTTCACGCGGCCCTTGTCGATGAAGTCGTTGACGTAGCGTCCGCCCCAGGCGGTCGACAGCGTGTTGTTGATGTCGTTCTGGTTGAGGCCGAACGCTGTCAGCTTCTGCTGGTTCACATCGATCTTGTAAGTCGCGACGTCGGGCAGGTCGCTTAGGCGGACCGACGTCAGCTTCGGATTTGCATTGGCTTGCTGCAACAACTGGTCGCGCAACGCGATGAACTGCTCGCGGGTCATGCCGCTGCGGTTCTGGAGCTCCATTGTGAAGCCGCTCGACTGACCAAGGCCGCGGATCGCGCCGGGCACGAGTGCGAACACCTGCGCGTCACGGAAGCCTCGGAAAGCGCCCGATGCGCGCTGGACGATCGCGTCCGCGGTATTTTCCTTTCCCGGGCGCTGCGACCAGTCGGTGAAATTGATGAATCCCTGGCCGGTATTCTGACCCACAGCACCGCCACCGCCGCCCCCACCCGCCACGGTGAAGAGCGTCTGCACATTCTTCGCTTCGTTCTGGGCGAAATATTTCTCGATCTGGTCGCGGACTTCGATTGTTCTTGTCTGTGTCGCTCCTGGCGGAAGACGGAACTGGATGCTCGCGGCGCCTTGGTCCTCGGTCGGAAGGAAACCCGTGGGCAGGCGATAGAACATGAGGATCAGCGCGAGGACGACCAGGGCATAAATGCCCAGGAACAGCCACTTACGGTCGACGACCTTGACGACGGCGCTGCGATAGCCGGTCGTCAGGCGCTCGAACCTGCTGTTGAACGTGTCCCGGCCCGAACGGACGATTCGGCCAAGAGCCGGAATGCGCTTGTCGAGCCAGTGCAAACCATCGTCGCCTTCGCCCTTCCGGCGGAGGAGTGTGGACGTCAGCGCCGGGCTGAAGATTAGTGCGACAAGCACCGACAGGGTCATGGCCGCGATGATCGTGATCGAGAACTGTTGATAGATGACGCCGGTCGAGCCGCCAAAGAAGGCCATGGGCAGGAAGACCGCGGAAAGGACCATCGCGATCGCGACCAGAGCGACCTGAATCTCGCGCATGGATTCGATTGTCGCTTCGCGCGGCGTCATCCCGGGATTTTCCTCGAGGAGGCGCTCGACATTCTCGACGACCACGATCGCATCGTCGACGAGCAAGCCGACTGCGAGGGTAAGGCCGAAGAGGGTCAGTGTGTTGATCGTGAAGCCGGTGACGTAGAAGACCGCAAACGTCCCGAGCAGAACGACCGGGATGGCAATCGCGGGGACCAGCAGGGCACGCCAGTTCTGCAAAAAGACGAAGATCACCAAAATGACGAGCACGATCGCCTCGATCAGCGTCTTCACGACCTCATCGACCGACAGCTTGATGAAATTGGTGGTGTCGTTGGCGTAGGCGAACTCGATCCCTTCCGGAAAATTCTCGGAAAGCTGCTCGACGCGCTGCTTGACCAGCTCGGCGGTCTTGAGAGCGTCCGCTCCAGGAGCGAGCGAAACGGCGATGCCGGCGCCGGGGTGACCGTTCACTCGGACTATCGCCGAATAATTCTCGGCGCCGAGCTCAACGCGTGCCACGTCGCCAAGGCGAACGCTTCCACCGCTTGGGTCGGTCTTCAGCACGATCGCCTGGAACTGCTCCGGAGTCTGCAGCTTCGA
>Ga0070675_100002179_pt1 | contig 14508 bp, 16 predicted proteins | sample KBSM43metaG_FD_65343 | JGI IMG/M metagenome (GOLD analysis project Ga0070675, IMG submission 65343) | Miscanthus rhizosphere microbial communities from Kellogg Biological Station, Michigan, USA - KBS M4-3 metaG | ecosystem: Host-associated > Plants > Roots > Rhizosphere > Soil ...
CAGGAACAAGAGATGCATGCTCTATTCGTCGACGATGGCGGGAGTCGGGTTCGGTTATGGGCTCGTGCTGTTGTTGCGTGTGTCATCTGGTCCGATGCCGGCGTCGCGGGCCAGCAATGCGGCCTGGACCCGGTCGGTGACCGCGAGTTTGGTGAATGCGGCGGAAAGCTGGTTGCGTACGGTCTTCTCGCTCAGGCCGAGCAGGCGGGCGATGCGCGCGTTGCTCTCGCCTGACGCGAGGTGGCCGATGATCGACAGCTCGCGGGCGGTCAGCAGGTCGAACGGGGCCCGGGGGCGGCGTACCGTCCGGTGCGTGGCGGCGAGGATCGCGGCGCCGATGGTGGGCCCGAGCACGGTGCCGCCGTTGGCCACGGTGCGCAGGGCGTCCACGAGCAGGTCGGGATCGGTGTCCTTGAGCAGGTAGCCACGGGCGCCGGCCAACAGCGCCCGCGTGACGACGTGGGTGTCGTCGGCCATGGTCAGCATCAGCACCGCCGTGTGTGGGCGGGAGGCGACGATGCGCCTGGTCACCTCGACGCCATCGCCGTCGGGGAGCAGCACGTCCATCGCCACGACGTCGATCCGCCGGCAGGTCGCCTCGCGGTGCGCGGCGGCGGCGGTTGCCGCCTCGACGACCTCGGCCACCCAGTCCTCGCCCGACAGCAGCGTGGTGAGACCACGCCGCACGATGGGATGATCGTCGACGACGAGGATCCGGCGCCGCCCGTTCATCGGTGTACCGCGGCGAGTGGCACGGGCAAGGTCACGTGGACGACGACGCCCGGCGCCGCGTCTCCGATGCGGCACTCGCCGCCGAGTTCTGCGGCCCGTTCGCGCATCGAGTCAAGGCCGACCCCGCTGACGCCGCCGGTCATGCCGATGCCGTCGTCGGCGATGTCAGCGGTGAGGGCACGGTCACGTCGGATGGTGACCCGGCAGGTCCCGGCCCGCGCGTGGCGTGCCGCGTTGGCCAGCGCCTCGCTGACGATCCGGAACATTGCCACCTCCACCGCGGCCGGCAGATCGTCGAGGTTGTTGTCGATGTCGAACTCGACCCGCATCGGTGAGCCGTCGAAGCGGTCGCACACGGTCCGCAGCGCGCCCGCCAGACCCTGATCCAGCACCGGCGGGCGTAGCTCGTCGACGAGCTGGCGCATCTGGATGGTGCAGTCGCGCAAGTCGACGCCGAGGGTGTCGAGCGTGGCCGCTGCCGTGGGTGCCCCGGTGAGCCGCTTGCGGGCCGCGCGCAGCTGTATCGCCATGCCGGTGAGGGCGGGACCCAGCCCGTCGTGCAGGTCGCGACGTAACCGGCGACGCTCCTCCTCGCGGGCCATGACCAGCCGCTCGCGGGACTGCTGGAGGTCGCGTACCAGCCTCGTCGCCTCGACCGCGACCGCGGCCTGACATGCCAGGTCGGCGAGCAGGCGGCGCTCCCGCCCGGTGAACCTGTCGTCGGGACCGCGGACCGCGACGACCAGCCATCCCACCGTGTCACCGCGCAGCGGCATCGGGAACGTCTCCGCGTCGGCCGGGGTGCCGTGTTCGGCGACCCGCCGCGGCCTGCCCGCGGCTGCGTCGGGCAGGTCGACGGCCACGTAGGGCACCCGCAGCGACTGCGCGATCACGCCGGCGAGCTGAGGAAGCAGCGCGTCCGGCGCAACCACCTGAGCGAAGGCCCCGCCGAGACGGGACAGCACCTCGTACGGGTCGTCACGGTCGCCGTAGAGGAGGCGGTTGACGCCATGTTGAACGGCCCGACGCAGCGGTTCGAACCCGAGCGCCACCGCGAGTGCGGCCGCCACCGGGACGGCCATGTCCGCGCCCGGGCGCATCGCGGTGTCCAGCGCCAGGACGAGCAGCGTGTACCCGGACACGACGAGCACAGTCATCACCAGCCAGACGGTGGCGCGCCCGACCGCCTGGTCGACTCCGTACAGCCGGTGCCGCAACACCGCCACCGCCATCGCGGCGGGAACCGACCCGCCGATCAGCGGCCAACCACCCGGCAGGCCGGCGATGTCGATGCCCAGCCCGAGCAGGATCAGTAGGCCGGCCGGCACGAGGCAGGCGAGCTGGCGGCGCACGTCGCCGTTGGCCTGCCGCCACCGCCGCCACAACGAGAACACGGTGGCGACCCACCCGAGCGCGGCGGCCAGTCCAGCCACGGCGGCGAGCCGGATCAGCAGCCGCGCCCGCGGGGTGAGGTCCACGACATCGGTGAGCAGATCGCGCGGGTGGTCCAGCGCCGCGACCGCGAGCGCCACCGCCGCCAGCGCGGTGGCCGCTGCGACCGTGACGGCGACCGGACGCCAGCGCGGCGTGGGGAGCCGGCCGTCGGGGAATACCAGCAGCGCGAGAAACGCCAGACCGAGCGGCGGCCACCACGTCCACTGCGCGAGCCATGCCAGCGGGGCGACCGTCAGCCAGCTCGCCGCCACCGTGGCCAGCCCGGCAGTCGCGCCGGCGGCGAACATGAGCCGCCCCACCGGGTGCCCGGGCCGCCCGGCCAGGACGAGGGCGCCCATCGCCGCGTAGCCCACAGCCAGCGGGGCCGTCAGCGCCGCCGTGTCCACGGCGTTGCTGCCGGCGCCGGCGAGCTGGCCGGCCAACGCCGCCCCGCACACCGCCGCACCGGCGGCCAGCAGCCCGAGCCGGGCGGGCCGCAACGCCCCGTCCATCTACCCGAAGATCCCGTGCACCAGCCAGTTGTGCAGAGCGCTGCCGTGGTCTGGCTCGAAGTCGTGACCGAACACGACACGCCCCTTCTGGAATGACGTCGGCAGGTCCAAGCCGTCGAGGTCGGCCAGCAGGCCCAGGCCGACGTGCACGTCCAGGCCGTGTGCAACCAGGTCGTCGGCGTTGTCGATGAGGTAGGCGCGCACCTCGTCGACGACCGACCGGAACCGGGCCAGCACCAGATCGGAATCGGCCGCGTCGTCGGTGCGCCGCAGTGAGACGAACTGCCAGCCGGCGTCGAAGACCGGTGCGAGGCGGTACCCGTCGGCGTCGAAGAACTCCATCGACCGGTCGCCGTCGCCCGCTCCGACGGCCCGATCGGACAGCATGGCTTTCGGGCTGGGGTACAGGTGCGCGCGGCTACCGGCGGCGCCGTGCGCGACGGCAAGCAGACCGGTATGCGGATTGTCGGTCATCGGGTTCCCCTCAGGAGTCACTGTCCGTGCATTCTGCTGCGCGGCCACCGCCACGCGTCATCCACGGACCTGAATCAGACACTGGTGCCGCCGGATCCCGGCCCGCGGGCGGGCCGCCCGCCACAGCGGGACATCTGTCCCTGTCCACGCCCACCACTCCACCGCCACGCTGATGGCCGCACACACGAGGAGGTGAAAGACGGTGATGATCAAACGTACGCACTCTCGCCGACGTGCCGATCGACGACGAGGCGGCGGACGGAGCAACCGGCACCTGGACCGCAGCGACTGTCCGCGTGCCGGGCCACCCGGCAACGACAGTCACGCCGCACTGCTACCGAGCCTTCGTGCGGGCCGAACCGCACAGGCCGCCCCCTATCCAGACAGCAGCCAAGAAAGGGAATTCGCATGAGCACTGGCACGATCGCCCCATGGGGCGTTGTTGCGCGCGGGCTGCGCCGGCTCGCGCTCCCGGCCCAGGCCGGCGCCGCCGCACTCGCGCCTCGGAAGACCATCCGCTCATGGATCGGGCGCACCGCCGCGGTCGCTGTCATGGCCGCGACCGCGGCGGTCGGACATGCGGCCGTGGTAAATGCGGCCGAGAGGGCCCCTGACTCGGTTCCGTCACCCGGCGCGGTCAGCGTCTACTACGAACTCCGGAACAACCACACCGACAAGTGTGCGGACGTGGAGAACGCGTCGCGCGGCTGGAACTCGGTCGTCCACCAGTGGACCTGCCACAGACAGCCGCATCAGCTGTGGTCCATCGACCCGATCAGTACCAGCGGCAACATCCAGCTGCGCAACAAGAACAGCCAATTGTGTCTGGCTGCGGGCTTCCCCTACTACGAAGGCGAAGTCGTCCGCCAGCTGGACTGCACCCTCGACGATGGCAGCGGGCTGGGCAACGTCTGGACGCCGGTGTGGGACGGCGGCTCCTACAAACTGGTCCACTACTATTCCGCGCTGGCGGGCTGGAATCCGCCCCTCTGCCTGGACCTCGATCGAGGGTCAAGGTCGGACGGTGCCAAGATTCAGCTGCTGCGATGCGCCTCGGACAGCAACGCCCAGAACTGGTACTTCGCGTGAAGCACGGTTCCGTTGCAGCTGGACGGCTCCTCTGAGAAGTGCACTTCCCCGCACTAAGCGGCGAGGAAGTGCACTTCAGGGCTCACTGTCAAGAGCGAAAGCCTCGATCACCCAGACCCCCGGCCCGCGAGCGACGGCCAGCGAATCTCAAGACCGAGACTGCCGCCCACGCATTGCCCGACCGGACCGCACCGCGTCGCGCCGGCTCAGGCTACGCCGAGCGAGTACTGCCGGCGCTGGTACCTCAGCTGCGCGAGGAACGCGGCCACCCCGACGACCACGCCGATCGTCACAGCTGGTGGTAGCTGGAGCACGTCGACGGCCCGCAGCAGCAGGCTGACGATCGTACCCAGCACAACGGCGTTCATCGCTGCGACCATGGCGGCGGCGGTGTAGAGCATCTGCATGGGTCCCGGTCGGATGCCCGTGGTGGTGAGGGCGGCGGCGGCTTCGTCGTCAGCGTCGACGCCACTGGGTTTCGCATCCGCGAACCAGGAACCATCGGGCGCGAGCTGTCGGTACCAGGCCCGGATGTGCTGGATGCGGATGAGGTAGCGGACGTTCTCCACGCTGGTGGCCACCATTCGGACGAACGTGAACAGGCCAAGCATCAGCAGGGCGGGCAGGACGACGGCGACGAAGGTGGGAAATCTGCGTTGGTCACCGGCGACGAACCCGAGCGCTATCAGCCCGCTGGAGAGCGTGCCGAGGTAGATCGCAGCGCGCCCGTTGGCCTCCGAGATCGTGGCGCCGCGGGCCGTCTGCAGGACGAAATGCTCCGTCGTCAATACCGTGAGCAGTTGGGGATCTACCCGATCGCGTTGAGGCGCTGTTCCATCGTCTCCTGCCATGTGATCTTCGTACCGTGTGCAGCACAGAATCGGCAATGACAAATCTCGCGCTGCCTGAGGGGCACGGCCGCGCTCGCCAGAACCAGGACCCACCGTTCGGGCATCACGCTCCTATGTGGACAGCGGCGTTCTGGTGGCTGTCAGGTGTTTTTCACCTTGACGGCGCCGACCTCGGTCTTGATCTGGATCCGGTGTGCCGACGCCGCGTCGCGCTGTACCGACACATCGGAAGCTCCGACACCGGTGGCGACGTCGACCGCATACGCGGTACCGCTGGGCAGCCGCACGTCGACGGCGCCGAGTTGGGTGGAAACCTTGACCGACGTCGGCGGCTCAACGAACTCCAGCGACGTCGCGCCCGCCTGCGTCGTAACCGTCACCTCGTCACCGGCCAGGCGGTTGGCCTCCACCACACCAGCGTCGGTGGTCACCGTGACGTTGCCGGTCAGACCGTTCACCTTCACGGCGCCGGCCTTGGTCGTCACGGTCACCGTCGTCGCGGAGGGCACCCGGACCCGGAACTCGACGTCGCAGCGCCCTTCATCGTTCTGGCAGCCGGTGTCGCTGAGCCGCAGCGTCGCCCCGTCCAGCCGGTGCGAGGTGCCCGGCCGGTCGTCGGCGTAGCGGTAGATCTCCGTGACGGTGACCGGCCCCTCGCCGCCCTCGACCGTGACCACGGCTGCCTTGCCGTCGACGGTCAGGGCCGTCACCTGCTCGCTGATCTCGTACGACTGCTCGTCGGTCGTCGTCCGGCCCGCCGAGCAGGCCGCCATCGCACCGAGCGCCACGGCCATCACGGCTGAGACGGCTACTTTACGCATGATCATGGGTGCACCTCTTCCAGGTGGGTGTTGGGCCCGTCGGGCGTGATGCGACCTGTGCTGGCGGCGTCCGACACGATCAGCTCACCGCATCAGGTTGCCGGGCAGAAGGGGGCTGACCTGCCGACCGAGGGGCCGGGTTTCTGGTGTATCCGGACTGGTGGTCCTATGTGGACAGCGGCCGAGAGGTTACCGGTCACACCCCGGGCCGGCTCGCGCGGCGGGTTCGGGCAACCTGCGGGTTGTGTCGGCCGGGATACTGGGCGGGTGTCGCATGAGGTTTTCCGTCACCGGCTGCAGCCCTTCCCGAACGGCGTGTTCCCGGCCGATCTCGGAGCTGTCGTCCAACGTACGGTGCTGAACGGGAGTCAGCCGGCCCGGGTCGTGATCCATGACGGCGACGGCTACTGGCTTGTCGGGGACGGGATCAGCGATCCGAACGAGCCGGGCGCCTGTGTCGTGGCCTGCATTGCCCACGTCGCTGATGCCGACCCGGCCGTGGCGACGCTCGCGACCCTGCCGGCCGGTCAGATAGCCGAACGCGATGATCCCGGCGCCCCATGGCGTATCGCCAAGCACGAGTATTCGGACGAATAGTAAGAACTCCTAACTCTTTGTGGTCTGGACGCGGCGCCTGCAGATGAGGGCGCAGCCGAGTTCGAGGAAGGCTTTGCGGGTGTCGTCGCGGATCTCCCAGCGGATGCGCAGGCGGCGGAACCAGTGCAGCAGGGCGAAGCCCTGCTCCACCCGCAGCGCACCCCGCCCCGGCGCCGCTCCGTACGGATACGGACCGTTCCAACCGCCGTAGCGTGGGCGGCCAGCGCACTCCAGTCCATGGCCGGAGCGTACGGGGACCACGGACGGTCGCCGCCGGCCCCGCGCGCGGCGCAGCGCCGCGACCGGTGCCGGCGTCGCCGGTGGCGGCCGTGCCGACCGGAGAAACCTCTCAAATGCCCAGGACAGCGATCGTCCACTATGGATGGACTGGCACGACGGTGAGCTCGTCGAGAAGCCCTGCACCCCGATAGCGGCCTATGATGTGACGGTCCTGAAGGTGGCTGACCGAACCGTCCATCGGATGGTGCGAGGTGACGCTATGGCCGTTGAGGATATCGGCGTCGTCGGGCGCTACCGGCTTGGTCGCTCGGTCGGCGCCGGCGGAATGGGTCGGGTGTGGCTGGCGCGCGACGAGATCCTGGGCCGCGACGTTGCGATCAAGGAAATCGCCCTGCCGTTCGGATTGTCCGACAACGACCGGCAGGAACTGCGCCAGCGGACCCTGCGCGAGGCCCGCGCCGCGGCCAGGCTGAACCACCCGAATGTCATCAAAATCTACGACGTGGTCAACGGCGAGGTGCGGCCGTGGATCGTCATGGAGTACGTGCGGTCCCGGTCGCTGCTGGAAATCATCGAGGCGAGCGGGCCGTTGCCGGTCCAGGACGCGGCCCGCGTCGGGATCGCGGTCCTCTCGGCGCTGACCGCGGCCAACCGGGTCGGCGTGCTGCATCGCGACATCAAGCCGAGCAACGTGCTGATCGGTGACGACGGGCGGGTGGTGCTGACCGACTTCGGGTCGGCGATATACGAGGGGACGGAGGGCGCGGCGATCACCCGTACCGGCGTGATCCTCGGATCGCCGCAGTACATCGCGCCGGAGCGGGCGCGCAGCGGCGTCTGCACGGTCGAATCGGACCTCTGGTCGCTCGGCGCCACCCTGTACGCCGCGGTGGAGGGGCGGGCGCCCTACCACCGGCCGACGCCGATGGCCACTCTGATCGCGTTGGCGACCGAACGGCCGGATCCGCCCACGCGGGCCGGCGCGTTGAAACCCGTATTGACCGGATTGTTGCGGAAGAACCCCAACGCCCGGATGAGCGCCCTCGAGGTCGAGAGGCGGCTCCGGAAGATCACCGGCCAGACGACCGCCGTGACGCTGCCGCGGATCCCCGCGCCGCGCCCGTCACCGGAATCTCCGGCGGCCGCGCCCCTCGAACCGGGCACCGCACGTGGAACGGAGCCGGTGCAGACCGGTCCGACGGCGTCGGCAGGCGGCTCGGGCGGCTGGTCGGGCGGCGGGTCGGGCGGCGGGTCGGGCGGTGGCGGCGGGTCCGGCGTGACGTCCGGCCAGGCGGGCGAGGCGGGCGCGGCCGGCGCGGCCGGCGGCCGCCGGCGGCCGTGGTGGCAGTGGGCGGCGGCCGGCGGGCTCGCGATCCTGCTGATCGCCGTGGGTGCCGTCCTGGTCCGCAACGACGGGCTGCCGGGCAGGTCCGCCGACCCACCGCCCGCTTGGGTTTCGTCGGGTCCCGCGGTTTCCCCCGCGTCGGCCGGATCCGAGACCCCGCCGGCGGGGTTCGTGTGGTGGCACGATCCGAGCGGCTACCAGGTGGCCGTTCCGGCGGGGTGGGACCTGGCGCGGGAGGACGCGACGACGATGCTGTTCAGCGATCCCGCCGCACCGCTGACGCTGCGGGTGCGGGTCCTGAGCGGTTCGAGCCAGGACCCGGAGGCGCTCACCGGCACTGAGGGCGGGCCGCCGCTGCCCGGCTACCAGCGGATCCGGATCGAGCAACTGGCGCAGAACCTCGGTACCGAGTGGGAGTACGCCTTCGACGGCCCGACCGGGCGCATCCACGCCATCGAGCGCGTCTTCGTGGTGGACGGCCGGGGCTACTCGATCCAGTGGCGCACCCCGGACGCGCAGTGGCAGGCCAACCGCGACCGGTTCGCCGTGATCGTCGGCAGCTTCCGGTCAGCCGCCCCGCGCTGATCAGCCCGGCGGAGATGCTGATCAGCCCGGCGGAGGTCAGGCCGGGTCCGCGAAGACGATCACGTTGTCGCGGTAGCTGCCCGCTGTCCGGTCGAACGTGCCGCCGCACGTCACCAGGCGAAGGGTGGGTTGCAGCGTCGGCAGATACACCAGATCCGTCGGGAACTCGGTCTTCGCGACCCGGGTCACCCCGGTCACCCGGAATGCGCGGCTGCTGCCGTCGGCCCCGTCCACCCAGATTTCGGCGCCGGGGGACAATCGGGACACGTTGAAGAACACGGCGGGCCCCTTGGTGGAGTCGACGTGCCCCAGAATCACCGACGGACCCGGTTGGCCCGGCCGCGGGCCTTCCGAGAACCAGCCCGCGACGTCTGGATTGTCCGGCACCGCGATGGTCCCGTCGGGGTTGCGGCCGAGGGGCTGCAGGGCGGAGTCGACGCCGGCCGCCGGCACCCGCACCCGGACCGGGACCGGGACGGAGGCGTAGTCGCGCGCCGACCGGTAGGAGGCAACCTCCGGCGACGCCAAGGCACCCGGCGGTGCCGGCGGCCCGGCGCGGTGCCCGGACCCGGCGGGCGCCGCCGAGCCGCTGAGCGCGGAGACGAGCAGCGTCACAAGAACGGCGACCAGCGTCGCGCGGGCGCCAACTCCCATCAGCCCTGCACCATGCCGGCCGCGCCGCCGAGGCCCGTGTGCGGTCCGCCGACGGGCAATCGGGACGCGACCGTGGCGCCGAACGCCTGGGCGAGCTGACCGGCGAGGTCGGCCATGTGCTGGTACGTGGCGTACGTGCCGTCGTTGGCCTGCTCGTACTGCTTCGCCCACAACGCGTCGACCTGGGCGAGCAAGTTCTGGTCGTGCATGAGTAGCGCCTTCGCCAGCGTCTGGGACGGCAGCCGCCCGCCGGTGGCCCCGTCGAGGAAGGCGGCGAACTGGCTTTCGAACCCGCCCAGCCGCTTCACCGCGGCATCGCGGCGGTTGCCGTCGCCCGTCACGAGGCCGGTGGTGTAGGAGAAGATCTGGTCGATGTGGTCGCCCCACAGCGACTGGAACCGCGTCGCGGCGGCCGTGCCGAACAGGCTGTCGACGGCGGCGGTGAGATCGTGCGTGTTGCCGTCGACGGCCTGTGCCGCCGACGTGAAGTCCGGGGTGTTGAGCACGGCGGCGCGGGCGGCCGACACGACCAGGACGACGTGCTCGCCGAGCAGCCGGCACAGTTCCGAGCGCAGCCGCCACACCGGGTCGTCGAGGGCCTTGGCCTGGTCGGGTGGGACCAGCGCACCGACGAGGCTGCGACCCATCGCGTAGCTGTGCGTGTACGCCTGCCGGTAGATCCGGTCGGCGGTCGGGTAGTCGTGGCTTGCGTAGGCGTCGGCCTGCCGGAGCAGGTGGTCGACGTGCATGAGTACGGCGTCCTGCGCCGCCTGCGGGCTCAGCCGCCCCTGCGCCGCGGTGGCGAAGAACGCGCCGAGGTTGCGCTCGAACGTCGTCAACCGCGCCGTCGCGCTGTCCTTGACGGCGCCGTCGTTGGTCGACAGGCCGCGCGCGTAGTCGGCCAGCGCGGTGAGGTGACCGGACCACAGGTCGGTGAACTGTGCCGCCGCCGCGGGACCGAACAGCGACCCGACGAGGTCGGCAATCGCGTCGGTGTTCTTTCCGGCCGCGGCGGAGGCGGCCTGGGCGAAGTCCTCCTGGCCCCGCAGCCGTCCCCGCATCAACTCGATGGCCAGCACCGAATGGTGGCCGAGAAGGACCTGCAACTGCAGCGCAGCGTCGGCCGCGGACGTCGGTGCTGCGCGCTGTGCGGCGGCCGGATCGGCGACGGCGTGTCCCAATACGTCGGGTCGAGACGCGCCATGTCCGGAAACATCATGCCCGGATGCGCCGTGACCGGATACGTCATGTCCGGCGGCGGTGTGTCCGGCGGCGGTGTGTCCGTGTCCGGGTACGGCTTTCGCCGGAACCGAGGCCCCGCTCGCCAGCATGACGGTGAGAACCGCCAGACACGTCGCGGCAACGGTGTGCCGTAAAGACGATCGACGATGCTTTCGCATGATAGTCACCGGTGCTTTCACTGTCGGCCGGATCTATCCCGCGTCCCTGCCCCGTCGCGATGCTACGCCGGGCCGGTGCACGCCGCGCGTCGTGCGAACGACGGAACGTCCACAGTCAGCCACCGAAATCGGCGACCGTCATGCCGGCCGGATGGCCAGCCGGCCATTGCACGAGCTCGATCCGGTAGTGCGCCCGCCGCGGTGACGATCGCGAGCGACGATCAGGCCCGACCCCGGCCCGGCGTGGACACACCGTCGACGTAGCGCCATTGCCCGTCCTCGCGTTCGAACCGGCTGCGTTCGTGCGCCGCGCCGGACCGGCCGGCGAGCCGATAGTGCGCGCGGAACTCGACCGTGCCGGTGTTGTCGAACAGGCCGCCGCCGTCGACCGACAGGATGTCGAGGCGGGTCCACCGCTGTGCCGGGTCCAGTCGCACCTCGGCCGGCCGCGTCGTGGAATGCCAGGTACGCACCAGGTAGTCCGGCTCCCCGATCGCGAACGCCGAGTATCGGGACCGCATGAGTGCCTCGGCTGTCGGCGCGCCGACCGAACCGTTGTGCAGCGGTCCGCAACACTCCCCGTACACCTGCAGGGATCCACACGGACAACGGGCCGATCCGATCACCGGATCATTATGCGGCGACAGCGGGCCCTTGCTGCCGGGCGGCGAGCGGCGTGGAATCCTGCTGGCATGTGAACGGTCGTCAGAAAGGACTGGATGTGGGTGTGGTCGATTTTCGACTGGACCAGCGTGTCGCTCTCGTCACCGGGGCGGGCAGCGGAATCGGCCGTCGCATTGCGATCGGCCTGGCGCAGGCCGGAGCGGACGTGGGTTGTCTGGATCTGCCCAGCTCGGATCTGGACGGTGTGGTGACCGAGATCGAACAGACCGGCCGCAGGGCGACCGCGGTGCCGGCGGACGTGACCGAAGCGGCCGGCCTTGCCGACGCGGTCGCACACGTCGAGGGCGCGCTCGGCCCGCTGCGCCTGGCCGTCAACAGCGCTGGCATCGCGAGTGCCGCGCCCGCCGAGGACATGTCGCTGGAGCAGTGGCGGCGTGTCATCGACGTCAATGTGACCGGTGTGTTCCTGTCCTGCCAGGCCGAAGCTCGCGCCATGCTCAGGCACGGGCGGGGATCGATCGTGAACATCGCCTCGATGTCTGGTGTCATCGTCAACCGCGGGCTGCTGCAGGCCCACTACAACGCGTCCAAGGCGGCCGTCATCCAGCTGACCAAGAGCCTGGCGATGGAGTGGTGCCGGCGCGGGATCCGGGTCAACTCGATCAGCCCCGGCTACACCGCTACACCGATGAACCTACGCCCCGAGGTGGCCGAACAGGTTCACCGGTTCGAGGCCGACACGCCCTTGGGGCGGATGGCCACCGTCGATGAGCTCGTCGGTCCCGCGGTGTTCTTCCTCAGCGACGCTTCGAGCTTCTGCACCGGCGTCGATCTACTGGTCGATGGAGGATTCACCTGCTGGTAGTGCCGGCGTCGTCTCAGGTCTGAGAGTGCCGCTGGGACGAGTCGCACATCGACGTCCCCGACTCGACCTCGTACTGCCCGACAACGCAGCCGGCCTCGACCTGTCACAGCACGCCAGCCAACTGGCGGCCCGTCACGGTCGGTGTCGACGGCTCGGCCCGCTGGGCCATTCTGACCGCTGATCTCGGACCCGGCCTCCAACCGCAGCCTCGTGCGGCGAGCCGGCCGCGATGCGTGCATGAGGCGTATCGGTGTCGCGGAGCCGGGCTACCTGAATGTTCGCTCGCGGGCGTGGACCCCGCGTTGCTCCGCGTCGACCGAGCCGATGTCCGGCAGACCGATGATGAACTAACTCAGCAGCACCCGCAGCCGCGTACCAGTACGCCTTCGATGGTGCCGCGTACCTCTTGCTCGGGGATCCCGTCCGCGGCCACCCGGTCGACCCGGAGCGCGTAGTTGGCGAGGATCTGAGCGCCGCGCAGCGCCTGGTCGTCGGCCCGGGCGATCGAGCCGCACAGGCGGCCCTGGAGGAAGCCGGGATCGTTGCACCGTTGGCAGTCCATGACCGGCTCGTGGTGGGTTCCGGCGTTGGTGATGCCCGACATCCGTCCGAAGATCAGCGTCCGGCCGGACTCCCAGCGGAAGTCGCCGCTGTGGAAGGCGCGCCCGTCGCCGCTGCGGTCGAAGACGTGCACGAGGTCGACCACCCGGATCACGCCGTTCAACAGCTGCCGGGACACGTCGGGGTCGTCACACTCGAACGGCTCCAGCCCGAGGTCGAGGGTCTGCCGCGTGACCAGGCTGAGGCAGCGCGGGTCCTCGCACTCGCGTCGCTCCGGTTCAGCATCGGAGATTCGACCCTTCAGGACCTTGGAGACCGGTGCGACGCACATCTGCTGTTCGAGCATCAGCCGCGGGTCGTCGGGACATGTGACGCGTTGAAGAATAGGCATGGCGCCCAGCGTCGCCATCACCGAAAGTGATCAGAACCCCTTCGTCGCGTGCGCGTCAGTCGGGAAGCGACCAGCCCCGAAACGTATCCGCGAATCCGAGCACTTCGCGCGGGCGGGACAGGTCGATGTGCCGGGTTGAGCCCGTGAGTCTGCTGCGAGAGGGCGCCCATGATCAGCGTGCTGATCGCCGCCGGGCGCATTGGTGTTCGGCCTGGCCGGTGACGCACGATGATGCATGCTGCGTTTCCCGTGTCCGGGACCGGCGTCACTGGTGCCGATCAGCTCGTTGTGTGCGTGGCGGTGTCTGTCTGCCTGAGCCGGTCGTTGGTTCTGGTGATGCGACGACGGACGATCCTGGCCGTGGGCGCCGGATGTGCCGGCGTGGCCGGCTCCGCGGGTGCCTGGCTGGTGGGGAATCGGTCGAGCGGCGGCCCGGATCCGGTCATACCGTCCGCACCGGTCGGCGACGAGCGCCTGGAACGTCGCGGGTCTGCGGCGCGTGGCCGCCCGGTGGACTTCTACACGGCCGTCCCGGCCGGCCACGGCGACGGCCGCGGCCTGCCGGTGTGCCTGACCCTGCACGGCGCGTCGACGAGCGCCCGCGACTTTCCGTCCCTCGGCCTGGGACGCTTCCTCACCGACGCCGTCAGCCACGGGGCGGCGCCGTTCGTGCTCGCCGGCGCCACCGGGGACCGGTTGGGGTGGCGGCCAGCCGGCCGCGACGACCCGCAGCGGATGCTCGTCGAGGACATTCCCGCGTGGTGCGCCGAGCGCGGGTTCGACACCGGCCGGATGGCGGTGTGGGGCTGGTCGATGGGCGGCTACGGCGCCCTCCTGCTGGCCCTGACCGTACCCGGCCTGGTCCGATCGGTGGCCGCGTTGTCGCCGGCCGTCCGCCGCGGCGACCCGCTATTCGCCGGTGCCCAGCGGCTGCTCGAGACGCCCATCGGACTGTGGTGCGGACGCGACGACGATCTCTACGAGGAGGTCCGCGCCCTGCAGCGCGCCCTGCCCACCAAACCGGTGGCCGGCGGCTACACGACCGGACGGCACAACTTCGGCTACTGGAGCACCGTCATCCCGGCCGCCTTCAGCTTCATCGCCGCAACGCTGACGCCAGCGACACCATGACCGGCCTGAAGGTCCCAAATCATGATCACGGCTGTCATGCCGCGATGACGCACGTCCTGCCGGGCGCGGCGTGTCGGCGCTTGACTTTTCGATAAGCGCACGATGCGACGCTGGACCAGCGGATGCGCGGAGAGTGAGAATCGAGGATCGGTACGGGTGGTCACGTGCGCTCAACCACCCGGTACGCCAAATCAAGCAGATA
>Ga0070675_100002181_pt1 | contig 14507 bp, 8 predicted proteins | sample KBSM43metaG_FD_65343 | JGI IMG/M metagenome (GOLD analysis project Ga0070675, IMG submission 65343) | Miscanthus rhizosphere microbial communities from Kellogg Biological Station, Michigan, USA - KBS M4-3 metaG | ecosystem: Host-associated > Plants > Roots > Rhizosphere > Soil ...
GTTCAAATCGTCGTTACCCGGTATGGCTTCGCGGCGAACGAGAACGACGCCGATGCAAACACGCTGGTTCGCCAGCGCGCCTCAGGTTCAGGAGTCATCGTCTCCAGTGATGGCATGGTCATGACAAATGAGCACGTCATTGATGGGGCTCGCCATATTGTGGTCCGGCTGGATGCCGGCGCCGAGCGTCCTGTATCGTATGACGCAACGGTGGTTGGCCTGGATCGCGCTCTGGATTTGGCCCTGATCAAGGTTGAAGCAACCGGCCTGCAACCTTTGCAGTTCTCAGACTCCGACTCCCTGCGACAGGGACAACTCGTCTTCGCTTTCGGTGCGCCCATGGGTCTTGAGAACTCGATGAGCATGGGTGTCATCAGTGCCGCCGCACGTCAGATCAGCCCCGACGACCCGCGGATCTACCTTCAGACAGACGCGCCAATCAATCCCGGCAACAGCGGCGGGCCGCTTGTCGATGTAAACGGAAAGATTGCCGGCCTCAACACCTTCATCCTTTCCCAATCAGGTGGAAGCGAGGGACTTGGATTTGCTGTTCCATCGAATGTGGTGTCCTACGCCTTTCACCAATTGAAGAAAGATGGGCACGTCCATCGCGGCCAGATCGGCGTTGCGATGCGGACACTGACAGAACCGCTTGCCGAGGGACTTGGCCTTCAACCCTACAGTGGCGCGCTGATAGAAGACATCCAGCCGAGGGGCTCTGCCGCAAAGTCTGGCATGAAGATCGGGGACGTTATTGTTTCGATCGGTAATCGACAAGTCCGCAGCACACGCGACTTCTCGCTTGGTCTGTACAGGTACTCCATCGGCGACACGGCGGAGCTGAAGGTTCTCCGGGATGACGATCTCGTATCAATCAATGTTGAGGTGACGGAGCCCGAAGACGATCCACAGCGTCTCGCCGATATGGTGAATCCAGGCAAGGATGCCATTCCAGAATTAGGATTCCTCGCGATTGAAATCACGAATGAGGTGAAAAAGATTCTCGGAGATCTCCGCTCAGACACCGGAGTCCTCGTGGCGGTCAGAACGGGAAGCTCACTCTACGGCGGGGAAGAACTCGAACCCGGCGACATTATTCATCGAATGAACGGCGAAACTCTCAAAGGCGTTCAGGATCTGCGTCTCGCCCTCAGCAGGATCAAGCCCGGCTCGCCTATCGTGCTTCAGGTCGAACGAGAGAACAGACTCCAGTACCTGGTATTGGAAGCAAACTGACGGGGGAAATTGGTGACAGAGAGCAATTGATTCCGCGACGATCTTTGGACCAACGCAGGAATCCGCGGCGGAATTAATTGCTCTCTGTCACCAATTTCCCCCGTCAACCCTCTAGTTCGTCGCGAAACAATAGAACAGGCCTGCTCCTCCCGTTGCCACAAGGTTGTCCTGACTGCATCCACGCGACATGTGCGCGGCGTTCCACGATGTGTTGCCGCCCCCGTTGCGATCGTGATGGCCCAGCATCGCCGCATTCGGGGCAGCTCCATCGCTCGTCCAGTTGTTGCATGTTTGAGTGTTGGGATCGCCAGGAAGTGCTCGCCCGGTGGAATCGGACCCGGTCAGCATGTCGTGCTGATTCGGCTGATCGCCGCGTCCGTTCACGCCGGCGCCTTTCTCATTGAGGGCAGTGTCCTTCATGATCGTGTTGCGATCGCGCTGAACATCGCCATGCAGGTCCGCGACGTTGTTTGCGATGAGCGTGCCGCGCGAGTTGTACCACGGGCCGGCGCCGATGCGATCACGGGCGTTGACAGCAGGCTGGTTTCCCGCACCGGTTGTGCTGAGATACGCCCGCCACGTGCGGTTCCCTGCGCCTGCAGCCATTGCCAGTGCCTGGCAATGGGCATCGGCGCCCGCGAGACCGCCGAGGTTTGCGCCCTTTCCAAGACCGACGCTTGTCACGAAGAAACCCATTGGCTGCGGCGCAGCAGCCGGTCCGCGTCCACCTTGTGGTGGTGCTGCTCCACGCTGCCCGGCGGGGGCTTGCTGGCCGAGTACGAAATGGGCGCCGGCAACGGACAACGCGAAGGCCACAAGGCCGGCGAGTAGTCTTTTCATATCCATTCTCCTTTCAGAATGTTCGAAACAGTTGTTTGGTTGTCAGGCTACTTTCCCCATACCTTGTCAAACCCCGTCGCCACCGGTCAATCAAATCTCGACTGAAGATCGCATATAATGCGCCAAACCCCCGGGAGGGAATCATGGTCAAGCCGATCCGACTCCTCGCCGTCATTTGCGGCCTGTCGCTCCTGTTGACGGCCACAGCGCAGTCACCGGAAACCGTCGATACCAAAGTCATCGATCGCATCGTCGCCGCAGAGAAAACATCTCAGGTCATGGACATCGCAGGTGTTCTCACGAATACCTACGGAGCCCGGCTGACGAACTCTGCCAGCGTGAAGGCGGCCGGCGAATATGCGCGGAAAAAACTTGTCGAGTGGCAACTCGCGAATGTGCGACTGGAAACATTCAACTTCGGCAACGGCTGGACCAACGACAAATTCTCGATGAAGCTCGTGAATGAACCAACGGTGACCTTCCTGGCATATTCCAAGCCTTGGACCGTCGGTACCAATGGTCCCGTTACCGGCGAAGTCGTGGAAGGGGTTCGCTCGCAGGCCGACCTGACCAGCATGAAAGGCAAGCTGCGCGGAAAGTTCGTATTGGTGCTTCCTGCACCGGCTCCGCCTCCCGACGCCCCGGCAACAATCCAACGGTTCACGGATGCCCAACTCGCCCAACTGGCGTCAGCCGCGCCGGCACAGCCGGCAACAAACCCGCCGGCGGCCGCGCCTGCAGCCGGACAGCCTGTGCCTCCAGTTCCTGCACCTGCCGGACAACCCCAGCGAGGGGAGCGAGGCGAGCGCGGAGAACGCGGCGAGGGGACCGAACCTCCGGCCGCGGAAGCCGGATTCTTTGCCTGGATTGAGACTGCGCTTTCTGCTGCTCCCGCACAACCCACTAATGCCCGCGCTGCCGCGCCGGCTGCAAACACGGGAATGCCTTCCCGCTCCGCCGTTACGCGCTTCTACTTCGATGAAGGTGTAGCGGGAATGATCGAGCCGGCGCCGGTTCGCAATGGCGCAATCCTCGCAATAACCGATACCGGTGAAACCGTCCCGTGGAAAAAGGATCCGACGCTAACGAAAACTCCAACGCAGATTGTTCTCGGCCTCGAGGACTACATCAAGCTTGTAGGGCGCGTGAAGGAATCCTCACCGGTGAGCCTTCAGGTGGACATAAAAAATACGTATCAAAACATGGATCAGACGGCCTTCAATGTCGTCGGAGAAATCAAAGGTACCGATAAGGCGACTGAACTTGTCGTGGTCGGAGCTCATCTCGACACCGTCCATCTGGGGAAGGGCGCGACGGACAACGCAGCCGGAGTTGCGGTCGTGATGGAAGCAGTTCGCCTGCTCAAGGTTCTTGCCCTGCCGATGCGGCGCACCGTGCAGATCGGACTCTGGACCGGTGAAGAGCAAGGCGTGCTGGGTTCGATGGCCTTCGTTGACAAGTATTTCTTTCAGCGTCCCATCCGCCAGCTGCGTGCAGGCCACGCGAAGCTGTCGGTCTACTTCAACGTCGACAACGGGACGGGAGCCATCCGTGGTGTCAACCTGCAGGGCAACACGCAGATCAAACCAATCTTTGAAGCGTGGATGGCGCCGTTCAAAAGCATGGGCATGACGACATTGTCGGATCGCAGTGTGGGAAGTACCGACCACATTTCATTCGACAACATTGGACTGCCAGGATTCCAGTTCATCCAGGATCCGATTCAATACGATAGCCTCACGCATCACACGGACAAGGACACCTTCGATCGCCTTCAGAAGGATGACCTGATGAAGAATGCGGCAATCGTCGCGTCGTGGGTCTATCTGGCGGCGAACCGTCCTGAAATGCTGCCCCGCAAGCCGCTGCCCGCCGGTGTATATCCCGCGGGCTCACCGGTGCCGTAGAGCCAGGTGGTAGGTACATTGAAAGAGCGCGCTACCCTCCCAGGGCAGCAACAGGATTTGAAATTGGAAAGTCCTGCAGTGGAAAATCCAAAAGTCGAAAGCTCAAATTGGACCGTCACCGCGCAGACGGCTCGTCCAATTTGAGCTTTCGACTTTTGGATTTTCCACTGCAGGACTTTCCGATTTCCGATTCTGCTCTTCTCTCCTTGAGTCAGCTATGTTGATGCCCTGACTTAGGAGAACCAGTACTACTTCACAACGGGTGTGGTTCCCCACCCGTTGTAGCTCCCGCCGTAGAGTCTGGCCAGGTCTTCCATGCGACGTCCTGCCGCGACGATTTCTTCGTGAGAGGGCACGAAACTCTTTGTGGCCAGGCACTGCCACTCTTCAGCCCCGGCAGACCGCACCTTGCCCAGGTAGCCTTCGGTCTTCAATGTATCGCACGCTTTTGTCGCCTTGTCCTCATTCGGCAGGTAGAGAAGGAAATCCACAGTGTGAGGTTGCGTGAGATCCGCACCGGCAGCAACCAATTGCTGGAGGACGCGACCGTCGGGATCGTCGGGGATGCCTTGCCGAGCCGCCGGCTGCTCGGGCGCCGGATCCGCAGGACGCTGAATGATCCATACCGCAAGCAAAGCCACGGCGATGGCCATGACGATGAGAAGTGCCTTCGTGATGTTCATTCGAATCTCGGAGTTCGCTACTCCTTCACCTGGAAATCCATCGATTGCGCCATGATGCCGTTCTTGTCCTTCCGCTTCGTATCGGACACGACAATCTGCATCACGTAGTTTCCCGGCTGGATCTTCGTGAGTTCCAGACGACCGCCGACGGCGAGACGCTTCGCATTGGGTTGTCCCGTTGTGCTGATGGGCGACTGTGTGGAGGAATACACCGGCTGGCCATCCCGGAAAAGCCGGATCTGCGATTCCAGTTGCGACCTGTCGTTTCCTTCAGTGCGGATATTCAGAATCTCATACGCATAGGAAACCGCCGAGCCGGCCTTGAAGATCCTTACTGCGGGTGTGCCGTCGATATCTTCACGATCGTCTTCAGCGGCGTTACCACTGGCGGCAGCCTGTCGTGCCGCCGTCATAACGATTCCTGAAAGCACGAGCCGGCCGCTCTTCACATCCGGAATTTCGACGTACTGCGACGCGCTTCCCAGTTTCTGACTGTTTGCGTCGCGCAGCGCCACTCGCATCTGGAAAGGTCCGGCCTTTGGCATCGGGACCGGCGTGGAATAGACAAGTCCCCTGCGCAATACCTCTTCATACGCAGCTTTGGGATAGTTGAGCTTCCACGTCTTATCGACGTTTGCCGATAGCTTCCCTTCGGAATCGAAAGTCACGATGGCCACGTCCATTTCGGCCGACTGCGATCCATCGGGTTGTTCGGTGAATGTGAGGTCTCGAGCATCGAAATGCAGCAGAGCCTTAACAAAGGGTCCGTCCGCATCCGAATAGGAAAACAGCGTGGTCAGGCGGACATTCAAGTCACCCGTTGTGAAAGGCGACACGAGCGCCTTCGCAAGCTGCGCTGCACGAGTCTGGGGCACAGGCGCCGGTCTGTTATCCGGAGTTCCAAAGAATCCTGTTCGCGATCGCACCTTCAGATCCGGACGCTTCACCCGGACGCTGATGCTGTGGAATCTACCTTCGCTGGACCTTTCATCGAAGGTAGAACTCTCCGGCTGGTATCCCATCAGGTAGTAGCCGTTTCCGTCATCGACGGCTCGGCGCAGAGAATTCGTGATGTCGCTGCCGGTGTAGAACAGCCCGCCCGTCTTGGCCGGCAGGATGACCAACCCATCCTGCGACTGGATCAGCGCCTGCGAGCGCTGCCCGACAACCTCTCCAAGCTGGTCGGATGTTCGACCGCCATCACCGTCCGATGCGGTCAAACCCGTGAAGGTTGGTCCGCGTGGATCAATTCCATAAATGACAACCGAAGAACGATTGGCTTCATCCGCCACTTTCCTCAGGTTGTCCTCCCTCGTGGTGTCGGTAGTCCCCGACGTGCCCACAATTCCCGGTCCGTCGAGAAACGTCAACCGCATACTCTCGCTGAACAGAACAAGGCTCTTGCGTCCGGGAAGATCGCGCAGACCTCGGATGACGTACTGGATCGAAGCAAAGCTCATCCGCAGGTAAGCGTGTTCCACTTCATCATCGAAGAGAGCCGTATTGACGGGGCCCAGTGGAGACAGGGGCGAAATGCTCGCGATCCCGACACGGCCGGGCTGGTAACGGATCATATCGATCGCCGAATACAACATCCGCTTGTCGTTGGTGAACTGCTGCAGGGTGCCTACGCCTGCATTCGTACGAACAACGGCAACCAGATCACCAGGCTGCATCTCAAAGTCCACCCACTTCTTCAACGACTCGCGAATGCGAACGATGCTGTCGGAAGAGAGCCCCAGGTCGTCCACAACCAGCGCGATGGTTCGGCGGATATCCTGCTGTTTGAGAGCGGTCTCCGGAGGAGGAGGCGTTGCGTTTCTTGGAGTTGGCAGAACAGAGGCATCAAAGGCTCGCAGCGGATCCCGGACACGGATGAATTCAAAATTTGTGATCTTCTGAGACTTCCCGTCCTGCAGAACCTCAAAATCCTCGGGCTTGAGGTTCGTGACGGGCTTTCCGCTGGAGTCGGTGACAACCGCGTCCATCTGGACGAGGTTTACGTTGATCCGAATGACACCAGGAGTCGGCGGTGACGCCTGCTGGGCGGAAGATCGGGGTGAGGAAATACAAACCAATCCGAAGATCGCGAAAGCGGAAATGGACCGAAGTTTTGGCATACAAGACCAGCCAGACAAGTTACTGCACGCCCCGAATGGCGTCAATGACGGCGGGGACGCTAAGCAGTCCTGCTTACCGATCCCGCTGTTGAAGAGTCTGAGGAAAAATCAAAGGCTGCGAGCGGCTTTTCGGGTGTCTATAACGTCGAGGTTCAAACTTCCCGTTCATATCCGGGACGCAACCAGTGAGTTTTTTAGCTGCCATAAAACTGTGGTAGTCTCGTTCTCAATTTTTCAGCAGAAAGTCTGTAAATGTCCGACAGCGAATCGATCATTCGGCTACTGAAGGCAGCGGAAAAGAGAGTGCGGGGCAACCGCATGGTCCAGGAGATCGCGTACGGGCTGGCGATCGCCCTTGTCCTTCCGGTCCTCTTCAAGATTCTCGATTTCTTTGTTGGCTTCCGCCTGACGACTGTCGCGATCTTTTTTGCCGTTTGGGGCATCATCACGCTTGTGTGGCTGGTGTGGCGTACACGCGGGCTCGGCGAGTCGCTGCAGAAAGTCGCCGCGAGCCTGGACAGCCGATCCAGCGGGCACGATCAGATCAAGACCGCATACTGGTTCATACGAAACCCCAAGGAGTCCGACTGGGTTGACGTTCAGATCCAGCGAGCTGCCGCAAGCGCTCGCTCAATGGCCGTCAACAGTCTGTATCCTCGCCAACTGCCGCGAGCGTCTTATATGGCGATCGGCCTCATCCTGCTGCTCGGCCTTCTTAATTTCGCGCCGCTACCCTGGAACAAGAACTGGCTTCTCGGTGAAGGTGCTCCCGCCTTTACTCTCGACGATGCCGACAAGGCGGCTCTGCAACACGCGCTGGAGTTGCTGAAGAAGGCAGAAGAGTTGCAGAAGACGGACCTCGCAGAAAAGCTTGCCCAGATCATCCGTGCTCTGCAGGAAGGCGGAATGTCCAAGGACCAGTTGAGCAAGAGCCTGTCGGATCTTCAGAATGCGATTGCCGAAAGAAACCTCGATGCCGGCCAGATTACGGATGGGCTCGAACGCATCGCCAAGGCTCTGGATCCTTCCCAGCTCACGAAGCCCACGGCAAAAGAGATCTTCAAGCTCGATCTGAACAAGGCGGCGGACGAAGTTCGCACTCTCGAAAAGAATCTCCCGTCTCAGACTGAGCCAAAGCTTAACGAGATGGCTGAACGGTTCCAGGAAGCCTCTGACGTTGCGGGACAGGGACTCGAACAGCTTTCGCAGCATCTCGCGAATACTGCGGCCGCGATGAAACGACGAGATACTGCCGCCGGACAACAGGGATTGCGTCAGGTTGCAACTGAACTGGAGCGCCTGCAGCGTGTCCTGGAAAGCCAGCGGTTGCAGGCCGAGGCGGGTGGAGAACTATCCGGCGTCTCGGACTCGGTTGGAGGAACTCCCGGAGAAATCGGCGGAGGCGAAAGCACTCCCGGCCAGGGCGAAGGTGAAGGCCAGGGTCAGGGCGAAGGCGATGGGGGTGAAGGCCGAGGTGGTCAGGGCCAGGGCACCGGTCGCGGGCAAGGCCAGGGTGAAGGCGAGGGAGAGGGAGCCGGCGAAGGCGATGGGGGTGAAGTAGGCCAGGTTGGCCCCGGCGGCGGCGAGGGAGGCAAAGGTGTCGGCACCAGCGGTCCGTTCCCGATGCGCGGTGACCCGACATCGCTGGAAACGCAACTTGATAAGGAACCGCTTCCCATTCGGCCAACGCGCGGATCACGCCCCGAAACCATCGAGGAAGCCAGCCAGCGCGAGCGTTCGCGTTTGGATTATCGCAACGTGAAGTCGAACCTCACACCCGCGCAAAAGGACACGCTGAACCAGGATCCGATTCCGTTTGAGCAGCGGCAATTTGTCAAAGAATACATAGAATCGCTGCGTCCGTAATACCCGATGAGATTCCTCGCGTTGACAGGTCTTCAAGGCGCTCTCCTGGCGGCAGTGACTGCAGCCGCCATCATCGCACTCTACTTCCTGAAACATCGCCGGCGGCAGGTCATTATCTCTTCCACCCAGTTGTGGAAGCGTGTCCTCGAACACCAGATTGAGAATTCCCTGTTCGAAAAACTACGTCGCTATCTCTCGATACTCCTTGCCGTAGCGACGGGACTGCTCGTCGCGATGTCAATCGCTCGCCCCGAAATGGAGTGGCTGACGGGCAAGTCAAAGAAGACGGTGATCGTCCTTGATACGTCGCCAACGATGCAGGCACGCATGAATGACGGAAAGACGCGCTGGGAGCATGCCGTCGAAGCCGCTAACAAGGTGGTAAGCGCAGGCACGGGAAGCATTCGCTTCAGGATTGCGGATACTTCGGGTCAGTTCGATTCGCCATTCACGGACAACCGCGCGGAACTGCGCCGCCTCATCGGCCGCATGAATCCCGTGATCGCGCCAACGCGTTTTCCGGACATCGACAAACCTTCGTCGGAAGACGATACACAGGTAACGTTCATCACCGATGGCGTCTCGCCCATCAATCTTCCGGCCAATGCCACGTCGATTTCTGTTTTTGAGAATGCACCAAACGCGGGGATCACGGCATTCGAAGTTCGATCGATGCCAACAGCTCCTCTCGCGTACGAAGCGTTCCTCGAGGTGTATAACTCCGGCAAGGACTCGCGCCAGGTCGAAATCACCGTCAGTGGCGCAGGCCAGCAGCGCATCGTTAAGAATGTCCGAATCAACGCCGGAGAGAGTTACAAGGAAGCCCTCGATCTTTCAAAATTCGACGGAGGCGGCATTCGTGCAGCACTTCGCTCCGACGGCGATGCGTTCTCACCCGACGACACGGCTTATGCCTATCTTCCGGTCAAGCGAAAGACCCGGACGCTGCTTGTTACTTCTGGAAACAAGTTCCTCGAAAACGCCCTGAAGCTCGACCGTCTCGTGGAACTTTCTGTCGCCGCTCCGGCCGGCTACAAGGATGGCAAGGAGTTTGACGCGATTGTCTTCGATCGCTTCGCGCCGCAGGAGGCGCCGTCCCGGCCCGCGCTTGTGGTCGGAGCCCAGAAGGCGCCGTGGTTGCGCGAACCTACAGGCTATGTCGGGCATCCTCGATTTGAAACCTGGATGGAGAACCATCCGGTCATGCAGCATGTCTCGCTCTACGACGTCACCGTCGAGAACGCCGCGCGCCTGGATACGGCGAATCTCAGCGTGCTCGCGGCTTCGGGCTCGGGCACGCCCCTGATCGTGGCTTCCGAAACTCCACGGTGGATCCAGCTTACGTTCGATCTTCAGGCATCCGATTTCCCGTATCACGCCGGATTCCCCATCTTTCTCGACAATGCCATCGCCTGGTTCGGTCGTGAACGACTGGCGCTGCGGCGCGCGCCCGGCATCGTCGAGATCCCCCTGGCTAAAGCAGAAGTGCGGACCATCGATGGGCGGGCGATCCCCACGCAGGAGGGTGTTTCCGGAACGGTTTTCGATGCCGCGGAGCCGGGGCTGTACGTTGCCTCGAGCGGCGACATCCGGCAATACGTCGCCGTGAACTTCTCGAATCGCGAATTCTCCGATATCAACAATTCGAAGATACGAGAAAGCAGCGAAGCGCAGGCTGCGGGGATCCCGTTCTTCCGCCATGAGCTCTGGTTCTACATGTTATGCGCCGCAGTCGTACTGATCGGCGCCGAATGGTTCACCTATCACCGGAGGATCACCGTTTAGCCATGCGCTTGACCTTCGAGAACTACTGGCCACTGATTTTCCTGGTGATCATTCCCTATCTCTGGTGGGTACGGCGCGATACGGCAATGGACCTGTCTCCGAAACATCTGAAGCTTTCGACGGTACTGCGGTCTATCCTCGTCGCAGGCCTCGCCCTCGCGTTGATGCAGCCGGTTCTCTACAAAGCGAGTTCAAAGACATCCGTTGTCTACCTGCTCGACGTCTCCAGCAGCGTGCAGCCCGGCGCCATCAAAGGAGCTTTCGACTGGATCACCACCACCAACGAGGCAGGGCGGCCCGATCACGCGCAGTTCGTCGCATTCGGATCGAATTCCCGAGCATTCGAGACGGTCGAAGAACTTCGCAAAGTGCAGGTAGCAGGTCAGCGCCGCGACGGATCTGTTGATCAAAGCGAGACCGACCTGGCCGGCGCCCTCGATCGAGCGCTGCGCAGCTTTGCTCCGAACCATCTCAAGCGAGCGGTCCTGATCTCCGATGGCAATGAAAACTCCGGCGACATCGCGAGCGCCCTGGCGCGGCTGAATCGCGAAAACGTTCATGTGTTCACAAAGCCACTCGAATCGCGTGAGAGCCGCGATGTCTGGGTAGAAACGGTCATGGCTCCGCCGTCAGTTACCGCAGATGAGCAGTTCCCCGTTGAAGTGCATGTCTACAGTCAGTTCCCCACGTCGGGTACCGTGGTACTGAGCAAGGGCAAGGAAACCCTGGCAACAAAAACCGTCAATCTCGATAAGGGACTGAATCGCATCGCGTTCAGCACCCGGGTGAAGGACGAAACCAGCACCGTCGTGCTGGAGGCCAGCGTCAAAGCCAACGACGATGCCTTCGATGGCAACAATCGGTTCCGTCAGCCGGTCGTCGTGAATGGCCGGCCCCGCATCCTTTATATAGAGAACAGCGCGGCAAATGCCCAGTACCTGGAAAAGGCTCTGGAGAACGAAGGACTGATCGTGGATGTGAGATCGCCCGAAGACTTCCCGAATTCGGTCGCTCCGCTCGATGCCTATGAAGCCGTCATCATGAGCGACGTCGATCCGAAGACGATTTCTGCCGAGCAAAAGCAGACCGTCGAGAGTTACGTGAAAGAGCTGGGCGGCGGCTTCATCCTCGTGGGCGGCGAAAACACCTACGGCAAAGACGGATATTCCGATACGCCCATTGAAAAGGCGTTGCCTGTGACGTTCGACACGAAGAAGCGCCCGCCAACGATCGCGATGGTGGTCGTCATCGATGTGTCGGGCAGTATGAGTCAGGGCCAGCTCACGATTGCGAAGGAAGCGGCGAAAGCTCCGCTGAAGGCATTACGCAATTCCGATCGGTTCGGCGTGCTGTCATTCAACACCGGTTTCAACTGGGTCGCCCCGATTCAGTTCGTCAGCAATCGCGCCCAGCTCAACGCGGGAATTGAATCGCTGTACGCAGGCGGCGGCACGAACGTTTACGTCGGTATTAACGCGGCATTCCAGGGCCTTAAGGATGCTCCGGACGAAGTCAAAACGGTCCTGGTGTTGAGCGATGGACTCACTCAGACCGCGGACTTTCAGGGCCTGTCCACTGCGATGGTGAAGGCCGGGATCAACGTCAGCACGATCGCCGTCGGTCAGGCTGCGAACCGCGAACTGATGGCCGATATCGCGATGTGGGGAAAGGGACGCGCCTACAACATCCTGACTTACGATCGCGTTCCGCAGATCTTCATCAAGGAAACCGAACTCGCGCTGGGGAAAACTCTTCAGGAACAGCCGTTCCTTCCCATCCTCAAAAAGAGCGTGGAAGCATTCAAAGGCATCGACTTCGAAAAAGCGCCGCGGCTGCTGGGATATGTCGTCACCAAACCAAAGCCGACCGCAGAAGTGCTTCTCACGGAATCCTGGACCGATGAGCCGCTGCTGGCGCGATGGCAGTATGGCCTGGGAAAGGCCGCGATCTTCACTTCAGACGTCAAGACACGGTGGGCTCCCGAATGGATCGAGTGGAACGGCTACGCAAAGTTCTGGTCGCAGGTTGTCCGCGAGACGATGCGCCGCCGTAACGACGAGCAGTTTGATTTCAAAGTGACGCGAAAGGGAGATTTCGCGCTCATCTCCATCAATGCCGTCGAAAAGAATGGCCAGTTCAGAAACGACCTGCAGCCGCAGGTTCGTGTGATCAGTCCCGATCAAAAGGTCACGGTGCTTGATGTGCCGCAGGTTGGTCCTGGAGGCTACGAGAATCGCGTTGCCCTCACTCAGGACGGCACCTACAGCTTCCGCGCTACCGGAGGCGGGGCGGCCGGCCCCATTCGCTCCCTCGAGTATTCCTATCCGGCGGAATACCATTTCTATCCGCCCGACACGCAGAAGCTTCGCGCCATCAGCAACGCCACCGCGGGAACGTTTGAACCTAAGGGCGAGGAGATTTTCGAAGCGCGCGGCGAGTCAACGGAATATCCAGTTTCGTTATGGCCGTGGCTCTCAGGGCTTGTGCTGATTCTCTATATCGCCGACATTCTTCTGCGCCGCGTGCGCCTCTTCGAAACGGAACCCGTGACGGTTACGAGCTAACGGCCAGCGAAGGACACTTCAATCCTTGCCTTCAGGGCAGGGAAAGCTTCACATCCGTAACAGGATTCTCTCCCACCTCAAACGACTGGTACACGTGCACGGTTCGGAGCGACGCGCGAGCGTTGTAAAAGCCCGGTACGACATTTGAAAACTCGAATGTGCCGTCAGGAGCAACCTGCACATCGGGCACCGCGTATGCGGAAGGTAACCGGACACCCATCACACCCATCGGCGATGGGCTGGGACTCGCAATGGTCACGGTGGTGCCAGGAGCGGAATCGCCTCTGGCTGTCAGTACCTGCCCGCGGACCGTTGTGCCCGTGCGAGAGATGGGACGCGGAATTTCCACGTCCGTCAAAACGACGGTTCTCGGTGCAACCATAACGACGGGCTTTGGTGTGGTGGAATTGGGACCGCCCGTGTAGAACGCCCAGGCTTCGGCGAAGCCCGCAACGACGTAATAGGTATCGGACTGAACGCCGCGAAAGGAATAACCCCCCAGGGAGTCCGTTTGTACGCGAAGCGTCGCGTACCATGGCGCGACAGTGCCGGCAGGCACAACGGCCGATGAAGGAAAAGCCATGACGGTGATATTGACCGCCCGGCTGCCATCGGGATAGCGAACCATGCCGAAAATCAGTCCGCCGGCGGGTTGAGCATTTGAGATTCCGGGGAGCACGGATGTGAAGCTGGAGAAGTCGATCCCTTCCGTGACGCCACCCGGGGTGACCGTAACAAGCATTGCCGCGGCGAGCTCTGTTGTGCCCGGATAGTAGGTGGGCGAAGAAACAGCGCCTGAAGCGATGTAATAGCGGCCCGGTGCAAGTTCGAGTCGATAACGGCCAGCTGCATCCGTCTGTGCCTGGCCCTCGAGAGGAGCGGCGGGGCTGCTGTCATCCGCAGCGTCGCGTACCTGCTGTGCATAGACCCTCACGCTCGGCGCCGGAACTCCGCCGGATCGCACGACGCCTGTCACAGCACCGGCATTGTTGGCGCCACCTTGAAACAGAAAAAGCGCGAGCAAGATCGCAGGCATTAACCGCTATCCTATCCCCCTTGCCGTGGCGCACAAAATTCTCCCGGGCTCCCCTGATCTGACCCGAGAACGCTGTAAAGGCTTGAGTTAAGTGCTGTTTCAGAGCCATTGACAGCAGACAATCAGCCCTTTTTGTCCAGAGGGCCCCGTGGTACTTGTGGATACATGTTGTTAACCAGCCCAATAAGGAGAATGTCTACCATGCGCATCTGGAAAGTTGGCACGCTGGCCCTGATCCTCGCGATCGCCAGTGCTTGTTCCAATTCCTCGAATACCGAAGAGAATGCTACCCCCGACGAAGCTTCGGCCAATGCCGGCGCTCCCGTGGATTCCGCACCAACAGCGGATAAGGCCAAGCCTGCCGAAGCGGCGAAACCGGCAGCGCCGAAATATGTGACGATTCCTGCAGGCACAACGCTGAACGTCGTTCTGTCGAGCGCGCTCGATTCCGGCAAGAACAAAGCCGGAGA
>Ga0070675_100002187_pt1 | contig 14493 bp, 13 predicted proteins | sample KBSM43metaG_FD_65343 | JGI IMG/M metagenome (GOLD analysis project Ga0070675, IMG submission 65343) | Miscanthus rhizosphere microbial communities from Kellogg Biological Station, Michigan, USA - KBS M4-3 metaG | ecosystem: Host-associated > Plants > Roots > Rhizosphere > Soil ...
CGAATGGCGTCTCCAGCGCGGCACGGGCGGCGGCAATCGTCGGGGCATTCTGCTTGTCGCGCAGCGCATCGGATGCATCGACGAGGATTTGTGGGTCAGCGAGCATTCCCTGCCGGACGATCCTGCTGCCGAGGAATTGCGGCATTGCAAATACGAGCACTGCGGCGGTCAGCACTGCGCCGATGACTCCTCCCATCACTGCCGTGCCGAGCGCTGAGCTCCTAGTCGTCTCTGCCACTTTTGCCCTTCTTGTTCTTCTGCAGCTCGGCCTTTGAGACCATGGCGATGTCCTGAGCACGAAGATAGTCGGGCGTACCAGGGGGAATTCCGCGCATTGCCATTTCGGCACTGGTCAACGCGAGTTTCGGATTGCCCTCGAGATTACTGCGTTCCGCGGTCGCAAGGGATGCGCGGCCCTGGTCGCCCTCTTGGTCGTAGATCACGCCGAGCTGATACCAGGCGAATGGATTCTCATTGTCCCGAGCTACGGCCGTCTTCAGGATAGCCTTTGCCTCGGGGTAATTCTCCGTCTTCTCCGTAGCGATGAGCGCGTGGCCGAGCATCGATGCGATGAGCGGCGCATCGTGCGATTGTTGCACTGCCTCGCGGAGCGGGGCGATTGCTTCGGCGGGCTTGCCGCCCTCGAGGAGGATCTGTCCCTTGAGCTCGAGAAAATAAGGATCGAGGGGGGCGGTCTTCAGCAGCTCTTCGGTTTCGGCGAGCGCTTTGTCCGGATAGGCGCCTAGGTGGTAGGCGTACGCCCGGGCATAATGGGCCGGGACGGTCTGGTTGCTTTCCGGATACTTCAGGATCGCCTGCTTCGGGTTGATGAAGCCGGCCAGCTTCGCCTTCACCCGCTGAAACCGCATTTCAAGGTTCGGGTCACTCGGCGTGTTCCAGGCGGGGTCCTTCTTGTAGAGACCCTCCAGCATGGAAATACGCTCGCTCGAAAGCGGGTGGGTCCGGTCGTAGCTATCCGTCGCATAGACAGCGAGGCGATATTCCTGATTTTGCAGTTTCTTGAAGAATTCGAGGCTGCCTTTGCCGCTGATCCCTGCCTTGGACAGATAGCTCGCTCCTGCAATGTCTGCGGTCGTTTCCTGCGCACGCGTAAATGCAAGGAAGCTTCCGAGCGCGGCACGCTGGCCCATCATCAGGAGACCCATTGCAGCATCGCCAGCGCCAGCCGCGAGGGCGATTGCGCCGAGGACCATGGTCGCAAGCGTGATGCCGGTAGCCTGCTTGGCCCCTTGCTCAATGCTGATCGAATGCCCGCCGGCAACGTGCCCGAGCTCGTGCGCGACGACGCCCTGAACCTGATTGACGTTGTCGGCATTCAGGATGAGGCCGGAGTTCACGTAAACGTTTTGGCTGCCTGCGACGAAGGCGTTGATGTCTTCATCGTTGAGGAGGACGACTTTGACGCTCTTGTCGTCCAGCTTGGCGGCTTGAATTAGCGGCCTCGCGAGATCCGCGAAGAGCTGCTCCGTCTCGGTATCGCGGAGCACCGTCGGTCCTTGTTCCTGATCGGCCGCCTGGGCCGGCCTCGCCAAGGCAAGGCCGAGCACAAGCGTCAGCATCAGCATCCGCACGAAGCGGGAAAGCGGCGAGCTCATGTGTCCGCTATCCAACATGCGGCTGAACCTTCGATGAAACCCCTAGCCGAACGTCCGCTGCCACCAGCCGCGACGGGGCTGGCCGCCTTCGCCGAGGCTTTCAGCTTCGTCATTGTCAGCCGACGGAACCGCCGGTTCAGCCGGTGCCGGCTCTTTAGCGGCGGCCTTCTTTGAGCGGGAGCGGCGTGCAGGCTTGGCCGGGGCGGCCTCCGATGTTTCCCCCGGCGGGGCCTCGGCCGGCGCGGGCTCGGGAATGGCAACGACCTCGGCTTCGGCATCGACCTTCGGCGCAGCCTTCGCTCGAGACCTCCGCCGCTTAGGTTTCTCCTCTTCGCTTGAAGCGGGCTGCGCTTCGGCCGGAGCCTCAACGGCCGCGATAGGCGGCTCCTGGCCTACGGGGCGCTCGATCATCGGTGAGCTGTCCGGCTCGACTTCGGGCTGACCTGCATCCTCGGCGGCCGGCTCGCCGCGTCTTCCACGCCGCCGGCGGCGCTTCCGGTCGCCAGACGGCCCGGGTACTTCCTGTTCAGGCTGGTCCGCCACGTCGGGCTGTTCTGAAGGCTCGCCTTCGCTCGCCTCCGCGGATGGCTGCTCGTCCTCGGTTGCGCCAGCGGCAGTGTCGCCACCTTCGCGGCGCCTTCCGCGTCCACCCCGCCGACGACGGCGGCGGCGCCGGCCAGGACGATCCTCCTGTGGGCCGCGCGCTTCGCTTGCCTCTTCTTCCTCCTCCTCCATGTCGACTTCGACCTCATCCTCTTCCTCGAAGACGTCCTCCTCAAGGTCCTCTTCGATGGCGCTCGGCTCGGGGCGGCGCTGCTGGACGACCGGTCGCGGTCCGGAACTTTCGACCGTCATTCGAGCGCCTTCGAATGCTTCGTCGATGGCGACCTCGACGGACACTCCGTATCGCTCCTCGATTTCGCCTAGCTCGGTGCGCTTCTTGTTGAGCAGGTAGATCGCGGCTTCGCGGCCCGCCCGAAGTAGGATCTTCTCGCCTCGTCCGCGCGCAGCCTCGTCCTCCACGATCCGAAGCGCGGAGAGGCCCGCCGACGCAGCCGTGCGCATCAGGCCCGTTCCCTCGCAATGCGCGCAGGGCTTGGTGGAGGCTTCGAGGACGCCGGTGCGCAGCCGCTGACGACTCATTTCCATGAGTCCGAAGCTGGAGATCCGGCCGACCTGGATTCGCGCACGGTCGTTCTTAAGCGCCTCTTTCATCGCTTTCTCGACCTTTCGGACATGGCTCGACTGCTCCATGTCGATGAAGTCGATCACGATGAGGCCAGCCATGTCGCGCAGGCGGAGCTGGCGAGCAATCTCAGCAGCCGCCTCCAGGTTTGTGGCGAAGGCTGTCTGCTCGATGTTGTGCTCGCGGGTCGAACGGCCGGAGTTGATGTCGATCGAAACGAGAGCCTCGGTCGGATTGATGACCAGGTAGCCGCCCGACTTCAGCTGGACGACGGGCTGGTACATGGCCGAGAGCTGGTCCTCGACCCCGAAGCGCTGGAAGATCGGCGTCGGATCGGCGTACTGCTTCACCCGGCGCACGTGGCTGGGCATCAGTAGCTTCATGAAGCCCTTGGCCGCCTTATAGCCGTCATCACCTTCGACAATCACTTCGTCGATGTCGCGGTGGTAAAGATCGCGGATCGCGCGCTTGATGAGGTCGCTGTCACGGTAGATCAGAGCCGGAGCGCTACTCTTCAGCGTGCGCTCTCGGATTTCGTCCCACAGGCGGGCGAGATAGTCGAAGTCCCGCTTGATCTCGGTCTTGGTGCGCGACAGCCCTGCCGTGCGAACGATCAGACCCATGGTCGAGGGCAGTTTGAGATCCGCCATGACTTGCTTGAGGCGCTTACGGTCGGCACCGTTCGAAATCTTCCGGCTAATCCCGCCGCCATGCGACGTATTGGGCATGAGGACGCAGTAGCGGCCGGCTAGGCTGAGGTAGGTCGTCAGAGCCGCGCCCTTATTGCCGCGCTCTTCCTTCACGACCTGGACGAGCAATACCTGCCGGCGCTGAATCACGTCCTGGATCTTGTAGCGGCGACGAAGGGCCTGCCGTTTCTTGCGCAGCTCGTCGGCGGCGGATTCGTCCACCGGGGAGCGATTCGATCCTGTGCCCGTCTCTTCGGTCCCGTCGCCATCAGTGCCGATTTCGTCGCCTTCAGGTTCTTCTTCGCTGCTCTCGGCGGTGACGTCCTCGCCCTCGTCGAGCTCTTCCTGCGCACTACGCAGGCGCTCTTCCTCGGCGGCATGTTCGGCTTCCTCACGAAGCAGCGCCTCGCGGTCGGCCTTCGGAATCTGGTAATAGTCTGGGTGGATTTCGCTGAAGGCCAGGAAGCCGTGGCGGTTTCCGCCGTAATCGACGAACGCCGCCTGAAGCGACGGCTCTACCCTGGTGACCTTGGCGAGATAGACATTGCCTTTGAGCTGCTTGTGCTCGGCAGACTCGAAATCAAATTCCTCGATGCGGTTTCCATTGACGACCGCGACCCGGGTCTCCTCCGGGTGGCGCGCGTCGATCAGCATGCGCGTGGACATTAGAAATTCTCCGGGCGCGCAGGCCGCTCCTTTGCGAACGGCGGCGCGCGATTGATAGGGCCACTCCAGTCGGGTGTGGGCCGACGGTCATGGCGATCTTTTGGGAAGTTGCCTCTGCTGACTGATCCATCCCGGATTTCAGTGCGGGAGACGCGCCTTGCCGCTTCTGTGTGAGCGGGCGAGGGGCGTAACTTGGCATCATTCAGCGTCAACCTGTGAAGCCGCGTTTGAATCGCGGCGCTGATCTCCGGCCGCGAATGGACTGGAGACTGATTGCGGTTAGCATCCTGAGGCGAGTGCCGCAACTGCCACAGGTAGCCCGGCAGCGCTGAAATCCAGCAATAATTGCACGTTAACTTGGTTGAGGTGATAGAGTGACGTCATGGTATCGAGGTCGAAGGTAACAAGAGCGGCTGCGGGGGCGGCGATCAGCGTTGCGGGGATCATCCTCGCGGCTGCTGCGCTCGGAGCGACCGACCGACCTGAGACAAGTCATGAGCCTGACAATCGCGCACTAATGGGCGAGGCCCGCTCCGGCCAAGTATCTGTGGAGTTGGGCTCTGCGGTCGGAAATATCGAGCTCACTCAGGCCAGCACGCCGGGACGGCCGATCGTCGTAATCGATCCGGGCCATGGCGGACGCGACCCAGGGGCAACAGGTGTCTCCGGAAACAGCACGGAGAAAGACCTAACGCTAACGCTTGCGAGGGAGCTTCGTGCAAGGCTCGCGGAGCGAGGACGAGTCCGCGTCGCTCTAACGCGTGACAGCGACCGTTATCTGACGCTTGACCAGCGAGCGGAGATCGCTCGCCGCCTTGGCGCGAGTATCTATCTTTCCCTGCACATCGACAGCGCGCCCAACCCGCTTGCACGTGGCGCCACAGTCTACTCGCTGTCTGACGTGGCTTCCGACGCGGAGGCCGCACGGCTCGCCGCCAGAGAAAATAAGTCGGGCGAAGGACTGACCAGCGAGACAGACGGCTCGGTCAGGGGAATGCTATCGGATCTCGCCTTCAGGGAGCAAATGGGCGCCTCCGCTTCATTGGCAGAACGGATGGTCCGCAAGTCCTCCGGACGCTTCCTTCTGAGGCCGGAGCCCCACCGCTTCGCGGATTTCCGAGTCCTTCGCCGATCGGAAGTTCCCGCAGTGCTCTTCGAAGCCGGCTACATCAGTAATGTGGAGGATGAAGCCCTGCTTCTGCAGCCGAAGCAGCGGGCCGAAATGGTCCTGGCGCTGGCGCAGGCGATAGAAACCGACGTCGCCACTCGTATCGTCCGCTAAGCTGACGTTTCGAAGCAAGCTTGGCCTTTAAGCCGCGCTCCGATGCGGCTAGAGGCTTGCAACACATGCGTCTTGAACGTCTTACCGCCCCAGGTTCCCAGCTGCCCGACCTCGTAGCCTTCAACCGGCGAGTACTCGACCGGATCGGCCCTTGGTTCGAGCGGCGCTGGGTCCGCTGGCTTGGAATTGCCATCGCCGCCGGGTTCGTCCTGTTCGCCGGCATGTGGATCTATTTCGCGCGGACGATCCCGTCATCGGAATCGCTTCTCGCCTATCAGCCCGCACTTCCGACGAACGTTCGCGGCTATGAAGGGAATCCGGTCCAGACTTTTGCTCGGGAACGCCGCGTTGAGCTGGCGTACATTGAGTTTCCGCCGATGCTGGTTCACGCATTCGTGTCGGCGGAGGATAAGACTTTCTTCAAGCACGGCGGGATTGACTACCCCGGCCTAGTCGGGGCGGTCTTCGATTTCACCACGAAGACGGCGACCGGTGGTGGTCGAGCCAAGGGCGGGTCCACGATCACGCAGCAGGTCGCCAAGAACCTGCTCCAGGACAGCAGCTATTCGATCGGGCGCAAGGCCCGGGAAGCGATCCTCGCATTTCGGCTGGAATCGACGCTCAGCAAGGAGCGGATCCTCGAAATCTACCTGAACTCCATCTTCCTTGGCCGGAACGCCTATGGGGTGCAGGCGGCGAGCCGCGCTTACTTCGACAAGGACGTCAACGAATTGACCCTGCCGGAAGCCGCTTATCTTGCAGTGCTTCCCAAGGCGCCGTCCAACTATGATCCGGTCCGAGCGACGCAGAAGGCGCTCAACCGGCGCAACTATGTGCTCAAGGAGATGTACAACAACGGGTACATCACCCAGGCGGCATGGCAGTCGGCCGCGGCCACGCCGCTCGGCACCATCCGCTACGGAAGCAACGAGAAGTTCCGGCAGCAGGGCGGATACTTCATGGAGGAAGTCCGCCGGACGCTCCTCAAGAACTATGGCGAGAAGTCCGAGGACGGGCCGAACAGCGTCTATGCCGGCGGCCTCTGGGTGCGGACCTCCATGAATCCCGTGATGCAGGACGCTGCAGCCAATGCTTTGCGCGAAGGGCTTGCCAAGTTCGATGGCGGGCGAGGCTGGCGTGACTTGGGCCTTAACGTCGACCTGGGACAGGACTGGGCCGCGCAGCTCGACCGGACTCCGGTCGGAACGGGTTTCCCTGATTGGCGCAAGGCGGTGGTCCTTGCGAAGGGCGGAGATTCAGCCTCGATCGGTTTCTCCAACGGGTCGACAGCCACGCTTCCACGATCAAATGCGATCATGCCCAAGCGCGGCGGCGGCGGGACCGCGTTCGACAATCTGCGTCCCGGCATGGTCATCATCGTGAAGCAGGACGGCGCGAGCACATATGCGTTGCGTTCCATTCCGGAAATCGGCGGCGGCTTCGTTGCGGAAGAAGTGCGGACGGGTCGCGTGCTTGCGATGCAGGGCGGGTTCGACGTGATCGGTTCCAGCTACAATCGCGCGACCCAGGCGCTTCGACAGCCCGGCTCGGCATTCAAACCGGTTGTCTACGAAACGGCGCTCGAGAACGGTTTCACGCCTGCTTCCATCGTCGTCGACGCACCTTTCTGCACGAGCCAAGGGCCCGGGCTCCCGGACAAGTGCTTCGTGAACTTCGACAAGCGCTATGCCGGTCCCAAGACGATGCGTTGGGGGGTCGAGCAATCGCGTAACCTGATGACGGTGCGCACTGCCAATGAAGTCGGGATGCAGAAGGTGACCGATACGGCTCGCAAGCTCGGCGTCGGCGACTTCCCGAACTATCTGTCAATCGCACTTGGCGCCGGCGAAACGACTGTCCTGCGGCTGGTGAACGCTTATGCGGTGCTCGCCAATCAGGGGCGGGCGGTGAAGCCGACCCTCATCGACTATGTGCAGGACCGCAACGGCAAGGTCATCTATCGGTCCGACAACCGCTGCGCTGTCATGGGCAATTGCAATACGGCAGACTGGGACGGCAAGGGCATGCCCCGGCCGCCGTCGCGCGATCGGCAGCTGCTCGATCCGCTGGCCGCATTCCAGATGGTCCACATCATGGAAGGCGTCATTGAGCGCGGTACCGCGACTGTTCTTCGCGACCTCGATCGCCCAATGTTCGGCAAGACCGGCACGACGTCCGGTCCGACCAACGTCTGGTTTGTTGGCGGAACACCTGACATCGTCGGCGGCGTCTATCTCGGGTACGACCAGCCGCGCAGCATGGGCGGCTACGCCCAGGGCGGCCGTATTGCGGCGCCGATCTTCAAGGATTGGGCTCGCTCGGCGTTGAAGGAACAGCCCAAGGTGCCGTTCGTCGCTCCGCAGGGCATACGCTGGGCAAGGGTCGACCGTGCGACCGGCCGTATCGTCTACGGCTCCTTCCCTGTTCAGGAGGATCCGAAGTCAGCTGTGATCTGGGAGGCGTTCCAGCCGCAGACCGAACCGCGCCGTGCGTTCCGTCGATCGCGAATTCCCGGTCTTCCCGGACAAGAAGGCGAGGACGTTCAGCAGGACCCTGCCCGAACCACGGCCGAGTTGCCGCAGCACGTTGCTCGTCCGCGTCCTCGACCGGCTGCGCAACAGGTTGCTGAGCCCCCACAGCCTGCACAGCCCGCACAGCCAACCTTGCAAAATCAGGCAGGCATCTACTAGCTCTCAGCTGAATTCAGCTGTTTAACGAAAGCACGTCCAATGCGCGCCGAAGCGCAGGCCCATGTCGATCAGATCAATGCCGCTTTGTCGCTGCTGCGCCGATTCCTCGACTGGGATCGCGCGCTGAAGCGGCTCGACGAGCTCAATGCCAAGGTCGAAGATTCGTCCCTGTGGGATGACCCGAAGGCGGCTCAGGAGGTCATGCGCGAGCGGCGTCGGCTGGAAGAGGCCATCAATGCTACCCGCGCAATCGAGCGCGAGTTGACGGATACAGTCGAGCTCATGGAACTCGCCGAGGCCGAAGGCGACGATGCGCTGGCCGATGATGCCGTGCGTAGCCTCGCGGATCTTGCCGAACGGGCGGAGCGCGACAAGGTCGCGGCGCTTCTCGCGGGCGAGGCAGACGCCAACAACAGCTACGTGGAAGTGAATGCCGGCGCTGGCGGCACGGAGAGCCAGGATTGGGCCGAGATGCTGCTTCGCATGTACAGCCGCTGGGGCGAGCGGCATGGTTACAAGGTTGAGATGATCGACCATCATTCCGGCGAGCAGGCAGGCATCAAGTCCGCTACGATCCTGATCAAAGGCGAGAATGCCTACGGCAATCTGAAGGTGGAGAGCGGCGTGCACCGCCTCGTTCGGATCAGCCCATACGATTCCAACGCCCGACGCCACACGAGCTTCTCGAGCGTCTGGGTCTACCCAGAGGTCGATGACGACATCGAGATCGAAATCAACGAGTCCGAATTGCGCATCGATACCTATCGGGCCAGCGGAGCGGGCGGCCAGCATATCAACACGACCGATAGCGCGGTACGCATCACCCACTTGCCGACCGGAATCGTCGTCGCGTGCCAGAACGAGCGTTCGCAGCACAAGAACCGTGCATCGGCATTTAAGCAATTGAAGGCGCGTCTTTACGAGGCGGAATTGCAGAAGCGCGAGGCCGAAGCGAGCGCGGTCAATGCCGCCAAAACGGACATCGGCTGGGGCCACCAGATCCGCAGCTATGTCCTCCAGCCGTACCAGCTCGTGAAGGATCTGCGAACCGGCGTCACCTCAACCGCGCCCAGCGATGTCCTTGATGGCGACCTTGACCGTTTCATGGCCGCGGCCCTTTCGCAGCGAGTCACTGGGGAGCGCGTCGAGGTTGAGGATGTGGACTAGGGTCCGTATCTTTTTGCTGCTTGGGGTCGCACTCGCAGGGTGCCGCCAGGCCCCGCGAGAGCCTCAATTTCCGAAGGTCCATCGGGATGTTGCGTCGATCGTCGGAGACTCCTTTTCCACAGAGGACGCACGCGATCGTCTAGGAGAGGCGGAGCAGGTCATTCGGCTTTCGGGAGTCGCGCCCGGCATGTCGGTCGCGGACATCGGGGCTGGCGAAGGCTATTATACCGTTCGGCTCGCGCCGGTCGTTGGCAAGCGCGGACGCGTGCTCGCCGAAGACATCGTCCCGGAGACGATCGAGGAGCTCGCGCAGCGCGTGCACCGCGAAAGTCTCGACAATGTCGCCGTCATTCTTGGCTCACCGGACAATCCCAAGTTGCCAGCGAACTCCTTCGATCGGATTTTCCTGGTGCACATGTATCATGAGGTAGCCTCGCCCTATGCTTTCCTCTGGCACCTGCGCGCCGGGCTCAAGGCAAACGGCGAAGTTATTGTCGTAGATGCCAACCGGCCCACGCGTCGCCATGGAACTCCGCCGAAGGTCCTGCAGTGCGAGCTTGCGGCGCTGGGCCTGAAACTGATGTACGTGCATCCGATTGCTGCGGGTGAGGCCTATCTCGCCGCCTTCCGCCCCGCATCGCCGCGACCTGAGCCCGCCGACATCAGGCCGTGTCCGTCTGAGGGAGAGCACCCATGAAACGGCCAGTTCTGAGTTGCTCTGCCCTGTTGACAGTCATTTGCGCAGTTCCAGCCGATGCACAGGCTGGTTGCCGAATGTCGGCTGGCGATTTCAGTTGGGCGAAGTCGGCATTGCAGGCGTCCGACCTCGTCATGCTGCACAGGCTGCATCTCATCCCAGATGGTCGGCCGACGATCATCCTGTTCGATCGGACCTGCAGCTTCGAGGCAACGTCACCATCCGGGGCCAGATGGATTGGCACTTCGCACAATGGATCAATCAAGCTTCCGGACGGCGGTGAGGCGCCCCCGGCCGTCACGTCTTTCGCCTCTCGTGACGAGAAGAGCGGTCGGCGCTTCTTCGTAATGGCCCTGCCGTCCATCTGGTACGCCGCAAAGGTGATGCCGCCGGGAGACAAGGGGCTCACAGGGGTATTCGTCCATGAATTCTCGCACACTCGGCAAATGGACGTGCTGAAGGAGAGGTTTGAGTCGGCAGCTGCCATCCACAAGCTTCCCGACGACTTTACCGACGACACCATCCAAAAGCGCTTCCAAAGCGATCCCAATTATTCGGCGTCCATCGGCCGGGAAATAGAACTCCTCTACCGGGCGGCAGACGAACCGGATGTGTTGAAGGCTCGCTCGCTTGCTCGTGAGGCTCTCGAGCTCATGCAGCTTCGGCAAAAGCGATCTTTCACCGGCGAGGACGCATGGCTCAGGCCCTACGACGACCTTTTCCTTACCATGGAGGGCTTCGGTCAGTGGGCGGGCTATGCCTGGCTCTCGGACAAGAAGGGCGGAGGAATGGACCGCGCGGCTGCTATGACGAAGATGCGTGGTAGCGGGCGCTGGTGGAGCCAGGACGAGGGCCTCGCACTTTTCCTCGTGATCGACAAACTGCTGCCCGGCTGGGCGGGGCAAGCGTTCGGATCGCCGCCGCTTCTCGGGATTGAGATGCTTGGGAAGGCGGTCGCTGCTGAGCAGCCGCCCAGCGTCCGCTCATAGCCAACCGGTTCGACGGAACCTGACGAAGAGCCAAAAGCAGATGAATTTGATGGCGAGGATGACGAAGTCATAGCCGTAGCGCGTGTGAAGCTCCGGCATGTTTTCGAAGTTCATTCCGTAGCCTTCCGCTCCATTTGTGGTGGTTTGCTTAGCAGTTGGAGGGCAAGCCTGTTACAGCAGTCCGAGCGCTCGGAAACTGGTGCACTCGTCGCCGGCAAAGACGAGATGATCGAGAATTACACAATCCAGGCCTGCGGCGACCCCGGCAAGCCGACGCGTCGCGAGGCAGTCGGAGCGGCTTGGGCGCGGATCTCCGCTGGGATGCGTGTGGCCAAGCACCAGTCCCGTGCTTCCGCAGCGAACCACGTCTGCGACGATCGACCGGACAGGCAGAGAGACCTCTCCGTCGTCGCCTTCGTGACGCGTGAGATGGATGCAGTTCAGCTGCCGGTCGACATGGGCAACGAACAGGCACTCTCGAGCCGGATCGGCCTCCGTCAAGCAACCGACGAAGAACTCGCGGGCTGCAGCGAAGCCGCTGAGCTTGAGAGGCCGTTCGGCACGCTGATAGCGCATCTGTCGCAACTATGCGGCCTCGGCGCTGTCTTCGACTCCAACCGAGTCCGCTGCAGACCAGATTTCATCCACAACGGCGGTTGCGACCAGACTTGTACCGATGGATCATCGGGCTAGTCTTAGCCCCGACATGCGCCAGTACCTCGAACTCATGCAGCGGATTCTCGACGAAGGTGTCGAGCAGCAAGACCGCACCGGAACGGGCACGCTTTCCTATTTCGGAGCGCAAATGCGTTTCGATCTTCGTGACGGTTTTCCGCTGCTGACGACCAAGAAGCTCCACCTGCGATCGATCATCGTCGAGCTGCTTTGGTTCCTGCGCGGTGACACGAACGTGCGGTGGCTTCAGGATCGCAAGGTCAGCATTTGGGACGAGTGGGCGGATGAGGAAGGCGATCTCGGCCCGGTCTACGGCAAGCAGTGGCGTGACTGGGAAACCGTGGACGGCCGGCACGTCGACCAGATCGCCAATCTTATCGACTTGATCCAGCGCGATTCCTCGTCACGTCGCCAGATCGTCACGGCATGGAATCCGGGCGAGATCCACCGAATGGCGCTCGCACCGTGCCATTGCCTGTTTCAAACTCAGGTCGCCGACGGCAGGCTGAACCTCCAGCTCTATCAGCGCAGTGCCGATTTCTTCCTCGGAGTTCCCTTCAACATCGCCAGCTATGCGCTCCTTACGCACATGCTCGCTCGTGAGACCGGAAATGAGCCAGGAACCTTCGTCTGGACCGGCGGCGACGTGCATCTCTATTCTAACCATCTCGAGCAGGCGCGGCTCCAGCTTGGGCGCCAGCCTCGGCCGCTCCCTCAGCTAATCCTCAAGGATCGCGGCCAATCAATCTTTGAGTATGAGCCTGAGGACTTCGCCTTCGAAGCGTATGAGCCGCATCCGCACATATCGGCGCCCGTCGCCGTCTGAGGGCACCTCACCGCGAACATCCCGGAAAATTGCGGTCCCGGAATGGAGCGCATCTGGATAAGGCGCGTTTGGAAGAACCATCAAGGAGGAGTTTTCCGAATGGTTCGCAAACTACTGACGGCCGCGATCATCACTGCGGCACTCGCGACGGCCGCTTGCAACACGGTTCGCGGCGCTGCCACTGACGTGAATTCGGCGGCAAACGCAGTCGACAACGCAACCTGATCGCAAGGAGGGCGGAATGGCCCAGAAGATACTTACCGTCGCACTGATCGGCGTGGCGCTGGCGACTGCCGCTTGCAACACGGTCCGCGGGGCGGCCAAGGACGTGAACTCGGTCGCGAATTGCACCGAGAACACGATGGAAGGCCAGCACTGCTAGGGCTGAGTCCTTCCTGCAACAGCTGAAAAATGCCTCGCCGGGAAATGCCCCGGCGGGGCATTTTTCATTGGGAAGAACACTGCCATTCATCTGGCAGACAGGACCCAACAGCGTTAGTAGATGGGCCATTGTTTCGGTGACGTAAGGAGGGTGGACATGAAATCGAAGATTGCGACTGCCGTGCTGATCGGAATGTGCGTGGCGCTTGCCGCCTGCAATACGGTCCGCGGTGCCGCAGCCGACGTTGGATCGGCTGCCAACTGCACCCAGGACGCGATGCACGGCGGCCGCTGCTAAGCAGCTTCTCGTAGTTGAAAATGAAAAGCCCCGCCGGCGCAAACCGGCGGGGCTTTCTTTTTGCCTTCGAAGGCTAGCGACTACTCAGTGAGATAGTCGCCCGCATCCGCGTCGGTGCCGTGACCGCTGGGAACGACTTCGGCCAGCGGGTCTTCGCCCGTACCAGCCGTATCTTCTCTCGGCGTGCGGGCCAGTTCAGCGGCACGGAGCTCCTCAGCGGAGTCCGGAGCCACCAGGGCGTCCTGCATTCGACGATGCGTGGCGCGAAGGGCCGCGTCACGGCTGGAAGCCGCTACTCGAAGCTCCTTCATGCTCGAGCCCGTACCGGCCGGGATCAGGCGGCCCACGATCACATTCTCCTTGAGACCCGTGAGCGTGTCGTGCTTGCCCTGTACGGCCGCCTCGGTGAGCACGCGCGTCGTCTCCTGGAACGAAGCCGCGGAGATGAAGCTGCGCGTCTGCAGGCTCGCCTTGGTGATGCCGAGAAGGACCGGCTTGCCCTCCGCCTTCGTCTGCTTCTTGTCGAGCTTGGAGTTGATTTCGTCCATCTCCTCGCGATCGACCTGCTCGCCCGGAAGCAAGGTGGTGTCGCCGCTCTCGGTGATCTCAACCTTCTGCAGCATCTGGCGAACGATCACCTCGATATGCTTGTCGTTGATCTTCACGCCCTGAAGTCGATAGACCTCCTGGATCTCCGACACGAGATACTCTGCAAGCGCCTCGACTCCGAGGACTTCGAGAATGTCGTGCGGATCCGGCGAGCCGCCGACCAGGTTGTCGCCGCGCTTGACGTAATCGCCTTCCTGCACGTCGATGACCTTCGACTTCGGCACCAGATATTCGACCTCTGCCGAACCGTCGTCCGGAACGATCGCGATCTTCCGCTTCGCCTTATAGTCCTTCTTGAAGGAGACCTTGCCCGAGACCTTCGCGATGATCGCGTTTTCCTTGGGCTTGCGGGCCTCGAACAGCTCGGCGACGCGCGGCAGACCGCCGGTGATGTCACGCGTACGCGCGGCTTCCCGCGGCATACGGGCGAGCACTTCGCCGGCCTCGACCGTCTGGCCGTCCTCAACCGCAATGATGGCCCCCGGGGTAAGCCGGTACACACCGGCCTCCTCGGCCTTGCTGCCAGTGAGCGTGAGGCGCGGCTGAAGGTTTTCCTTCTTCGACTTTGCCATGTCGTCGGTGACGACGCGCTGAGCGATACCGGTGGACTCATCGATCTGCTCGGACATCGTCCGGTTCTCGGTGAGATCCTGGTACTTCACAGTGCCCGCACGCTCGGTGATGACCGGGCTGAAGCTCGGGTCCCACTCGGCGATGCGATC
>Ga0070675_100002188_pt1 | contig 14490 bp, 11 predicted proteins | sample KBSM43metaG_FD_65343 | JGI IMG/M metagenome (GOLD analysis project Ga0070675, IMG submission 65343) | Miscanthus rhizosphere microbial communities from Kellogg Biological Station, Michigan, USA - KBS M4-3 metaG | ecosystem: Host-associated > Plants > Roots > Rhizosphere > Soil ...
CGGCGGGATCGGCGCCCAGGCGAACATCGATGCTTCGGGTGAAGGAATGTCCCAGCCCGCACGGCCGAAGCTCTCGACCATCACGTCGCGGCGGCTTTTGTAGAGCTGGCGATTAGCCTCGACGATGTCCTGCGGCCCATTGAGCGCCGCGACCGCCGCCGCCTGGATCGGCGTGAAGGCGCCATAATCGAGATAGGACTTCACCCGCGTCAGCGCCGAGATGAGCTGGCGATTGCCGACCGCGAAGCCGATCCGCCAGCCGGCCATCGAATAGGTCTTGGACATGGAGGTGAACTCGATCGCTACGTCCATCGCGCCCGGCACCTGCAGGATCGAGGGCGTCGGCGTTTCGCCGAAATAGATTTCGGCATAAGCGAGGTCGCTCAGCACCCAGAGCTTATGCTCCTTCGCGAATTCGACCACCTTCTCGTAGAAAGCCAGGTCTGCGACATAGGCCGTCGGGTTGGACGGATAGCCGATCACCAGCACCGAGGGCTTCGGCACCGTATAGGCCATCGCATATTTCAGCCGCTCGAAGAAATCGGGCCCAGGTGCTGCCGGAATCGATCGGATCGCGGCGCCTGCGATGATGAAGCCGAACGTGTGGATCGGATAAGACGGGTTGGGCGCGAGCACGACGTCGCCCGGCGCGGTGATCGCCTGCGCCAGATTAGCGAGCCCTTCCTTCGAGCCCAACGTCACCACCACCTCCTTGGCGGGATCGAGTTCGACCCCGAAGCGGCGGGCATAATAAGCGGCCTGCGCCTTCTTGAGGCCAGGAATGCCCGACGAGGCCGAATAGCCATGCGCGTTGGGATTGCGCGCGACCTCGCACAATTTCTCGATGACATGCGGCGCGGGTGCGCCGTCGGGATTGCCCATGCCGAGATCGATGATGTCCTCGCCCGCCGCGCGCGCCGCCGCCTTCATCGCATTCACTTCAGCGAACACGTAAGGGGGCAAACGGCGGATGCGGTAGAAATCTTCGGTCATCTCGTCCTCGAGTTGAAATCAAGCCTTTGCCAGCGGGCGCGGATCGCCCATCTAGCAAGGCGGGTCCCCTATACCGGCTTTGCCCGGTAATGGCACCCAGAGCCTGATCGTTGCCGATGGACGCACCCGCGCTTCCACCGATAACGTGAATCAAGGTGCAGAGGACGCGCATGGCCGACACCGAAAACCTGCTCGAAGACATGGCGCATTGGACCGGGGTCGCCGGGCGGATGCAGCAAATGCTGATGGAGAATGGCGCGAGCGCGGCGCTCAAGATCGCGGACGACACCGCCGAGCTGATGGCGAAGGGCCAGTTCGATCCGCAGAAGCTGGCGGAGCAGCAGGCCGCCTGGTGGAAGGACGCGCTCGCTCAATGGCAGGCGATGCTGCCCGACGCGGCCAAGACCGCGACGACCGATCGCCGTTTCAGGGGCGCGCGCTGGCAAGAGCCGATCTTCGACATGATCCGCCAATCCTATGTCGCGGTCTCCGATCAGCTGCTGAAGGGCGTGGAGGCGATCGAGGGCATCGATCCAAAGCAGAAGGAACAGCTCCGTTTCGCCACGCAAAGCTTCGTCGAGGCGATGAGCCCCGCCAATTTCGCTTTGACCAATCCCGAAGTGCTCAACCGGATATTCGAGACGCGCGGGCAGAACCTGCTCACCGGGCTCGAGCGGATGCTGGCGGACATCGGCGCCGGCCAGATCCGCCATGTCGGCGAAAATGCGTTCGAGGTCGGCAAGACGCTGGCCACCACCCCGGGCAAGGTGGTCCACGAAACCCCGCTTTACCAGCTGATCCACTATGCACCGACCACGCCGAACGTGAAGGCGACGCCGCTGGTCATCTTCCCGCCCTGGATCAACCGCTTCTACATCCTCGATCTCGGGCCCGAGAAAAGCTTCGTCAAATGGGCGGTCGATCAGGGCTTGTCGGTGTTCATGGTCTCGTGGAAATCGGCCGACGCCACAATGGCCGGCACCACGATGGACGATTATGTACTGCGCGGCGAACGCGACGCGATCGACACCGTCCGAGACCTGCTGGGGACCCCAAGCGTCCATGTCGTGGGCTATTGCGTCGCCGGTACCGCGCTTTCGATGCTGCTCGCCTGGCTCGCCGCCCAGGGCGAGGCCGACAAGGTCGCGAGCGCGACCTTCTTCACCGCGCAGGTCGATTTCAGCAATGCGGGCGACCTGACCCTGTTCGTGGACGACGCGCAGCTTTCGCTAATCGAGAGTCTGGCGACGGACGGCTATCTCGACGGCCGCTATATGGGCGCGACCTTCAACCTGCTGCGCGGGCGCGATTTGATCTGGAATTATGTCGTCAATAATTACCTGCTGGCCGATCCCTATAAGGCGTTCGACCTGCTCCACTGGAACAGCGACGTCACCAACCTGCCTGCGGCATGGCACCGCGCCTATCTCTCCGATTTTTACCGCGACAATAAGCTCGTGAAGGGCGAGATGACGGTCGATGGCGTGACGATCGACCTCAGGACCATCAAGACCCCGTCCTATGTCCAGGCCGGCCGCGAGGACCATATCGCTCCGCCCGAAAGCGTGTGGGAGCTGACCCGTTATTTCACGGGCCCGCTCCGCTTCGTGCTCGCTGGGTCGGGCCACATCGCTGGCGTCGTGAACCCGCCCGCAGCCGCCAAATATCAATATTGGACCAACCTCAAGACGGCCGAAACGCTCGACGAATTCGTCACAGGCGCAACCGAGCATAAGGGCAGCTGGTGGCCCGACTGGCTTGCCTGGATTGGCGAGCGTTCGGGCGGCGACGTCCCCGCCAAGGGCGCGCGTATCCCCGGCAAGGGCAAGCTCAAGGCGATCGAGGATGCGCCGGGGCGCTATGTTGTGACGCGGTAAGGAAAAAGCCCTCGCCCCTTCAGGGGAGAGGGAGATTGATGGGCGCATACGCGTTTCCCCCTCCATGCCCTCGTCCGTGATCCGCAAGTTCGACTACGACCCCGCCGAGCATAAACTCGCGGTGACCTTCGTCACCGGCCGGCGCTACGCCTATCTCGGGGTTCCGGAGAAAGTCGCGCACGATTTCCGCAGGGCCTTTTCCAAGGGCGAATTTTTCAACGAGGCGATCCGCGACCATTACCCTTTCGAGCGGCTGCGCTAAGAAGGCACCGACCGAGCGGGAGCAGCATATTTGTCGATCGACCACGTCGCGATCATCGGCGGCGGCTTTTCGGGCGCGCTGCAGGCGATCAACCTGCTCAAGCATGCCGGCCCGCGCGCGACCCTGATCGAGCGGCGCGACGTCGCCGCGCGCGGCGTAGCTTATTCCGCCGCGCATCCCGACCATCTGCTCAATGTCCGCGCCAACAATATGAGCGCGCTGCCGCAGGATCCCGGCCATTTCGAGCGCTGGCTGGAAGCGCGACATCCCGGTCTTGCGGGTGGCTTCGCGCCGCGGCTCGTCTATGGCGATTATCTTGCCGAACTGCTCGACGATGCCCGGCGCGCGGCGCCGGAGCGGCTCGCGCTCGTCCAGGGGGAAGCGATCGATCTCGCGCACGACGGCGGAGGCTGGCGCATTACGCTCGGCGACGGCCGCGCGATCGCGGCCGATGCGGTCATCCTCGCCCCCGGCAACCTTCCCCCGCACATCCCCGACGGCATAAATCCGGAGGCGCTGCATCCGGGTTGCTTCGCCGCGGAGCCATGGAGCGGCGACATCGCCGAAGGGCTCACCGACGCCGACCAGGTGCTGGTGATCGGCACCGGCCTCACCATGATCGACATCGCGCTTCTGCTCGATGCGCGCGGCTTTGCGGGCAAGATCATCGCCCTGTCGCGGCGTGGCCTCAGCCCGCGTGCGCATGCGCCGGTCACGCCATCCAGTCTCGACGAACGGCCATTGCCCGAAGCGGTCGCTCTGCTGCGCCACGCCCGTGCCCGCTCGAAGGAGGTCGGATGGCGCGCGGCGGTGGATGAGCTGCGGCCCTATACGGAGGGCCTGTGGGCCGCCGCCGATCTCGATCAGCGCCGCCGTTTCCTGCGCCATCTGCGCGCCTGGTGGGACGTGCACCGCCACCGTATTGCACCGCAGGTCGTCGCCAGGATCGAGGCGATGCAGGCGGAAGGCCGCCTCGATATCATCGCAGGCAAGCTCGCAGATATCGTCCCCGAGGGCGAGGGCGCGCGCGTCCGTTACCGTCCGCGCGGACAGGATAACCTCGTTACGCTGTCAGTGCGCCGGATCGTCAATGCCAGCGGTCCCCAGGGCGACCTGCTGCGCACCGGTGAGCCTTTGCTGCGGCGCCTGCTCAAACGCGGCCTCATCCGCCCCGATCCCTTGCGCATCGGCATTGATGTGACTCAGCAATCCGAGGTGATCGGCGCCGACGGCGAGCCCCTGTCCAACCTGCTCGCGCTCGGCCCGATGACGCGCGGCACTTTCTGGGAGATGGTGGCCGTACCCGACATCCGACGCCAGACCTGGGCTGTGGCGCGCAAATTGTCGAATGCGCATTGGGTCGGCGGCGAAGGGCTTTAGAGTTTGGGTTCAGCTATACTGAACCGCAACGAAGCCGAGCAAACACTGACGCGGGCTTCAGGCTCGCGAAAGAAAGGCCCGGCAGCTTTCGCCACCGGGCCCAGGGGACACGCCAGGGAGTCAAAGCATGGCGCTTCCCGATCCATATTTCCTATCTTATGAGTAGGAAATAGAAAGCTGCTTGGGGTGCCGATAGTCCGGCTTTACCCTAGCCTCGCCTTTTAGCCGTTGGTCAGCGCGTCCGAAGCGTTCGAACCGTTGTCGATCGCCTCGAGCGAGCCGTTGTCGGTCGCGTTCGCGTCAACCACGTTCACGCTGGTGTCGTTGACGGTGACGTTCTCGGTCGTCTCGGTCTTCGAGCATGCGGACAGGCCGATCAGGGTGGCAGCGACCAGCGGCAGGGCGATAAGCTTCTTCATGGGTTTTTCCTCCTGTTGAACCGGCGCGCAGGATAGAGCCACACCTCGCATCCGGCAATCCCTATACCGACCATAGGAAAAGGAGCCTCTTGCCAGCGCGAGCGGCACGGCCGAAACGAGTTTGTACGGAGTCGGAGGCCAGCATGGCGAAGAAGGACAAGACCCCCAAGCTGCCCAAAAAGGTGGGCGGGGTGAAGGTGCCCAAACAATTGCGCAAGACGGCCAAGGATGCGCTCGAAATCGCGCAGAACCCGGTTGCGCGCGAACTTATCTCCGCTGCGTTGGTGGCGGGCGCCGCCGCGCTCACCAAGCGCAAGGTCGAGAAGCCGGTCGGCTCGTCTGCCGAGCCAGCGGCGCGGGATACCGACATCGGATCCCTGATCAGGGACAGCGTGGCGGCGTTCGTCAGCGGCTTCGATAAGGGCGCCGAGATGATGGCCGACAATATCTCGTCCAGATCCGACAAGCCCAAAGGTGAGCCGAAGCCAAAGGCCTGATCTGGCAGCTTCCAATCTGGAACCTGGTTGAAGCTGGAGCGGAGCCGGTGGAGGAAATGTCCTCGACACCGGCAGTACTGGAGCGGGCGAAGGGATTCGAACCCTCGACCCCGACCTTGGCAAGGTCGTGCTCTACCCCTGAGCTACGCCCGCTCGCGTATGTCCGGGGTCAGACCCCGGCGGGTGAGGCGCGGCTGTTAGCAACCGTTTGGCAGGCCCGCAACCCCCAAAGCCGAAAGAGTTTGGCCTTGTGTCGAATAGCACAAGACCCACATAGGGCGCATTCAATTCGGAGAGACGGACTTGGCGACCCTGGGAATGAGCGCGGCCGATCAAGAGGCGATCGAGGCGTTCAAACGCGACGTGATCGAGCCGTCGATGGACGCGCTCGTCATCCTCGATTTCTGGGCCGAATGGTGCGGGCCGTGCAAACAGCTCACGCCGGTCCTTGAAAAAGTCGCCGCGGCCTATGCCGGCAAGGGCGTGAAGCTGGTCAAGATCAACGTCGACGAGCAGAAATTGATCGCGGCCCAGTTCCGCGTCCAGTCGATCCCGACCGTCTATGCGGTGTTCCAGGGCCAATTGGTCGCCGATCTCACGCCCGCCCGGACCGAGAGCCAGATCGGGCAGATGCTCGACCAGATTCTGCGCCAATTGCCCATCCAGGGCGGCGACGCCGCGCTGCACGACGATATCGCGCCCTTGATTGCGATGGGCGAAGAGGTGCTCGACGGCGGCGACGCCGAACGCGCAGTTTCGATCTTTGCGCAACTGGCCGAAATGGCGCCCGAGGATCTGCAGGTGGCGTCCGGCCATGCCCGCGCCTTGCTCGCGGCGGGCCGCAAGGACGAAGCGCAGGCGGTCCTCGATGCAGTGCCGGAAGACAAGGCCAAGGATGCGGGGATCGCACGCGCCCGCGCCGCGCTCGCTCTGGCGAGCGAGGCGGGCGCGGTCGACGACCTGTCCGGCCTCAGGGCCCGGGTCGAGGCTGATCCCGACGATCAGGATGCTCGCTACGAGCTCGCGGGCGGGCTGATGGCCGCCGGCGACCGCGATGCCGCCGCTGACCTTCTGCTCGGCTCGATCGAGCGCGACCGCGAATGGAATGAGGGCGCCGCGCGCAAGCGGCTGCTTACCTTGTTCGAGGCGACCGGCCTGGAGGATCCGTGGGTGTCGGCGCAGCGCCGGCGCCTGTCGGCGGTCCTGTTCGGCTGATGATCAAGACCAGTATTCGTCTCTCCATCTTCCCGCTGGGGCAGGCGCTGCTGTTGCCCCGCTCCTATCTGCCGCTCCATGTATTCGAGCCGCGCTATCGCGCGTTGGTGAGCGACGCGCTCGCACGCGACCGCAAGATCGCGATGATCCAGCCTTTGCCCGGCGAGGGCGACGAGCGCCCGGCCTTGTTCGACATCGGCTGCGTCGGCCGGATCGACCATGTCGATGCGCTCGAGGACGGACGCTTCAATATCCTGCTCGAAGGCCTGACGCGCTTCCGCCTGTTGCGTGAGCTGGATGTCGCAACGCCGTTCCGCCAGATCGAAGCCGACATCCAAAGCTTCGAGGACGATCTGGACGAGGAATTGGTCCTGCCCAGCGCCGCGCGCGCGGCGATCGAACATGAGGCGCGCCGCTTCGCCGACGCGCAGGGCTATGCGATCGACTGGAAAGAAGTCGGCCGGCTTGACGACCAGGCCCTGGTCAACGGCCTCGCCCAGGCCATTCCGTTCGATATCGCGGCGAAGCAGGCGCTGCTGGAAGCTGATACGTTGGAGGATCGTACGGACCTGTTGGCCGAGCTGCTGCGCTTCTCGGCCGCGGGCGATGACGGGGATGCGACGCTGCAATAGCGCCGTCGCCTAAACTTCCAGCCCCTGCAGCAACTTTGGCAGCTTGCCGCTCTCACCCCGCGCCTCCGCCATGAAACGGCGCTGCAGCGGCGGAATCCGCGAAACCATGTCGAGCCCGAAGCGCCGGATCGCACGCGGCGCCTTGCCCGGCAGGCCGAACAATCGGGTTAGCGCGTCGGTCGTGGCGGCGACCACGAAGCTGTCGAGCGCGCGCCAGCGTTCGTAACGCGCGAGCAATTGCGCGTCGCCCAGGTCGAGGCCGAGCCGCGCGCCCTCCACCATCACCTCGGCCAGCGCGGCCACATCGCGGAAGCCCAGGTTGAGCCCCTGCCCCGCTATCGGATGGATGCCGTGGGCCGCGTCGCCCACCAGCGCCAACCGCGTATCGGTGATGCACGCGGTATGATGGAAGCCGAGCGGATAGGACGAACGCGGGCTGACCGAACGCAACTCGCCCAGCATCCCGCCCATCCGCTTCTTCGCTTCGGCGAGGAAGGCACGATCGGGCAGGCCGAGCATGGCGGGTCCGTGCTCCTCTGCCACCGTCCAGACGATCGCTGAACGATGACCATCGGCATCGTCGAGCATCGGGAGCAAGGCGAAGGGGCCGCTGGAATAGAAGATCTCATGCGCGATGCCGTCGTGCGGCAGTTCGTGTCCCAAGGTCGCGATGATCGCGTGGTGATGGTAACTCCAGCGCGCGACATTGATCCCGGCAGCCGCGCGCGTCGGCGAATTGCGCCCTTCTGCGCCCACCAGCAAAGCGGCGGAGAAATGCCGCCCGTCCTCAAGCGCGACCCGGACCGAGATCCCGTCCCGCTCGACCTGGCCCGCGCGTGCAGGCATTAGCAGCGTGATGTTCGCGGCCTCCGCCGCGGTTTCGTGCAATGCACGCCGCAGCAGGCGGTTCTCGTACATATAGCCCAGCGGCCCGGATGCGGGGTCGGGATCGAACGTCAGGCTGCGCGGCGCCAGGCCGTCGCTCACCCGGATCGAGCCGATCGGGCATCCCTGCCCCGCCAGCCGTCCGCCGACCCCGATCGTATCGAGCATCGCCTGGCTCGCGCTCGCCACTGCCGAAGCGCGGCCGTCAAAGCCCTTGGCGAGCACATCGGCCGGCTCGGCGGGGTCGATCACGATGCTCGACACGCCATGTGCGTCGAGCGCGATTGCCAGCGTCAGCCCGACCAGCCCACCGCCAAGAATGATGATATCTGCGTCCTGCACTGAGGTCCTCTGCCGATCCATTCCGTCACGCCGCTAGGCTGCGGCCACCCCGTTTTTGCGGAACAGCGCGCGATCGTCCTGATTGAAGCCCCAATACCACACGAACGCGCCGAACGTCCCCAGGATCAGCGGAACGCCGACCACCAGTTCGAACCATTCGAAACTGTGCGGCAGCCGGGTCACTACCCAGCCGAGCGTCCCTGCGACGAGGGCGGCCCATACCACCGACCAGCGCCAGCCATTGACGCGCGCGCCGAGCAACTTGCGCAGCAGCAGCGCCTTGGCGATCGCCGCCAACCCGAGCGCGAGGACCAGCGCGACGGCGGGTCCGGCAGCGGCGACGACGTCCTCGTGGGGGCTTGGACGCGGCTTGACCCAGCCCGCGTCCGCAAAGGCCGGCAAAGCCGCCCGGAACAGATAGACGAACACGACCGACAGCGCCGCCTGGATCAGGATCATGACCAACGAAATCGCAAGGTTGCGCCAGGGCGCGATGTAGATCAGCGCGGCTTCGCTCACGACCGCGGTCGCCGCGATCGCCTCGGCGGCGAGCAGCACAGCGAGCGCGCCGGTTCCGCCAACGAAGGTCGGGCCGACCAGCCCCATCACCGCCTTGCCCGGGATCGACAAGGCGAGCGCGATGCCGACCTGCGCCGCGATGATCCAGAAGCCCACCTGACGCACCTGCTTGGCGACGGCTTGTCTATTATCCTCAGCAAGGTTCTGCGTGATCACCGGGCCCAAAATCGGGTCGAAGCTGGTTTTCAGTTTCTGCGGGAGCGAGGCGACCTGCTGCGCAACGTAATAGATGCCGACGATCGCGGGCGAGAAAAACAGGCCGAGCATGGCGATGTCGAGCCGGCGCGAGCCCCATTCGATCGCGTCCGCACCGGCGAGCGGCAGGTTGCGAAGCGCAGTGCGCGACAATTGTATCGGCTCGGGCCTCCAGCCACGCGGGCGGCCGTAGGTCTTGAGAAGGGGATAGAGCGACGCCGCCAATGCCGCGATCGCGGAAATGGCATAGGAGATGATCAGGCCGTCGCGCAGCGAATACCAGGAAAGCGCGAAGGCGCCGATGCTGATCGCCCAGGGCTCGATCAGCGAACGCGCCTTGACCGTCGCGCCGATGTCGCCGCGATAGGCCAGGGCCGCGAGCGCGATATCCGACCCGGCCCAGCCGAAAATGGTCAGCGGCAACAGATAGTCGCGCTGGTTGATCTCACTGTTGGGGAACATCAATTCCGGCACCAGCATCAGGATCACCGCCGCGACCAGCGAGCCGAGCCAGCCGACCAGCATCCCGTCCCACACGACCTGGGCATGATCGCGCTTGGTGTTGGCGAGCTGCTGCGCGAGACCCCGCTTCAGCCCCATCGTCGCCAGCTGCCCGGCAAACTCAACGATGATCGTCGCATAAGCGAAGCGCCCGAGCGCGTCGGCCCCGTACCAGCGGCCCGCGATGAACAGGAAAGGCAATCGCGCGGCGAGCCGCAGCAGGAAGCCGAAGAAATTGGTGCGTCCGCCCTTCGCGAGCGCCTCGATATCCCCCGGTCCGGTCGCTTTGAGCCCCCCCTGATTGCTCAATGCGCGTCGCCCCAGCTTCGACCGGTGCCGATCTCTATTCCCAAGGGGACCGAGAGCGTAACATGGGGAGCGGCTGCCTCCGCCATCACCTTTTGGATTACGGGCTTCGCCGCGTCGACATCGCCTTCAGGCAGCTCGAACACGAGTTCGTCATGGACCTGAAGCAGCATCCGCACCTTGTCCAAACCGGCCGCATCGAGCGCCGGCCCCATCCGCACCATCGCGCGCTTGATGATATCCGCGCTGGTGCCCTGAATCGGCGCGTTGATAGCCTGGCGCTCGGCGCTCTGGCGCTCGCCCACGGTCTTGCCCTTGATCCCCGGCAGATGTGTCTTCCGACCGAACAGGGTCGTGACATAGCCCTTTTCGCGCAACTGGTTGATCGTCTCGGCCATGTAATTCTTCACGCCGGGGAAGCGTTCGAAATAACGGTCGATGATCGCCTGTGCCTCGCTGCGGTCCACGCCCAGCCTTCCGGCGAGCCCCCAGGACGAGATGCCGTAGAGGATCGCGAAATTGATCGTCTTGGCTTTGGCGCGCGAGTCGCGGTCGACGATTCCGAACAATTCCTCGGCGGTCAGATTGTGGATGTCCTGCCCCTGCGCAAACGCCTCGCGCAATTGCGGAACGTCCGCCATGTGCGCGGCCAGCCGCAATTCGATCTGCGAATAATCTGCCGCGAGCAGGACGTGCCCCGCGGGCGCGACGAACGCATGACGGATGCGCCGGCCATGTTCGCTCCGGATCGGGATATTCTGGAGATTGGGGTCGGTCGAGGACAGGCGCCCGGTCTGGGCGATGGCGAGACTGAAGCAGGTGTGGACGCGGTCCGTAGCCGGATTGATCTGCTGCTGGAGCGCGTCGGTATAGGTCGATTTCAATTTGGACAGTTGGCGCCAATCGAGCACCAGTTGCGCCACCTCCACGCCCTCGGCAGCGAGCCGATCGAGTTCGGTGACGTCGGTCGAATAGACACCGGACTTGCCCTTGCGCCCGCCCGCAAGGCCGAGACGGTCGAACAATACTTCGCCCAACTGTTTCGGGCTACCGATCGTGAACGGGCCGCCGGCGGCCTCATGCACCTTCGCTTCCAGCCGGATGATCTCCTGCCCGAACTCGGTCGAAAGCTTATGCAGCTCGCCGCGATCGACCAGTATGCCGGCCCGCTCCATCTCTGCCACCACCGGCACCAGCGGACGATCGACCAGCTCGTAGACGCGGTTGGCAGCCTCGGGCACCAGCCGTGGCTTCAGCCTCTGCCACAACCGCAACGTGACATCGGCATCCTCCGCGGCATATTCGGTCGCGCGGTCGATCGGCACGGCATCGAACTTGATTTGGTTCTTGCCGGTGCCGCACACATCCTTGAACTCGATGCAGGCATGGTCGAGGTGGCGCTTGGCCAGATCGTCCATGCCGTGCCCGCCGAGACCCGCGTCGAGGTCGTAGGACAAGAGCATCGTGTCGTCATACGGCGTCACGTCGATGCCCGCCCGGCGGAACATGATCAGGTCATATTTGAGATTCTGCCCGACTTTCAGGACAGCCGGATCCTCGAGCAAGGGCTTGAGTCTTGCCAGCACCAGCGGATGCGACAATTGCTCGGGCCGTTCGGTCAGCAGATCCTCGCCGCCGCGGCCATGCCCCACCGGGATGTAGCAGGCCTTGCCCGGCGCGGTCGCGAGGCTGATCCCCACCAGATTGGCGCGGATGCAGTCGACATCGTCGGTCTCGGTATCGACCGCCACCACGCCGGCCGCGTGGGCTTCGGCGATCCAGCGGTCGAGATCGGCCTCGGTGACGACCGTCTCATAATCCTTATGGTTGAACGGGACCGCATCCTCGATCCGGGCCGGCAGCGCTGCGCTCGCTTCCTCGCCGCCCAATTTGGTCAGCAGCGAGCGGAAACCCTGATGCATCAGGAATTCCTGGAGCGGCTCGCGCGGCAGGCCCTTCAGGATCAGCTCGTCGAGCGGCTGCGGCAAAGGCCGGTCGCACACCAACCGCACCAGTTCGCGGCTCAGCCGCGCATTGTCGGCATGCTCGATCAGATTCTGGCTGAGCTTGGGCTTTTTGATGCTCGGCGCCGCTGCAAGCACTCCTTCCAGATCGCCATAGGTCTGGATCAGTTCGCTCGCGGTCTTCGGGCCGACGCCCGGTACGCCCGGCACGTTATCGACCGCATCGCCCATCAGCGCGAGCACGTCGCCTAACTGCTCCGGTTCGACCCCGAACTTCTCCAACACATGTTCGCGCCCAAGCCGGCGATTGTTCATGGTGTCGAGCAAGTCGAGCCGGCCGGGTTCGATCAGCTGCATCAGGTCCTTGTCGGAACTGACGATCGTGACCTTCCAATCCACCTCCAGCGCCGCCTTGGCGTAGCAGGCGATGATGTCGTCCGCCTCCAGCCCTTCCTCCTCGATGCAGGGCAGGGAGAAAGCGCGCGTCGCGTCGCGAATCATCGGAAATTGCGGGACCAGATCCTCAGGCGGCGGCGGGCGGTGCGCCTTATACTTGTCGTACATGTCGTTGCGGAACGTCTTGGACGAGGCGTCGAAGATCACCGCCATGTGGGTCGGCCCGTCCGCCGCGTGCAGCTCCTCGACCAGCTTCCACATCATGGTGGTGAAGCCATAGACCGCGCCCGCGGGCTGGCCATGTTTGTTGGTGAGCGGCGGAAGCCGATGATAAGCCCGGAAAATATAACCCGAGCCGTCGACCAGATAGAGGTGATTGGAAGCCATGCGGGGGCCGTTCTATAACCTCTCACCCGATCGTGGAAGCGCCCGCGCGCGCGACAGCAACACACTCCCTTTTTGGGCTTCGCCCGCATCGGCCAAACAGGATATGGGTCCGCAACCATGCTCAGAAGGGATGCCCCGATGCGATCCGCCAGCTTCACCGCCGTTGCCGCCACGATCATGCTCGCCGCGCCGGGCCATGCTGCCCCGAGCGCGGCGATCAAAGCCGCCGTCGCCAATCCCGCGCGGCTCGAATCGGAAAAGCCGCGTGATCGCTATCGCCACCCCGCAGAGACATTGAGCTTCTTCGGCGTCCAGCCCGGCCAGACGGTGATTGAATTCAGCCCCGGCGGGGGCTGGTACACGCGTATCCTGATGCCGCTGCTTGCCAAATCCGGCCATTATGTCGCGGTCGTCTCGACCAGCCTACAATCGCAGGAAAACGCCAAAAAGCTGGTCGCCTCGCTTCCGGGCGCGGCAAAGGCCACGGTGTCGGCATTCGATCCTGCCACGGCGACGATGGCCCGGCCGGGAAGCGCCGACGTTGTGCTGACCTTCCGCAACGTCCACAATTTGCTGATGCCCGAAGATGGCGGCGCGAAGGATGGCAGTGTCGCGCGCGCGTTCTTCCGGGCGGCTTACAAGGCGCTCAAGCCGGGCGGCGTGCTCGGCGTGGTCGATCATCGCCTGCCCGAAAGCGCGGACGCCGCGCGCGAGCAGACCAGCGGTTACGTCAAGCGCTCAACCGTGATCCATCTTGCGACCGAGGCGGGCTTCAAGCTTGCCGGCGAGAGCGAGATCAATGCCAATCCCAAAGACAGCGCCGACTGGCCGAACGGTGTCTGGACGCTGCCGCCGACGCTTTCCCAGAAGGATCAGGATCGTGCGAAATATCTGGCGATCGGCGAGAGCGACCGCATGACGCTCCGCTTCGTCAAGCCACGCTGACCTCTTCCTCCCCTCCCGCTTGCGGGAGGGGAACGGTCACGGCACCAGCACTGTGTCGAGCGCCCGTGCCTTGGTCTCGGGATAATCGAGCGTATAATGCAGGCCTCGGCTCTCCTTGCGGCGAAGCGCGGACTTCACGATCAGGGTCGCGACCACGATCAGGTTGCGCAGCTCGATCAGATCCGTCGTGATGCGGTAATTGCCGTAATAATCCTCGACTTCCTGCGCGAGCAGCGTCGCGCGGTGAAGCGCGCGCTCCAGCCGCTTTGTGGTGCGGACGATGCCGACATAATCCCACATGAAACGGCGAATCTCGCGCCAATTGTGCTGGACGACGATATCCTCGTCCGAATCACGCACCCGGCTTTCGTCCCACGCACGAATCGCATCGGGCTCGGGCAGATCGGCGAAATTGGCGAGGATATGCTTCGCCGCCGCCTCGCCGAACACGAAACATTCCAGCAGCGAGTTGGAGGCGAGGCGATTGGCGCCGTGCAGCCCCGATTGCGTCACCTCGCCCGCGGCATAGAGGCCGGGCAGGTCGGTTCGCCCGTCGAGATCGATCACCACCCCGCCGCACGTATAATGCATCGCCGGCACGACCGGGATCGGCTCTTTCGTGATGTCGATGCCCAGCCCCGCGAGCTTGGCGCGGATCGTCGGGAAATGCTGCTCGATAAATTCGGGCGATTTGTGGCTGATGTCGAGATGGACA
>Ga0070675_100002189_pt1 | contig 14481 bp, 13 predicted proteins | sample KBSM43metaG_FD_65343 | JGI IMG/M metagenome (GOLD analysis project Ga0070675, IMG submission 65343) | Miscanthus rhizosphere microbial communities from Kellogg Biological Station, Michigan, USA - KBS M4-3 metaG | ecosystem: Host-associated > Plants > Roots > Rhizosphere > Soil ...
ACCACCAGCTTGTTATCCTCGACAGCCTGCGCGACCGGTTCGGGCAGCGGTCCCGAGTTCCCGATGCATGTCGTGCAGCCATAACCTACGATGTGGAAGCCGAGCTTCTCGAGCGGCTGCATGACGCCGGCGGCTTCGTAGTAGTCTCGCACCACTTTCGAGCCAGGTGCACAGCTCGTCTTCACCCACGGCTTCGTTTCCAGCCCCTTCGCCACGGCGTTGCGCGCGAGCAATCCCGCGCCGAGCATCACCGAGGGATTGGACGTGTTCGTGCAGCTCGTGATCGCCGCGATCACGACAGAGCCGTGTCGCAGCGTGAAGCGTGCGCCGTTCATTTCCACGGGCACACCGGCGTCGTCCGGAGTCACTTGCTCTGGTGCGAGTGCCACCACCGAGGGCGCGAGCTCCGGCGCCGCCGAGACCGCGGTCGCACGCTTCACCGTTGCCTTACCACCGCCAGCCGCAAGGCGCTCGAGATCGGCCTTGAGCGCGTCGCGGAACATCGGCTTCGTCTCGCGAAGCGGGACGCGATCCTGTGGCCGCTTCGGTCCCGCGATGCTCGGCTCCACCGTCGTGAGATCGAGCTCGATCGTGTCGGTGAAGATCGGGTCCGGCATGTCATCGGTCCGGAATAACCCCTGTTCCCTGCAATACGCCTCGACCAGCTTGGCGTGGTCGCCGCCGCGTCCCGTTAGGCGGAGGTACTCGAGCGTCTGCGCGTCGACGGGGAAGAAGCCCATCGTCGCGCCGTACTCGGGCGCCATGTTGCCGATCGTCGCGCGATCCGCGAGCGGGAGCGTGGACAGCCCGCTGCCGTAGAACTCGACGAACTTGCCGACGACCTTCTTCTTGCGAAGCATCTCGGTGACGGTCAGCACGAGATCCGTGGCCGTTGCACCCGGCGGCAGCTTCCCGTGGACCTTGAAGCCGATGACCTCGGGAATGAGCATCGAGACCGGCTGGCCGAGCATGGCTGCTTCCGCTTCGATGCCACCGACGCCCCAGCCCAACACGCCGAGCCCGTTGATCATCGTTGTGTGCGAGTCGGTGCCGACGAGCGAGTCGGGGTAGGCGACCGTCGCACCGTCCTGCTCTCGCGTGAACACCACGCGTCCGAGGTACTCGAGGTTGACTTGATGGCAGATGCCGGTGCCGGGCGGCACGACGCGGAAATTATCGAGCGCGTTCTGACCCCATCGCAGAAACACGTAGCGCTCGCGATTGCGCTCGAATTCCTTCTCGGTGTTCAGCAGGAACGCAGCCTCGCTGCCATACTCGTCCACCTGGACGGAGTGGTCGATCACGAGATCGACGGGCTGGAGCGGGTTGATGCGTTTCGGATCGCCGCCGAGCTTGACCATCGCGTCGCGCATCGCGGCGAGGTCCACCACGCAGGGGACGCCGGTGAAATCCTGCAGCAGCACCCGGCTCGTGCGGAACGCGATTTCCTTCTCGACCTTCGCCTTCACATCCCACCGCGCGAGCGCCTCGACATCGGCTCGCTTGACGAACGCGTCGTCCTCGTTTCGGAGCAGGTTCTCGAGCAGGATCTTCAGGCTGAACGGCAGTCGATCCACGGTGCTGCCCTGGAGCGATGCGACGCTGCCGAGGCGGTAGATGGTGAACTGCCGCCCCGCGACATCGAGCGTCGCGCGGCTGCCGAAGGTGTTCGGATGTGTCATGGGATCGTCTCTCGCTGTGCGCCCGGTCGTCTAGGTTCGCGGGCGCGAGGGATCACGGAGCCACTGCCGCAGGCAACTCGGCCGCGACAGGCTACCCCAATCTACAATGTCGATGTGGTGTCGGGAGCGGGCGCGGGCGCCGTGTTTGCTATCCGAACGCTGAGCTTCGACGAACTGGCGTCAGCGGCGCGCGCCGCCTGGCGCGAATGCCCTGGCTTCGGTCTCATACCACGAATTGCGGCGCGACGCACCTCGAATGCGTGCTTCACCCTCGTCGACCGCGCGCAGTGGCATGAGGACGTCAACGACGAAGAAGCGCGAGACGAATCGACCGCTCGTACCCAGGCGGCCGAGCGCCGCGTCGCTCGCCGGGATCGCGTCGAGGAGCGCGTCGCGCGTCTGCGTGCGAGATGAAGGCTTTCGTGCGCGAGGGTGCGACGCAGATCGTAGTCCGTGCCCGCGCTCGACGAATAGACGATGACGCCAGCGTTATGCTGCGCGAATGATCCTTCGCAGGGCGGGGGACAGCTCTCGGATGGCAATCGCCAGCGGGGGGACCGCAGAACAGGCGCGCCTGTCGCCACCGTGGCGCGCCAGTCGACGGTCGGATGCCCGCCGGCGGTGAGCAGCGTGGCGAGTCGCGTCGCTGTCATCACGGACACGCGCGCGGTGATGGGTGTCGACGTGCCCGGCCGCACGCGCACGTACAACGGGTAGATCGGTAGTGTGATGTCGGACAGCATCGGCGCCCCGCTGGCGGCGTTACGCGCCACGCTTGCCCCCACCGCCGTGAGCTGAAGTCCGGCGAAGCGGACTGGCGGTGATTCGGTGCCGATGAGCTCCATGCCGGCGCTCATCAACGAGCCGCCGAACACTCCGGTCACGAGAGCCGAGCGTAGCGGCGGGCGCGGGAATCGCAGCATTGCCCAAGGACCGCTGCGCCCGCTTCTGCGTCACGACGCAAGTGCTTGGCTACGGCGAGCGGTGACCGACTGCCTAACGGCGTGAGCAGGGTCACCGTCGTGCAGCCGTCTGCGACACAGGCCCTGGCGGCCGACTCGCGTGCCGCGCCTCCGCGCGGCTAGCTTTGCACCCCATGCAGACGCCTCCCGACGTCGTCGAGATCACGCTCGATCTCATGCGGATCGAGTCCACGAGTGGCCATGAAGGCGAGGTCATCACGTTCGTCGAGCAGCTGCTCGCCGGCCGCGGTTGGACCACGCAGCGCATTCCGGTCTCACCGGGCCGAGACGACATCCTCGCGACGGCGAGCGATGCTCCGCTCGTGACGCTGTCGACCCATCTCGATACGGTGCCGCCCTACATCGCGCCGGGTCGGACCGCCGCCCGCATCACGGGCCGAGGCGCCTGCGACGCGAAGGGCATCGCGGCGGCGATGATCTGCGCGGCCGAGCGGTTGCGAGACGCGACGCTGCCAGTGGCGCTTTTGTTCGTGGTGGGCGAAGAAACGTGTCATGATGGCGCGCACGCCGCGAACGACGCGTACAAGCGCGGGCTCGTGCCCGCGACGAGCCGTGCACTCATCAACGGCGAACCAACCGAGAGCACGCTCGCGCTTGGAACCAAGGGCGCCGTTCGCATGACCGTCCGCACCGCGGGACGCGCCGCGCACTCGGCCTACCCGCATCTCGGTCAGTCGGCGACGCTGGGCCTCGTGCGGCTGCTCGCGGAGATTGAGAGCGTCGACCTGCCGATCGATCCGGTGCTCGGGAACACGACGATCAACATCGGCATGCTGTCGGGCGGTGTGGCCGACAACGTTGTCGCCCCCGCAGCCGAGGCGCGGCTGATGGCGCGCCTGGTCGGGCCAGCGGAGGATGTGGTGACCGCGGTGCGTCGATGGATCGGCGATCGTGCGGCGGTCGACGTGGGCGTGAGCATTCCCTCGGTGCGTCTCGGGACCATTCCGGGCATCGAGACGTCGGTCGTCGCGTTCGCGACGGACATTCCGGCGCTGCCGGCGTGGGGCACGCCGTACCTGTTCGGCCCCGGCTCGATCCACGTCGCACACACGGACGACGAGTTCATCGACATCGCCGAGCTGCATGACGCCGTCGACACGTACGAGCGGATCGGCAGAGAGCTGATCGAGCGGGCCATGAGCGCGCCGTCAGCGGTGATGGCTGATGGCTGATGGCTCTACGCTACTTCTTTCTGCGGGATGGGCTGCTCGTCGACTGCAGTCGTTAGGCGCGTCGCACTGATCGCGTCCGTCGGACAGTGACGCACGAAGTCGCCGTCCGCCGAACACCAGTCGACGATCTCCGATTTCGGGTACGCCTTGCCGCGGGCATCCATCACCATCGCCTCCGGCGCGATCGCCGCGCAGAAGCCGCAGCCCGTGCACAGGTCGCGATCGACCGCGAGCCGATACGGTGCACGAGGGAAAACGCCGCCCTTTGCGGCCAGACACTCCGGCAGCTCCTTGAGCGCCTCGCGCGCCGCCCGGTATCCCTCTGCGATGACGTCGGGCGTGTGCGAGAAGCTGAGCCATCCGACGTGACCGAGGCGCGGGCGGATGAGAAACATCGGCGGGCCACTCCACTCGCGCAGCGGCGCCAACTGCAGCGCGTGCATCATCGTGGTGGCAGCGCGCATGTAGGTCGCGGCGAAGCCCTGGGCTGCGGAGTCGGAGTTGTGTGAGAGGTCACTCGACCCAACGTCCACGGCGATGACCGCGTCGGCGTGTCGCGCCGCGATGCCGACGGGCAGGTTGTCGATCGTGCCGCCATCGATGCACAGCCGACCATCCACCCGCCCCGGCGGGAAGAAGCCTGGCAGCGCGCATGATGCGTACACCGCATCGTCGACGCGCACGTCACGAAGTCCCGGCAACCCCCAGACGACCTGCGTGCCTCGCTCGACGTCAACGGTGTTGACGAGGAGTGGAGTCGACAATTCATCGAACGTTCCCGTCGGAATGGCGTTCGAGCACAACGCGCGCAACGGTTCCTCGAGATAGATGGACGGAGACCGCATGCGCTCGAGCAGCATGCCGACGTGGTTGATCCGGAACAGGTCGCGTCGACGAAGCGAGAGTGCGCGCCGCTCCATCTCATCGAGCGACATGCCGCCGACGAACGCGGCCGCGATCAATGCGCCGATGCTGGTGCCGGCGAAGCACGTGGGTCTCACGCCGGCTTCCTCGAGCGCACGCAACACTCCGATGTGCGCGAATCCCTTCATGCCGCCGCCCCCGAGAACGAGGGCGATGCGCCGATGCTGCTCCAAAGGCTTGTCTCCGCTACGCGTCGCGTCGTGCCTGATGCCGTGGGTCACAGGCCGCATTGCATTGTACCCCGAATGCTCGCGGTGATTCCTTGCAGAAAGACCGGCATGTCGCGTCCGCCGTCACCGCTACCGTGACCAAACGCAAAGAAAAAGCCGGGCGACCAGGTCGCCCGGCTATACACCACAGTCACGCAGTGTCGAGCATCACGTCAGGAAGAGATACAGGCCGTACAGACCGATCCCAGCGCCCCCGAGCATCACGAGCGTTCCCGGGTCGCCGCCGATGACCGCGCCGACCACGAGTGCGGCGCCACCGACGATCATGAGCGCGACCGAGTTCTTGTTGGACTTGTTCTGAATGACGGGAGGCGCGCCGCGCGATGTGCTGATCGCGTGCGACGCGACGCGCGCACTCGCGACGCTGGGCCCACGAGCGACGACCGCGGTCGAAGCGCTTGATGCGTCCGCCGCCGGCTGCGCGGCCGCCGCGGTCACGGAGTCGAGTGAAGTTGGCACTATGCCGATGGCGGTAAGCGCAGGCAACGCGTCGCGTGCGTCAGCCTGCGTCGCCGATTGCGCGGCGAGTGGGGCTGCACCCGACACGAGCGCGGCAAACACCGCCGCAGCACAGAACCGCACATGATGCACGTTCATCGACTTGCCTCCAGGGCGTAGAAGTAGGTGGTATCGTTGCACGAGGGAAGAATTGGGCCACGAGCTATCCGGCTGATAAACCGCGTGGCACGTCCCTAGTGGGGACTCCCGATGGCATGATAGGTTTCTCGCCGCCGCTACACGAGACGTGGACCTCGGCGCGTCCGGCGGCAGCCCCTTCAGACATCGTGATGCTTCGAACGCGTTTACCGTTCCCAGCCGAGTGCCCCTCGGGCTGGCACACGCTCGCGCAATGACGGCTCCCGCTCCTGCGTCCGAGCGATCGCTCGTCCGCGCCATCGGGACCTGGGCCCTCGCTGCCGGCGTCATCAACGTCACAGTGGGAGGCGGCATCTTCCGCCTCCCCGCCGACGTCGCAGGCGCGCTCGGCGCTGCCGCACCGCTCGCGTACGTCGTCTGCGCGATCGCGATGGGTCTCATCGTGCTCTGCTTTGCCGAGGCCGGCAGTCGAGTCTCGCTGACCGGTGGGCCCTACGCCTACGTCGAGTTGGCGTTCGGGCCGTATGTAGGCTTTCTCACCGGCGTGCTGATCTGGTTGCTCGGAACGACCGCCGTCGCGGCGGTGAGCACGGTGTACGCGACGAACGCCGCAAAGCTTTTCCCGGTGTTCGAGCAGCCGACAATGCGCGCGCTCCTGCTCATCGCGACGTTCGCGACCGTCGCCACCGTCAACGTTCTAGGCGTGAAGCAGGGCAGTCGGCTCAACGGCATCGCCACGGTCGCGAAGCTCCTGCCGCTCATACTGCTCGTCGTCTGCGGCGTGTTCTTCGTCGACCGATCGAATCTGGCAATCGCGACGGCCCCTGCGATCGGAGATGTCACCCGCGCGTCGATCGTGCTCATCTTCGCGTTCAGTGGTGTCGAGAGCGCGCTAGTGCCGAGTGGGGAGGTGAAGGATCCGGCGCGGACGGTCCCGCGCGCGATATTCGTTGCGATGCTGACCATCACGTTCCTCTACGTCGCGATCCAGCTGGTGGCGCAGGGCGTGCTCGGATCGGCGCTCGCGACATCGACCACGCCGCTCGCCGATGCGGCGGGCGCGGTGCTCGGACCGTGGGGACGCATTCTCCTGCTCAGCGCTGTCGTCATCTCGACGTTCGGCTATCTGAGCGGAATGACGCTGGCGATTCCCCGCGCCCTGTACGCGTTCGGCCGAGACGGATTCCTTCCGGCCGCGGTCGCGTCGGTGCATCCGCGATTCCGCACGCCGCACATCTCCATCGCGGTGCAGACGGCGATCGCCTGCACGCTTGCCATCACGAGCGCGTTCGGTCCACTCGCGATCATCGCCAACGTGGCCGCGTTGCTCGTCTACCTCGGCTGCTCGTTGGCGGCGTGGCAGCTTCGCCGCCGCGATGTGCGCGCTGGCGGCATTCCATTTCGTGTACCCGGAGCGGGCGTGGTGCCGCTGCTCTCGTGCGCCATGATCATTGGACTGCTGTCGTCCATCACGCTCCCGGAATGGCGCGTGCTCGTCATCGTGCTCGTCATCGCGTCGGCGGTTTTTGTCGTCACGCGGCGACGTCGCGCCGCGATCGCCAGCCCCGTCTCCTGATCACCGAGGATCACCGAGCGATATCCGTGACCGATCCACTGCTCGCCTTTCGGTCCGAGTTTCCCATCCTCGAGCGAACGACCTACCTCGTGTCGCATTCGCTCGGTGCGATGCCGCGCACCGTTGCGGACCGGCTCGCCGAGTATGTCGACACGTGGGCGGAACTCGGCGTGCGTGCGTGGGCCAATGGGTGGTGGGAGATGCCGATCGATGTGGCGGGCGAGATCGCGCCGCTCCTCGGTGCCTCACGCGGTGAAGTCGCGATGGTGCCGAACGTCTCGCTCGGACAGGCGGCGGTCATCTCGGCGCTCGACTACTCCGCGCCGCGCGATCGCATTGTGATGACGGACCTCGACTTTCCTTCGGTGCGCTACGTGTATGATCAGCTCGCGCCGAGGCTCGGTGCGAAGGTCATCGTCGTCCCATCGGACGATGGCGTGTCGATCGACGAGGATCGATTGCTCGCGGCCGTCGATGAGCGTACGGCGCTCGTGGCGATCTCGCACGTGCTCTTCCGGTCGGCGTACATCATGGACGTCGATCGCATCTGTCGTCACGCGCACGACGTCGGCGCGCTCGTGTCGCTCGATGCGTTCCACTCCGTCGGGGTCATTCCCGTCGATGTGAAACAGAGCGGCGTGGATTTCCTCACGGGTGGCGTGCTGAAGTGGCTATGCGGTGGTCCTGGCGGCTGTTTTCTGTACGCGTCGCCTGACGCGAGCGCGCGGTACGCACCGGCGCTCACGGGCTGGCAGGCGCATCGTCGCCCGTTCGGCTTCGAAGGCGAGATGGACTACGCCGATGGCGTGGCGCGTTGGCTGTCGGGCACGCCCGTGATCCCGGCGTTGTACGCGGCGACCGAGGGCCCGAAGCTGGTGCGACGCGCAGGCATCGACGCTATTCGCGCCAAGAGCATGCGACAGACGACGCGACTCATCGAGCTGGCCGACGAGCGCGGCTACCCGGTCAATGCGCCGCGGGACGCGGCACGGCGTGGCGGTACAGTCGCGCTCGATGTGCCTCACGCGTACGAGGTCGCGCAGTTCTTGCTCTCTCGCGATATCATCGTGGACTATCGACCGAACGCGGGCATTCGCATTGCGCCGCACTTCTACACGAGCGATGCCGAGCTCGAACGCGCCGTCGCCGCCGTCGATGAAGCGCTGGCGACGAATGCCTGGCAGCAGTTCGGCGAGCGAAGATCGGTCGTGACGTGAAGCTCGATTGGACCTGCGTTTTGACCGCCGTTTCGGCCTCGACTCCCTGATCACCCGAACACCATTCCCGATGCCGCCAAAAGCCGAGAAGGTCCGCAAGCAGTACTCGAACAAGGAGTACCCGCGCGTCGTTCTGCGTTTCGAGGACGGCCACGAGATTCACCTCGACAAGGGGCAGACGAAGTCGTTCGACTGCTATGTCGGTGAGCGCATCAAGATTCTCGTCGTCTACGATCCGACGGCGAAGGAATGGGAGAAAATCGACACGCTACGCGCGGAGCAGTTCGAAGACGCGACCGGATGAGCGGTCGATGATCGGGCATCGACTGGCTACGGGCTCGGCGTCCCGACGCCTAACGAGATGGCCCGGCTGTTCGAGCTTCTCGCGCGCGGACGCGCCGTGAGTCCAGCCGCCGACTCGTCGATGCTCGCGATCCTCGAGCACAACGAAGACATGCAGATGCTCCAGGAGAACATCGACCAAACGCTGGGTGATCGATACCGAGCCGCAGGTCACGATGGCACGAATGGGAGAAGCAATCGTCAAGGCATGGGGGCCACTGCCGGCTCCTAGATCGACGCCCTGACCCGTTGCCCTGGAGAACGACCCGTGGTCGATGACGATCGCTCACGTTCCGGATCCCACGTGCACTCGCCGCCGGCTGCGGCCCCCGCGAGCGCGACGCCGCAGACCGCATGCTTCATCTTCGGTGCTCTGCAGATCGAGCTTACCGCCGCGCCTGGCGCCGCGAGGCTCGTCGTCGCGGCGGACGGCAGCCGGGACATCTACGTCGTCGACCCCAATGCGCTGGCGGCCTGGGCCGGCGGCACGGCCCGGTTGCTGTCGCTCGCGCGTGCCAGTGACGCTACGCAACGAGCGGAGTATCGTGCGCCGTTCCTGATAGACCGGGAGGGACGCGAGTCGATCGCCATCGAAGGGCTCGTCACGGAGCAGGCCGTCAGCTACCGTTTGCTGGTCAGTGGCGCCCGGTCGAAGGTCGCCGGACTCATGACCAGGGCGGACGTGGTGCGGCAGGTGTGTGAGGCGGCTGTGGGCGCCGCGGCTTTGGCGAATAAAGGCCGGGTCTGACCACGGGCACGCGTCGTGCGCCTAGGGATAGGAAGGGTATCCGGGAGGCACCGTGAGGACATGGCTTGGACGCGGGACGTTTGCCGCGATTGTGGTTTTTGGAGCAGCGACGGCTGAAGCGCAGATCACGACCGTCATCGAGACGCCGAAGCGCACGACCGTGGCTGCGCAGCAGGCGGCTGCACGTCGCGAGGAAGTCGCGCAGGACAGCATCGCGCGCATCACAATGACCGGCATGAAGGAGTGGGTGGACTCCGCGGCGGCATCGCTCGCCATCCGTCCGGACACTGGTACGGTGCCGGCGAGCGATACTGCAGCCGCGACCCGTCGGTCGACGCAACCCGCGACGCAGCGGAGCGATTCTGCGACAGCGACGTCGGGCCGTTCGCCGGTCAAGGCGACGGAGTTCCGCGATGGGGCGCGTGCGCCTGACACGGGCACACCTGTTCCGACTCTCGCTTTCCTCGGCGCCGTCATGGTGCTCGCCGGCGCGCTGCTGCGGCGTCGGCCCACACCGGCGGCCGCTCGACGCTCACGTCGATGATCAAAGGCGGGCGAGCGCGACTTCGCTCGCGACGAGCAGCCAGCACACTGCTCATCGCGGGTGGGGCGCTGGTGCTTGTTGGTTCGGCGGCGTCGATCGCGCGTGCGGCGATCGCCCGTGATGCGGCACGGTCCCGCTGGGAGGAAATGGAAGCAGGAAGAGCCGTGACGGCCGCGCGCGCGCGAGTCGACGGCGCGGGCGGCTGGTCTACCGCACGCGGCACACCCGTCGCGCGGATCGTCATCCCGCGCCTCCGGCTCGACGAAGTCGTCGTAGAGGGCGTGAGCGACGACGACCTGCGTGCTGGCCCAGGTCACATGACTGGCAGCGCTCTACCTGGAGACTCCGGCAACGCCGTGATCTCGGCTCATCGAGACCGCCATTTCTATCCGCTTGGGCGGATCGTCGTCGGCGACACGATCATCACGGAGAGCGACCGGGGAACTGTAACGTGGACCGTCGCGAAGCTCCGGGTAGTCGACGCTGAGGCGGCGGCTCTGCACACGAGCACGACGCCGCTGCTGACGCTCACGACGTGCTGGCCTATTCGATATTTCGGTTCGGCGCCGGAGCGGCTGATCGTCGAAGCCACACGGATAGACGCCTCGAAGTAGCGGCGCCTGCGATGTGACTTGACGTAGGAGCACGCAGGGGAGATAACGACTCGGTCGTCGCGTTTGGCGCTGGTTGCGTCACTCGGGTTTTCCGGTCTCCTCGAATCCCACATCCCGTGCAGGCAGTCCGCTTCTCGCCTGTGGTGGCCGAAGCCATCGCGCAGAGCCGACCGATCGTCGCGCTCGAAAGCTCCGTCTTCGCGCAGGGGCTGCCCATTCCCGCCAACGCAGAAGCCGCTCGTCGAATGACGGCGGCTGTCGAGCGCGCCGGCGCGGTCCCCGCGATTTCGGCGGTCGCCGCAGGCGTCGCCACGTTCGGGCTCAGTGATGAGGTGATGGCCCGCTTCCTCGCGCGCGACGGCGTCATGAAGGTGAGTGCTCGCGACATCCCGGTCGCGATGCTCAACGGTCGAGACGGCGCGACGACCGTTGCTGGGACGCTGTCGTTGATGGCGCTGTCTCCCATCCGCGTGTTCGCCACGGGCGGTATTGGCGGCGTGCACCGCGAGGCACAGTTCGATGAGTCCGCCGATCTCGCCGAGCTCGCGCGCACTCCGGTCATCGTCGTGTGCGCGGGCGCGAAGTCGATCCTCGATCTGTCCGCGACTTCCGAGCGGCTCGAATCGCTCGGGGTGCTCGTCGTCGGGTACAGGACGAAGGAGATGCCCGGATTCTTCTTCGCCGACACGGCAATTCCGCTCGGCACAACGGTCACCGAGCCGGACGAAATCGCGCGGCTGTTCGCGGTGCACCGATCACTCGGTCGATCACAGGCGATCGTGGTCATGCAGCCACCGCCACCGGAGCACGCGGTGCGCAAAGCGACGATCGAACGCGCACTGGACACGGCGCTGGAGGATGCGAAGAACCACGGCGTACGAGGTGGAGCGGTCACGCCTTATCTACTGACGGCGGTCGAGCGAGCAACCGAGGGGCGCACGCTGGCCGCGAACATCGCGCTTCTCGAGGCGAATGCCACCCTTGCGGGCGAGATCGCTGTCGCATGCGCGAGACTAGAAGCGGATTCGCCGCCACGACTCCCGCCGAGCGCCGAGGTTATGCACGGACAAAAAGGCTGAATCTGGGTGTGCCCGACCGGTCGCTCCGCGCGTCAACAGGCATGATGCAGCCATGTTGGCTGCGTACCGTTCGGAAGTTGGGGTGGCTGACGCAGCGGTGCGAGTTCTGCAAACTCGTTGCTGCTGGACAGGTCCGATTCGTCTGTTGCGGGGGTGTACATTTCCACCGTGACGAAGCGTTTTTTCGCTCGCGCCCGAGCGCTATACCAGGTGTTGAACTCCGGGCCGTGCGAGTAGTACAATAGGCATACACTCATGAGCTGGAGGTTAACCGAGATATGCCGACCCCATTTCTGAGTTCCGAAGAGTATGATGAGCGCGCCCATCAGCTGTACAACGAGGGGCAATACGACGAAGCGCTCGACGTACTTCGGGAGGGACTCGCGCTCTATCCCAACGCGGTAGAGCTGCACATCGGGGTTGGGTACGCTCGACTTGCCCGCGACGAGTTCGCGTGGGCGCGGCGCAGCTTCGAGGAGGCCCTCATCCTCGACCCCGAGCACGAAGACGCGCTCGCCGGACTCGGTGAGACGCTGCTGAAATTCGGTCGCGCCGAAGCCGCCGTGAAAAGTTTCCGGCGCGTGCTCGAGCTCGGTTATCAGGACGACGTCGATCTGATGCTGCAGGTCGGTCGTGCGCTGTTCCGTGAAGGCATGATCGAAGAAGCGAAGGAGTTCTTCGACATCGCGGTCGAACAGGCGGCCGAATCCGCGGAGGCCGTCGCGCTGGTCGGCTATGCGCAGCATCGTCTCGGTGACGACAACGCCGCGATCTCGACGCTCCGACGCGCGCTGCAACTCGACAACGATCACGCCGAAGCACGCATCTACCTCGGCAACATCCTGTACGATCGCGGCGACTACGAGGCGGCGTTGTACCACCTCGATCGCACGTCGCCATCGGACCACTGGGACGAACTGGGGATCTGGCGACTCGTCGAGCTCAAGAAAACGATCTACCGCCTCAAGGACGACGATCCCGAGCTCAAGCCGTGGGAAGATCGGCTGAACGAGCTCGCTGGCGAACCGGACGACATCGATGAGATGCTGGCCGAGATCGAGCAGGCGGCCGCCGATCAGGCTGCGGAAGAGGCGAAGGGGCAGCTGGAGTTGTTCGGCGGTCTGCTGACCAGCCTCGCCGACCAGAAGATCGAGCCAGCACCTCGCGCCGAGCCGTCGCACGAAGTCCTGACGCGCGAAGGCAAGCCGTTTCGCGGGAGCTGGGATGACATCGTGCGCATGATGCGCGACTCGAACACGGCGTTCGTCGGCCGCTCGATGCAGGAGTTCATGGCGACCGAAGCACGGCGCGGCTACTCCCTCACCGGAGTCACGATCCCGACACGCGATGCGGAGAGCTTCATCCGCGGCAGCGCTGACGCGGGACTGTTGCGCATCGTCAAGTAAACCGCCCCGTAAGCCCGCAAGCCGCCCCAGACGTGACAACATCGCAACAGAGAGCCGCCCTCGCCGCGCTCGACCAGGCGAGGCCGGCAATCGGCCGCCTCGACCTCGCGCGCGACCCTGAAGACCTCGCCGCCGATATCATCGAGGGGTGGCAGGCCGCGGAGACGTCGATGCGCGCGCTCATCGGGTCGGCCTCGCTGTCCAGCCAACCGCTCATCCGGGAAGTCCGCCAGCGCGAGTTGCTGACGCTCGACCAGGCGCACGCGCTCGTCGAGTTCAGTGCGGCGCACGAGCGAGCGCAGCGCACCGACTACCGACCGTCCGCCGCCGACATCGGTGCAGCGCGGACGGGCTTCCAGCAACTCGAGGCGGCGCTGCGTCAGGAACGTGCTGCCCCGATGGCGCCCGCTGCCGCAGCAGCATCGGCGACGCCGGCGCCGGTAGCCGTCGCGCTCGACGCGCCTGCATTTCCGGGTGCCGGACGACGTCGCGGATTTCCACTGATCGCGCTCATCGGCCTGCTCGTGTTGTTAGGCGCCATCGGGTGGGGCATCTACTATTTCACGACGGCGCAATCGGGCGGTGCCCTGCAGCAGGGCATTGCGGCCTATTCGGCGAACAACAAGACGGCCGCGAGAAACGCGTTCGCGCAGGCGGTGAAGGACGATCCCAAGGACGCGACACCGCATGTCTATCTCGCGCGCATGGCGCGTGAGGAAGGTGACGCGACGAACGCCGTGCGCGAGCTGCAGACCGCCATTCAGCTCGACCCGCAGAACGAGACCGCACAGCGAGAGATGGGCAACCATCTGCTCGCGCAGGCGACGGCGCAGATCAACGGCGGCAACTTGCCCGGTGCGCTGCAATCACTCAATCTCGCGCGCAGCTTCTACGTGCGCGCGGTGCAGCTCAGCCCAAGCGACAAGCAAGCGCAGGGCTACCTTGGCTGTGTGCTCATGCGCCTCGGTCGCGTACAGGAGGCGAACAACTTCATGCAGCGCGCGGGCCCTGGTGCCTGGACGAGCTGCACTCCGCTTCCGACGCTTGCCCCGCAGGCGCCCGGCGCGCAAGCGCCGGTGCGGTGATCGAGCTCAGTCACGTCTCGAAGACGTACGCGCCGACGTTCGGACGCCCGTCCCGCGCAGTCGATGATGTTTCGCTGCGGGTCGGGGCCGGCGAGATAGTCGGCCTCGCCGGGCCGGAGGGTGCCGGGAAGAGCACGCTACTCGCGCTCGTCCTGGGTCACGAACGGCCCACCAGCGGCACGGTGCGCGTCGATGGTATCGAGCCGCGGCGGTTCGTCGAGCGCGAGGGCATTGGATATCTGCCGCAGCCGTTCGCGCTTCCGGGCGGTTGGCGCGTAACCG
>Ga0070675_100002191_pt1 | contig 14471 bp, 14 predicted proteins | sample KBSM43metaG_FD_65343 | JGI IMG/M metagenome (GOLD analysis project Ga0070675, IMG submission 65343) | Miscanthus rhizosphere microbial communities from Kellogg Biological Station, Michigan, USA - KBS M4-3 metaG | ecosystem: Host-associated > Plants > Roots > Rhizosphere > Soil ...
TGGGCGAGCTTCGCCGCTGGCGGATTGGTCAGCGATATCGCCAATGTCGAGGTCGAGCTCGGCGGTCATCAGGTCGAACAGTCGGATATCGAAGAGCTGCTGGCGGCTGGCCGCGGCGCGATCGACCGCAATGGCCAGGTCGTGCTCCATGCCCATCCAGCGCTTTACACGATTGATGGGGTCGAAGGCGTTCAGCATCCGATCGGCCTGCATGCCGACCGGCTGGGTGTCGACATCCATGTCGTCGCCGCCGATCCCGCGCCGCTCCGCAATATCGATTATGTCATCCGCTCCGCCCACCTTGGCGTGAAGGCGATCGTTGCCTCGCCGGTGGCCGCCGCCCAGGCTTGCCTGACGCCGGAAGAACGCGAGCTAGGCGTCGCGCTGGTCGAGGTGGGTGCGGAAGTGACAAACGTGTCGCTTCACGCCGGCGGGATGCTGGTCGGGCTTCGCTCGATCCCGCTGGGCGCGAAGGACATTACCGACGATATCGCCTGCGCTTTCGGCGTGCAGCGGCGTGAGGCCGAGCGGATGAAATGCCGCTTCGGATCGGCGATGACCTCCCCGCGCGACAATCACGAAATGGTCGAGGCGGCGCCAATCGGCGGCGAAGAAGGCGGCGAGCCGCTTCGCATCACCCACGCCCAGCTGATTACGGTGATCCGCCAGCGAACCGAGCAGATTACCAATGAGGTCGAAGCTGCGCTGAAGGGACTAGGCTTTTCGGGACCGGTCGGCCGGCAGGTCGTGCTGACCGGCGGCGGCGCGGAACTGAAAAATATCGCCGATTATATGCAGGGCGTGCTCGGCCGGGCAGTTCGCGTTGGCCGGCCAAGGACCATTACCGGCCTGCCCGAAGCGCATAGCGGCCCGGCCTTTTCGACCCTGGTTGGCCTGGCGATGATCGCGGGATCCGGCAGCGGCGACATCCGCGACCTGGTGATGGGAGCCGTCCGCGAGCGCAAAGTTGCGACGGGCATGTTCGGCCGCCTGATCGCGGCGATGCGCGGAGGGTTTTAGCGCTTCAAAAGGGGGCAGGGATGGCGACGATTGCGGAGACAATTAGCAGCGGATCCACCAAGGCAACCCGCCTGCTCGTCATTCTCCTCGGGGCTGCGGTGTTTCTGAATTATGTCGATCGCGGCGCGATCGGTATCGCTGCGCCGCTGATGAAATCGGACCTCGGCTTGTCGGAAGAGGCTTATGGGGTCGCCTTTTCGGCCTTTTTCTGGATTTACGCGCCGGTCCAACTGTTCGCTGGTTGGCTGTGCGACCGCTTCTCGGTCTACAAGCTGATGGCGGGCGGCATCCTGCTGTGGGCGGTAAGCACGCTATTGATGGGATTCGCCGCCGGATTTGTCTCGCTCCTGGTCCTCCGGGTCATGCTGGGAGTGGGCGAAAGCATTTCTTTTCCCGGAAGCTCGAAGCTTATCGCCCGCCACGTCCCGCCCGAGCGACGGGGTGTAGCCAACGCCGCCGTTGCTACCGGACTGGCCCTTGGTCCGGCCGTCGGGACATTGGTTGGCGGGCTGATCCTCGGAAGCTGGGGCTGGCACGCCATATTCCTCATTTTCGGGGCCGTGACGCTCACCTGGCTGCTTCCCTGGCAGCAGGCCATGAAGGCATTGCCGACGGCGGAAGTTCATGATGCCGGCCCCAATGTGCCGGTCGGTTCGCTATTGGTGCAATGGCCGCTGTGGTCGATGTCGATCGTCCACGCGCTCGGTAATTATTGTTTCTATTTCCTGCTCGCCTGGCTGCCGCTGTTCCTGACCAAGGCGCGCGGTTTCTCCATCGGCGAAATGACGATGCTGGCGACGCTGGGCTATGCCGTTCAAGGCGCCTGTGCGCTCGGTTACGGCCAATTCTCGGACTGGTGGACTCGCTCCGGCCGCTCCGAAGCATTGTGCCGACGCTGGATGATGGTCGCCAGCCAGTCGCTGGCGGCATTTGCAATCCTCGGCCTCGCCTTCGCCCATGATGCCGTGACGATCGGAATCCTGCTGTGCCTGGCAGGCGCAGCCTCCGCCTCCCTTTCGCTTAATCTTTATGCGGTTGCGCAGATGTTTGCGGGCCCACGCGCCTCCGGCACATGGGTTGGAGTGCAAAATGCAATCGGCAACCTGTCGGGCATAATTGGGCCGATTATCACCGGAATCGTGGTGCAACGGTCGGGCTATAACAGCGCGTTCATGCTCACGGCAGCGGTCGCCGCGGCCGGGGCAATCTGGTGGGCGGTAGCCATTCCTCGCATCCGCCAAGTAATTCCCAACGATTAACGTTAACGGCGAGCCGGGCTTTTCTTGCCTGTCCCATATTGAATCATGGTGAGTCTGTACGGGCACAATCTGCGGATTTTTTCGTTGTCCGTTAACTTTTCCGCTTGTCGCGAGACTCCGGATGATTCATTGATTCTCTTTGAAGGTTCAACGCGCTAGCTGCGCAGGGGAGGGGTTAGTCCATGAGCATTGATTTCGTCCGGCCGGAAGTCGACGAACTTCGCCCGAGGATCAGTGTCATTGGTGTTGGCGGTGCGGGCGGCAACGCCATTGCCAATATGATTCGCTCCGACGTCCAGGGGGTCGAGTTCCTGGTCGCCAATACCGACGCGCAGGCGCTTAATGCATCGGCTGCTGACCGTCGCATCCAGCTGGGCCTCAAGATCACCCAAGGACTTGGTGCCGGATCGCGACCCGAAATCGGCCGCGCCGCCGCCGAGGAGACGCTCGACGAGATCGAACGCATGCTCGACGGCGCCCACATGTGCTTCATCGCCGCTGGTATGGGCGGCGGCACCGGTACCGGCGCTGCGCCGGTCATTGCCAAGGCGGCCCGCGACAAGGGCATCCTGACCGTCGGCGTCGTGACCAAGCCGTTCGCGTTTGAAGGCGCGCGGCGCGCACGTTCCGCGGATTCCGGCATCGAAGAGCTGCAGAAGCATGTCGACACGCTGATTGTCATCCCCAACCAGAACCTGTTCCGCCTCGCCACCTCGGAAACGACTTTCAAGGAAGCGTTCGAGATGGCGGACGAGGTGCTGCAGCAGGGTGTTCGCGGCATCACTGACCTGATGGTCATGCCAGGCCTCATCAACCTCGACTTCGCCGACGTCCGCTCGGTGATGGGCGAGATGGGTAAGGCGATGATGGGCACCGGCGAAGCTTCCGGCGACAATCGTGCGATCGAGGCCGCCGAGAAGGCAATCAGCAACCCCTTGCTCGACGGCGTCAGCATGAAGGGCGCCAAGGGTGTGATCATCTCCATCACCGGCGGCGAGGATATGCGCCTGATGGAAGTCGACGAGGCCGCCAGCCACATCAAGGAACTGGTCGATCCCGACGCCAACATCATCTGGGGTTCGGCGTTCAACAACGACCTTGGCGGCAAGATCCGGGTATCGGTCGTCGCCACCGGCATCGAAGCGGAAACCGCCCTCCAGCCGGCCACCCAAGGCAAGGTCTTCACCTTCCCGACGGCGACCCGGGCGGCCGCATCGGTGCCCGCTCCGGCGCCAACTCCAACGATCGAAGCGGAAGAAGAGCCGCTTGACCTGACGGAGGATGATGAAGCGACGGACGAGCTACTGCTCGACAGTGAGGACATCCTCGCCGATCCGGTGCTCGGCACGCCGATCGCGCCGCCGGCAGACGAGGAGGAAGCTGAAGTCACCCCGGTCGAAGACGATAAGCCCGCGGCGGCATCCGGAACCCTGTTCGAGCGCATGTCCAACATCGCTCGCGGTGCCGCCCAGGCCAAGGTCGATGAGGAACCGATGCCGAGCTTCCGCCGTGAGCCGCTAGACATCCCGCGCTTCCTGAATCGCCAGAACAATCAGTAACCTGGATCGATTTCGCCCAGCTGCCGTTCCGGCGTGCCTGAGGCATGCCGGCGTGCGGCAACTCGTCGCCGGGGCGAAACGGTTTGGCGCTCCGGCCTTCCAATGAAAGCTTAGAGAAAGCTTGGGTTTAGCATGAGAGAAACATGCTGAAACTGGGTTTGATGCGCGCCTCCCTGGTCGCGCTGTTGGCTGCCGGAACGATCGTCGCCGTGTCTCCAGCATCCGCGCAAACGGCCGTCGAGACGCCTGGCACCGCGCTGTCGCGCTACATTCGAATTCTTGCCGGCAGTCCACGCGACTATAATTCGCTGATCGGCGCCGGGCAGGCGGCACTCGAGTTGGGCGATGTCCAGGCGGCTGCAGGCTTTTTCGGCCGCGCCGAAGAGGCCAATCCCAACGCCCCGCAGGCCAAGATCGGCCTTGGCGCTGCAATGGCGCACATGGGCGATGCCGACGGTGCGATCTTCTATTTCGACCAGGCGGCCAGGCTGGGCGCCCAACCGATGATCATGGCGACCGACCGTGGGATGGCGAAGGACCTGCTCGGCGACCTCAAGGGTGCGCAAGCCGATTACAGGTTGGCGATCTCATCGCTCGGCTCCGACGAGGCGCGCCGCCGCCTGGCGCTCAGCCTGGCAATCGGCCGCGATCGGAAAGCGGCCCTCGACACCATCCAGCCCTTGCTAAACCGCCGCGACTCCGCGGCCCAGCGCACCCGGGCTTTCGTTCTGGCACTGGTCGGCGACCAAATCGCCGCCGCGCAAGCGATCGAGTCAGTGATGCCTGGCGCTTCTGCCCGCTTCGCTCCCTTCTTCCGCTATCTGCCCAACCTGAGCGTCGCGGAAAAAGCGGCTGCGGTTCACCTTGGAATCTTCCCTGAGAATGCCTCGACGCGCGTTGCCGCTGCCGAGATCACGCCGCCACAACCAGAGCGCGAAGCAGCCGCTCCGGTCGGGTCGCAACCGACGCGGGTTGCCAGGAACTCGGTCTCTCCGGCCAGGCCGGCCGGCCGCAATTCCGAACCCCGCCGTGCCAGCAATCTCGAAATCGCCGGACGGACTCCGCCGCGCAGGCCGCAGACCATCGCCTCGACGTCCACAGTACAGCCGCCGCCGCAAACCGTTCAAAATTCACCCTCGCCAACCTTCAGCCTGCCGTCGGCCCAGACAGCCTCGGTATCCCCTTCTTTGAGCCAACCGTCGGCGAGTGGCGTCGCGCCGGCGGAAACCAATTCGACGCCGGCGGAAACCAACCCGGAGCCCATCGTGACCGAGCCGGCTACGCCGCAAACCGAGGCGGCGCCGGCGCTGGCCGAGGCGGAAGAGACGGCGGCCGAGAATAATCTGAGCGGCATCGACAGGTTGCTCGCAACCATGGCCGAAGCTGCCCCACCGCCGCCCGAGCCGAAGGTCGAATCGAAACAGGCGAGTTCCGCGGGCTCGGACAAGGCGTCCAAAGCGGCAGCTGCAAAGAAGGCGGCAGAGAAAAAGGCGCGCGAGGAAAAGCTCGCAGCCGAAAAGAAGGCGCGGGAGGAAGAAGCCAAGCTAGGGGTAAAGGGCACCCACTGGGTTCAGTTGGCCGGCGGCTCGAACCAGGGCAGGATGGCGACGGAATATAAGAAACTCTCGGCCAAGGCGGGGAAGCTGCTCAAGTCGCGGCCGGGCTATGTGACCGGGGGCAGGGATTATTTCCGACTGCTGGTCGGCCCCTTTGCCAGCAAGAGCGAGTCCCAGGCCTTCGTCAACAAGCTTGAAAAGGAAGGCGTCGACGGCTTTAGCTGGACGCGCACTCCGGCCAAAATCAAGATCGAGAAACTCTCCAGCTCATGACCCTTTCGAAGGCCCTCGCCGCGCAGCCATCACAATCGCGCGGCCGGGCCTTCGCAGAAGAGGATCGGGCGCCCCGCGGTCCGCGCGACCTGTTCCAGCGCGACCGCGACCGGATCGTCCACTCCGTCGCTTTCCGCCGCCTGCGGCACAAGACGCAGGTGTTCGTTGCACCCGACGGTGACCATTTCCGGGTAAGGCTTACCCATTCGATCGAAGTAGCGCAGATCGGCCGGACCATGGCACGGGCGCTCGGCCTTAACGAGGACCTGACCGAGGCCCTGTGCCTTGCCCACGATCTCGGCCACCCACCGTTCGGGCACGGCGGCGAGGATGCCCTTAACGACGGGCTCAGCGATGCCGGTGGATTTGATCATAATGGCCATACGCTGCGCCTCGTCACCTGTCTGGAGAATCCCTATCCGTCGTTCGACGGCCTGAACCTAACCTGGGAGACGCTGGAGGGCCTGGCCAAGCACAACGGCCCGGTCGAACGGCCAAAATGGGCGATGGCCGAGGCCAACCGGGCGTTCGACCTGGACCTCCAGACATGGCCCAGCCTGGAAGCGCAGGTGGCGGCGATCGCCGACGATATAGCCTACGACAACCATGACATCGACGATGGATTGAGATCGGGAATCCTCGATCTCGATGCATTGCTCACGGACCCATTCGCAGCGCGCCACTGGGCGGACATCGAGTTGCGGCACCCGGGACTCGACCAGGCAAGGAAATTGAAGGCGCTGGTCCGCGACGGGATCGGCTCAATGGTCGGCGACGTGCTTGATGAGACCCGCCGGCGAATTGCCGAAACCGGTGTCGAAACCATTGATGACGTCCGCAGGGCGGGGCGGCAGCTGGTGGGATTCTCGGAACAAATGCAGGCAGAGGAGCGGGGGCTGAAACACCATCTCTATGCCCATTTGTACGACAGCGCGGCGCTCCGGCCCATCCGGGTCGAGGCGCAGCGGATCATCGCCGAATTGGTGCAATACTATCGCGACACTCCAGCCGCCTTGCTTGCCGGCTGGCAGCGGGAAGAGGGCGAAACACATCGGCTGCGCGGAATCGGGGACTATTTGGCCGGGATGACCGATCGCTTCGCCATCGCTCGACACGAGGAGTTGATCGGTCCGGTCAGCCTCCCCGACCGGTTTTAGGTCGAAAGGAATTGACGCTGGCCATCCAGCACGGAGATTGTTGAATTGTACGCCCGTTTGGGCTCCATATGCCCGGCATGTGCGTTCAAAATTGCCAAGCAACGATGGGAAGGGTCGACCGTGAATCAGCCTGAGCGGCGTAATATCCGGCCATGGCACATGGTTGTCGGGGTGCTTTCTGTGGCTGCCTTGTGGGCCTTCCTTGAAGACATCATTAAGGCGGATTGGGTGGCCTGGGCGGTGGCGCCCTTGCTACTGGTGGCTTTCTGTACGGCCTTGTGGCGGATCAAGACGGGCAGTTTCGCTCGCGACGCCCTTTGGTTCTTGGCGATTCTGATCGTCGCATTCGTTTCGATCTACGACGTGCTCGACCTCATCCTCGATCCGATTGTCCGTTCGGACCTGCTGATTGCCGCTGCCGCCCTGGTTGTGCTGGCCGGGCTATGGACTTCATTGTCCGCGGTAATCGCGGTCGAAGAGGGCTAAGTTCACCGCCACCAGGGATCGGGATGGCGGCCGCGTGAGCCGAAATCGGTCGAACCGAGGGAAATGATGGCAACCCCATCATCGTCGATCGGAACGATTGCAGTGCCATAGGCCGATCGATAGCCGCCGGTACCGATCTCAAATCCAACTTCGCCATGAATTTGCCGGACTGCTTCGTCCGTGGACGTGCCATCCAGGGAAACGGCGACCAGCTTTTCCTGATGGCTGGCGGCAGCCGCCTCCAGAACCTTCTCCCTCTCTGCGTCGGATAAACGAATTTCGGATGGCTGGGGCGCCGGGCCTTCTGCCGCAAAGGCAAGGGACGGCGAAAGCAGGGCTGCGGCGCAGAACAGGCTTCGGATCAGGCGCATCGCAATCCCCTTCGTGGATCGCGATGCGCCGTTCAAGCTTTCATTGAGGTGAATGGTCAATAGCCTGTGCTGTTGCCCGTCGCGTCATTCCCCACCGCATTGGCTGTCGCATTCATGTCGGTCGCGTTCATATCGGTCGTGGCGTTCATGTCGGTCGTGGCGTTCATGTCCATGTTCAGGTCTTCAGTGGCGTTGAGGTCTTCGAAGTTCTCAAGCGCCATATTATTCTCTTCGGACTTGCTCCCGCAGGCGGTGAGCCCGAGCGCCGCAACCAGCCCAAGGCTGGTCAGAATCATCTTCGCCATGCTTCCTCTCCCTAAGGGGACCGCATTCAAACGAACGCTGGGGAAGGGCGTTCCGGCGCAGGGGACTCCCCAACAGCGTTAAATTTGGGTTATACAGACTGCGAGCTTAAAAAGGGGCAAGCCATGATGCGAATGGGGATCGCATTGCTTTTGCTTGGTTTTGGATCGTCTGCTGCTGCAGCCGATACCAATTGGGGCATTCGCGAGGTCGGCAAACCAATCCCATCGGCCAAGACCGCGAGCAGTGAGCCGCTGCCGGCAGGGACTTGGGCAATGGAGCAGCCAAGCGGCGGCCGTCCCGTGGATTTGGGCACCGTCAAGCAGATTGGCGCCAGGTGGGGCCAAGTGACCAGCACCTATCGCAGCCCCGAACATAATCGCGCAGTTGGCGGCGTTTCCAATAGCTATCATTTGCGCGGCCGCGCCATCGATATCGCCCGCCGGCCCGGCGTGAGCCACTATCAGATCGCGGCCGCCTATCGCGCCGCCGGCTACTCGCTCGCCGAATCCCTGGACGAGGGTGATCACAGCCATTTCGCCTTTGGTCCGCCCAAGCATCGCCACATCGGGCCGCAGGCACAGATGGTCAGCGTCCAGTCCGGAGAGAAAACTGAATGGCGGATCGTTTTCGCGCCGCCGTCGTCGGCCGGCGGCAACTAATTTCCGGTGCATTGCCCCTGCGTCAGACAAGTTAGCCGCTGTGCCTTGTCGAGCGCATCTCGATCCTGCCGTTTGTAATCGGCCCATTCCGCACGGGTCGCACAAACTCGTCTAGTCGCCAGCCGGCTGCCCACGATCGTGATTTTCTCGCAGACCTTTTCATTGGGATCGAGCGCCTTTTTGGGATTGGGCTCTTCCGCAAAGGCGGCAGAGCCGATCGAAACCGCCGCAATCAGGGTAAAGGAGAGCTTGGTAAGCATGGACACCTCCTTGCTGCCCGATTGGCGCACTAGCCGGTCGTCAGAACAAGCAGATTTCGACGAATGCATGGTGTCGAGCTGCCGCGTGACGTCGGCGCTCGGCTGCGCTAGAGGCGCGCGCTCGTTCCTTTCGTTCGGTGAATCAAATTGTCGCTCTACGCCCGTTATTCCGCCCTGCTTGACACTATTCTCGACGAGCTGGTCGAAGCCGGCCAGCTGTCGGCCGGTCTGGGTCGCAAGGCTGTCGCGGTCGAGCCGCCGCGTGATCCGTCGCACGGCGACCTGGCGACCAACGTCGCGATGGTTCTGGCCAAGGGCGCCGGAACCAATCCGCGAGCCCTGGCCGAAGCGATCAAGCCGAAGCTGGAAGCTCTACCCGGAGTCACCACTGCGGAAATCGCCGGGCCCGGGTTCATCAACCTTCGGCTGGGCGAGGAAAGCTGGCGCGACGAGCTGGCGACCATTCTCGCCGAGGGTGACGAATATGGGCTGTCGGCGATCGGCGCCAACGAGCGGGTCAATGTCGAATATGTTTCGGCCAACCCGACCGGGCCGATGCATATGGGCCATTGCCGGGGGGCAGTCGTCGGCGATGCGCTGGCCCGCCTGCTCGAAGCGGCAGGCTTTCGCGTCACCAAGGAATATTATGTCAACGACGCCGGCTCGCAGGTCGATACGCTCGCCCGCTCGGCGCACCTGCGCTATCGCGAGAAGCTGGGCGAAGACATCGGCGAGATTCCGGAGGGTTATTATCCTGGCGACTATCTGAAGCCGGTCGGAGCGACCCTCGCAGCGGAATTCGGCAACAAGTTCGTCGATGCTCCGGAAAGCGAATGGCTTGAACTCTTCAAAGCCAAAACCGTCGCGGCGATGATCGAGCTGATCAAGCATGACCTCGGCCTCCTGAACATCCACCACGACATTTTCGCGTCCGAAGCCGAGCTGCAGGCTTCCGGCAAGGTCGAGGAGGCGATGGAAAACCTCCGTTCCAAAGGGCTCGTCTACGAGGGCCAGTTAGAGCGGCCGAAAAGCCTGGACGAGCATGACGAGTGGGAACCGGTCGAGCTGACCTTGTTCAAGTCGAGCCAGTTCGGGGACGACCAGGACCGGCCGATGAAGAAGTCGGACGGGTCATGGACCTACTTCGGCGCCGACGCTGCCTATCACCTCCAGAAGGCGGAGCTAGCTGACCATCTGGTCAACATCTGGGGCGCCGACCATGCAGGCACCGTGAAAAGGGTGCAGGCCGCGGTCAACGCGCTGACCGACGGTCGCGTCGATCTCGACGTCAAGCTGGTGCAAATGGTTCGGCTGTTCCGGGCGGGCGAGCCGATCAAAATGTCGAAGCGAGCCGGCAACTTCGTCACCTTGGCCGATGTCGTTCGCGAGGTCGGCAAGGACGTGGTCCGTTTCATGATGCTGACCAAGCGGGCCGATACGCCGCTCGACTTCGACTTTGCCAAGGTGGTGGAGGCATCGAAGGACAATCCGGTCTTCTACGTCCAATATGCCCATGCACGGATCAGCTCTCTCAAGCGCAAGGCCGAGGCGGCAGGCGTGTCGCTCGATGAAAAGGCCGATCTGACATTGCTCGACGGTGAAGAATTGGCACTGGTCAAGCTCGCAGCCCAATATCCGCGCACTGTCGAAGGTGCGGCGACGGCGCACGAGCCCCACCGGATCGCCTTTTATCTCTACGACTTGGCGGCCTCCTTTCATGCGTTGTGGAATCGCGGCAATGACGATCCGGAGCGGCGCTTTCTGCTTGAAAATAATCCACAAATTTCTCGCGCGAGGCTGGAACTGGCGATCGGGATCGGGCAGGTTGTCCGCAACGGCCTTGGGCTGATGGGAGTGGAGGCCGCCGAGGAGATGCGTTGATGGCCGATGCGGGGGTAGCACGGGATCCAGGACGCCTTCCCTGGCTTGAGCCTTATCGCGCGCCGTCGCGCAACAAATCCAACCGCCAGTCAGGGGTCGCCGCAATGATTGGCGCGGCCGGCCTCGCCACAGTGCTCACCCTGTTAATGGGCGACGCATCATTTTTCGAGCCCGGCGCACCGGCCGCGCCGCAAGCGAGCGTAGTCCTTCCCGCGCCATCCGAGATGCAGCAGCCAATCCTGCTGTCGCCATTGACCGGTCCCGAGCCCGAAGCTGGGCCTGCCGCCAGGCCGGCATCGCCGGTTCATCGCGCCAAGCCCCGTGTGCAGCGCCGGATCAAGGCAGTGCCGACGAACGTCGCTTACCGCGCCATCGTCAAGGAGCAGACCGGCGAGGCAAATGAGCCCGTCATGATCGACGTAGCGATCATGACTGCGGCCGCGGCAATCGCCGCCCTGCCGCTTCCACCCGATCCGCCGCGGCCATCGGTCAACCCTGCAGCTCAAGTTGTTCGGGGCAAGACGGTTCAGCTTGGCGTCTACAAGAGTGCAGGGCAGGCGGAAGCCGCCTGGCAAAGCGCAGTGCGCGACTACACTTACCTGGTCACCATGCCCAAGAGCATCGAGCCGATCTCGATCCGGTCGCGGCGATTCTATCGACTGCAACTGGGCACGCCCTCGAAACAGCATGCCAAGCAATTGTGCACCAATTTGAAGTCGATCGGCCGCGCTTGCACGGTGGCGTGATCCAATCGCACTGAAATTTTTCGGACCCCCTCCCATCTTGCCGGCCCGGCTTCTAGGATGTCTGCGCACCCAAAGGGAGATGACGACGCGATGAGTGATGCTCAGGCTTATGACGATCAGTCATTGCCCTGGCTGGAGGCGGTCGAGAATGAAGAGGGACCGCGCGCCATCTCTGCCCGGAAAATGCTCGTCGCGCTATTGCTGGTGCTGCTGGCCGGGGCGATCGTTGCAGGAACGATGTTTTGGCTGGGCCGGCAAAATCCAGCGGTGAGCGGCGCACCGGAGCTGATCCGGGCCGAGCCCGGACCCTATAAGGTCAAACCGACTGACCCGGGCGGGCTCGACGTGGCGGGAGATAGCGAGACCGCCTATTCGACAAGCGCCGGCGAAGACCCGGACTCGGAACTCGACGTACGCAAGCTGCCGGAGGAGGTGGGACTGCCTGCCGCGGAGCCGGCCACTACCGCACCCGTAGAGAAGCCCAAGAAAATCCCGCCAAACGAGGTCAAGGAACTTGCACCGAACGGGCCGGCGGCAGCAGCAGCGGCACTGTCCGGCCCGACGATCCAGCTCGGCGCCTATGCTTCGACCGTCAAAGCGGACACGGCCTGGAAGCTGCTGTCAGGACGGTTTCCCGAAGTCGCTTCGTTGAGGAAGGCAGTTGTGACTGCCACCGTTGGCGGCAAGTCCATCTATCGGCTGCGCGCTTCGGGTTCGTCGGACCAGACAAGAGCAGCGTGCGCGGCGCTGAGGGCGGCCGGTGAAAGCTGCATGGTCGTCAACTGATGCAGGCGGCGATCTACGGCCTTTCCGAGACTGAATTATTGGCGGAAGAGAGGGCTTTTTTTCGCGACGCAAAGCCCGCTGGCTATATTTTGTTCAGACGAAATATTGTGTCTAAAGAACAGTTGCGCAGCCTCACCGATAGCCTCCGAGAGCTGGAAGGCCATGATGAAGTCCCAATCCTGATCGACCAGGAGGGCGGCCGGGTATCGCGAATGCGTCCGCCCGAATGGCCGGCATTTCCCAGCGGAGAGGCGTTCGACCAACTCTATCAACTGGCGCCGTCGAGCGCGATCGAGGCGGCGAGGGTCAATGCCCGGGCGCTGGGGCTGATGCTCCATGAGGTCGGGGTCAATGTCGACTGCCTGCCGATGCTTGACGTGCGCCAGCCGGGCGCGACCGATATCGTCGGTGACCGGGCGCTCGGGTCCGACCCGATGCAAGTGGCGGCCCTGGGCAAGGCCATCCTCGATGGGCTTGCTTCTGCCGGAGCATTAGGGGTCATCAAGCATATCCCGGGCCATGGGCGGGCGCTGGTCGACAGCCATCATGAACTGCCAATCGTCGAGGAAGCCGAGGACAAGCTGGCAATCGACCTGGAGCCGTTCGAGCGGTTGCGCGACGCGCCGATGGGGATGACCGCTCATCTTCTTTACACCGCCTGGGACGCCGAACGGCCGGCATCGCAATCGCCCTTCGTGATCAAGGAGATCATCCGCCAGCGGATCGGCTTCGATGGATTCCTGATGAGCGACGACATCGGCATGGAGGCGCTGGGTGGCGACCATGGCACACGCGCCGCCGCCTGCGTCGCCGCGGGCTGCGACGTGGCGCTGCACTGCGACGGCAAGATGGAGAATATGCTGCTGGTTGCCGATGCGGTCGGCGATATTTCGCCTGACGGGGCGGCTCGGCTGGCCCGGGCGATGGCAATGCGCTTCATTCCCGATGACGAGATGGACTTCGCCGAGGCCATCGCCAAGCGCGACGCGCTGCTGGCGCTGGTCTAACTTCCCTTCCTGTTGCTGGGGAGGGCTTTTGATTGCGTTTCAAGGTGCGAGAGCTACCCTCACGAATCATGGAGGATGAGGAGCTATTCATTGCGCCGGTGCGCGAAAACGAGACGCTGAATCTCAGTCTCGACGGCTGGGAAGGTCCGCTCGACCTGCTCCTCAACCTCGCCCGCCAGCAAAAGGTCGACCTCCACCAGATCTCGATCCTGGCGCTGGTCGAGCAATATCTCACCTATATCGAGGGTGCCCGGACCCTGCGTCTGGAAATCGCGGCCGATTATCTCGTAATGGCGGCGTGGCTGGCGTACCTCAAAAGCTGCCTGCTGCTGCCCAAGGACCCGACCGTCGACCCCTCGCCGGAGGAACTCGCCCTGCGGCTCCAGCTTCGGCTGCAGCGGCTCGACGCGATGCGCGACGCGGGCGCTCGGCTGATGGGCCGGGATCGGCTCGGCCGCGATGTGTTCTCCCGTGGTGCGCCGGAAGGTCTCAAACTGGTCCGTAAGTCCGCCTGGCAGGCGACTGCCTTCGACCTCTATGCCGCCTATGGACGGGTCAAGGCGCGGACGGCGCCAGCGATGCATGTCGTCGCGCACCGCGCGGTCATGACGCTTGAAGACGCCATCCAGCGGGTTTCGGCGCTGATCGGCGCTGCACTCGACTGGACGACCCTCGAAGCCTTCCTGCCCGCGACCGCCGACCCCCAATATCGCAAGTCTGCATTGGCCAGCAGCTTCGTTGCTGCACTGGAGCTGGCCCGCCAGGGGCGGCTGGAGCTTGAGCAGGCCGAGACGTTTGGCGAACTGCTTGTTCGCAGGGCGGCGTAATGGACGAGTTTCAGCGCGCGGTCGAAGCAGCAATATTCGCGTCCGACGATCCTCTCAGCATCGAAGCGATCGCCGCCTACGTCGGGGAGGGCGATGTCGCGGCGGCCCTGGCGCAACTGGCCGAGCGCTATGCGGGACATGGAATCGAACTGGTCGAGCGCGGCGAGCGATGGCATTTCCAGACCGCGCCGGACCTGGCCCATATCCTCCGCCGCACGCGTGAGGACGCTCGCCGCCTGTCGCGCGCAGCCACCGAGACGCTGGCCATCATCGCCTATCATGAGCCGGTCAGCCGGGCCGAGATCGAGGCGATCCGCG
>Ga0070675_100002192_pt1 | contig 14468 bp, 13 predicted proteins | sample KBSM43metaG_FD_65343 | JGI IMG/M metagenome (GOLD analysis project Ga0070675, IMG submission 65343) | Miscanthus rhizosphere microbial communities from Kellogg Biological Station, Michigan, USA - KBS M4-3 metaG | ecosystem: Host-associated > Plants > Roots > Rhizosphere > Soil ...
AACCCCGGAACCTCGCGAACCCCGCGAACCCCGGAACCTCGCGAACCCCGCGAACCCCGGAACCTCGCGAACCCCGTGAACCTCCCGAACCCCGCGAACCCCGGTTTCACCGTCCACAAAACGGATACAACGGACAGACCGCGTCGAGCGCGGCGTCGAACGACTCGCTGTCGATAATCAGACTGCCGCCCGGATATCGCTTCGCGGATTTGATCAGCGCCGCCGCCAGTTGCTTGACCGTTCCCTCGATCTTCTTCAGCCCTGCGGCGTCGACCCGATCCTGGGTGGCGCGGACGCCGCCCTGCGACAGCACCGCGTTGAGATGATCGGAATTCTCCTCGTCGATCGATGCGCGCGCGTCCTCGAAGGCGGGATAGATGATCTGCTGCCAGCGGACAATCAATGTCGCCGCGCGATCCGCGTCGGTCGGCTTCTGCGCGATCGCCAGCGCCGGCGCCGCCGCGATCGCGACTACCGCAAGCCCCCACGCGAATCGGCCGAGGTGACGAAGCATTCGATCAATTTTACCAGCGACGCGCCGGCGAGACGGTTATGCAACCGGAGACATCGGCCGGCCCGGCATCGTCCGTCGCGCCGAGCAACGCCAGCGTCACCCGTCCGGTCGGCGGTTCGCGCAGGTCCACCACCAGCGCATGACTGCTCTCGCCGAACCGGTTGTAGGCAGTGATCTGGCCAAGTGATCCGAGCCGCATCAGCAGCGTGTCGTCGAACGACGGCGGCACTTTATGGCTGAAGCCGAGATACACCAGCGCTCGCGTCGGCCCGTCGCGGCGAAGCGTTTCGCCGAGTTCCGACGAGCCGCATGACTGGCCGTCTTGTTCAACCGTCGATTCCAACGCCGGCAGATTGTCGTTGGCGTACCACCAGACTGCCGGGAGCGCGTTGTGCGTCGTGATCCACACTGCGCCAGGACGGGCCTGACGCGCCAGCCAGCGAACCGCCGCACGGTCGTCGACCTCATGATTCGCTTTTGGCTCGGCGAGGGCGAGATAGGTTGTTCCGCGCCGGGCGACATCGGTGAGTATCACGAGGAGCACCAGGCAACCGGTCAGCCCGAGCGCGGCATCGAGCGATCGATGTTCCGAGCGAACGCGAATGATTCGTTCAACGCTGGCGTCGGCGGCGAACGCAACGCCGACGTAGGCCGCGGGAATCATCCACAGCGCGAGCCGTTCGAACATCGGCACGAGCCGGATCGCCGCGAACATCAAGCCGGAGATCGGGATCAGCGCGAACACCAAACGGATCGAGGGCGCGCGGCGGATCGCCAGGATGAACCCCGCGACCGCGACGGCCCAGAACCAGACGCCGAACCCGCTGCCGGCGGGTTTGAGCGCCAGCGGTGACAGTTGCGCAGCCAGCCACTCGAGGATCACCAACCCATTCGACCCTCGTGGCGGAAACGCATTCGCCCAGTACTGATTCAGGAAATCGTTCGAACGCGCCGGGCCAAGGTTGGCGATGAAGTTGAGCCCGAACGATACCAGCCAGATGGCGACGCCTGATCGGCTTGCAATCCCTCGTTGCGCCTTCAGCACGACCAGCGCGCAGACCGGTACCACGAACAGGGCGCCATTCGAAAACCATTGCGCCACCGCGGCCACGATCCACCAGGTGAGGACGCGATCCTCTTCGATCGCCCAGACGGCCAGCGCCGGAATCAGCAAACCGAAACAGCTGTCGGCCGAATAGTGTTTCAATTCGAGCGCGTGAAACGAGATCCACTGTCCCGCCGCGCAAAGGAACACCAGCGTCGTCGCACCGGCGGGTGTCATCCAGCGGTGGCCGATCCACGCAGCGACAATCAGCAGCGCAATGCCGAACAACAGCGGTATTGCGCGTAGTGCGCGTTCGTCGGGACCGAACGTGAGAAGGATCGCGCGCTCGGCGACCAGCCAACCGTAGGGCGCGGCTTGCCCGAGGGTCAGCTGCCCGGCCAGCTGGGTGAATGAACGATCGCGCAGGTTGATCGCGATCATCTCCTCGTCGAGCCACAGCATCCGGCCCCACTGCCATTGCAGGATCAGCAGCGCAGCGCCGGCGACCGCGATCAGCGAGGGAATGACGAATGACGCGCGCTCAGGCCAACGCGGCGCCAGGCGACCGGACAAATCCTCTACCCAATCGGGTGGATGCTAACACGAGCCTATCGGCTACACTGACGCTCCGCGAATGACCAAAACCCGAATGGAAGCGTTCAGCGATGGCGTGATCGCCATCTTGATCACCATCATGGTGCTGGAATTCAAAGTGCCGCACGGATCGGACTGGGCGGCGCTGTATCCGTTGCTGCCGAAGGCGCTCGCCTACGTGATGAGCTTCATCTTCCTCGGCATCTACTGGACGAACCATCACCATCTCATTCACGTCACGCGCGAGGTAACCGGCGCCATTCTGTGGGCGAACCTGCACCTGTTGTTCTGGTTGTCGCTGGTGCCGTTCGCCACCGCCTGGATGGGCGAAAGCCATTGGGAAGCGATTCCGACTGCGGTCTACGGAATCGTCCTGCTCTGCGATGCGATCGCCTACACCATTCTGGTGCGAACAATTTTCGCGCACGAGGGCGCGCAGTCGCCATTGCGCGCGGCCATCGGTAACGACACCAAGGGCAACATCTCACTCCTGTGTTATGCGATCGCGATTCCGCTCGTCTTCGTGCATCCATTGATCGCCGAGGCGATCTACGCCGCAATTGCAATTTCGTGGTTGATTCCCGATCGCAGAATCGAGCGCAAGATAGCTAGAACGTGACACACGCGCCGGCCAAAGCTGCACGCTGCTGCAATCGACGGCCGGCTCCAAAATCCATGGAGCGACGACACTTGTAGCGTTTTCGCGCCAGAGCGGTACTCCTTTTGGTTTATCCCCAGCGGACAAAAGGAGCATCTATGTTCCGCTTTGGAGCGAAGTGGGTCGCGGTCGTGGGCATTGTCGTGGCAACCAGCGTTGTCCTGGGCGCTGCAGCGAATAACGGGAACGGTGGCAATCCGAAGCAGCCAGATGTCGTAGCGGCAACCGTGTCGGTGGATCAATCGACGCTGTTCGTCTATGGCGAGAATCTCTCGAGTTCATCGCTCGTGACGTTCGGCGGCATCGCGCTCGGCGGTGTGCAGGCCGATTCGGCTGGCCATCAACTGATTGCGTTGATGCCGGCGGTGCCCCCCGGGTCGTATCGCCTGGTGATCACCAACAGCAACAAGTCGTGCGAATTCTATGTAAGCGTCGCAGCCGCCGGCGGCAGCGCGAGTACTGAGGGAGTTGCAGGACCAACCGGACCGGCCGGGCCGGCAGGCACGAACGGCGCTGACGGTGCGGTTGGGCCGACAGGGCCGATCGGCCCAGCGGGACCAACCGGCGCAACTGGTCCAGCGGGACCGACCGGCGCCACTGGCCCAGCAGGTCCGACGGGCGCTACTGGCCCAACGGGGCCGAGCGGCGCGACCGGCGCCACGGGGGCGACTGGGGGGACGGGCCCGCAGGGTACGCCAGGTACCAATGGGACTAATGGCACCAACGGTACCAACGGTGTCGATGGCGCGCCGGGAGCGACTGGACCAACCGGGCCCCAAGGCATGAGCATAGTCGGACCGGCGGGACCGACTGGACCAACTGGACCAACCGGAGAACAGGGTCCGACCGGAATCTCATTCGCCTATTCGGGGTGGATCTCTTCAAGCGGGGGCATCCGAGCAGGCACCGGGTTCACTTCACGGCGCCTTGGAACGTCCGCCGGTAGTTACCGTGTTACCGCGAACCCGACGGTCACTGGTGTTCCGCTGGTCATCAGCGTGTCACCGACGGCGGCTGGTATTACGGTGCGTGTGATCGGTTATTTCAAAGATACGACCACGAACCAACACATTTTCGACGTCGACGCACGGAATAGTTCCGGAGCGTTGGTCGACGCGGAATTTACTTTCGTCGCAATTCCGATTTCTTAACGGGCCTAGTGGGCCGGCTCGCGATGCGAGTCGGCCCACCAGCTCAGCGCAAACGTCAGCGCCGCTCCAATCAGGCCGGCGATCCAGATCGCTTCGACCGACGGCGGTGCACCGCCGAGAATATTTCCGACGTAAGCAATCGCCAGCAACGCCACCACACCGACCAACCCCCAGCGGCCAATCCTATCGCGCGCGCGCGTCGCGCGTGCATAGATCACCACCGCCATCACAAACATCGTGGTCTCGACGAGGATCGTCGCTGGAATCGAGTACCACAGTCCAAGGCCAAACTTCGATCGGCCGCCAGGCACCAATGGCATATCTGGACGATGTGACACGAAATCCAGTAGCCAGTGACTGACGACCAGCGCCGTGATCGCGAGAAACTCTCGGCGCGTCGCGTGACGCACCGCGATGTAGATGAATCCGAAAGCCAGGCCCCATCCGACAAGCATCACGAGTGAGTGCGAATAGGGGTAACTGACAAATTCCAACGGCGTAAAGGGTGTATCGCCTGGCGCGATGCGAACCTGCTCGAGGCCGGTCGCAACAAACAAGGGCCACAGCGTGTCGGCCAGCTGGACCGCCGCGAACAGCGTGGCCAGTGACGTGTGTGGGAGAACCCGCTTGGCTGCGAAACCGACCGCGAAGTGACCGATGAACAACGCCCAGAGTTTACGTTAAACTCGCGGCCATGAAGCGCATTTCATTCTGGGCATTCGGCCTTCTTCTCGTCTCGGCCGGCTGGCGGCTTGGCGCGGTTGCGCAGCAGCCACAGCCAGCAACTCCGGCGATCGATCCCGCTTCGGAAAACGCCTTTTTTTCGTCGTATCGCTGGCGCAGTGTCGGACCCGATCGCGGCGGCCGTTCGATCGCGGTCACCGGAGTCAAAGGTCGTCCCAAGGAAGCGTACTTCGGCGCGGTTGGCGGCGGTCTGTGGAAGACCACCGACAGCGGCCTGACCTGGGCCGCCGTCACCGATGGTCAGCTGGCGAGTTCATCGGTCGGCGCCGTCGCCGTCTCGGAGTCGAACCCCGACATCGTTTACATCGGGATGGGCGAATCGTGCATCCGCGGCAACATCATGCCGGGCGATGGCGTCTACAAATCGACGGACGCCGGCAAGACCTGGACGCGCGTCGGCTTCACGAATTCGGACGCGATTTCGAAAATCCGCATCCATCCCACCAACCCCAACGTCGTCTTCGTCGCGGACTTCGGCCGCTACGGTTCGCCGAGCGAAGAACGCGGCATCTTCAAAACGGTCGATGGCGGCACGACGTGGAAAAAGGTGCTTTACAAGGATGCCAGGACCGGAGGCATCGACGTCGCGATCGATCGGAAGAACCCGAACGTGATGTTCGGCGCCCTGTGGGAGGCGTACCGCGTCGAGTATCAGATGTCGAGCGGTGGGCCGGGCAGCGGTTTTTACAAATCCACCGATGGCGGCGAAACGTGGACCGAGATTACCCGCGCCACCGGTCTGCCTTCAGGGCTGGTCGGCAAAATCAGCGTGTCGATTTCCGGTGCCGATTCGAACCGCGTCTATGCATTGATCGAAAACGACAAGGGTGGTCTCTACGTCTCGGACGACGCCGGCGCCTCGTGGAAGCTGATCAACGAAGGCCGCAACATCCGCCAACGCGCGTTCTATTACACGCACGTCTTCGCCGATCCGAACAACAAAGACATTGTCTATATGCTGAACACCAGCGCGTTCCGCTCGGTGGACGGCGGCAAGACCGTGGCGCAAATCGGCCAGAACACCCACGGCGACCATCACGACTTATGGATTGATCCGGACGACTCCCAGCACGTGGTGTTGGGCAATGACGGCGGCGGAACCGTGACCTACGACGTCGCGTCGACGCAGCGTCACTGGTCCGACGAAGATTTTCCGACCGCCCAGTTCTATCACGTGATCGTCACGAAACACGTGCCCTATCACGTTTGCGGCGCGCAGCAGGACAACTCCACGTTGTGCGTCGACAGCCGCACCAATCTTGGTCGCGGCGGCGGCGGTGGTGGCGGGCGCGGCAACATCGTCGCGCCGTACGAGGCCGGTGGCGGCGAGCCAGGCTATATCGCGCCCGATCCGCGAGACCCCGACGTGTACTATGCCGGCGCCAACAACGGTTCGTTTCTCACGCGGCTGAATCGCCGGAGCGGCGAGATCAAGGAGGTGGGCGCTTACCCCCGCTTCTTCTCGGGCGAGAACTCCGGCGAAGTGGTCGAACGGTGGCAGTGGACATATCCAATCATCTTCTCGCCGGTCGACCCGAAGATTCTCTACACCTCTTCACAACGCGTCTGGAAAACGACCGACGGCGGCGACACTTGGACGGCGATCAGTCCCGATTTGACGCGTCACGATCCGAAAACGTTCGGCGACTCCGGCGGACCAATCACGCACGACATGAATAGTCCGGAAATTTATGGAACCGTCTTTTCGCTGGCACCGGGCAAGACCGACGTCAACATCATCTGGGCCGGATCAGACGACGGCATCGTGAACTTGACGCGCGATGGCGGCAAAACCTGGACGAACGTGACGCCGAAGGACATGCCGGAATTCGGCCGCGTGTCGCAGATCGACGCCTCGCAGTTCGATGCCGGCACCGCCTTCGTTTCTGTCAAGAAAATGCTGCTCACCGACTACTCCCCGTACATTTTCCGCACGCATGACTACGGCAGGACGTGGACGAAGATCGTCGCCGGCATCGCTCCGACCGATTTCGTCAGCTCGGTGCGTGAAGATCCGGCTCGACGCGGCCTGCTCTACGCCGGTACCGAGCACGCTTTCTACATCTCGATGGACGACGGCGACCATTGGCGCACCTTGTCCAACGGACTGCCGGTCACCCAGGTGTCAGACATCTGGATCGAAGGTAACGACGTCGTCATTTCGACGATGGGGCGAAGCTTCTACATCCTCGACGACGTCAATCCATTGCGGCAGTTCAATGCCACCGTCACGTCTGCGGCTGACTCGTTTCTGTTCAAGCCGGGCGATGCGATTCGGACCGCGGTTCCGGCCCGAATCGGCTACTGGCTGAAAAAACCACCGCAGAGCATGAAGCTCGAAATTCTCGATAGTAAAGGTCAGGTGGTGCGCACGTTCGAGGGTGCCTTGCCAGGGGCCGGCGGTCGCGGGCGCGGTCGCGGTGCGGTCGACGGCCGCGCCCAAGCCGCTCAGGGAGGCCGCGCGGCGGAGGCGGGCGGCCGTGCCGAAGCCGCCCAGGGAGGTCGCGCGGCGGAGGCGGGTCGGGGCGGAAACGAAGAGCAGCCGCAAACCGAAGACGAAGAAGGCGGCGGACGCGGACGCGGTGGGCCGCAAACCGCGACGATGGCCGCCGGGATGCAACGCTTCACATGGGACCTGCAATCGCAGCCGGTCGTAAATTTCCCCGGCATGGTGTTGTGGGGAGCAACGCAGAACGGGCCGATCGTTCTGCCCGGAACCTATACGGCGCGCCTGACCGTGGACGGCAAGACGCAGACCCAGAGCTTCACCGTCAACAAACATCCCTATCACACGGCGAGCGACGCCGATCTGCAGTTCCAATACGACTTGGCGACGCAGATTCGCGACAAGGTGAACGAAGCGAACAACGCGATCATCCAAATCCGCAGAATCAAGACCGCGCTGGCGGATCGAGTCAGCAAAACGACGAACGCCGACGCCAAGGCGATTGCGGAGGAGTTGCAGAAAGAGCTGACCGCTGTCGAAGTGGACGTGTATCAGGTGAAGAACCAGAGCAATCAGGATCCGCTCAACTTCCCGATTCGCACCAACAATCGCCTGGCATCGCTGCTGCGCGTCGTGCTGGCCGGTGACGGTCGGCCGACGAGCAACACCACGCCGATATTCAACGACCTGAAGAAAGAGCTGCAGGTCGAGATGGATCGGCTGGACAAGACGCTGACGACACTGCTGCCGCGGTTCAATCAGGCGGCGCAGCGCGCCGGCCTCGAGCCAATTAGCGAGAAATAACATGATGCCTGCATCACTGCCTGTTTTCCGGTTGATCAGCAGCGCCGCTCTGGTGGTGTCGTGCGCCGCGACTGCCGCGGCGCAGCAAACGCATCAATTCACGCCGACGCAGTTCTTCAACACCTATTCATTCGCGCATCCACCGGCGCTGCACGTCAAGCCGGGCGATCGCGTTGTCACGAAAACGATCGACGCGGCGGGAGTGGACTGGAACGGCAAGACGGTGTCGCAATCGCCGAATCCACAGACCGGCCCGTTCTATGTTGACGGCGCCGAGCCGGGCGACACGCTGGTCGTGACGTTCAACAAGATCGAAACCAATCGCGTGTCTGCCTGGTCCGGTAGCCTGCTCTCGCCCTACGCAACGACGCCGACGGCGATCAGTGCGCGGACCGATCGTGAAGCCAGGCGTTTGCAGTGGACGATCGACAAGGCGAAAGGGGTCGCGCGGCTCGACGATGCGACCGTTACGCCCGGCGGCATCGAGTTGCCGCTGCGGCCGATGCTCGGCTGCGTGGGCGTTGCGCCGCGCGGCAAGGAAGCCATCTCCACCAGCACGCCTGGCGCATGGGGCGGCAACCTGGATTACGCGTGGCTGAACGCTGGCATCAAGGTGATGCTGCCGGTGAACGAATCGGGCGCGCTGTTGTTCATGGGTGATGGTCACGCGCGTCAGGGTGAAGGGGAGGTGGCGGGCACCGGGCTGGAGACGTCGATGGACGTGGACTTCACGGTGACGCTGATCAAAGGCAAGGCGATCGGCTGGCCGCGCATGGAAACCGCGACGCACATCCTGGTGCTCGGCAGCGCCCGGCCGCTGCTCGAGGCGTTTCAAATCGCGTCCGCGGAGCTGCAGCGGTGGCTGCAGGCCGACTACGGCTTCTCCGAACGCGGCGCGCAGACGTTCATGGGGCAGGCGACGGAGTACGAAGTCGCGAATGTCGTCGATCCGGCGTTCACGGTCGTCGCGAAGATTCCGAAGGCGCTCCTTCCGCGGCGCTAGCGAACGTTAATCGGCTCCGGCCGCGCTTGTGTTAGATTTCCGAACCTCGGGAGGAATTGTGATCAGACGTATGCTTCTGCTGGCGGCCTTCGCCGCAGTCTTGTTACCAATCGGTGTCGCGGACGCGCAAACGCCGCTGCCGACGCCACCGCAACCCGCGGCGCAACCGGCAGAACCTCCAAAGCCGAACAACTATTCGGACTCGACTGCGTGGTTGTGTCGGCCCGGGCGAACGTCTGCCGACAAAGACGCCTGTCAAATCGACCTGAGCACAACGGTCGTCGCCGCGGATGGTTCGCTGACTCGCGAGGCCTTCACGCCGAACCCGAACGCGCCGATCGATTGTTTCTACGTTTACCCGACGATCTCCACCGACCAGGCGCCCAACAGCGACATGAACGTCGACCCCGCCGAGATGAACGTGATCAAGCAGCAGGCGGCGCGCTTCAACGCGGTCTGCAAGGTCTACGCGCCGATGTATCGCCAAATCACGCTGATGGGACTGCGAAAGCTGCTGGCGACTCCAAACGGCGATCCGGTGGCCTTCTTCGGCAACGGCGTCCAATACGATGACGTCCGCGACGCGTGGAAGTCGTATCTCGAACGCGACAACAAGGGCCGCGGCGTCGTGCTGGTCGGCCACTCGCAAGGCGCCTACATTCTCGAGAACCTGATCAAGAACGAAATCGACGGCAAGCCGATTCAATCGAGAATCGTCTCGGCCTTGGTCCTCGGCGCCACGTTGGCCACTCCGAAGGGAAAAGACGTCGGTGGGCAGTTCAAGTCGATGCCGCTGTGCCACGCCGCAAATCAGACCGGCTGCGTCATCAACTACTCGGCATTTCGCGCCACCGTTCCGCCGTCCGCGACAACGTTCTTCGGAAAAACGGCCGATCCGGCAACTGGTGGGTCGTGCACCAATCCGGCGGCGCTAGCGGGAGGGCCGGCCGAACTGCATGCCTACCTGGATACGACCGGGCAGACGATCACGAACAAGCCTCCGGTCAAACCGTGGGCCGAAGGAAAGACGATCGACACGCCGTGGGTCAGCGTACCCGGATTGCTGACTGGAAAATGCGTGACCAACAACGACATCACTTATCTCGAGGTGACGGTGAACGGCAACCCGTCCGACCCGCGCGTCGATGAAATCGTCGGCGACGTCGCGCCGGCGCCGAGTCCGATCGGCGCGCAGTGGGGATTGCATTTGATTGACGTCAACGTAACGATGGGGAACCTGCTAGACGTCGTGGCTCAGCAGGCGAAGGCCTACACCACTAAACGGTAGATCTTTAAACGCAAAGTTCGCAAAGTTCGCAAAGACAAATTGGATCTTTGCGTCCTTAGAGCCTGTAACAGAACCCCCATTGGCAACGGTCGGGTAGGTGTCTTCTGGCGGGATGGTCAACACTGCGCGACTCTTCGTTAGTGACCGTCAGGCATTGCGGTGTGACAACGCCGTTGGCTGCAAAGACTCGCAGCTAATCACGCCACCGGTCTTTCTAATCGCGCCGTGTAACGCCATGACGGAACTGGCGTTACGCTCTACGAACCAACATCGACCCAGACGTTGGCTGCTGTCGGGCGGCAGCAACCACGCCGCTCACAGCTAACCGAACGGGCGGACTCTGTGGCGCAAGCTGGTGTTATCATCCGGCGAGTCTTGAAGTTGCCACAGGCGATAGGGCGGCAGAGCAGCCAGCGTTGGCTGCGGAGACGCCCGCCTGTCTACTCCAAGAATAGTTGAGCGGACGAGGCTCCGCCGGAACTGGTCCTCACACGACAACGATGAGACGGCGCTTGACTCTTGTGACAGTTGCCGTTCTGACTGTAGTGGTCGTCGGTGGCTGGGTGCGTCAGCAGATGGCGATCGAATCACGCGATCAGGCAGTGACGGCAAACGATCTCCGCATCCTGCAAAAAGCGGACGCGCTTTTGAAAGACGCCTCCGTGTGGAATCGCCATGACGATCGCGTGTGTGACGACGACGAGGCCGGCGGCAAGCGGAGTCTGTTCTGTGCGTTGCAGAAGGCGGATCGGGAGATTCTCGGAGAGTACGAGCATCGGAATGTCGCGCTGCAGGAGGTGCGGTTCGCGATTCAGGACGCCACCCGCGATCGACAGACCGAGATGGTCATCCGTGCTTTACGGCAATTCAGTTTGCCTCATCGGCTCATGGACTTTAACAATCTTCCGGAAACACGGTTTGAAGATGTTAAGCAGGTGCTGCGGGTCGCGACCGAACGTGTCGGAGCACGGCTAAACAGGTCGAAGCAATAGGGCAACGGCCGACACGATGGCTTCAGCGGTGGTGCCATGGCCTCGATCTCTTCAGGATTTGCCGCCCAACAGCGCATGCACCAGACGGCGCGCCAACGAACGGCGAGCGCGCCGCTGGTGATGCGCCTGTCGTTAGACCGCTGATCGACCATGGCAATTCTTCTACACGAACTCTGGATTGAATCTAGCGAAGAACAAACGTTTTGCCTCGCTGGTCCGATGGGTGACGAAGCCCGGTCGCTTATGTTGCCTGGTGCCAAGAAGGTGTGGACTGTAGAAGCCGAAAATCATTTCGACGCCATGACCAAGTACTACGGACACATGGGTTGGGGGCAGTACACAACTGAGCACCCCGCCGACTATGAGCCCTATCCAGACGAATGGCTTCGTGTACCGCAGGGTCGCAGAGCCACATGAGATCTCGCATCGGCTCGACGACTACTTCGGAACAGACCTTGGTCTCGACCCTGGAACTCCCGTTTGGCGCTTGGTAGATCGGATCAAACAGCTTCGACCGGGCTGGCCGGACGAACCGGATCCATCATGATGCGATCGTCGGCCACACGAACTTAGACGGCTGGCTAACAGGCCGCTGCACCTGACGGCACCGGGGCCCGCGGCACGCAAGGGAGTTTCTAGATGAGATCTTGTTACAGGATATCCCTTGTCGTGAGCATTGTGGCGAGCATGTCACCAGTCGCGCGAGCGATTGAAGCAACGGATCCCAGGCAGGCTCCCGGAGCGTTCAGCCGCGCCGGCTCAAACGGGTGCGGGCTGCTTCTGTTATACGGGTGGAACCGGCAGCGGACCGAAGTCATTGTCGTCGAAGCAGATCAAGGAACACTTCAACTCGACAAAGGTTCGAAAACATTCGACCTTGCGAACGCCGATCATGCCCTGCGCGTGCATTTGGATGTATACGAGAAGAGTCAAGAACGATTCGATTACTGCAGCGATCTTAAAATACCGCTGTCAGAGAAGAAGGCTGAAGTGTGGCTCGCTCAATCGGGGCAGATAACTATCGAGGTAGGCGGCCGCACCGGTTTCCACCAGGCGACTGCCCAACTTAATGATGTCGTCTTTCGGAAGGCAAATGGCACTCTGGTCAAATTCTCCGCGCCGATCTCCATAGCGGCGACTGTAGGTGGGTTTTCCGGGTGAGTAGCGGCCTAACAGCAACTGGAGCCGGCGGCGCCCTGAGGAGTGCGCGCCGCGGCTCGGTTGCGTGCCGTTAGGCGCCCACACGCCGAAGAAAGGACGATACACGTGAGACGACTCGCTGCCATTCTTGTGACTTTGATGGTGTTGTCTGCAGGCGCTGGGATCAAGGCTCAAGGACCGCCGTCATCAGGTGGCGATCCGAACATGCAGGTCATCCTCCTTGGAACGGCCTCGGGACCCACTTTCAATCCTCAACGACTTGGCATCAGCACATTGGTCGTGGCCGGACCCGAAAGGTTGCTGTTCGATGCCGGACGCAGCTTGACGACCGGGCTGGCTAGGCTGGCGCTGAACCCGGCCGATGTAACAAAAATATTTCTGACCCACCTACATTCCGACCATGTCATCTCGCTACCGGAACTTCTGCTATTCCCCTGGACACAAGGCCGCAAGACACCCTTGGAAGTATGGGGACCAACCGGAACTCGTTCCATGATGCAGAAGCTTCAAGAGGCGTTCGCCTTTGATATTCACGTCAGGCGCGATGTGGACGACAAGTTTCCTGCGGATGGGGTAAGAGTCGTCGCGACCGATATTCGAGAGGGTGTCGTCTACGAGTCCAACGGTGTGAAGGTCACCGCATTTCTCGTCGACCACGGTCCAGTGACGCCCGCGTTCGGCTATCGCATAGCCTTCCGTGGCCACTCGCTCGCGATCTCTGGAGACACCAAGCCTTCAGAGAACTTGGTGAAGTTCGCATCCGGCGTTGATTTGCTCATTCACGAAGTCGCGAGGTGGAAGCAGGATCCGGTGTTGACGGGCCCACCCGATGAACCGCTTCCGAATTCCAGAACGACTCGGAGACAGGCAAAAGCGATTGCGGAACACCACACCGACGGTGCTGAAGCGGGGAGAGTGTTCGATCGAGTCAAACCGAAGCTTGCCGTATTCTCCCACTACAACGTGGATCCGCAGGCGACGCTTGCGCTTGTCAGGCAGAGCTATTCGGGCCCGGTTGAGTTTGGCGAAGACCTGATGACAATCGAGATTGGCAGCCAAGTGAGCGTGCGCAGGTTCACCGCGACAAATCGGTAGTCGTCGAGCGACGACAAGCCGATGGACAGATGGCGAGGCGGTGCCGTTCCCTCTCAATATGCGGCTCCTTCTCGCCCTACGGGCCATCTTCTTCGTCCTGCTGCTGCCCGGCACCGTAGCCGGCTACGTTCCCCTCGGGATACTCCGCGCCGCGGACCGTCTGCGTCTCCCCGAGCTCAGCCCTTCCTCGGTCGGTGCAAGCATCCTCGCCATCGCCGGTGCGGTCGTCCTGCTTCGCTGCGTCTGGGACTTCTTCGCCAAGGGCAAGGGCACTCTCGCACCCATCGACGCTCCGCGAGTCCTCGTCGTATCCGGTCTTTATCGCTTTACCCGAAATCCCATGTACAACGGCGTCATCGCTCTGATCGTCGGCGAGGCGTGGCGCTTCGGCAGGGTGTCTCTGCTCCAGTACGCACTCCTGGTGCTCGTCTTCTTCCACCTATGGGTCGTTCTCTACGAGGAGCCTACTCTCACGTCACAGTTCGGGGAGTCCTATCGGGTATACCGGCGAGCAGTGCCGCGCTGGGGCTTCACCACGCGGCCATTTCAAGAGGGCACCGGGAGCACCGCCTAACATGCCGTTGCCGCCGGGCGTTAGACGGATAGTGGATCCCGGGAACGCCGGGGACGTTTTTTCTTCGGCCGGGCCGCGGAGCAGCAATCGGTGGCGGGGTCAGGTGTTGCGAAGCGCACAGATGTTACCTTGGCTTAAAGCGATCGTTGATTGGATCTTCGGTCGCCACTCCTCGCTAATCCAGCTCTCGCTTCAGGCGCTGAACGCAAGTGGCCAGCGATGAAGGCTACAGGCGATGGACCTGGCGAAGCCCGCCTGCGCGCAGCTGACGTCAGCGACGCGATGACTCCTCGTTGCCAATCGCGCAGGCGGCGCCAACACGTCATCCCCGAACCGCACTCGAGTTCCTGCGGGAGCATCTGCCAAGGGATGCCGCTGCGGAGGACGAACAAAATGCCG
>Ga0070675_100002197_pt1 | contig 14459 bp, 11 predicted proteins | sample KBSM43metaG_FD_65343 | JGI IMG/M metagenome (GOLD analysis project Ga0070675, IMG submission 65343) | Miscanthus rhizosphere microbial communities from Kellogg Biological Station, Michigan, USA - KBS M4-3 metaG | ecosystem: Host-associated > Plants > Roots > Rhizosphere > Soil ...
CGACAGCGTCGTTGACGATCGTCTTCGGCACGCCGCTAATCTGATACTGCCGCGCCAGATCGGGAAACTCGATCGCCTCGACGGCAACCGCGGTGATGTGAGGATTTGCGAAGGCCATTTCGTGCGCGAGGCTGACCGCCCGCGGACAATGCGGTCAAGTGGGCGTGGTGAACACCTGCAGCGCAACCGGCTGATCGACCGCGGCCAGGCGCTGGCGGGTCTCGGCATTGAGACTCGATTCCCGTCCGCCGACCAGCAACAGCGCCTGCACGAGCGCGACGAACTCGTAACCCGACGGGGCGCCCAGAAAACGGATCCGCGAGTCGATCCATTGACCGTCGCCATCCTGCCCGAGCACCGCGATCGCCGGCGCGCGGTCGAAGCCGTACTGGGCCGCGGAATCTTTCTCGAGCACCGCGTTCAGCTCTTCAACTGAAATCTTGTCGGACAGGGGCGGCAGCTCGTCGAGAATCTGTTTGGTCTGCGCACAGGTTTCGCAGCCGATCGTTTGCGTGAAGAAACGCAGCCGTACCGGCCGCGTCATTTCGTCGAAAGCTTCACGCAATCTCTGTTGATCCTGTGGCGCCAGCAATCCCATCCGACGATTATGGCATGCGCCACTGATCACAGTAGTGATTGGGGATTGGGGTTGGTGAAGTGGGTGATTGGGCCGGTAGCCGACTACTTGAAAAGATCGTCAAACGCCTTGCGGGCGCTGTTCGTCGTCGCGTCGCCGCCTTTGCTGGTCGGCGACGAGGTCGAGGGCGCCGTGCTGGTCTGGCGCTCGACGGTGGTTCGCGGCGTCATCAGACTGCAGTTGTTGCGCACGTCTTTGGGAGAGATCCGCGCCGGAATTTTGGCGTTCACCTCGCACTCCCAGCGGACGCTGGTGTCGAAGTTCACGCACTGAATGCAGCTGTGAATCTCGACGCCGCACTTTGAACACGAATCGAGGATGCCAACCGGCGTCGACAGCAGGTTGCCGCAGCGCGCACAGCGGAACACTTCGTGCGCGGCCATCAGGTTGGGCGTCTTCGGGCCGCGCTCGTCCTGCAGTACGCGCCCGGGCGCGCGCTCTTTGGGCGGCGCCGGTTTGTGCTGGCCGCCGCTCGGCTTCCGATCGCGATCGTTGTCCTGGTAGCCGCGCTGGCGGTACTTCCGGTCGCTCATCGGCCGTCAGTATAGCGGACGGAACGCCAATGGCTAAGGGCTGACCACCAGGCTGGAGTTGAGGAACTCTTCGAGGTATTTCCCCCAGACCGCCGGAATCGAATGGGTGCCATGGCCCCGCGTCTGATCGCTGGTCGGAATCAGGACGTACTTCCCGCGTTTCACCCGTGGCATCAGCTTCTCCATCAGCCCCAGTTCTGGCGGATTGACGACATCGTCCGCCGAGTTGATGGCGAGCACGGCCGCGGTAATCTTCTCCAGATTCGGCGCTGGATTGTATTCGCGCGATGCGTTGAACTGATACAGCATGTCGTTCGCGTCATTCGCAGCAAACCGCGCCTTGATTTGATCCTCGTACCACTTATCGGCGGCATCGTGAGTCGGACCCGACTTGTGCCACTGCAGCGGGCTGCTGGTCATCATCAACAATAGATTCAGCGCACCAGTCAGCCCTTGTTTCGGCTGCTCTTTGTATTCGCCGTTCATCCAGGCCGGATCGTTCGTGATGCTGTCGATGATCATCTTGCGCATCACGCGATTGCGGCCGGCGATCTCGGCCGGCGCGCTGGCCAGCGGCACCAGCCCGTCGACGAAGTCAGGGTACATTTCGCCCCACACCCAGCAGTGCATCGCCCCCATCGAGGTGCCCATCACCAGGCGCAGGTGATTGACATTCAATCCTTCGGTGAGCAGCACATGCTGCGACCGCACCATATCGTCGTAGGTGTATTTCGGGAACTTCGCGTGAAGACCGTCGCTCGGTTTGCTCGACTTGCCATGGCCAATCCCGTCCGGCACGACGATGAAATACTTCGTGGCGTCGAGCGTCTGCCCAGGCCCGAACAACTGACCGCCGAAGGTTTGGTTGAAAAATGCCGCGCCAGTGCCCCCCGTGCCGTGAAGGATCAGGACAGCGTTGCGGACCGTGCCCGAGGCGTCACGCCGCGGCGTGCCCAGCGTCCGGTAGTGCAGTTTCAACGCTGACAGCGTTTCGCCCGTGCCGAAACGAAAATCTTTGACGACGTAATCGGCCTCCACCGGGCTGAACTGAGCCGTTGCCGGAACCGCCGCCGCCACCATCAGAATCGTGAGGAACAGCCGTTTCATAGCGGTAATATCGCACCTCACAGGAGTTTCTATGAAGGCTTTTGTTACCGCCGTCGTTCTGGTCCTGGCGTTCGTCACCGCGCCGCAGGCGCAGGGGCCGCGGCCGATGGGAGTGGTCGATCTGCTGAATATTCCGCGACTCGGCGACCCGCAATTGTCGCCCGATGGCAAAGATGTGCTCTACACGAAAGCGGATCCCGACTGGAAAAGTGGACGCCGGGCAACGCATATCTGGCGAGCAGCTGTCGGCGGCGGGAATCCGATTCAGCTGACCAACGGGTCGGAAAGCGAAAACGGCCCGCGCTGGTCGCCTGACGGGAAGACGATCGCATTCACGGCAAAGCGCGGCGACAACGAGTTCGCGCAAATCTATCTGCTGCCGATCGACGGCGGTGAAGCGCGCGCCTTGACGTCGCACGCCAGTGCGGTGTCGGATGTCTCGTGGCTGCCCGACGGATCGGGTTTGGTGTACAGCGCGCCTGAAGCCAAGACCGCCGACGACAAAGCCAAAGAAAAAGCCCGAGACGACGTGTATGCCTACGAGGAGAACTACAAACACACCCATCTCTGGAAAGTAACGGTCGCCGACAAAACCGAAACGCGAATCACCGGCGGCGAATACTCCGTCACCTCTTATGAATTGTCGGACGACGGCAAGAAGATCGCGTATCACCGGGCAATCACGCCGCTGCTTGGTGACGGACCGAGCGGCGAGGTGTGGGTGGCAAATGTTGACGGATCGGGCGCGGTGCAAATCACCAGGAACGGCGTGCCCGAGTCGGGCGCGGCGTTGTCGCCCGACAACGCGCAGGTGCTGTTCACTTCTGGTTCGAACGCGAAGTTAGAGACCTACTACAACGGCCGATTGTTCGTCGCGCCGGCAACCGGCGGTGCGGCCCACGTCGTAGTGGGAGAGAAGGAACCCTACGACGTCGACAACGCAGCCTGGTCGCCGGACGGCAAGTCGATCTATTTCCTTGCGAACCTTGGCGTCCACGAAGAACTGTTCGTCGTCCCGGCCATCGGCGGCACGCCGAAGCAGTTGACCAACGGCAAGCACAACGTGGCGGGCATGTCGCAGGCGGGATCGCGTTTCGCGTTCACGGTCAGCGATTCGACGACCGCTGGCGAAGTGTACGTGATGGATGCGACGGCATCCGCGCCGACGCTCACCAGAGTCACGCACGTGTTCGACTACCTCGCGCGAGATTTCAAGCTCGGACGGCAGGAAGCCATCACGTGGAAAGGCGCCGACGGCGTGACCGTCGAAGGAATCCTTACCTATCCCGCTGACTACCAGGCCGGTCAGAAATATCCGCTGGTGGTGATGACGCATGGCGGGCCGCAAGCTGCCGATAAGTTCGGCATCGGTTCCGCGGCCTACGAAATCCAGGTGCTTGCCGGGAAAGGCTACGCCGTGTTGCAGCCGAATTATCGCGGCAGCACCGGCTATGGCGACGCCTTCCTCCGCGACATGATCGGCCATTACTTTCAGAACGCACATCTCGACGTGATGGCCGGCGTCGACGAGGTGATCAAGCGCGGCATCGCTGATCCCGATCGAATGGTGAAGATGGGATGGAGCGCCGGCGGTCACATGACGAACAAAATCGTCACGTTTACCGACCGGTTCAAGGCGGCGGCGTCGGGCGCCGGCGCGGCGCAGTGGGTGTCGATGTACGCGCAAAGCGATCAGCGGTTCTATCGGACGCCATGGTTCGGCGGCACGCCGTGGCAGAAGAACGCCCCGATCGAGGTGTACTGGAACAACTCGCCGCTGAAAGATGTGGCGAACGTCAAGACACCGACGATCTTTTTTGTCGGCGAAAAAGATCCCCGCGTCCCGATGCCTCAGTCGATCGAGATGTATCAGGCGTTGAAGTCGAACGGCGTGCCGACGCACCTCTACATCGCTCCGCGCGAGCCGCACGGCTGGGCCGAACTGCGGCACAACCTGTACAAGCTGAACGCCGAGATCGAATGGTTCGAGAAGTACGCCACCAAGCGTTCCTACACGTGGGAAAAGGCGCCTGGCGAGGAAAAGAAGGACGGAAAGACGACTACCGAACAGCAGTAAGCATGAAGTCTGAAGTTTGAAGTCTGCAGTCTGCCACGTTCGAAGAGCCGGATAGCTATTAGCCATCCGGCAGCTCGACTGATGCAGACTTCAGACTTCTGACTTCGAATCGATGGTACCCTTGCAATATCCCGGTTATGCGCTTGAACTGGTTGCCTGCAGCGGCTGCCTTCGCAGTCGCCGCAGCGCTGTTCAGACCACCCCTTCATGCCCAGTCGCGGCGCCCGATGTCGCTCGTCGATATCGCGGAACTGCCGCGGGTGCTGGACCCGGAAATCTCTCCTGACGGCCGTTTCATCACCTACGCGCTCAGCCACGCCGACTGGAAGCTGAATCGTCCAGTCTGGAACCTGTGGCGGCAGGAAGTATCTGGTGGAGCGCCAATCCGTCTGACGGTCAGCGACGATTTCATTCCGGCGTTCACCCGCTGGTCGCCTGACGGAAAAACCATCCTCTTCGCACAAGCGGGTCAGTTGTTCGTCATGCCGGCCGACGGCGGCGAACCGCGCGCGCTGACGAAGCACGCGACCGCCACGACCTATCCGACCTGGTCGCCGGACGGCTCGGTCGTGTATTTCCTGGCCACGGACCAACGCTCCGCTGACGAGCGCGAGCGCGCTCGCCTGCGCGACGACCTGTACGCGTACGAAGAGAACTATCAACAGCGCCATCTCTGGAAGATCACCGTCGCGACCGGCGCCGAGCAGCCGGTCACGTCGGGGAACTACTACGTGTCGTCGTATCGCTTGTCGCGCGACGGACGCCGGCTGGCGATCGAACGCGCGCCTTCCCCACTCGCTGCGGACACGTATCGCGGCGAAGTGTGGACGATGGATGTGACCGGGGAAAACGCGCGTGCTCTCACGTCGAACACGATTGAAGAGCTCGAGCCGGAGCTGTCGCCCGACAACTCACGAGTGCTGTTCGTGGCAGCGGCTAATGCAGCGCTCGAGCCGTATTACAACCAGAACCTGTTCGTTGTTCCAGCGTCGGGCGGGACGGCGCGCGCACTGCTGCCCGATTTCCCGTATGAAATCGATCGCGCGACCTGGGGGCCGGGCGGACGAACGATCATCGCCGTCGCGAACATGGGCGTGCACAATGAAATCCTGCAGATCGATGTCGCCACCGGCACGTTCAAGCAGCTGACCGACGGCACGCACGGCATTCCGGCCTATCCGGCGCCGGCCTTCAACTACGAGCCACGCGCCGATCGGCTCGTGTTTCTGTTCGACGAACCGACACGCTTCGGTGACGTTTACACATTGGCGCTCGCGACCGGCCAGGCGACGCGCGTCACGGGCGTCTACGACACCTTCGCGACGACGTTCGCATTGCCACGGCAGGAGCGATTCGAGTGGAAGGGCGCGGACGGCGCGACCGTAGAAGGCTTGCTCTTCTATCCGGCCGATTACGAACGCGGCAAACGGTATCCGCTCGTGGTCCAGCTGCACGGAGGACCGGCGGAGTCGGACAAGTTCGGTGCAGGCTCGGGGTTTTTCCAGAGTTATTTCACGGTGCTGACTGGCAAGGGCTACATCGTCCTGAGGCCGAACTATCGCGGCAGTGCCGGCTACGGCAACGCGGCGTACCGCGACGTCATCGGCCATTACTTCCAGAACCAGCCGCTCGACGTGCTGGCGGGGGTTGATGCGCTTGTCGCGCAAGGCATCGCCGACCCCAATCAGATGGTGCTCATGGGGTGGAGCGCCGGGGCACATCTGGCGAACAAGTTGATCACGATGACCTCGCGATTCAAAGCGGCGTCGTCTGGCGCAGGAGTTGCGAACTGGGTGTCGATGTACGCGCAAACCGACGAGCGATTTCGCCGTTTGCTATGGTTTGGCGGAACGCCGTGGCAGAAAGACGCGCCGCTGGACGTCTACTGGAATAGTTCGCCGTTGAAAGATATCGCCAATGCGACGACGCCGACCTTGCTCCTCGTGGGCGACAGCGATTCGCGTGTGCCGATGGCGCAGTCAATCGAGATGTATCAGGCGCTCAAGAGTATCGGGGTCCCGACGCGGCTGCTGGTGGCGCCGCGGGAGGGGCATCAGTGGGGCGAATTGCGGCATCTACTGGCCAAGGGCAATGCCGAGCTGGAGTGGTTCGAGAAATACGCGCGCAACCGCACCTATACCTCAGAGAAAACGCCGTAAACGGTTCGGAAATGCGTTTCCGCTGAGCGTTTTTGACATTACGTGAAACCTTTCACAAAATAAGAGCGCGCAGCGCTCCTGCGAAAAGGGAGTAAGCTCGGCATCTTCTGTCAGATCGCAGTCGCCCGATTCGACATGTCGCAGATTTTCCACCGTTCGACCAACACGATTGCTCGGGTCAGCATATTCGGCGCGGTCTTCTTCGTGGCGGGGCTGCTCTACCTGTTCGACCAGGTGAACCGATCGTCGTGGATGACCGAAGCGCAGGTCGCGCGCGAGCAGCCAATTCAGTTCAGTCACGAGCGACACGTGGCCGGCAACGGTATCGACTGCCGCTACTGTCACACATCGGTTGAGACTTCGGCGTTCGCCGGCATTCCGCCGACAAAAACCTGCATGAACTGCCATTCGCAGATTTTTGCGAACAGTCCGTTCCTCGAACCGGTGCGCGAGAGCTTCCGCACTGGCAAGTCGCTCGAGTGGACCCGCGTTCACGATCTTCCGGATTTCGCGCACTTCAACCACAGCATTCACGTCGCCAAGGGGGTCGGCTGCACCACGTGCCACGGTCAAGTCGATCGGATGCCGCTGATGTGGCGCGAGAAATCGCTGCAGATGGAGTGGTGCCTCGACTGCCACCGCCAGCCCGAGCAGTACGTGCGGCCCAGAAGCCAGGTGTTCAGCGTGGCGTATCAAGCGCCGGCGAACCAGCTGGAAGTCGGGAACCGGCTGGTCGAGGAATATCAGATTCAGAGGCTGACGAGCTGTTCCACATGTCATTACTGACATAGTGATTGGGGATTGGGGATTAGTGGGGACGAGTAAGCGAACAGAGTTCTGGCGGACCTTAGAGGAACAGGCCGGCGATCCGGCTTTTCAGGAACGCCTGTACAACGAATTTCCGTCGGCGGTCGAAGCGATTACCGATCCGGTTCAGCGTCGCGCCTTTTTGAAGTTGATGGGTGCGTCGATCGCGCTCGCCGGTGTCACGGCGTGCACGCGTCAGCCGGCTGAAAAGATCGTTCCCTATGTTCGGCAACCTGAAGAGCTGATTCCCGGCCGGCCGATGTTCTTCGCGACCGCCATGGCGATCGGCGGCGTCGCGACCGGTCTGCTGGTAGAAAGTCACGAGGGGCGGCCGACCAAGGTCGAAGGCAATCCGCTGCATCCAAGCAGCCTCGGCGCGGCGGACGTCTTTGCGCAGGCGGCGATCCTCGGTCTCTACGATCCGGATCGATCGAAAACGCTGACCAATCTCGGCGAAATTCGTCCGTGGTCCGCGTTCCTCGGGACGATTCGCGCCACGATGGTGTCTCAGCAGCCGTTGAAGGGCGCCGGAATTCGCATTCTCTCCGAGTCGGTGAGCTCGCCGACCTTGGCCGCGCAAATCCGCGACGTCATCACCCGTTTTCCATCGGCGAAATGGCATCAATGGGATCCGGCCAGCCGCGACGGTGCTCGTAACGGCAGCAAGCTCGTGTTCGGTCAGTTCGCCGACACGCACTACGACTTCTCGAAAGCCGACATCGTGGTGTCGCTCGATTCGGATTTTCTCGCGTCCGGTCCGGGGTGGCTTCGATACGCGCGCGACTTTTTCGCACGGCGGCGGCCAGAAGACGCCGAGCGGATGAATCGTTTCTATGCCGTCGAGACCATGCCGACGCCGACCGGGGCAAAGGCTGATCATCGACTGCCGGCAAAGCCGAGCGAAATCCGGCTCTTGACCGAAGCGATTGCGGCCACCGTGGCCGGGCGGGCAGCGGGCGGATCGTCGAATCTCTCGCCTTCCGTCCAGAAGTTCGTCGGCGCTGTCGCCGCCGACCTCAAGCTGCACCAGGGCCGCAGCGTCGTCATCGCCGGCGATCATCAGCCGGCCGAAGTGCACGCACTCGTTCACGCCGTCAATCAATCGCTCGGCAACGTCGGCAATACGGTGTTCCACACGCAGAGTGTCGAGGCCGAACCTGTCGATCAATTGGCCTCGATTCGCGACCTCGTCGCCGACATGAATGCCGGCAAAGTTGACTTGCTGATCATCCTGTCGGGCAATCCGGTCTTCACGGCTCCAGCGGATCTCCAGTTCGCTGCGGCGCTCGACAAAGTGCAGCTGCGCGTCCGGCTCGGACTGCACGACGATGAAACATCAGCGCTGTGTCATTGGCAAATTCCGGAAGCGCACTTCCTCGAACAGTGGAGCGACGTGCGCGGCCATGACGGTACCGCGTCGATCGTGCAGCCGCTGATCGCACCGCTTTACGGCGGCCGATCGGCCCATGAAGTAATCGCCGCGATGAGCGACCGGCCGGAACGCTCGCCCCACGAAATCATTCGAGAGCACTGGAAGGTCGATCCGAAAAACGACGAGAACTGGCGACGCTGGCTGCACGACGGCGTGATTCCGGACACGGCGTACGCACCAATCACCCCGTCACCAACCACCCCAATCCCCAGTCCCCAATCCCCAATCACCGTCGGTGGCGGCTTGGAAGTAGCCTTCCGCCTCGATCCCTGCGTCCTCGACGGACGGTTTGCGAACAACGGCTGGCTGCAGGAACTGCCGAAGCCGCTGACGAAGCTGACCTGGGACAACGCGATCCTGGTCAGCCCGGCGACCGAGCAGAAACTGCGTGGCTCGAATCAGCCGGCCTACCGTGGCGGCGAACACGGCACCATCACCAGCGACGTGTTCGAGATCCGAGCCGGTGGCCGGACGATTCGCGGTCCGCTGTTCAACGTCGTGGGCCATGCTGACGATTGCGTCACCGTCCACCTTGGCTATGGGCGCACCCGTGGCGGACACACCGCGATTGGTGCCGGCTTCGATTCGAACGTGCTTCGCACCTCCGACTCACTGACCAGCCTCGCCGGTGCGTCGCTGGTCAAAACCGGCGACACCTTCCCACTCGCCTGCACGCAGTATCACCACCTGATGGAAGGGCGCGACATCATTCGCGCGGCGACGCGTGAGGAATACGTGCGCGATCCGAAAGTGATGCGCGAGCACGACGAAACGCCGGGACGTTTCATCACGCTGTATCCCGAGCACGAATACAGGGGCCACAAGTGGGGCATGGCGATCGACGTCAATTCCTGCATGGGCTGCAACGCCTGTGTGGTCGGTTGTCAGGCCGAGAACAACATCGCAATCGTCGGCAAGGATCAGGTACTGCGCGGCCGCGAGATGCACTGGATTCGCGTCGATTCGTATTACCGCGGCGAAACCGCAAACCCGGAAACCTACTTTCAGCCGCTGCCGTGTCAGCAGTGCGAGAACGCCCCGTGCGAGCCGGTCTGCCCGGTGGGTGCGACCGTGCACAGCGATGAAGGGCTGAACGACATGGTCTACAACCGCTGTGTCGGTACGCGCTACTGCTCGAACAACTGTCCGTACAAGGTTCGCCGTTTCAACTACTACCTCTATCAGGACTGGGAAACGCCAAGCCTGAAGCTGTTGCGTAATCCCGACGTGTCGGTGCGCAGCCGCGGCGTAATGGAAAAGTGCACTTACTGCGTGCAGCGCATCAACGCATCGAAGATCGACGCTGAAAAGGAAGGACGACCGATCAAGGACGGCGAGATCAAGACGGCCTGTCAGCAGACGTGCCCATCGGACGCGATCGTCTTCGGCGACCTGAACGATCCGAGCAGCCGTGTCGCCAAACTACAGGCCGAGCAGCGGAACTACGGATTGCTCGCCGAACTCAACACCCGCCCGCGGACGACCTACCTCGGCGCAATCCGCAACGTGAACCCGGAGCTGGGGGAATAAGTGGCTGACGACATCGTCCGGGGGAGGGACGCCGGAGAGAGCGAAGAAGCCCTCGCGCCTGTCGGAACGCCACCGGTTATTGCGCCCGGGCACACGTTCAGCACGGTTACCGACAAGATCAGCGCGATCGTCCTGACGCGCAAGACGCCGCTCGGCTGGTACGTGGGATTTGGCATCGCGTTCATGCTGGCCGCCCTGCTGTTCATCTCGCTCGCCAATCTGGTCGTGCAAGGTATCGGCATCTGGGGCAACAACGTGCCGGTTGGCTGGGCGTTCGACATCACCAATCTGGTCTGGTGGATCGGCATCGGCCACGCCGGCACGCTGATCTCCGCGATTCTGTTGCTGTTGAAACAGACCTGGCGGACGTCGATCAACCGCTTCGCGGAAGCGATGACGCTGTTCGCGGTCGCCTGCGCCGGCATCTTCCCGTTGTTCCACACTGGACGGCCGTGGCTGGCCTATTGGCTGTTCCCCTACCCGAACACGATGGGCGTCTGGCCGCAGTTTCGCAGCCCGTTGATGTGGGACGTGTTTGCGATTTCAACCTACGCGACGGTTTCCTTCCTGTTCTGGTTCATCGGCCTGATTCCGGACTTTGCGACGCTGCGCGATCGATCGCAGCATCGCGCCGGACGAATCATCTACGGCGCGCTGGCGATGGGTTGGCGCGGCTCGGCACATCATTGGCACCGCTACGAAACCGCGTACTTGCTGCTCGCCGGACTCGCCACGCCACTCGTTGTCTCGGTCCACACGGTGATCAGCTTCGACTTCTCGATTGGCATCGTGCCCGGCTGGCACACCGCGATTTTCCCGCCGTACTTCGTCGCCGGCGCGATCTACTCCGGCTTCGCGATGGTGTTGACGCTGGCGATTCCGATCCGCGCAGTCTACGGACTCGAAGACTTCATCACGATGCGCCACCTGCAGAATATGGCGAAGGTGATGCTGGTCACCGGACTGATCGTGGCCTATGGGTATGGTACCGAAGCGTTCATCGCGTGGTACAGCGCGGACAAGTACGAAATGTTCGTGCCGGTCAATCGCGCCACCGGTCCGTACTGGTGGACCTATTGGATGCTGATCCTCTGCAACGTGATCGCGCCGCAGGTGCTGTGGCTGAAAAAGGCGCGCACCAACGTGATCCTCCTGTTCGTGCTGTCGCTGGTGGTCAACGTCGGCATGTGGCTCGAACGGTTCGTGATCATCGTCACCAGCCTGCACCGCGACTTCCTGCCCTCGTCGTGGGGCATGTACGCTCCGACATTCTGGGATTGGTCCACCTTCATCGGCACGATCGGTCTCTTCCTGTCGTTGCTGTTCCTGTTCCTGCGCTTCCTGCCGATGATCTCGATCTTCGAAATGCGGACGATTCTGCCGGAAGCGAAAATCGACGAGGATGTCGTCGAAGATCTGGGAGGTGCGTAAGGTGGCCGGCCACGCACCGCTCTACGGCTTGATCGCCGAGTTCGAGGATCCGACCTCGCTGGTCGCCGCCGCTCATCAAGCGCACAGCGACGGCTATCGGTGCCTCGACGCGTATTCGCCATTTCCGATCGAGGAACTGCATGACGCCCTCGGCATGCACCATACCAGGCTGCCGCTGATTGTGTTGATTGGCGGCGTCGTTGGCGGCCTGGGCGGCTATGCGCTGCAGTACTGGGCGTCGGCGATCGCCTATCCGGTCAACATCGGCGGCAAGCCACTTCACAGTTGGCCGGCCTTCATCCCGATCACCTTCGAGTGCACGATCCTCGTCGCAGCGCTTTCAGCGGTGTTCGGCATGCTGGCATTGAACGGCTTGCCGCAGCCTTACCATCCGGTATTCAACGTGGCACGGTTTGCCCTCGCCAGCCGAAACCGCTTCTTCCTGTGCATCGAATCGCGCGATCCGAAGTTCGATCTCGAAGGGACGCGACGATTTCTGGAGACGCTCAGTCCGCGGGAGGTGACGACCGTTGCCGACTGAGAAACGGAGAAATCCAAACGCAGACTTCACGAAGTTCGCAAAGAGTATTGTCTGTGCGAACTTTGCGTTTTTCTTCATCGTTGTAGGGTCAGGTGCCGCCTGCCGCCAGGATATGCACGATCAACCGAAGTACGTCCCGCTGCGCCAGTCTTCGTTCTTCGGCGACGAACGTTCGGCTCGTTCGCTGGTGCCGGGTACCGTGGCGCGCGGAGCGCTGAATGCGGACCCGCTGCTGCACACCGGCAAGGTGAACGGCGCCGATGCGACGATGTTTCCCTTCGCGATCGATGCGCAGGTGATGGCGCGCGGCCAGGAGCGGTTCAACATTTTCTGCTCGCCATGCCACGGCGGCGCCGGGATGGGCGACGGGATGGTCGTCCGCCGCGGATTCCGCCGTCCGCCGACGTTCCATCAAGACCGGCTTCGCAGCGCGCCGGTCGGACAACTGTTCGATGTGATCACGAACGGCTTTGGCGCCATGCCGGATTACGCGACACAGATTCCGCCAGCGGATCGCTGGGCGATTGTGGCCTACCTGCGGGCGTTGCAACTGAGCGAGCACGCGACGCTCGCGGACGTGCCCACTGACAAGCGAAATGAGCTGGATCGCTGATGGTGTTCAAGGATTCGGCTGATACGGCGATTCCGGAGCTTGCCGGCTTGCAGCGAACAGCAGCGATGGTTGGCGGCGCAGCGGCGTTGCTGTCGCTGCTCGGCCTCTTGCTGAATCCGACGCAGTTTCTGCAGTCGTACTTGATGGCCTACATGTGGTGCCTCGGCGCCTCGCTCGGCTGCCTGGCGCTGGGCATGATTCATCAGTTGTCCGGCGGCGAATGGGGCGTGCTGATCCGCAGGCCGATTGGCGCGGCATCGCGCGTGCTGCCGGTGTTAACCGTGCTCTTCCTGCCGATCGCGTTCGGCATGTTCCGGCTCTACTCCTGGACCGACGCGAACCTGGTCGCACACGACGAAGTGCTCCATCACAAGCACCTTTATCTGAACGTCCCGTTCTTCCTCGCCCGCGCGGTGTTCTACTTCGTCGTCTGGAATGGATTCGCCTACTTCCTGAACCGCTGGTCGCTGCAGCAAGACACCAATCCGGATCCGCGCATCGCGCGACGGATGCAGGCGCTGAGCGGCGGCGGACTGGTCGCCTACGGCTTGACGATCACTTTCGCGTCGTTCGACTGGCTGATGTCGCTCGATCCTCACTGGTTCTCGACGATGTACGGCGTCTTGGCGATGGGTGGGCAAGGACTGACCGGAATCTCGTTCCTGATTCTCGTCGTCGTCTGGTTGTCGCGGCGGCCGCCGCTGCGCGCGATCGTGCTGCCGTCGCATCTGCACGACCTCGGCAATTTGACGCTCGCGTTCACGATGCTGTGGGCGTACTTTGCGTTCTCGCAGTACTTGATTATCTGGTCCGGCAATCTTCCTGCTGAGATCGACTGGTATCTGCACCGCTCGTTCACCAGCTGGCGGATTATCGCGATGGCGCTGGTGGTGATGCATTTCGCGGTGCCGTTCGTGCTGCTGTTGTCCCGTCGGGTGAAACGCCAGGCCGAACTGATCGTGAAGGTCGCCGCGTGGATCCTCGCGGTGCGGCTGCTCGACATGTTGTGGCTGGTAGCGCCGGCGTTTCACCACGACGGTCTGTCGGTGAGCTGGATGGACGTCACCCTGCCGATCGCACTGGGCGGAATCTGGCTGGCCGCATTCATCTGGCAACTGCGCGGCCGCGCAATTCTGCCGGTTCACGATCCGCAGTTCGAGGAAACGATCGGCGAAATCATCGAACGCGGCCAGAAGCCGCGGGCGGCGCATTAAAGGGCGGGTCAGGACAGTGAGCGAAGAGCATACGGACAATCCGGCGGTTCATCACGAGGAGAGCGACGTCAACATCCGCGCGATTCTCGGGTTCGCGGCCGGACTGCTGGTCTTTGCCATCGTGATCCACATCGCGATGTGGGGATTGTTCCGGTTCTTCGAGGCTCAGGCATCGCATCAGGAACAGCCGACCTATCCACTGGCGGCAAAGCAGGAGCAACGGCTGCCGCCGGAACCACGCCTGCAGACCAATCCGAAGCAGGACCTCGCCGATCTGAGAACTGCCGAAGAGAGAACGTTGACGACCTACGGATGGGTGGACCGGAACGCCGGGGTTGTCCGAATTCCAATCGAACAGGCGATGAAGCTCGCGATCGA